>JACLAC010005750.1_pt1 | contig 15597 bp, 14 predicted proteins | sample 8027881 | NCBI WGS metagenome assembly JACLAC01 (sample SAMN15725517, study PRJNA655200) | protist metagenome | isolation source: fluorescence activated cell sorting (FACS) single amplified genomes of... | place: Spain: Blaines Bay Microbial Observatory, Mediterranean Sea | collected 2016-01-19
GCAGGCGTACCATTATGTGGGTTCCAGCGGATATGCCAGTAGGGATTTTCCGCTTGTAGACCGCTCTGTAGATCGACTACTTGATTCTTGTTTGTATAGGTATGCAAAAATGAGGGACGGGTTACGATTTTAGCAACGCGGTGTTGTGCTGCGCTAGTGCCCAGTTCATGCTGTAAGGTGCGTGCTAAATCGATCAGGGCATCGTGTTCAAGAGGTGGGACATAGGTATTAGTTGTAGGTAATTTAGGGCTTAAGGCACTAGTGTTAATTGGGAAAAAATAAAGCATTGTTAAACAGACGCTAAGGCATATTTTTAGGCAAAGCCAATGGGTAGATTTGGCCATAAACATAAGATGAGTTGCTTTCTTTGTAGTAATGGCAATTTAATAATATTTATCTTATAAGACACTGGCAGGAGAAGCAAGTTTCGTGGAAATGATTTTACAGGCCTAATTGAGTGCGAACATTGTTCATTTCCTGACAACCGGCGGTTAAAAAGGGTTCGTCTCCTCCGATAAGAATGGTTCGAAAGCCTGCATCAAGCGCACTTTTTAGTGATTGTGGGTCGAAGGCTGGGCGGTAAATACCTAATCCTGCAGGTTTAGCAGCGCGGGCGGCGGCGGCCGCAACTTTGGCCTGAGCTTGTTGGAAGATTGGATTGTCATAGTCAAAGGGAATGCCCAGTGAATAAGACAAGTCAACGGCACCAATAACTACACTATCCAAACCATCAACCGCTAAGATAGCATCGATATTATCTAGCGCTTGAGCTGACTCGATTAAGCCGATAAACATAACCTGAGTGTCGATCTGGGCTAAATATTCTTGAGTATTTAAACCGTAGCGAGAGGCTCGGTGTGGCCCAAAACCACGGCAGCCAATGGGTGGATAACGACATGCTTTAGCGCCTAACTCCGCATCTTCAGGCGTTTCTATAAAAGGTGCAATAATACCCATAGCACCCATGTCCAGATATAGACGGATTTGTTCTACATCCAGACGTGAAAGGCGGACAAATGGTGTAGCTGGCGTATTGCCTATGGCTTGTAATTGGTGTTGTATGCTGACCGGTGTTTGGGGAGCGTGTTCGGAATCAATAACGAGCCAGTCGTAGCCAGCATGGCCAAATAGTTCCGCTATAGCAGAGGAACCAAAGCGTAATTGTGCTCCAATAGCGGGCTTACCAGCAGAGAGTAGGTCTTGCATGCGATTGGTCATACGAGATTATCCTTATAAGAGATCCGGTAGTGCGATGAAGGCTAAAGTGTGCAGTTGTACTAAATGTCTAGGCTGTATCTATCTTGACAATTTATTTCGCTAGGGGCAATACTTAATTGCTCAGTTAGAGAGCTTATAAGTACCATACTTGCTGCTATAGAGCCTGTTTATCCTACTAAAACTGATTTAATTAGCATAGGTTTAAAGTAGCAGTATATTGTTTAATTGCAAAAACCTGCTTATGAAATCCAGAGTAAATACATGATGTTATGAGCGCAAAATATTAGTGCATGTATGTCTTTAAAGCGATTTTAAAATTATGCTACGTACGGTAGACAATCCATGTAAGAAAGAATGGGCTAGTCCATTAGGCCAACTGACTCTATTAGCTTCTGATCTAGGCTTACAAGCTGTGCTATGGCCGCTACAACAGGATCAATGGCAAGTTGAATATGCTAAGGCCGTAGTGATTAATGACCATCCCATACTGTCCCTAGCAGTAGTGCAAATAGAGCAGTATTTTAGTGGCCAACGGCGTATTTTTGATGTACCACTTGATCCCGTTGGTACGGTGTTTCAACATCAGGTGTGGAATCTGTTGGCCCAACTTTCCTATGGTCAGACTACGACCTATGGTACGTTGGCGCAGCAGCTAGGAAATAGTGCTAAGGCACAGGCTGTAGGCGCAGCCAATGGGCGCAATCCGCTAGCGATTATTATACCGTGTCATCGAGTGATTGGCAGTGGTGGTGAATTGACCGGTTTTGCTGGTGGCTTGGCGGCCAAAATTTATCTATTGGAATTGGAAAGGCGTGGAATACCACCAGTGGAAAAGGTGCCTTATCAGGGGGATTTTTTCAAATAAAAAGTTTAATGATCAATTTGTGAGATAGGTACAGGCATAAATTTTAACTGCTGCCGGATATGTTGGTTGGATTGTAAATAACTAAAGTTAGGTAATGGATCAAGGCCGCCAAATGAAAAAATCACCTGATGCTTGATGTCTTCAAGCAAGCGTCAGGAATCCCTCAGGTGCGCTTGTTGGGTAGGATCCAAATATCGCGGAAGAATCCCTGGCGTTCTTGGGTTAGGCCATTGATTACTGTCGGATTCATGCAGGGTTTGGGTTCATGGTGACGTACGCTCACATGATTGTAGGCCATAAGGATCGCGTTGCGAGGGTGGTCTGGGTGCGTCCAGGGCGAGCCAGTGTGGCGTACTCCTTCCGAGAATACGATAAGGCTTCCGGGTGGGCAACCATAGGTTTCCCACACTCCGGAATTGGGGTCGTCGGCTTCTTGGGGCCAGGTTCCGTCATGGGCACAAGCCATATTGGCTTTATGCGAACCGGGAACTAAACAAGTACCGCCCTGACCTTTGACAACCTCGTTGAGTTCCCAGACGATCCGTGTCAAACCGCTATAAATGCGGCCGTTGTGATAACGGTAGGAGAACGATGGGATGAGGTTTGTGCCACCAACGTGAGGGGTCCAGACATTGTTGCTGTCAGCGCTTGAGCGATTAGATACGAACACACTTTCAAGCCTAATATATTCGGGATTCGGGTCAATTACTTCCTGTAGGATGCCCATTACACGCGGATGATTGATCAGAAATTCGGCCGGGCCAACCATTGGCGCGCGTTGGTCCTTGGGTAGGCTATTGGGATTGTTTTTATATGCTAGGGTATGGTCCCGTACGGTTTGAATTTCTGTCTCCGTAAGAACGCTAGGAATGATTAAAAACCCTTTTAAATCGAATAGGAATTTCTCGTATGCGGACATGGGGTGAGTAGAGGATGCAGGTGTGACGGCATTCATTTTTTGTATATTTCTATTTGTAGAATAAAGAAAGACGGTTAAAGTTATTTGATTAATAGCCTTAAAATTTGCTTTATTAAAAAATAAACAAGTAAAAATAGGCCACTTAAAAAGCCTTTAATAAAGCTATTCTTCTACTTCGATGCTTTGTGGACGCTGTCCCACATACGGTGGGGCCATAATACGGCGTTGTTGCGCAGTAATATTAGGATAAGCTTCGAGATCATAATATTGAGAAGACCAGGACGAATGACCGGGGCTATACTTGTACAGTACCGTGCGACGTTCATGGTCAGCTTGCCATTCCATGGTACCATGGACTAGCGCTTCTGTAAAAATTATAACATCTCCAGCCGCAGCTATGGGTTGATGGACATAGTGAGCTGGCTGGCGCCAATGCCATACGTTGGCAGGGATATCAGCAATGAAATTGCTTTTATGCGAACCGGGGATGCAGGCAAAGCCTCCGGCTCCGGTTGGGACTGCACTTAAACATGTAGTAAAAACGGTTAGGCCATTGCGGATAATGCCATTATGATGCCGGTACCAATGATCTCCTGCAATATTGCCTTGTGGAGTAGGCCCGCCATGCAAAGGGCTGCTTTGACCGCCTTTAGTCATGAAAATACAATAATCGTGATCCAGACGAAATTTTGGACCCAAGAGGTTTTCAAGATAGGGTAATAGCTTTGGATGGTCGATCAAGTGTTGGAATGGTGGCCCCCATAGCGATGGGTAACTGGTACGACGTAGGCCTGTATCGTCGTAGGTACCAGGGTATGCAGCATCGGCTAGAGCATTCATCGCTGCAACCTCTGCAGTAGTATGGACACCTTTAACGACGAGGTAGCCCTCTAGGTCAAATTTAAATTTTTCTTCGGGGGTCATGAAATTAAACCTTTAGGGTTTGGTGCATTATTCTGCATAGTTTAGAGTAGTATTTGGCTAAGATACGTTATGATAGCCAGAGTATCAATATTTAAGATTTCCACCTTTAACGTATTTAATTGCTTATTGTTACAAAGCAAATTTATCAGATATAACTTTATGTTCTCGAATCGGTCCTCCTGGGATTTAACACCGAACAAACTCACGGAACTTTTGGCGCAGAAAAGACGTGTAGGCGAACCTGTTTTTGATTTAACAAATGCTAATCCAATGCGCGCTGATTTAGCATATCCTCCAGCACTACAAGATATTCTAGCCCGGCCAACCTCGTTAGATTACCAACCCGATGCGCTTGGACTGCCTGCCGCACGGCAGGCAATACAAGATTACTATACTGAACGAGGCATTGCAACGTCTATGGACCGTATTTTATTAACGGCCAGCACTAGCGAAGCATATAGTTTTTTATTTAAGCTCTTAGCAGATCCGGGCGATCATATTTTAGTGCCGCAGCCTAGTTATCCATTATTTGAATTTTTGGCCGAATTAGAACATTTAGAAACAAGATCTTATCCATTGCGTTACGATCAAGGTTGGTATATAGATCTGGACCGTCTAGCCGCAGCTATAACCCCTAGGACGCGTGCTATAATTCTAGTACATCCCAATAATCCGACCGGTTCATTTATAAAAAAAAGTGAACGCCAAGTGTTGGAAGCCTTGGCAGAGGAATGCAATATAGCGTTGATTGTCGATGAAGTTTTTGCCGACTATGCCTGGTGTGACGATCCTGAACGCGTTGTTTCGTTTGCCGGTACTGAAATTAATATGCCAACGAACCTTAGGCGAGAGGCCCCAGTATTAACCTTTACCTTAAGTGGGCTGTCCAAGGTCATGGGTTTACCACAAATGAAATTGGGTTGGATGGTGATGCAGGGACCAGAGGCTAGACGACGAGAAGCCTGGCAACGCTTGGAGATAATCGCTGATACCTATTTATCCGTTAGTAGTTATGTACAGCAGATATTACCACAACTATTGCCGTTGCAGGAGGTTATGCAGCAGCTGATTCGCTCTAGGGTAATAGAAAATCTGCATTTAGTACAAAAAAAAGTAAACGTAAATACAGCAGCTACTTTATTGGTTTGTACGGGAGGGTGGTATGCAACATTAGCCATGCCTATGGCTGATGAAGAACGCTGGGCTCTAACCGTATTACGACAGAGTGGAGTTTATATCCATCCTGGATATTTTTTTGATTTTAAACAAGAAGGTTTTTTTGTCTTGAGTTTGTTAACGCCTCAACAAACATTATGTTGTGGTTTGGATAAACTACTTAAAGTATAAGATTTTTCTTTGTGTACCGTATTGATTTTTAAGATATCTATTTATAAACGATATAGATCAATACGGTTTATTCAGCAGGGTCAGATAAGGTGGACAACAACCATAGAGCAAATAAACTATAAGTTAATATGTACTTATAAAGCTCTATATGTGTATTGTAAAAAATAAATAATTACATACTAGGTTAGCGTTCCATGCAAATCGATCTCGTCGGCAACTTGGCGCAAGGCGGTGATGATATCTGCAGTTACCGTATTAAAATCAGTGCCCAACATGGAGATACCACGTTCAACAACCTGACGGTCGACCCCGGCGGCAAAGCTTTTCTGTTTCCATTTTTTGCGCACGGATTTTACCTCTAGATCCAACACACTTTTAGAGGGTCGTACTAACGCACAGGCGGTAACGAAGCCGGTTAATTCATCTACAGTATAGAGTGTTTTTTCTAGTACACTTTCAGGGGCGATGTCGGTACAGATACCCCAACCATGTGAAAGTACGGCGCGGATATAATCAGCTGGCCAGCCATTTTCTTCAAGAATAGATTTGGTTTTTTGACAATGGATTTCAGGAAAACGTTCGTAATCAAGATCATGTACTAGACCAATAATACCCCATTGCTCTTCATCAGCACCATGTTTGTGGGCCATATAGCGCATAACGGCTTCAACGGCTTTACCATGGTTGATTAACGATGTGGTTTCGTTATAACTTAAAAAGAGAGCTAGGGCATCGGCTCGTGAAGGGGATAGTGCTGTCATTAACGTTCCTTAATAGGTAGATATATATATGTAATTAAGATGGCTTTATAAAAAATAACATTTACTGGACAATCATTCAAATTAACCTTTCTTAAAAAGAGTTGATTTGAATGATTGTCCAGTAAATGTGCTGAGGATCTATGAGATATTTTGTTATGGGTATAAAGATGTAGTGAAGTATTATCAATTCGGGAAAATGGCACGTGGATTATTTAGGTGGGTTAATAGATCAATTGTATAATTTCCTAGTATCCTTGGGGTGGCTAGGAGTACTGGGCTTAGCATTTTTAGATTCAGCTGCGGTACCAACGGGTGGTGGTCCAGATTTAGCGATAGTGTTGCTCGCTGGACGAGGAATGACAGATTTTGTTCTGTTGGTAGGAGCTGCAGTCGTTGGATCTACTTTAGGATGTATGGTAATGTATTATATAGGTTTTAGGGGAGGTGAAAAGGTATTAAGGCATTTTGGGGAACGGCGGCGTAAGCGGGTACGAGATAAGATTAATAAGTATGGTTTTTGGGCAATTTTTATAGCAATGATTGGTCCGCCACCATATCCTACCAAACTCTTTATCCTATCTTCCGGTGTATTTCATATGCGCTGGAGGATTATGGTGCTGGGTGTATTCCTTGGTCGTACTTTTCGGTACAGTTTTACTGCCTTAATTGGCTACCGTTACGGCATGACGGCAATGCACTTTTTTCATGCTCACTATCCAATTATTCTATTGGGCTTATTCATTCTAATAGCTAGCGTCTCGTTGGTTCAACGGCGGCTTGAAAAGGCCAATTTGAGAAAGAATAATTCGATAAATGCTAATACTATATGATAGATTTTCCAACTTTATTGAGAGAGTATCTCTATGAAACAGATATTATTTGATGATATGTATTCTTGGTCTGTCTTCAGTGAGATGCGACAGATCGATTTTAATGGCCATTTATGGGTGCGGCCGGATGGTAATGTGCTTATTGATCCAGTCGTTATGACGGATGCCGATCTGGAACAATTTGATGCGCTGGGAGCAGCGGCTTGGATTGTGGTGACCAATCGTGATCACGAGCGCGAAGCGGCTTTTTTTAAAAAGCGCACGGGGGCTCAGCTTGTTGCCCATGCTGAAGATGCAGATCTATTGGAATCTAAGGTAGATCATGTTGTACGTAATGGAGATATGATTGTACCTGGATTAGATACAATACACTTACCCCACGCCAAGACTCCAGGCGAGATTGCCTTGTACTGGCCCGAGCGCCGCCTAGTATTGGCTGGTGATTTAGTCGTAGGGGCACCGCTTGGTCGACTATCATTATTAATGGATGAAAAGTTGGCTGACCCGTCTCAAGCGGCGTTGGGATTGCGCCGTTTGCTACAGTTGGATTTTGACGGTTTGCTCGTAGGGGATGGACACTCAATTTTACAGAATGCTCGTTCGTTGTTGATTGAATGTCTCGAGACACGGGATGATATTTATATCAACCATGTTAATGTGGATGAAATTCCTTGGCAGGTTTTTAAGCCACAAATAGGGTATGAGCGACATATTAAAGATATAGATCCGTTAGTAGGGGCACGAAATTTAGGTTATCAATTAATTTGCTTACCGCCTGGTCAGTCTAGTTTTCCACTTCATTTTCATCATGTTGCAGAAGAATTATTTTACGTTATTACAGGACATTGTACGCTTATAACTAGGCGCGGTGAAACAGCCTTACGTCCAGGCGACTTTGTGGCTTTTCCACCTGGGGAAAACAGTGCTCATAAACTGCGTAATGATGGGATGGCTGATTGTACCGTATTAGCACTGGCAACGACGGCACCAGATGATACTGTAGAGTATCCTGATTCGGCTAAGGTCTTAACGAAGAGCGCATCTGGAATTTTTCGTAAAGACGATACAGTAGGATATTGGGATGGAGAATAAATGGGTATAATATTTTAAAAATATGGAGATGAAAAATATGGTTAGTGTAATTGTTGTTCATCCTGATTTTGATGGTAGTTGGCCCTATGCTGCTGATCATTTTCATGCTGTATGGCGGCAACAGGGAGATGTGGTGTTTAAGCGCTTAGAACATGGCGATACTCGGATGCTGAGTGAGGTCGTACCTGAACCTGCTAAGGTGCAGCGTTTAGTTAATCTTGGGGTGCCGTCTAGTGTAAAGTGTTTACAGCGTTTTGCTGCTTTGACCGAGGCTACATTCCAAGGAGCATATGCTTCTAAATTAGATGATGCAAGCAAGGCTGTGTTAGCTGCGCGTCAGGTAAAAATTTACAACCACCCTAGCGAAGGTTTTTGGAGTCAAACAGTAGCTGAATACGGTTTAGCGCTAACGCTTTGCGGGTTGCGGCGGATTCCGCAGTTACATCGGCAGATCATCGACGATCTCAGTCCATGGGATTACAATCCACGTGGAGGCAAAGGGATGCCCGGCGCCCGTGGTCATCAATTTGGTGATAATGCTGATTTTGCTAGTGGTACTATTGCAGGTAAACGGGTACGTATTGTTGGGGCTGGCAATATTGCTAGCCGCTATGCTAGTTTTGTACATATGTTAGGTGCTGATGTTGCTGCTTGGGATCCTTTTGCTACGGAGCCTTCATTTCATCGGGCCGGATCACGACGAGAATGGCACTTGGAACGCTTAGTACAGGATGCGGATATTTTTGTGCCTATGGTACCATTAAATAAATCAACTGAAGGTTTAGTGAAAGCGAAACATATTGATGCTTTGCCTAAAGGCTGTCTGGTCATTCTAGTAACACGGGCAATGATTTGTGATATGACTGCTGTGCGGCGTCGGGTGATGGCTGATGAATTAAGTTTGGCGGCTGATGTGTGGGATCAAGAGCCGTTACCATTAGGCGATGCATTGTTGGGACGCCATAATGTAGTGCATACGCCACATAATGCAGGTCGTACGATCGATGCTAATAAGACGTGGTCTGAAAAGCTGGCTGAGCAGTTTTTACCGGTCTAAAGTGAAAGTATTTAAGGCTTGAGATAATTCAATTGTTGTTCAATAACAAAGACGATCAACACGCCTAGTAAAGAGCCGGTAAACGGGATGGCATTAATATATTTTTTCTTTACTGACGAGGCGTGCTACCATGCTGACTAAGCGTTATTACTACTTAACTTTCTAAGGTGGTTTCATGTCTAACGATGAGCTTTCGCTACGTAGTGCAGACTGGTTTGGCCGAGATGATAAAGCGGGTTTTGCACACCGTAGTTGGATGAAGAATCAGGGTACTCCAGCACATGCTTTTGACGGTCGGCCGGTAATTGGTATTTGTAATACTTGGTCTGAATTAACACCGTGTAATGGGCATTTTCGTGATTTGGCAGAGGTGGTAAAAAGGGGAGTATATGAGGCTGGTGGTTTTCCGGTAGAGTTTCCTGTGACCTCCTTAGGGGAGACGTTGATGCGACCCACGACCATGCTTTTTCGCAATTTGGCTAGTATGGATGTAGAGGAGTCAATTCGTGCCAATCCTATGGATGGTGTGGTATTGCTAGTGGGATGCGATAAAACTACGCCATCTACATTGATGGGGGCGGCGAGTGTGGATTTGCCAACTATTGTTGTGTCGGGTGGACCGATGCTCAATGGCAAATATAAGGGCAACGACATTGGCTCAGGTACTGATGTTTATCGTTTTAGCGAAGATTTACGAGCCGGGGTGATGAGCGAAGAAGATTTTCGTACCGCTGAAGGTTGTATGTCGCGCAGTATTGGTCATTGTATGACTATGGGGACTGCTTCTACAATGGCGTCTATGGTTGAGGCTTTAGGTATGACCTTGCCGGGTGGTGCCGCTATTCCAGCGGCAGATGCACGGCGTCGTACTTTGGCACATGCAGTAGGTAATCGCATTGTTGAGATGGTGCGTGAAGATCTAAAAATGTCCAAAATTCTAACGCGTCAGGCTTTTGAAAATGCTATCCGGATTAATGCAGCTATTGGTGGTTCAACCAATTTTGTAATTCATCTATTGGCTTTAGCTGGGCGCGTTGGAGTAGAATTAGAATTGGATGATTTTGACCGTTTGGGAAGCCGTTTGCCCTTACTAGTGAATTTGATGCCATCCGGTAAGTATTTAATGGAAGATTTTTATTACGCAGGTGGCTTGCCGGTTGTAATACGTGCTATGGAATCGTATTTAAACAAAGATGCCTTGACTGTTAATGGATGTTCAATTTGGGACAATAATGCTACGGCAACATGTTATAATGACCAAGTTATTACTACTTTGGATAAGCCCCTTATTGAAGCTGCAGGTATTGCTGTATTACGTGGTAATTTATGTGTTGATGGAGCTATTATTAAACCTGCGGCGGCGTCTCCTGAGCTTATGCAACATCGTGGTCGTGCGGTGGTTTTTGAGCATATAGAAGAATACAAGGAATTGATTGATAGCCCGGAACTAGATGTTGATGAATCGTGTGTTCTGGTGTTGAAAAATATTGGTCCTAAAGGCTATCCGGGTATGGCGGAGATGGGTAATATGGGATTGCCGCAGAAGCTGTTGAAAAAAGGTGTTCGTGACATGGTGCGTATTTCCGATGGACGTATGAGCGGTACAGCATACGGTACGGTGATCTTGCATACGGCTCCTGAAGCGGCGGCTGGTGGTACACTAGCATTGGTACAAAATGGCGATATGATTGAATTAGATGTAGCAGGCAGGCGATTACACTTGGATGTGTCCGAAGCCGAATTAGCAATACGGAGAGCCCATTGGCAACCACAAGCACCCCGTGCTAGCCGTGGTTATGCCGATCTTTATATTAGGCATGTACAACAAGCAAATCTAGGAGCTGATCTTGATTTTTTAGTCGGGAAATCGGGTTCTTATGTCGATCGCGATCCACATTAAAATAGGCAGATAAATATAATATGGTATTGCTGCTGAGGAGATGTTTATTTATTTGATTTTCTAGCTTATTAAATTGCCTAGTTGGTACGTATACGTTTGCACATTAGGAACAGGAGTAAAATGGTATGGATACAGATAAGCTTGCAACCACTGCTCAGGCTATGGTTCCTATTGGTAAAGGGATACTAGCAGCTGATGAAGATCCTGATACGCTGCAGAATCGTTTTGCTACGATTGCTTTAGAAGCTACGCCTGAAAATAGCCGTACCTACCGTGAGATGCTTTTTTCAACGCCAGGTTTAGAAGAGTTTATCAGTGGTATTATTTTATTCGATGAAACCTTACGGCAGACGACAAGGGATGGAGTACCTTTTGCCGAATTTTTGGCAGGACGCGGTATTATTGCTGGTATTAAAGCCGATTTATTTCCAGTTGATTTACCTGGTTTTGCAGGAGAAGTAGTTAGCGAAGGGCTGGATGGTTTAGCACCGCGTTTAGCCGAGGCGCAGCAATTGGGAGCCCGTTTTGCCAAGTGGAGAGCGGTGATTACGGTAGGTGAAGGAATACCCACGCCGACTTGTATAGAGGCTAATGCCCACGCTTTAGCACGCTATGCCGCATGTAGCCAAGCTGTTGGATTAGTGCCTATTGTTGAGCCGGAAGTACTAATGGATGGAGTGCATAGCATTGCCGCATGTGAGCAATATATGGCTTTAACATTAGCCCACATCTTTATGCAATTGCACGAGCACCGCGTAGCTCTGAACGGTATTGTTATGAAGCCGAGTATGGTGCTGGCGGGTAAAGATTGTCCACAACAGGCATCAGTAAATGAAGTGGCTGCAGCTACAGTACGATGCTTTATGCAACATATTCCAGCCAGTGTTCCGGGTATTGCTTTTTTATCTGGTGGCCAAACACCTTTACAGGCGACCCAACATCTAAATGCAATAAGTAAAATTGGACCACATCCGTGGAATATGAGTTTCTGTTATGGACGTGCTTTACAAGCTCCTGTGCTAGCTGCTTGGCAAGGAAAAAGGCTTAATGAGGCGGCCGCACAACAGGCCTTTTATCATCGGGCACAGTGTAATAGTGCTGCGTGTTTGGGGCAATATTCGGCACAGTTAGAAAGAACGGATTGAAGCTGGACATGCGGAATTTTGATGTTATCGGTATAGGCAGTGCTACAGTGGATTACTTAGGCATAGTGCCGCATTATCCGGAAGAAGATGCGCGCTTAGAGATGCTAGATTTTACGCGACAGGGAGGAGGAAGTGTGGCCACGGCGCTGGTAACGTTGGCACGCTTAGGGCGAACTGTGGCTTATTTAGGGAAGATTGGTGACGATGAATCTGGACGTTTTGTACTGCAAGGCTTGGTAGCAGAGGGCATTAATACGGATTGGGTTGAAGTACAACCGGGTGCTACTCAGGTAAGTGCTTTTATTATGGTAAACCAGCACAGCGGTAAACGCACAATTTTATGGACGCGCCAAAATAAAGCGTTATTACAACCTAGTGAAATATTCCCTGCTCAGATACAGGCCGGTGCATTTTTGTACCTTGATGAATACGATACAACTACAGCTATTGCGGCTGGACGTATGGCTCGGCAGATGGGTGTGCCAGTGGTGTTGGATGCTGAGAGTACGCGATCCGGTATGGATGAGTTAATAGCATTAGCTGATGTGCTTATTGCTTCACATGATTTTGCTTGTAGCTTTACGGATGAAGCGGATTTTAAACGAGCAGCACAAATTATTCATCGACAATTACCAGAGACCTTAGTTGTCGTGACTGCTGGGGCTGCAGGGTGTTATTGTATTAGTTCGGGAGATGCTTTTCAACAAGCTGCATTTGCGGTAGATGTAGTTGATACAACAGGTTGTGGTGATGTGTTTCACGGTGCTTTTATCTATGGTTTATTGGAGGCCTGGCCATTGGCTCGTACCGCTGAGTTTGCTTGTGCTACGGCGGCTCTTAAATGCCGTGCTTTGGGTGGACGAGCGGGTATTCCTAAATGGGCAGAAGTAGCTTCTTTTTTAACGGCTCGATCTGGTCAAGCGTCATTTTGGCAAGGGCGGATATAAAGGGACATGCGGCGTTGTCCCGGACATTGCTAGAACGGTATTGCCGCGCCATTGGACGTTGAATGGTTCAGAGTGACCGAGGGCGCGTTCAAGGGTGAAAAATTCAGGTTGATCAAAGAATATATCAATTGTACTGGTTGGTGCTAGAGCGCTAAATCTTAGATACTGATCAGCATAGATTAACGGTACGTCTTGATTATTTATCTTGGCTTTTAGTGAATGGCGGTTGCACCAGGTTGGAATGCGGATGTCTAGGTGAGCTAGGGGGGCTTTCAAATCTACTGTAAGGTGTCCGGTTGCTGGTAGCCGACTGTTGATTGTAAGGGTATCATCTTGATAAGATAGCAATAGATTGATACAGCGATTGTCAATAGCAGGGCAAGTAACAATATGGTTCCAGGCAATAGCAAGGCCTTGTAGGGCAGCACCGCTTAGGTCTGAGTTATAGGAATGGTAGCCATTGGGATCGCCAAAGCAGAATGCGCCCAGTGCTCGGTATTGCAAGTTTTTATAGGCGTGTGTTGTCGTATTTTCTATATCGGTGTTTTCTTCTACCCATCCTAGGTCATCTAGTTGTGATGCGAGTAAATGATTACGCAACATGCGTTCGGCATCCTCAAAGTAGCTGATGTGTCCGGCCATGCCTAAGAGGCATGCCGCCTCAATCATATCGGCGGTACAATTGGCTTCGCCGCGGCCTAGATAGGCATTAGCATTTTCTTTTACCCAACCGGTCTGGATGCGGAAAGGCAAGAGGCCAACATCAAAAATTAAGCGAGCACGCTCGATAAATTCCTGTTGGCCAGTTACTAAGCCTAATTCTACTAGTGAAGCAACTGTGCCAGTAATTGAATGGATATGGGTGCCAGCCGCGGCAGTAAGTTCGCCGTTGGGGCCAAAGGTAACACTCAAAGCGTGCCGACCATAACGTTGGGCCAGCTCAATACCGAGCGGATCGTTGCAACTACGACTGTAGGCAAGTAAAGCACTGATGGCACGTTCTGAAGTGGTAACAGCTAGGTTTTCACCGGTCTGCCAGCCGTTTGGCTCCAGATATTTTCCTGGATATGTACCGGTAATGCGAGTTGCTTTTTCCATGGCAGTCACCAGTCTTTTGGCTAAGTTTTTAGCCTCTTCATTTTGTTCAAGATCCCATATTGCCAATAGCCCTAGAAGGGCTTCTCGCTGGTGGTGCATATGAGCCATCACGGGTGCCGGTTCATAAGCCATATCGTCCCAGGCGAACTCCTTTTCCTGCATACAACTAGTAAAGATTTGTTGGCGTAGACCTTGTAATAATTCAGCATCGTCTGGCAATCCGGTAATAGTGCTGCACAGGTTTAAAGCGTGGAGGAAACGACCTGTAGTATGTGGGACATCAGCCGCTTCGTGGCGCGACCAAACCGGTGTTTGGATTAAATTAAAGCGGAAATAGGGTCGGCAATTGCGGCTGCGGTCAACACTATTTTGGATGTGCGCAATGCCGCGTTGGATAGGGTGTAGTAGATTGATGGGGTATTGGGGGTCTTTCATAGCATCTTTCTTAGGCGGTATTTTTATATGCCTAATATAGAAATACGGGTAATTGTATAAGGGTTAATAAACGATAGCCCGCCAAGCGTCTAGCTTTTTTTCTAGTCTGAGTGTTGCATGTGCAGGACTAGTAGATGGTAAACGTATGCTGTGGATCTGTTGATGTCTTTTGTTTAGCGTTGGCCAGACATATTTTCTGTACGTATTCGCTGCTTTAATACCGTTGAAACCAATACGTGAAATAGCTGGGTGACTTGCAAAAAAAATGGAAAAATCATTTGGTATAATTGAGGCCTCAACGATATCTGCGTCTAGGCTTGAGGGGCGGTTACATGTTTGCATAACATCCCACAGAGCGATACGTTGATGCTGTAGATCTACTAGGCGCTGATGGTAAGGCAGGTCTGCGGCAATTCCGTACAATGCTTCCATTATGGGCCAGAAAGCATTGTGTCGAAAAGCGTAGTATTGGTGCGCTACTAGCGAAGCTTTACCGGGCATAGAGCCGAGAATCAAAACCTGCGCATTAGGTTGGGCAACCGGTGGAAAACTGTGTGCCGTAGACATAGCTTAAATTAAAATCAGCCACCTGGTATGTACAATGTGCGATCTGCTAGTGGCAATTCTACCCGGGCCCCGTCTTGTAAATGCGAATGGACCATACCAAACTGTGCTTCTACTGATTGCATAGTGATGTCTATATTACCAGCAGTTATGTCTCCGGTTTCAAGTTGATGTATGATATTACGAATGGTGCTGATAGTAGGGCTTGCACCGGTGGGTTGAATGGTTTGTTCGTCAATGCTATTATTTGTTTTGTTGTTACGTCGGATGCGAATGGTTTCGCCGTTGTCCCAGGCATAGGCACGACCTTCAGTGCCGTACACTTCGACATCGAAAAGACCAGGCATAGGAATAAAATGGCCTTCCGTACCGTTGGCGTAGCCGACACGAAAAAAATCAACCATAGGATCAGCGATTTCTTCGCCTTTAGGTGGAATGAAAGCGTGGCGCTGAGGATCATACGCAGGATAGGCACGGGGGCGTTCTTGAGCTGCT
>JACLAC010001447.1_pt1 | contig 15594 bp, 12 predicted proteins | sample 8027881 | NCBI WGS metagenome assembly JACLAC01 (sample SAMN15725517, study PRJNA655200) | protist metagenome | isolation source: fluorescence activated cell sorting (FACS) single amplified genomes of... | place: Spain: Blaines Bay Microbial Observatory, Mediterranean Sea | collected 2016-01-19
CCCTTGATGCGGTACCTCGAATTGTTTTCACTTCTGATTTTCAGTGGCCGGGGAGTCGATGGGCCACCAGGAACTGTCGACCTGGTGGGAGCCGACGTCGGCGCGATCCTGGCTATCGCCCCACGCGACGGATTTCAGGATATGGTCCTCGGTTTTGAGATTATTTCCCGTGACGAAGAGGGGGCACCTGTCACGAACACAAACTGGTACGCGGAGCGTTCATGGCCCGTGTTTTTACTGAACGTGCTACGCTATTTAGCAGGTGCAGCTGATGCGACAGGCGCCCCCAGTTACCGGCCAGGCGAAACCGTCCGCGTAAGACTGGAAAATGCGATCACTTCCCCAAATGTAAGCCGCATCGGTGGGGCCTCTGTTGATGTGACCGCAGGCCCAGGTGGATCTTTAGAGGTAATCGAAACAGAAATTCCCGGCAATTACCGAGTCGAGGATGGATCGAAACTAGCAGACCTGTTTGCAATTAACCTGTTTGATCCGCAAGAAAGCGAGATCGCAACCGTAAAAGAGATCGACATCGGCTATGAGTCCGTCACCTCAGGAGACATGACGGTCGAACAACGTCAGGAATTCTGGCGATGGGCCTTAATCGCAATGTTAGGTCTGATCGCGGCGGAATGGTTGGTCTACAGTCGTCGGGTTGCCTAACGAGCTTCCGTTTCGGGAACTCAGACCTGCAGGTAACGGAACTCCGACCTGCAGGTACTAGGATTGAAGCCCGGAGTCGTCTTGCAAATCGCCTTCGGTAATCAAGGTAAAACCTTTCTCGTTCAGCGTGGCCATCGCCATTTCAATATTTTCAACCATGATGGCAACCGCGGGCGCGCCATTAGGTCGCACAATCAGCGGATAAGCCTGAATTATGTTTAGTTCAGCTTGCAAAAGAGCCGTACAAACACGCAGCAGCGGTTGCGGGCCATCTGGCAACTGCACCCCAACGAGGTCAGTTTCAATCATCGCTAACCCACTGCGTTCAAGAATATCTCGCCCACGATCGGCATCGCTCACCAAGAATCGCACAAACGCACATTCTGCTGCATCGCTAATGGATAGCGCACAGATCCGTATTCCAGTGCCCTCAAAACGCCTGACCACCTCCAACAATTGACCCACACGATTCTCGAGGAAAATGGTGAACTGCCTGATTGCTGGAAAATTTCGCCCGCGCATTGTTTGAAATGCAGTTCCTGATTCGTCCCCAATGTTCATCTCTGACTCATCCTGTACTACTTGGAAACCTGAACCGTTCCTAGGGTTCGCTGGTCTTATCTATTGCATGTTGACCATCCCAGGGCGAATCGCCAGTTCGGCTTCCCAAGTGTCATCTTGGACCATCGGTTGATCGTGCCCCCACGGTCAGTATTTTTACGCGACCGACAGGGCGATTCCCAACCCTCCGGTTTAATGGGCCGAGCATTCCGAAAATTCTGAATGAAACGCGTGCAAACCAAGCTAGACGTAAAAAACTGTACTGACATCGGATCCTGTTCAACCAATGCATCCGTTAAACTCATTACGAAAACTCGATACCGCGCCTGCACTGAAGACACATGTCAACAACCTTGCCCTCTCCCATCGCCAGTCACCAACTAATACTACGAGTGAATTATCACGAAACAGATGGTCAGCGGCGCGTACATCACGGTAACTACGTGAATTATTTCGAGCGTGGTCGAGTAGAGATGCTGCGAGCCATGGGCACTAGTTACCGGGAACTTGAGGACACGGGCCTGATGCTGGTGGTAAGTGAATTGAAGGTAAGATATCACTCCGCGGCTCAATTTGACGACACTCTCGTACTAACCACCCACCTGATGGCAGTCCGTAAAGTGCGACTCACCCATCACTACAAGATTCACCGAGCCGAAGAGTTAATCGTGGAGGCCGAATCGATCATTGCCTGCGTTGACAAATCCGGGCGTCCCAAGCGTCTGCCACAAACTTTGCTCGAACTGTAGACAGTTCATCGGCGTGGCCAACTCTCCGGAGTACTACACGCTATGATCCACAGAATTTCACCAGGCCCCCCGAATCTCACCAACCGCAGTCCGCGAGCGGTCTCTGTCTCGTCCAGCCCAGTTCAAACGCGCCGCCGTGCACCGACAGAACTAGAAAACACAAGTCTGACAAACCTGACCTCAACTTCGTTTAGCGTTCCCCTATTGAAAAGGATATACGGCTCAAGCAAATGTAAGAAGGTCTTCCGACAACAGCGACGCCCTGAGGGCTCCGCCCAGAAGCTGGGCGGCGACGGCTGTCCGCTAACCAAATCCAAATTAGGTGCGTACTCTATTGAAACGTGTGCAATGCGATTGCCTGCACAAAGTCCCGTGCCCTCACGCGTCGGGCCCCTCTGCATCTTTTGAAAACAAGGTCCGGGTCTTTTGAAAACAAGGTCCGCCGGTTCCAAAATCGAAGCAATTCCAACCACTTCCGGATCAACCAACCGGTTCAACAACCACGACTCACCCACGCCTCGAGACAACCCCAGCGATTGGAAACCCTGATTCTGGTAATTTAACACCCTGATTACGGAGAAACGGGTCGTTTGAATTTGTCCAAAAAGCCGATTCACGGTAACCTATTTGGTGCTAGCGAGCCGTTCTGTCTGGAGCTATTTGTGTTGGCATCACTTGTGTTGGCATCACTGTGGAGAAACGGTGGGGCTTCTGTGGTTGCGGCCCGAATGCCGCATGCATGCGTTGACGCGTGATCGCCACGACGCTCCAAGCGAGGATCCAAGTCAGCACCGACATTCAACGCCCTCGCAATCCACACGAACCAATGGTCTGCCGCAAGCTCATGGCGTGAGTTCAAAGTGACGCTACCGTATCCGCCGCAGACTAATTCAACCCATGACCTTGCTTAACCAGCCTACAAACCCCACCAAGGACATCCGGCATGCAAGTTAACCGGGACAGCATTCTCGAAATTCCCGATTCACTCAGGGAAAAACTGCTTGCGTTTCGCCGTCGGGTTTGGACGCTGAAAATGTGGGAAGCTTTTGCTGGTGCCACCATTGGTGTCTTACTTGGTTTTCTCTTGACCTATTTGCTGGATCGTTTGTTCGATACATCTGCACTAATTCGCGGTCTCATCCTGTGCGGATCGGCTGTGACCTGCGGATTGATTCCGCTCGCAATCAATCGCTGGATCTTTAAACGCCGACGCCTGGACCAACTAGCTCGACTGCTATCAGAGACCCAACCGTCTGCTGGTGACCAGCTACTCGGTGTGATCGAACTGTCCGAGGATAGCTCGGAACAGTCACGATCTCCGGAACTAGTCAAGGCAGCAATTCAGCAGGTAGCGGCATCTGTCCAACACCAAGATTTAACCGAGGCAATCCCCAACCCCCGTCACCGCCAGCGTTCGCTAGCCGCTGGACTACTGGCCATTGCGGCCATCGCGTTACTGGTATTTACGGCTACGGCAAGCAAGAATGCGTGGGCTCGTTTTCTAATGCCTTGGGTCTCCACTCCGCGTTATACGTTCGCAGGTGTACAGAATTTGCCGGACCATCTAGTCGTCCCACATGGTGAACCGTTCGAACTATCCGTTTCCCTTCGATCTGACACCGAATGGCTACCGAGCACGGCCAGCGTTACCATGGATCGCCAGCAACCGCGGAGGGCTGATCTGAATTCAACGAGCTATCAGTTTTCCTTGCCTGGCCAGATACAACCTGCAAATCTAGTCGTTAAAGTGGGAGATTTCAAAGGTTGGGTCTCGATTGAACCTAAACTGCGCCCTGAATTGAATTCGATTAAGGCGAACGTGAAGTTGCCGTCGTACTTGGGCCGCACCGCTGCCATTACGAAAGAAATACGTGGTGCCTCGTTCTCCGTTGTCAAAGGTAGTGAGACCACTTTTTTGGCCCATGCCTCGCGTGGCCTTGCCACTGCAAGCGTTAATGGCGAGGCGGTGCACACCGTCGATGCGTCATTTGCAACTGAGCCTCTGCTAGTCAGCCAAAATGACCAAGTCGAATTTCAGTGGTCAGATCAGGATGGGCTGTCAGGGAGCAAACCGTTCCAACTTTCAATCGAAGCAACCGACGACGGAGTCCCGACACTAATATGCGACAACCTCCCGAGACGTAAAGTTATTCTGGACTCCGAAGTTCTCTCGTTTACCATTCGTGCCCGCGATGATTTCGGCGTCAAACGCGTGGGGATCGAGTGGCAAGGTTTGGACGATTCACTTCCCGACATTGCATCAGGCGAGTCCATTCTTGGAGCAGGCGACCAAAATACTGAGTTTCTCGAATTGGCAGGTGTATTCTCCGCTGCCACCCATGAAATCAAACCGCAACCACTCGCTGTACGCGTTTTTGTCGAGGACTACCTCCCCGGTCGCGAAAGAATCTATTCCCCTACCTCAGTCTTCGACGTCCTCGATGCCGAGCAACACGCTATTTGGATCACTACCCAACTGGCTCGGTGGCATCGCATGTCACTGGACGTTCGCGATCGCGAAATGCAGTTACACGAAACCAACAAGGAACTAAGAGAATTATCAACAGATGAGCTATCCTCCGAATCCAATGTAGAAAAATTGTCCGATCAAGCGGATAGAGAACGCAATAACGGGCGGCGCCTCAAGAGCCTTGTGCAAAATGGCGAGGGTCTGCTCAAAGAGGCAATGAGGAACAAAGAAATCGCGGTCGAGAATCTCGACCAATGGGCGGAAATGATGCAGATACTCAAGGACATCTCTGGCAACCGCATGCCGTCCGTTGCGGATTTGCTGGACAAAGCAGCCCAACAGCCTAGCCAATCGCCGCCAAAATCAGACGGCAAACAAGGAAAGCAAGTTGGCAAAAACCGCCTAACGCAATCTGGACAATCCAAACCGGGTGAGGAACAAGACCCAGAAACAGATGGGCCAACTCCCACACCAAGCATCAACGATGTTGAATCGACCCAGCATGACCTAAGTAAAGCAAACCCCGAAGATACGTCGCCTGGAAAACCGACTCAAGGACGCTTTGGCTTACCAGATACGAAACTTGCTGGGAACGCAAAGAGTGACTCGCCGCCTTCTGACGAACAGCCTCCCATGGAAACGGCGGTGAGCGAGCAGAAGGACCTGCTGGCGGAATTCGATAAAGTCGCCGACGAATTGAATAACATCCTGGCAAATCTTGAAGGTAGCACCCTCGTCAAACGCCTCAAAGCCGCCTCACGAAAACAACAAGCAGTGGCCGGCACTCTCTCAAATATCGCCCCGAATTCATTTGGCGTCTCCGAACGTGAAAAGGAAATCCACGCACAAACATTCACCCAGCTCGCAGAAGTGGAGTTCAACAGTAGCAGCGAAGCATCCCACATCATGGATGACATGGCGGCTTATTTCGAACGCAGCAGGTTCATGTTATTCCAGCGTGTACTTGATGACATGCGCGAGCAGGACGTTACCGCAGAACTCCGCCTCTTGGCCGATGATTTACGGAGGGAAAATGGCCTCGCGATCTCACAAGCTGAATACTGGAGTGACAACTTTGACCGGTGGGCAGAAGATCTAGTTGAAGTCACCAAAGGGGGCGCCAGCCCTGGTGGAAAGCCAAAGGGAAGTCTTCCACCAGCCATTGTGCTAGAAGTCCTCCAATTGCTGGAAGGTGAAGTCAAACTACGTGAACAAACGCGAGTCGCTGAACAAGCCCGCCCCGCAGTGACCGATACCGAACACGTTATGACGGCGAATCGCCTGTCGCAAACGCAACATAGCTTCAATGAACGCATGAATGCTGTAGTGAGCCGCATCTTGGAACTACCAGATGCTGAGTCGGAATTTGACAAAGAAATCGGACTACTGAGCCAAGTCTCAGGAGTGATGGCTGAGACAACCGAGATCCTTGTCAAACCCGAAACCGGACCACCGGCCATTGCTGCCGAAACTGAAGTTATCGAATTACTGCTAAAGTCCAAGAGATTCAACCCAAATGCAGGTGGAGGTGGCGGGGCAGATCCGGGTGGCGGAGGTAGCGGCGACACGGAAACGCCTGCCTTGGCTTTGATCGGCTCGGGGGTAAACGAAAAAGAAAACCGAGAGCAACTATCCTCAACCCAGACCACCGGGACCGCTGGCAAACCGCTCCCTGAAGAATTCCGAACCGGCTTGGACCAATACTTCAATCGGCTGGAAGCATGGAAAGCAAACCAGGAACCTTGATCACAACTGACAACGACGTTTCCAAGAGCGGCAGGATTGAACTGTGCAGACACTTCTCAACGAAACGATTCGTTAGCGGACTTACCTGCAACACCAGCTCTAACTAATCTGTTCACAGATCAACCGAATCCGATACATGACACTTTCATCACACACGCGATCATTGCAGGCCCATTCACAGAAGGCCCTTCGCATCACAACCGCGATCAACCTGTGGCTGCTTGTATTTTTCCCCTGCGTGCACTGTAACGCCCAAGTCAGGGCAGTGCGTGGACGGGTCGCAGTTCCCCTGGCCACGAAAATGGGCGAGCTTGCAAGTCGTGAATTGTTCTTCCTAAAAAAGGTTTGCAACCCAAGCAAGTCTGAGTACGAAACGATTACCGAGGCAACCAGAAAACACGTCAAGGAGATGCAGGACTTATATCTCGAATACAGCAAGACAAAAGAGCCAAAAACTTGGCCTCGTCCTGAACAGCTCATAACGGATCACTTGCAAACACTTGCTGACCAGACATTCGCTCCTCAGATTGCGAACGCGTACCGCAAAGAAATCACAGCCAGAAACGAGGCGAATGTCGCTGCTGTCTCATCAATTGTCACCAACCTCATCGACTCACAAGTGCTACTATCCCCAACTGAAATGGATTCCGTCGCGTCCAAAGTCGCAGCTTTGGAGACAACGCGGGAAGCAACTCTGCCAGTTGCTCTATTCTATCGCCACATGATTCCAATTCCTTCACCTGACAGCATGAGCGACATACTGACGGAGCGTCAGCTCATACTCTGGAAAACTCAAAAGCACCCAAACTACAATCAACCATGGGTGAACTATTTCAATTCAAACGACTTTCTTTCCAGCATTTTCGCCCCTGGAGTGAAAGAGGAACCGAATATCCCCCCGCCCGAAAAAGCTGAACGCAAGTAAACAAACAAAGGTGACCTGATCATTCACACAAAGCTAATTGTGAAGTTCAACCATGTAACCTCTTCCGCAGCCACTACCTTCCACGCTCGCAACCGAGCTAAACGCTTACATCCATGCCAACCTTGATATCCATCTTCGCAAGTCAGCTTCGAACGCTTCTCGGAATGCTGATCGTTTGCATGCACTTCGCGCCGAACGCGGATGCCCAGGTGGCCGCGCAACCAGCTCGGGTCATTAACTACAGTGCTGAAAATTTCGACCGCCTATGTTTCCGCAATATGATCGCAACAGCAGCACGAGCAAAGGCTGACCGAATGCTGAACGCGAAAGCTGCTATGACAGAATCATCTGTTCAACTGACTCCCGAGCAGAAAGCAAAACTGCTACTAGCCGGCGAGGTTGATATCCAGCGATTCTTTGCCGCTTTTGAACAGTTGAAAAGTCAGTGGAAATTTGGCAGCATTCCTCAACACGTCTTTTCGGCACAATTCCCTAAAATGCGAAGTGCTGCCTTGCCATTAATGGAACGCTACCAGAAGGGCCTTCACGGCGAAGGCTCGCTGTACCACAAGGCAAAGCTCACCATGTTGACACCGACGGACTTCGAGACAACTCAGGCATTCAATCATAAACGCAAGCAGAAGCTATACCTGAACTTAATTCGTGCCACCGTCGCATCATTGGACTCGCGACTCCCCCTGACTATTGAGCAGCGCGAGGCGGTAATCAATACGATCATGGAGAATACGGATCCCATGGAGCCTCTGGATTACAACGAGCCCATGCTGTTTGCGGTCATCCCAAGACTGAAGGAGGTTGAGAGTCAACTCCAACCGTATTTCAGCGAACAAGAATGGCTGGTGGTCAAAAAATTCATGGCGCTTGCAGAACTGCAGAAAAGATAATGTACAAATTTCTCACCCAGCTAGCATTCATTGGCCTGTTGTCGATCGCTGTCTGTCCTAAAAGCAAGGGACAAGCGTTAGAGATCCGTAGTGGAGATCCCGTTCCTCGTGACGTGCGAGACATGTACGACCGGGGACTCGCATTCATGAGTCGAACTCAGGCAAGTGATGGAAGTTGGCAATCGCAACAGCAAGGTACCGGTGTTGCCGGGATGGCCGTGATGTGCTTCATGGCTTCAGGGGAAGATCCGAATTTCGGGATGTATTCCGGAAATATCCGAAGGGCGATTCGCTACATCATCTCCCAGCAGGACAAAACCACAGGTTACTGCGGTGGATCGATGTACCACCACGGGTTTGCATGTCTCGGCCTTGCCGAGGCTTACGGTGCAGTCGATGACCGTAATCTTTGGGACGGCGTCCCCAATGCAGCCAACCGAACGATTGGGCAAGCATTAGAACTTGCGGTCAGATCTTCAATTACCTCACAAAAAACCAATACCTACGGAGCATGGCGTTACAACCCAAGTGGAAGTGACGCAGATACCTCCGTCGCGGGTGCCGTGTTGATGGGATTACTTGCTGCCCGTAATGCCGGCCTGGAAGTTCCCGACGAAGCCATTGATCGAGCCATCTCATATTTTATTAAAATGACCGCACCTTCTGGTCAAGTCGCTTACTCAGGCGGTGTCGGTGGATTCAATGAATCACTTGCTCGGATTTCAATTGCGAATCTTGTCTTTTCCATCGCCAGAAGAAAAGACATCCCACAATTCAAGACAACTCTTGGCTACCTTAAAGACAAAGTCCAGGGTGGAAGCCCTGGTCACGGCGGAGTTGAATATCAAAGTTACTATCAGGCCCAAGCCTTCTTTCAGGCCGACATCGGTGCCTGGACCACTTGGAACAAGGCTCTGGTGAGACGCCTTAAAAAATCCCAAGCTGAAGATGGCAGTTTCTCTGGAACTCATGGCCCCCACGTTTCAACAAGCCTGTGCTTACTTTCTCTTGCTGTAAATTATCGTTTCCTGCCCATCTACGAGCGTTGACTTGCCCCAACTTCTGAACAACACAACCGCCGTGGTTCGGCCAATGTTCCTGCTGTGCTTTGTTTGTCTGAGCCCGGGTAATGCACAAGTCACAGATTTGGCCCCAGTTGGGCCAAATCAGGGCGATCCAACTCCGGGCACGACTGACCAACCTGCAAACATTCGTCGTCCGCAAACTGCTAACTCGAATGAGTTTCGCACGGGGTCCCTTACCCTGATTGACGGCAGCCAGGTCCCGGGGCAACTACTTCCAACAAGCGATTCAAAGCAGGTGAAGTGGCTTGCATCCAGTTTCGCAACACCGTTCAACTTCACTCTTCAAGCGATTGAAAGCATCAAGTACCCACGGATCAACTTAGGACCAGAACGTCTAAGGTCAGATGAATTCGCAATCGAGTTCACAAACCGGGATATCGTTTACGGCAACATTACTGGCTGGGAGACAGGTTTCATCACGATCAAAACACAATCCTTTGGTGAATTTCGTGTGCCTACTGAGTCAGTCACACGCCTGTACCGCGTGCAGGAGAATGAAACGGTGCTATTCGCACGCTCAAATGGATTGCAATCATGGAACACAGCTCAGTGGGAAACGAGCGGATGGAATGAAGATGGCAACTACCTGTCCACCAACCAACGCGGGGCAGTACTCAATGGCGACCTAGGTGTCCCCGCTCGTGCGGTCATTGAACTCACGCTTTCGTGGAAGGATCAAGCCGACTTCATTGTCTCCCTTGGATCCGATGTGACTGCAACGGAAGATCATTCGAGTGACGGCTGGCGTCTGGAAACAGCGGGCCAGAAGCTGGTTGCAGTCCGGGAATCGCAGGAAGAAGCAAATTTGGCCTTAATCGCCGACCTGAGTTTGCGGCGCGACCTCCGACTGACGTTCTATTTGGACCAGATATCTGGAACGCTTCACGTGATGCGAAAGGACGGAACGTTACTCGCTTCACTAACGATGCCCACCGAAACCACAGACACTTTTGAGAGCAGCGGTGACGGGGATCTCGCGCCGCCTGCTGCGCCCAATCCCCAGAGACTGGACGCGGAACCCAAGTCCCCTCAAAGTGGCATTCGGATCGTCAATCGAGGCAAGCAACTCACGGTCGAACGAGTCTCCATCGCACGCTGGCTGGGTTCTTTACCGAATGCATCCGCGGACGCTGATGCGCTTGTGGCATTCAATGATGGCACCTTTGCCTCGGGCAGCATTGATGGACTTGCGTCCGGGAAGCTCTCAATCGGCAAGGCAAACCCCGAATCAACGTTTGCCTGGGACGACGTAACCGGAATCACATTCCGAAATCCCGCCCCGCCACCTGCTCCCTCAGAGTGTGCATTATTTCTCCAAAATGGCGTCCGATTATCAGGGAAGTTCATTGAATTTGATTCATCGAAATGCAGTTTTGCCTCAGCTAACTCGACATCTCCTTCTCAAATTCCCCGCCGTGACATCCGTTCGATCATTGTATTCACACACGACCCCAAACCTCCGGAAGTCGCAGCGGGCACGGAACTCAAGGGGCAACTGCAGGTCGGCGACCTCAAGCTCGCTGGAGTATTAGCACCCGCGGGATCAGAGACCAAAACGACGCTTCCCATACAATTCCGTTGGAAACCTTACGGAAGTACGCTGGCCGCCACAATGAAGCCAAACGCCTCTGGCAACATCCTCTATCGCATGATCCCAACACCGGGTCCCAAAAGTGCGCAAGTCCGCGCACAGGAAATGCAGCGACTCAGAATCAAACAACAGCAACGGGGCCTGAATTTTGGGGAGCTATTCTTAAAGCGTGCAGACGAAGTCAAAACACCCAAAGTTGAACGTGACGCCCATGTGGTCCACGTCCTTACTGGCGATGTCATCTCCTGTCGTGTCGACCGCATCGACTCGACAGGTGTCTATGTCTCAACCATCGATTCCAAAGACGGCTTTGTTTCCCACGAAGAAATCAAGGCGATTGAATACGTCACCAACGCACCGCCACCCGATCTTGAGGCTGCCAAGCGTGAACGTCTCCTTACCATACCCCGGTTGCAAAAGTCGGCACCACCGACTCATATCCTCTGCTCTCATAATGGTGATTTCCTTCGATGCCGACTCATTGAGGCTGACGCTGACAGCATTCGCGCAGAAGTCCAATTAACGGAGATTACGCTACCGCGTGACCGCGTAGCGCAAATCATCTGGCTGCACCCCCAGCAGCAGATCAACAACGAAACAAACGCAGGCTCGAAAGACAAAACCTCCATTTATGATGGCTTGGCCCAAGTCCTGCTCCGAGACGGTGAACGAGTCACCTTCACGCCTACGCGATCATCAACAACGCATGTCAGTGGTGAAAGCGCTATCATTGGTCCCTGCAGTTTCCCCCTGCAGAACGTTGATCAACTCATCCTTGGCGAGCAAATTCTGACCGAGGTTACCGATCTTGCCTACAACCGCTGGAAACTACAATCTGCGGTTGAACCTTTGGTGACCGCAGCCATGGAACAGGGTAGCCAGGAAAGCAACGCTTCCTCTCCACTCATTGGTCAAACCGCTCCAGAGGTTGCGCTTCAGTTACTGGATGGCACACCGTTCAAACTGTCAGAACAGGCGGGAAAGATCGTCGTTTTAGACTTTTGGGCAACCTGGTGTGCACCCTGTATGCAAACGATGCCGTTAGTGGAAAAGGCGATGGAACAATTTGATCCAGATTCGGTCAGACTAATCTCCATCAACCTCCAAGAATCCGCGCAGCAGATTCAACCCGTCCTGGAGCGGTATAAGCTGAACGTTACCGTTGCGATGGATATCGACGGTGTTGCAGCTGCCCGGTACCAAGCCAAAGCGATCCCACAACTCGTGATTGTCGGCGAAGATGGAATTGTCAAACAACTGCTTGTCGGAGGCGGCTCCAAAGTGGTGGAACAAATGACGACCACTATCGAGCAGATGATCAAAGCACCTAAACAGTGACACCACCCCCAGGTGTCTGGACCAGTGCCCGACAACACAGCGTTTAGAAACAATCACAGCGCAGCAATCGTGATTCAGTGAGACTCGAACTCTGGTTCACGGACGTCAGCAACCCTCCGAGGCCTTCGCATGTTCACATGACCAAACGCGAACAGTTCTATCCTCAAAAAACACCTTTAATCCGCTGCATGTGCTTCCAGCTACACGAATTCTGCTCTCGTTTGGTCCAACGGGTCGATGCCGATACGAGTCGCGAAAGCCTAAACGACATCGATCTCACAACTACATTCAACCAGTTTTCCTGCACAACGCGGGCAGTCTTCCTGCTGACAACCGGGCACATGGTACTGGCCTTTCAACACACCGCACTCCGGACACAGTTCCCCCGGCTCGCCGATAGCATCTGCAGCAGAATGACGGACGCGATTGTATGCCTGGCCATGCATGACATAGCCGGTAAGTTCCTGCGCATCCTCAATTTCCTGAGGCCAGTCTGCAGACATCAAGACCCCGTGATACTCGACCAGCGCATCAGGGACCTCTGCCTCGTCCACTACACGCACTTCCGGACCAAGAATAAGTGGCTGCCAATCCCAAGTCGTTGCGAGGGCACCTGAGTGTGCCAAAAACAGACCGAACGCGTTTACCACATCAGCCGTCGTGATCCGATCTGAACTGAGCTTGTAATGTTGGTTAGCTGCTCCCTGACGATATTCCAACTCATAGCTGCCATCAGGGTTATGGTAGGTCTGAACAAAGTATCCCTCGCCATGTCCCAATACCAAAAACTGATCCGCGCCAAGATTTTCGACACATTGCCGGACTTCTGATTGGCTAGGCGACTCCAAGTGTTCACTATCATTAATATTAAGATGCATGAATGCTTTCCTCGGGATACACACGCAATCTGCCACCCAACGGGCAGGGGTGGCGAATGCAGACACCCAAAGTTGCTGTTACAGAAACGCAAGAACGTCTTCCGAACACTTGCGGCTGACGAACCGCTCGCAGGATTGTCGCCGTAACACTTCACACTCACAAGCCGTGAATCTTCTTCCAAAATGAAGTGAACAAAACTCAAATCCAACAGAACAGCGGGGGGGAGATGCGCGATACACTCACCACTCGACAATCCAATGAAAGTGAAGTCGACCGTCAAGACACGGATCGACCAACCTAATGAGCGAAACCCAAGCTGCCGACTTCTTGATACAGTGGAGCATCCGCGTCTCCGTGATCATGGTATATAGCCGCCTAATCTACCGTCTCTGGCAAGGCAACGCCGAACAAACGCATCAACATCGTCACGAGTATTATCTTTGGCTTGCAGGCTTCCTGCTCTTGGTGTTGCATGTGGGCCTTTCATTCCACTTTGTCCACCACTGGCATCATAGCAACGCGTGGAACCGAACAGCCACTGAAACGGAAAATCTCATTGGTGTTCGTAGTGGCGATGGGATCTGGGCGAACTACCTAATGCTGACGCTCTGGGGGATGGATCTGTTCCGTTTGCACAAAGCGAAAAAATCAGTCCGAGTCCCCTCACTCGCCGTAGACCGAACAGTTGCAATCTTCATTGGCTTTATGTTCATCAATGCAACCGTCGTCTTTGGTCCACTGGGCTACCGATACCTTGCGCTTCCCGCTTTCTTTCTTGCGCTCTACGCGTGGCGGATGCACAAGAACTGAAACAGGTAGTATGAAACTTCCTGCCCAAGGAAGGATCCCGCGTAACTAGCGAAAAACGTTCTGCGTTCCCGTTACAATGGGTGCTGATGCTCCAAAAACTAAAAAACACTCGTGCTCGGACGGTCGTCATGCCCACCACTCCCTACAGCCTATTGGGTCAAGGATGCAGCAAACCGCTGTCGCTGCTCATGCTCATTATGCTATCTACGCTATTGGCAGCCTCTGAAGGCCAACCCGCCGCAAAGCCAAACCGTCCGTGGACCTTCAACGCTGCGCGTCCAGAAATAGCTCCACCGCACCGAAAAATACCGCCGACAAAAACGTCTCCAGCATGCTTCGAAATTTCGTCTGACCACCGCGAAGGCTTGGCAGGGTACTGGTGCGTGCAGTACCCAGTTACTGGACGCACCCACGTCGAATTCTCAGTACGGAGGCAGACAACAAATTTGCAATTAGCACGACGTGCTGCAGTCGTACGCATTGTATGGCTCGACGAGCAGGGCCGCTCAGTCAAGCGGGCAGCGCCCACCTTTAGCTCCTACCGGCCTGGCGAACGGCCACGGGCCGAACCTGAATTTCCGCCGGTTCTTAAAACCACGCAACAGTCTGATGTGTTTTCGGCAATCTACGCGGTTCCCCCAGACGCAACGCAGGCACAAGTCGAATTACATTTTCGTTGGGGCAACCCTCATTCAAGCGTGCGTTGGGAACACCCACGTCTAAAACGCGTCCCAGCGCCTGAACCTCGCAAGGTGAAGCTTGCAACCGCACACCTGCAGCCTCGCGATGGCGATACACGCTCACAGAAATGTCAACAATTCGCTCCGCTGATCTCAAAAGCAGCGGAGCAAGGCGTTGATCTCATTGTGCTCCCCGAAACACTGACATACTACAGCAGCCAGGGAACCTATATCGATGCAGCCGAGCCTATCCCCGGGCCTTCAACGGATTACTTCGGCAAACTTGCAAAGCAACATGACATTCACATCGTTGCCGGCTTGCTCGAACGTGAAGACCACCTTGTCTATAACGTCGCTGCTTTGATTGGTCCCGATGGCAACTTGATTGGAAAATATCGGAAGGTAACCCTGCCTCGTGGCGAAATCGAAGGCGGTATTACTCCGGGAAATTCCTACCCTGTGTTCGAGACCCGGATTGGTAAAATAGGAATGATGATCTGTTATGACGGCTTTTTCCCAGAAGTCGCGAGAGAATTAAGCAACCGAGGTGCTGAAATCATTGCTTGGCCCGTCTGGGGATGCAACCCGTTGCTCGCTGCCGCCCGTGCCTGCGAAAACCACACTTACATCGTGAGCAGCACCTACACCGACTACAGTCGGCAATGGATGACCTCTTCGATCTTCGGCCATGATGGTAAGAGTCTCGCCACTGCCAAGGAATGGGGCACGCTGGCAATCGCCGAGGTCGATCTCGCAGCACCAATGTACTGGCACAGCCTCGGTGATTTCAAAGCACAGATCGGACCTCACCGACCGAAACTGCAACCTCAACCCTAATCCAACGTAGGCTGCGGCTTTTTGTTGAATGGAGCAACCGGCCAATGAACGATCCTCCTGTTTCATCCTGACGCATGGCCCTAACGGATTCAACGCAAGCGGCTCGTAAGCTTACTAATTGTGCAGTTAAAAGCATTGAGACACAGATTGAATCAAGAACATTCGCGCACCAGCTTGCATGCCAACGGCTAAGACAATTCACAACCAGCATCGCCGCCCAACAGCGTTAGAGGGGGCATTTCCAACACGCTTCCCCATGCCCGCGGCGGCCTCGTCGCCCCTACTAGCTCAATCATCGCCCCTACTAGCTCAATCAAACGCCACGTCACCTCTGTCCCTTGGCATTGTGTACTTC
>JACLAC010026700.1_pt1 | contig 15593 bp, 9 predicted proteins | sample 8027881 | NCBI WGS metagenome assembly JACLAC01 (sample SAMN15725517, study PRJNA655200) | protist metagenome | isolation source: fluorescence activated cell sorting (FACS) single amplified genomes of... | place: Spain: Blaines Bay Microbial Observatory, Mediterranean Sea | collected 2016-01-19
GGAAGAAGCTGAGCAGCTGGAAGAAGTGCGTGATAATTTACAACAAGCTGCCGAAGCGCTGGAAGACAATGAAATATCCAGAGCTGCGGCTGAGGGTACCCGGGCTCAAAGAGAGCTCGAAGAGCTTCGCGATGAACTTCAGAGCCAATCTTCCGGGCAGTTTACCGAACAGATGCGTGAGCTGCGGCAGGAAGCTCAAGAGATCGAGCGAAAGCAGGAGGATATTGCGGAGCAGATGGCAGCGTCTGATCTTCCCAAAACCCCACAGGATGCAAGGTCTTTACGAGAAACGGAGACGGAACAACCTGATTTGGATCGTCAATTAGCCGAACAGGAGCAGGCTGTTGAGGAGTTAAGGAATCGAATGCGGGAAACCATCGAGGAAGCCGAACCCTTTGAACCCCTGCTCGCTGAAGAGCTCTACGACACGTACCGTGATTCGGAAGCTAGCCGACCTGACAAAGCACTTGAATCAGCGCGAGAGTCATTTAGTCGTGGCTGGAAAGAGGATGCAATCAGCGAGGAACAGCGTGCTCGCGAAGGGATTCAAGAAATGAGGGAGGGAATCGAGAATGCAGCCGAGAGTGTGCTGGGAGATGAAACTGAGGCGCTCAAGGCAGCTCGAGGCACTCTGGAGGGGCTTAATCGAGATTTGCAAAATGAAATTAGACAAGGGGCGCAAACGCGTACTTCGGAAGCGTCGGAAGCGTCGGAAGCGTCGGAAGAGCGATCGGAAAATTCTGAATCTCCGGCTTCGAGAGAGGGACGGGAAGAACCCGAGGCGAGGCCGGACGAGCCGCCTCAGGATCGCGATGAAGCTCAAGCAATGGGTCAGGAGCCTGGCCAGGGACGCGGGGAATCCGAACAAACGCCACCGGAAGAACGACCTCAGAATCCCGGTCAGAGCCAAGCCTCGGAATCTGCTCCTGGACAGGGGCAGCAGGAATCATCCGATGGTGATGGTGGACGGGGAGAAAACGGGGAGCCTCAGGAGCGAGATTTAATGAGAAATCTTGGGGCAAATGAGGAATCTGAGCAGGCAGGGAATCTACCGCAAGGTAGCTACGCGGGAGGAGATCAAAGGATTGTGCGGCCTTTGACCGGAGACGATTTTCGTGACTGGTCGGATCGATTAAGAGATGTTGAAGAAATGGTAGATGACCCTGAGTTGAGAGCAGAGGCATCCCGAATTCGTGAACAAGCGCGTGAAATTCGAAAGGAATTGAACCGACATTCAGAGGAACCCAATTGGGACTTGATCAAGATGAAAGTTGCCCAACCGCTCGCTGAATTGCAGGATCGAGTGGTTGAGGAGATCCTTCGTCGCAGTTCAGATGAGACGATGGTTCCTGTCGATCGGGACCCGGTTCCAGCTCAATATCAAGATGCAGTGCGCAAATATTATGAGCAACTCGGGGGTGGGAATTGATGAATAGTTCCTGGATCCCGAATGCGTGGGGAGCGTCCGACTGGGGGCTGGCGGTCGGTCTTTTACTGGCGGTCACCGCTGTAATTGTCATCTGGTCTTATTTCAACGCGCGTGCCGCAGCTGGTTCGAAATCGCTGATGGCGCTAATGAAGATTTTGGCTGTGTTGTTACTGGCGGTTTGTTTACTAGAGCCCATGTATCGCTATGCTCGCCCGGAAAAGGGAGCGAATTTAATGGTGGTCATGGCAGATGATAGTCAAAGTCTGCAAATAAAAGATCGAGGCGAAACCACGACGCGCGAGGCGGAGCTATTCGAGACACTTAATGAAGAGGCGAGTTGGCTGAATCAGTTAGCTGAAGATTTCGATGTTCGAAAATATCAATTTGACCGACGCCTGAGGCCAGTTTCCAATTTTGAGGAATTTCGTGCCGATCAACGAGGTAGCGATATCCTTTCCAATCTAAGTTTGGCCGCGAATCGATTTTCTGGACGCCCCGCAGCGGGAATAATTTTGATGACCGACGGGAACGCAACTGACTGGAATAAAGAAGCATTCAGTGCCATGCCCTGGAGCTCTATGCCGCCAGTCTTTCCAGTTTTATTGGGTGATCAACTTCCGGCAAAAGACCTTGGCATTACGAAAATTAGCAGCACTCAAACCAACTTTGAATCGGCTCCCGTGACAATTACGGCTGAGTTGATAGCCAGTGGTTACGCCGGTGAGAAAATTGTGGTTGCTTTAATCGATGAAGCCGGAGAGGAAGTTTCTAAAAAAGAAGTTGCGGATGTCGAGGATGGCAAGCCGTTTGTCGTTCGTTTCCAAACAAAGCCTGAGCGTCGCGGCATTAATGTTTTCAAAGTGAAAGCCTCTGCGGCAAGCGATGCTTCAGTTGTTGATTTGCAGGCTGAGGCAACGATGGTAAACAACGAGCGATTAGTGCTGGTGGATCGTGGCCGAGGTCCTTTTCGTTTGCTTTACGTGACGGGACGTCCAAACTGGGAGCTTAAATTTCTGCGCCGGTCCCTGGAGGGGGATGACGAGCTGGATCTCGTTGCCTTAGTAAGAATTGCTAAACGAGAGGCTAAATTCACTTTTCGGGGGCGCGACGGTCAGCAATCGAATTCACTGTTTCGTGGGTTCGATTCTCAGGATGACGACACGACCGAGCAACATGACGAGGCAGTGTTCATTCGCCTCGGAACGAGGGATAAAGAGGAGTTGCGAGGTGGATTTCCCAAAGATGCGGAAACGCTATTTGAATATGACGCCATTGTCATTGATGATTTGGAGGCCAGTTTTTTTACCGAGGATCAAAAGTCGTTGCTTCAGCAATTTGTCAGTTTGCGTGGAGGAGGCTTGTTGATGTTGGGTGGGCAGGAATCATTCGTCGGCGGTGATTATGCCAAAACTCAAATTGGCGAAATGTTGCCGGTCTATCTGGACCGTCTTACGCCTCCGTCAGATAAGAAATACGAACTCGATCTTACACGCGAGGGTTGGTTGCAGCCTTGGGTTAGGATCGAATCAACTGAAGAAAAAGAGCGGATTCGGTTGGCGGAGATGCCAAAATTTAAGACAGTAAATCTCGCGAATTCCATCAAGCCGGGTGCCACCGTCTTAGCAACAGTTACCTCGGACACCGAGAAAAAACACCCGGCACTCGTGGTTCAGCCCTACGGGCGCGGGCGTTCCGGGGCTTTGCTGATTGGGGATTTTTGGCGCTGGCAACTAAAGAGTGAAGAGGATAATGAAGATCTGCTCAAGGCCTGGCGACAGACACTGCGATGGGCAATCGCCGATGTCCCCCGGCGTGTAGAAGTCGAGATAAATCGGCTCAATGATGCTAATCGATCTTCTGAAATCAAGGTTTCGGTTAACGATGAGGCTTACAAGCCATTTGATAATGCGACGGTCGTTATTCAAGTGCAAACTCCCGAAGGTAAGGCAGTTGAACTGGCAGGAGAGCCAATAGATTCCGTTCCAGGTGTCTACGTCGCAAATTTTGTATCGGGGGAGACTGGCGTCTATCGGGCCTCAATCACGGTGAACGCACCGGATGGTAGCGAAATTGAAACGCGTGAATCTGGGTGGGTTTCTGAACCGGACAGTGAAGAATTTCAATCACTTGAACCCAATCCCCAGTTGATGAAAGAGATTGCTGATCAAACTGGTGGTCAGGTAATTGAGATTGATTCTTTAGAGAAGTTTGTATCCGGGTTGGAGTATCGAGAAGTTCCGGTCATGGAGACCGTCTCGAATCCCTGGTGGCATCGCTGGACTGTGTTCTCATTAGCGATCGGATTGTTGATCGGAGAATGGGGACTTCGACGTTGGAAGGGGTTGGCGTGAGATTACCAAACCAAAAGAGAGAATTGACCACCATGACGAGACCATGGCTATCTGCGCTGATGTGTTGGGAGTTACTTGGCTGGACGGCAGGGAAATTGTGTTTGGCGGTGAGCTTGTGCTTCTGTTGCGGGGAACTTAGTAGCCAGGAACTCAGCGGCCAGGAACAAAAAGTAATTGTCGTGGTCGGAACTGGCGGGAGTGACGATTACCAACAACAATTTGAAACCTGGGCAACTAACTGGAAGTCAGCGATTACTTCGGCTGGCGCATCGGGACCTGATTTCGTATGCATAGGATCCGAGGACAATCCAACGGGGCAAAATGATCTTCAGCGATTGGAGCAAGAGCTTGCAAGTTTGGGAGATGCGACCTCTGAGTTATGGGTGGTTTTAATTGGCCATGGAACCGACGACGGCAAGGTTTCCAAATTTAATCTGCGGGGACCGGATCTTTCCGCGGAGCAATTGCACCAATGGCTGATTGACATGAAAGCGCGTACGATTGTTGTGAATTGTGCGTCATCAAGTGGTGGGTTTGTTGGAAAACTCAAGCACCCTAATCGTGTGGTTATCACAGCCACAAAGTCGAGCGCCCAGCGAAACTTTGCAAGGTTTGGGGAATACTTGTCGACGGCAATCGATGATCCCGCGTATGATCTCGATAAAGATCTGCAAACATCATTGTTGGAGGCCGTGGTGGCAGCTTCTTCGCAGACTCAGGAGTTTTATTTACAGGAAACGCGTTTGGCCACGGAATTGGCGATGATTGATGATAACGGTGATGGCAAGGGCACACCTTCGGATTGGTTTCAGGGAACTCGGGCGGTAAAAAAATCTAAAGCGAACGAGCCAGATGGTTTCGTTTCGAATCAGGTGTTCTTGATTCGCCGAGGCACCGAAGCGAAACTAACCATTGAACAGCGGGAAACTCGTGAAAAATTAGAACGAGAATTGGAATTGTTGCGTCAGAAAAAAGACGCACTAGGCGAGGCAACTTACTATCAATCGATTGAGCCGGTCCTGCTTAAGTTAGCGAAATTGTATCAATCTGTGGAATCATCTGACGAAGTTCAAGACTCAGCCAGCGAACCTGCTGAATCGGGCAAGTAGCCAGTTTTTTAGGGAATGAAACGTTATTCCACTCCTAGATGCTGCTGGAAGAACCGCAGCCTTTTTTTGGCAGCCCAGGGTGATTCGCCCGCACCATGGCCTCGACCGGGAATCAACACAAACTCAAAATCTTTGTCATGTTCGATTAATTTGCCAACCACCTGTGTAGTGCTGGCGGGATCAACATTTTGGTCGAGTTCCCCCAGGGTCAGCATGAGTTTGCCTTCAAGTAGGTGGGCGTTCTCCATGTTTGAATTTTTCTGATAGCTGTCATCGATGGGCCAACCCATCCATTGCTCGTTCCACCAGATTTTATCCATCCGGTTGTCGTGACACCCGCAATCGGCAACTGCAACTTTGTAGAAGTCATTATGCCACAGTAAGGCTGCCATCGCATTTTGTCCGCCGGCGGAACCTCCATAAATCCCAACTCGCGACAAATCCATTTGAGGGAACTTTTTTGCCGCCGCTTTTAACCATGCGATTCGATCGGGGAATCCAGCGTCGCGAAGATTCTTAAAACAAACATCGTGGAATTGTTTGGATCTCCAGGCGGTTCCCATTCCATCAATCTGAACGACAATCATTCCAGCGTCCGCGATCCGATGCCGGTGGCCATAACCGGTTCGAAATGATTTCGGGACGTGGTGGTCATGTGGCCCCGCATAAATGTTTTCTACAACGGGGTATTTTTTTGCCGGATCAAAATTAATTGGCCAGTGGATGATTCCCCAAATGTCTGTTTCTCCATCTCGTCCTTTGGCAACAAACCGTTCGGTGAGCTTTCTTTTTCCGAATTGTTGTTCTGTGTCCTGCCGACCTAATTGCGCGATTAGTTTGCCAGTTTTGCTGTCTCGTAATTCCTTAACGGGCGCCATGTCGACCCGGGAATAGGTGTCGACAAAAGATTCCTGATTAGGCTGGAACTGGATTTGGTGAGTGCCGTCGCCGGTAGTCAATATGGTTAAATCAGTGCCGTCAAAATTAACACGACAAAAATGTTCGTGATAAGGATCCTGGTCAGGGTAGATTCCGACTGCGTAAAACCAAATTGACTTTTTCTCAATGTCAACTTTATGAATTCTTTTAACGTTCCAATCACCTGAGGTGATAGCGTTGATTAACGTACCCTGGTCGCGGTCGAACCGGTAAAGGTGATTCCAGCCGCTGCGCTCGCTGGCCCAAAGGATTTCGTTATTGGGTAAATCTCGAAAGGTCGATTTTCCCGAGTCTGAGTAGTGAATAAAGGTTTGGCTTGATTCTTCGATCAGCGTCTTGACTGAACCGTCCTTGGCATCGATCTCCAACAATCTCAGTTTTTGGTGACCTCGGGCATTGTAGAGAATCCAGAATCGATCTCCGGATTGAGACCAGCCTAGAAAGCGAGTCCAGAATGGGTTGCTGAAGAGTTCGTTTGAAACTGGTATTTCCGTTTTGGAATCGACTGAAAACAGCTTTAACCGTGGCGAAAGCAGAGTATCTCCCGGTTTGGGGTATCGGTAGGACCTCAGCAGCGGTTGAAGTTGACTCTTTGGTTTTGATTCAATGTAGTAAACACGATTTTCGGGTGCGACGGGAGTTTGGTACGCAACAAACCGACTGGAATCAGGTGCCCAACGCACGTCACATTGGTCAGGGTTTCGCGTGGAAGATGGCAACCAACGGGTGCCCGCACCAATGTTACGGTAAGTGTTCTTTTCCGTTCCATCTCGGGTTAATTGGGACTTTGCCGGCTCATCACCCTTGGATTCAATCCAAAGATTATGATTTCGAACCTGAATCTCCCATTTTTGATCAGGCGACCGAGGGTCTCGCCGTGTAAACGCAGTTGCTGGTTGGCGGTTTTTTTGATTACGGGGAAGAGACACGAATTGGATGTTGTCCAGAAAGGCTTTGTCGAAAACGAGATAGTCATCCGGCCTGACGGTAAAACACCCGATTGGTTTTCCATTTCTTTTTAAATACCACACATGCCCAACATAGGTCTGTTGTTTAATTTGCTGGCCTGGTGCTAGAACTTCGTATGCACGTTCTTTGCCGACTTCAGAAACCCAAAAAGTTTCGACTTTGTGGTCCGTCTGATTGTCCATCGTGATGTAGGTCGATTTGCCGCGCGGACCGGATTTGGGTGGGAGAAACAACCGCGGTCGATGCTCTCGAATGAGTGCCGGGTCGAGCAATTCACTGGTTTTATTCAGACAGTCGATTTGGTAGAGAGTGCGACCTGACTGAATTAAGAAAATGCCTGGTTGTCCAGTAGGATAGATGTCAGTAACCGTTTTTTTCCCGTTCTGTTGCTCAAACCAAGGTTGATCCATCACGATCTGCGATGATCTGTTTTCTACATCGATAAAGTGAAATTGTATGATTCCCGCATCGTCTGGTTGTTGGAACCACCCCTGTTGGCCATCGGTGGACCAATGAAGATCTTGTCCGCGAGTTTGACCCAGAAACATTGTTAGCGTAACTGCGAACGCGAGAATACGACCAGGAAAGGATAGACGCTGAATCATAATGTTATTTTTAATTTGAGGTGATGGCGTGTTTGAGCTTTCAAGATTTGCATCTCAGCACGCCAGTTTGAAATTCACGGCTTGGCCATCAAAGTCCGGAAACTTCAAAACCTTTGCGGTAGTTGCGTTTAATTAATTTGTTTGCTTCATCAAGGTTGGTGACCTTCAGGTTTTCAGCATCCCAGTTAAGTATTTTTCCCGGGAATCGATTCGCGACAACGCCCAACAGTAGCGCCTCAGTCAGCGGCCCTGCATAACCAAAGTCGGCACTGGTCTTGCCACTTCCAAGACAGGCATCGACCCATTGGTGGTAATGGTTGTTGCTTCCAATGTTGGGCCGTTGGTAGTCCTTGAATTGTATTTCAGGAAATAGTTGAGCTTCGCCAACGTGCGGTAGCAGCATCTGCCCGTTCTCTCCGAGGAATAGCGAACCCTGACCAGGTAGCTTTAGTCCTTGAGGTAGCTCGAGTTCTTTGGGAGGTGCGTAACCGCCGTCATACCACTTCCAGGTCATGGAGTCAGTGGTGTATTCTGTTCCGGGGAACTCGTATTCGACAATGTTCTTTTCAGGATGACCAATTCCAGTGGGTTTTCTGCAGGTGGTTTTTGCCCATTTAGGTGCGGTTAATTTTAATGCAGCATAAGGCGTGTCAAAAATATGAACGCCCATGTCGCCCAGAGTTCCGGTTCCAAAGTCAATCATTTTCCGCCAGTTGCCTGGATGATATACCCGGTCGCAATAGGGCCGCATGGCTGTGACTCCAAGCCACAAATTCCAATCTAATTGGACGGGCGGTCCTCCAGCTCGTTTTGCAAACGCACCGCCGTCGTAACCCCAGTTTTTATTTGACCAGGCATGGACTTCGCTGACTTTGCCAATGGCTCCGCTTTGAATTATCTCAACAGCTCTTCTGTAGGGCGCACTGGAATGGACTTGGATTCCCATTTGCGTAACGAGATTTTTCTGTTCTGCAACTTCTCGTAATTTCCTTGCTTCGAAGACCTCGTGAGTCAGTGGTTTCTGGCAATAGACCGGTTTATTTAAGTTTAAGGCCGACATCGCTGCGGGTGCATGAGTGTGGTCCGGTGTTGAGATCACAACCGCATCAATTTTGTCACCTAATTTATTAAGCATCTCGCGGTAATCCGCAAACGTTTCCGCCCCCGGATGCTTTTGCAGAGCCCCTTTGAGTGTATTTGCATCGACGTCGACGAGTGCTGCAACTTCGACTTTTGAGTGCGAGGCAATTGATCCCAAATCAGCCCCTCCCATTCCGCCGACTCCAATGTGCGCGGTTCGTAACTTTTCATTCAGTCCGCACCCGCGGACATGCCCTGTTGCTAAACCGAGGCTGGAAATGGCGAGACCCGTTTTCAATGCCTGACGTCGATCAATTTTCTTCAGCATTTGTTCACTCCATGGGTGGTTCAAATTGTTGTTGAACAGTTTAGCAGTTTTGTGGGGGGCGGGAAAAGTTATCGGCTAAAACTAAAATTTTCGGCGGGACTTGTGGATTTGCGTTGTGAGTAATCGAATGATTGCAATTGATGCATTTTTGGTATTTGCTGAATGAATAGAGTGAATTGCTGTAGCATAAAATTTAAATTGGCTTTCATCGCGTTCTTCCATACAATAGTGATTTGGTTGTTCTGGAAAACAAATAACACGTTTGATTGATTATGAATCTAAAATTTGCCTTGATTTTTGTTTTGTCCGAATTGGTTTGCTGGGGCTTGGGAGGCACACGCTTAGTCGCCGAGGATCGCCTTCCTGTTAAGGACAAGCCGGTTAACGTCTTGGTACTCATGACTGACGATTTTAGTCGTCATTGCGTGACTGCCACGGGGGGACAACAGTCGCGGACGCCTCACATAGATGCTTTGGCAAAACGCGGCACTGTCATGAACAATACGGTTCATCAGGGTGGGTTTAGCGGCGCGATTTGTACTTGTAGTCGAGCGATGCTGTTGACAGGACGGGCACTTTGGTCAGTTACACCGAACGAACTGAGTTACAAGGGGCCAGCTCAACTCAGTACAGCCGACACTCTGCTTCCAGAGCAATTTCGAAACGAAGGCTGGGATACATTTGCGACCGGCAAATGGCATAACGGCAATGACGCATTGTTGCGAGGTTTTGATCACGCGGAAGCGGTGACTGGTGGAATGCTGCCCTTTAATCTTCGGGATCGAGGAGGCGCAAGGGATAACGCGATTGAGATTGGGATGATGGATCCGAGCGGCGTTCGCATCAATAGTGACGGCAAGATCGAGAAACACCAGTCAAAAGGATGGAGTACGGATGTTTTTTACGATGCGGCTGAGTCGTTTTTGGATCAGACCTGGGATCGAAAGAAGCCATTTATGATGTACATTTCCACCAATGCTCCGCATGACCCACGGCACGTTCCTGCTGAAATTCTAAATCGCTTTACTGATGTCAAAGAGCCACCTAATTATTTGCCGATTCATCCGTTTGATAACGGCGATATGAAAGTCAGGGATGAGATGGTTTACAAGCCACCACACCTCCCCGAAACGGTTCGCCGAGAACGAGCAATTTATCTCGCTATGTGCGCTCAAATTGACGATCGCATTGGCCAGTTGATTGAGAAGTTGAAAACCATGGGTGAATTAGACAATACCCTGATACTGTTTACCGCAGATCATGGCCTAGCCGTTGGTGAGCACGGACTGATGGGAAAACAAAATTTGTATGACGGATCGTGGCGGGTGCCAATGATCCTAGCGGGCCCTGGAATTCCGAGGGGAGAAAGCCGAGATGGGCTCGCCTATCTTCATGGTCTCTATCCAACTCTTGCGTCGTTCGCAGGGCTGGATGCTCCGAAGTACACTCAGCCTTTCGAGTTTGCGAGTGTGATTCGCGGTGAGAGTGAAGGGTTGGAACGAGTGTTCGGGGCATATATGCCCAATGTCAAAGTTCCCAAAGGGGTGCGAACTGTGCGGGAGGGCGAGTGGAAATTATTGTATTACACCCATAGCGGACGCAAACAACTATTTAATCTAAACAAAGATCCTTGGGAAACCAACGATTTGATTGGCGACCCAGAATATGCTGGGAAGATCGATCAGATGTTTGGGGCGCTCCAAACATGGATGTCCAACAGCGGCGATCCACTCGGCAAATGAACTGCGGAATCATGCTAAGCAGCAGCTAAAACAGGTTTTGCTGAATGGGCTCATTCGAGTGAGCGATGCATTCTTCAGAGTCGTTGCCGGGGCGATTTACCAGAGTGGAAACTGGATAAGCCTGCAGTGAGTCGGTTTGAAGTGGAGAGAGCATCGGCTGAATGGACTCTGAAAGTTGGTTTGAAGTATCGAGCCAATTTTCAAATTGAACCGGTTCGAGGAAGACTGGCATGCGGTCATGGATTGGCGCCATGAATTTGTTTGCCGACGTGGTTAGAACCGTGCAGGTCTCTAAGGGAGCTTGAGTCGGCTGGTTTTCATCCTGCCATGAGTCCCATAATCCAGCCAGGCAAAATGGTCGTTGGTCTTTCCGGCAAATATAAAATGGCTGTTTTGTGGCTCCATTTTTTTTCCACTCATAAAAACCATCTGCAATTATTAAACACCGCCGATGTTGAAGTGCATTTCGAAACGAAGGTTTCGTTGCGGCTGTTTCCGATCTGGCGTTTATTAAGCCCATTCCGACCTTGGTAACTTTTGTCCAGGATGGGATTAAGCCCCAGCGAAGATCCACGGCTTCAAGTTGCGATGATTTCTCTTGACGAACACAAAGGACCGGTTGTGTCGGACAAATATTAAAACGAAATGCCCTTTGCGAGAACTGAAGCCCACTAAAAAAGGCGGTTAGGGCTGAAGTTGGGGTTCTAAGTGTTAGTCGTCCGCACATGTTAGTTTAGTATTTCATATCCTGCACGGGAGAGTGATAAACGTGCTGAAACAAGGTTGGCATTTGCAATCAAGAAATAGTCTGTATTGTATGTGGAAACTGATAGGATGGGGATCTCGGATTCTGCAAGTATTTTGCTTATCGCAGCAATAACACCAATCACATCGAATTCGAGTTTTCCCATGACTCGAAAGCAGGCAAAATCGTGCTCTGCTTTGACTGTGTCGGGAACCATATCGGTTGCAGTAATGATTGTTAGTTCATCGTCGGTGCGAATGACCGCCATGTAAGAATTGGCCCAGGAGGGGACGCTCGCTTGGGCATCCAGCTGACAAACAGAATAGGTGGTCTCAAGAAACTGTAATTGCATTGCATTTCATTTGTTTTTAAATATTGAAAGTTGGCAATCGCCATGAATGACGATTTTCTGCCCTCGGCACAGATCGCTGCACTCAAGCACCGGGCTGATGTTCTGCGAAAGCTGCGTCGTTTTTTTGATGATCGAGATTTCTTTGAAGTCGAAACTCCATTGTTGTCTCATGATATCGTGATAGACCGCCATCTTCATCCTGTGGGAATTCCAAAAAATCAAATTACAGGTGTTGATTCTAATTCAAACGAGATGCTGTGGCTTCAAACCTCTCCTGAATTTGGAATGAAGCGTTTGGTTGCCAGTGGAGCGACTGCGATTTATCAGATTGGCAAGGCGTTTCGGCGAAGCGAAACGGGTGAGATGCACAATCCCGAATTCACGATGCTCGAATGGTATCGCGTCGGAGATAATCTCAAAACAGGAATGGATTTATTAGCTGAATTAATTGAGGAGATCCTCAAGCAACCGAAAACGCAACGCGTTTCCTATCGTCAGGTCTTTTTGCAGCACGTTGGAGTTGATCCGTTTTCTTGCGCCGTTAGCGATCTTAAATCGGTTGCGACTGAGCATGGAATTGCGATTGAAATGTCCTGTGAGGCGTCAGCCCGTGATGAGTGGTTGAACCTGATTTTGTCCCGCTTGATTGAGCCTAAGCTTGGGTTTGACGGCGGAGTGATGATTTATGATTGGCCCGCCAGCCAGGCTGCCCTGGCCGTGATTCGCCAGGAAGAAGTCCCCGTTGCCGAGCGGTTTGAGATTTATGTCAATGGTGTTGAGCTGGCCAATGGCTATCACGAATTATTGGATCCTGATGAACTCACTCGACGAAATTCAGTCGTCAATCAGGAGAGAGTGAAAGATGGTCAGCCGTTGTTGCCAGAAGAAAGCCGGCTGCTGCAGGCAATGCGATCGGGCCTGCCAGCCTGTGCCGGAGTGGCAGTAGGGGTCGATCGGCTGATTCTAATCGCCCTCGGGTTAGGGAGGATCAGCGAGGTGATAGCGTTTCCGATAGACCGCGCTTGATGGCAGTTGAGTGAAAACTCAATGAAGCATTGAGCATACTTTGAGAACGAGCAGACCAGGCTCAGGCCGGTACGCCAGTGAAGAGCAACGCGAGCACATATCAAGGCAGAAACTTTGGCAGGCGCATAAAAAAAGCCGAGCTGAGAAGCTCGGCTTTGAATATTCCAGGTCGCGACGAATCTTACTCGTTAGACGCTTCGCTGCCAGTTTGATAACCAGCTTCCGATTCATACTTCTTTTGTTCTTTGAGCCACTTAGCTCGTGCTTCAGCACGTTGTGCGGAAGCGACGGTGACGCGCTGTGCGATTGCCAAGTGTTGGGGGTGGAAGTATCGTTCGTAAGAACCATCCATCCGCTCGATGCGGTTTTTAACAAAAAGCTCTTGCCAGCTCAGGCCATTCGCAACATTCCAAGCTGCGGCTTGGGCGACAGGCTGAGCGATTTCGTCGTTCGCAAGCATTCGGCACATTTCGAAAATCTTTGGGTCAGAATTCAAGTCGGTAAGAGGTTGAATTCGGTATTCGATTCGCGAACGTGGATCTTTTTTTCCTTCTTCAAGGCAGAATGTTTTGAGAGATGTTTTGCCAACGCGTCCTGGAGGAATGTTAAAGAATCCTCCACCACCGCCCATTCCGCCGCCGCCCATTCCGGGAGCTCCAGCGCCACCTTGACGCATTACAGGAACACAAGAGAATGCAGCTGGCATTCGGATGGCCAATGGTTTGTCAGTTTTGTTTTCAACGATTAAGTTAGCATCTGCAGCATCTTTGTTGCGAATGATTACTTCAATCTCGCCGTGATCCATCGCTTGAAACAAATCAACCGTTGAAAAACCCTCAACCGGTGATTGAGTCTTGGCGATTGTATTCAATCGTTTTTTGGTGACTAGCTTTTGCCGTGGCGATTCTTCTTTGGCAGGCTCATCAGATTGATCCTGAGCGAAAGAAGAACTTGCAAGCGAGATCGCTGCAACGAAGGCTATCGAAAATTTGATCCAGTTATTCATCATTGTTCTCATTAAAGAACTCCTCGTTATTTAGAACCGAAGCTTGCCCGCATCGGTCAGTACTACCAATAAGGTACATCGGTTGCGTGGGTGCTAACAGCTCTGTTCCGCCGGCCGACTGTTCAAGGATAGTCGCAGATTTAGTAAAATCCAAGTAATTTCCCAGTTTTTAAACGGTTTCCGATCAAAAAAAGCCTGGTTGCAAACGGTTATTTGCGTGGTTCCGGGCTCAAATCGTTCCGTTTCGTTGGTATCACTTATTCTTTTGAGGTATCGGTCAATTAGGCTGCTGGCAGCAGTTTGGTCAGCCGGTGTCCAGTTGGAGAGATTGGTCGGGGTCATGCCGATGGTTCGGTTCAATCGGTCGCAGAGGGTGGCAACGAACAAACCGAAAATACTGCCCCGATAACCGACACGACCGAATTAAGTTATCAGTTTGGCGAGCTAGGCTGTGTCCCTTTGGACCTTCCTCTGTTTCCACCTTTCATTGCAAGGTCTCTTTCCAGCCATCGGTTCGAACTGTCAGCGGTCGTTGCTGATTGATAGAGACAAAAAAAGCGTTCCGCAGCAGATTGCTACGGAACGCGGTTGAGTCAACTGAAGTTCTGGGGAGGATCAGATCAGAGTTGCGATCACCAAAGCAACCACGCTCATCAATTTAAGTAAAATGTTGAGAGATGGACCCGACGTATCCTTAAACGGATCACCGACAGTATCTCCTACGACAGATGCCTTGTGAGCTTCACTCCCTTTTGCAAGTTGGTGGCCGTCAAATTCGAAACCTTCTTCGATCATCTTCTTGGCATTGTCCCAGGCACCCCCTGCATTCGATTGGAATAGGGCCATGAGCACGCCGCTAACGGTAACACCGGCAAGAAGTCCACCGAGCATCATCGCGTTGGTGTTGTTACCCTCACCGAAGTATATCAGGGGTAAGAATCCAAAGCCGACCGGGACGAGAACTGCAACCAATCCAGGGAGGATCATTTCTCGAATGGATGCTTTCGTTGAGATCGCAACGCACTTTCCGTACTCTGCTTTTCCATCGGCCGCATCAAACGTAGCCTGGTCTTCTGTTGACCAGTCGGCGTAGTTTTTGCCCTCATTGCTGTTCATGACTTTAAGGGCAGCACCAAGTTCTGGAATATCACGGAACTGACGACGCACTTCTTCGATCATGGCATTAGCTGCTCGCCCCACAGCGTTCATCGACATTGCCGAAAACAGGAAGGGCAGCATTGCGCCAATGAACAGTGAAGCCATTACAAAGGGATTGGTAATGTCAATTCCTGTAAGAGGTGTTTCGGTGTGCGTCAGGTTGTAGGAAGTCATGAAGGCAGCGAACAAGGCCAACGCTGTTAAAGCAGCTGATCCAATTGCAAATCCTTTCCCAATCGCAGCAGTCGTGTTTCCCACGGCGTCGAGTTTATCCGTCCGCTCTCGAACTTCCTCTGGTAGCTCCGCCATCTGGGCGATTCCACCAGCGTTGTCCGAAATCGGGCCATAGGCATCGACGGCAAGTTGGATTCCGGTATTGGATAGCATCCCAACTGCCGCGATCGCGATTCCGTAGAGGCCTGCAAACTGGAATGCGAAGATAATCGCAAAAGCGATAATGATAATCGGAATTGCGGTCGACATCATTCCGACACCAAGTCCGGCGATGATGTTGGTGGCGGATCCGGTGACCGATTGCTTAACAATCGATTTGACGGGGCCAGTTCCAGTACCGGTGTAATATTCAGTGATTTTTCCAATCGCTAAACCGGCGGAAAGGCCAATCAAAATCGCAGCGAAAACCCCGAAGCTGGAATATTCGGTTGTTATCCCGTTGGAAACGGCTACCCATTGTGCAGGCAGCATCCACTGGATAACGAGGTAGGTAAGAACGAGCAAGATTCCAGCTGAACCG
>JACLAC010007928.1_pt1 | contig 15590 bp, 11 predicted proteins | sample 8027881 | NCBI WGS metagenome assembly JACLAC01 (sample SAMN15725517, study PRJNA655200) | protist metagenome | isolation source: fluorescence activated cell sorting (FACS) single amplified genomes of... | place: Spain: Blaines Bay Microbial Observatory, Mediterranean Sea | collected 2016-01-19
TTTCCTGCTTTTCTTCATCCTTGATATGCAACGCAAAGACACGTTTGTTCAGTCGCTTGACAGCTTCAATGGGATCCTCGCCACTACGGATGAAATGACCTGTGTCAACGCAAGCTCCGATCCGCGGGTCATGATCCTTGACGGCGTCCACGACCTCATCGATTTTGTCATAGGAAGATCCAGGACCGTGATTGTGAATGCAGATCCGGATGTTGAATTCTGCTACGAGCTTGTCCAGGCTGTCAAAGGCATTGGGCTGTGGATTGGCAGTGATGTTCTTCAACCCGGCTCGTTTGGCAAATTCAAAGATCTTGCGGTTCGCTTCATGATCGTCAGTGAATCGATTCACGCCGTGGGAACTCATCTTGATGCCAGCGCGGTCCAGTTTCTTGCCAAGTTCCGCAAGCTGATCGGAAGTTGAATTCAATGGTACGTGTTTACTGTAGAATTCAACAAAATGCAGGCCGAGTCCCTGCATATGCCGAATCGCCTCATCCACATTGAAATTGCGAAGGGAATAACTCTGGATTCCGACGGGCCATCCACCAAACCGATCATCGGCGGGTGCCGCCAGCAGTGACTGGCTTGCAGGAATCCCGGAGATCGCTAATGCGGCAGTCGAACCAATCAGTAATTGACGGCGGGAAATCGGCTGATCAGGATGCGACATGATGAAAAACCCTTGGTTTGCAGGTGCGTATAGCGGGATGGAAGTCCGGTTCTTGATACTCGGTAATCCTTGATTGTAGTCGATCCTGACCTTCGATTTCGGACCGATGATCGAACGTCTGATTCAGTGTAGAATTGGAGATTCAACGTCAAGCAAATGCCTCTCTGTTTCAAGGTCATCATGACACGATTTACAACGGCCCTCGTTCTGGTTCTCGCTTCCATCGCGACCTCCCCTGCCTGTTTCTCACAGACGGCTGATAAGGGCACATGGATTCAGCTTTTCAATGGTGAAAATCTCGAGGGTTGGACCCCCAAGATTCGCTACCACGAAGTGGGAGAGAACCACGCCAACACATTCCGGGTTGAAGATGGAATTTTAATGGTTGGATATGAAAAATATGATGAGTTCAGTGAGACTTTCGGACACCTTTTTTACAAAGACAGCTTCTCAAATTACCGGATGAGAATTGAATATCGGTTTGTCGATGATCAGTGCAAAGGGGGACCGGGTTGGGCGTTGCGAAACAGCGGCGTGATGGTTCATGGCGAGAAACCCGAAGATATGACCAAGGATCAGGACTTTCCTGTCTCGATTGAAGTGCAGTTGTTAGGCGGTGATGGCAAGAATAAGCGGACAACATCGAATCTCTGTACGCCCGGGACCAACGTTGTCATGAAGGGAAAACTCTTTAAACCCCACTGCACAGGTTCGTCATCCAAGACATATCACGGGCCGCAGTGGGTTACCGCCGAAATCGAGGTGCGTGGAAACCGGGTCATCAAGCACATCCTTGATGGCGAGGTGGTGCTGGAATACAACCAGCCACAACTGGACGAACGCCATGGTCATGCAAAGGAGTTGGCGGAAAAAGCTGGCACGGTCATGCTTGACCGTGGCACCATTTCACTTCAATCGGAAAGTCACCCCGTGCATTTCCGCAAGGTTGAACTGATGGTACTTGAGGACGAATGAGAGGGTGCAGGAGGTGTGAATCTACTCCGATTCGACATGCTTGCATCCGCTCGGATTACTCTGAAACCTTCGGCGATGACAGATTCCGCCCTGTCGAGGTCCCAGCAAACGTTACGATGCGATGCTTGGCGACCGCGAACGTACGAGCGCCGCGTTCGGCAGGGTTTTCCTGTCCATCAGGGGATTGCTCGTTTGTTCCCCGAATGTTGTCGTGGCCACGTGTAAGATGAAAGAGGTCCATCGCAGAATGTGAACTCAGGTAGATGCTGTCAAACACAGGAGGTAGTAACGCATGTCGCACTTATTCAAGAGTATCAGCCCGGTCGATGGCGAGACGCTATGGCAGGGCAGATCGGCGGACCATCAGGAGATTCGCCACTGCATGGCAAAGGCCGCCAAGGCAGCTGAAGCTTGGCGGAGAACGACAGTCGAAGAAAGAGTGGAGGTTGTGCGATGTTACGGGGCCCGGTTATCGGAACACCGGGATGAGATTGCTGATTTGATCAGTCGTGAAGTCGGTAAATTGGGCTGGGATGCTGATGGGGAAGTGGCCGCGTCCATCGCCAAGATAGAGACGTCCATTCTGGCCAAAGTGCAACGTCGCAGTGACGGATTGGTTGATGCAGGAAAGTCTGTCACTCCAGCGGTTCAACGACGGATTCGCTATCGACCTCTTGGCGTGACCTTGATCCTGGGGCCCTTCAACTTTCCATTGCATTTACCTGGTGGACAGATCATTCCTGCATTGTTGGCTGGCAATGCTGTCGTTTTCAAACCAAGTGAGGAGGCGATGGCGGTCGCGCACTGGATGGCAGACGCATGGCATCATGCGGGGCTTCCACGAGACGTGCTGCAGTTGATACCGGGAGCCGTCGAAGCAGGGAAAATGGCCATTGAGGCTCCGGAGGTTTCCGCTGTGTTCCTGACGGGTGGTCGGGAAGCAGGCAAGGCGATTCATCGCCAATTGGCTGGCAGGCCTGAGGTTCTGCTGGCTCTGGAATTGGGTGGAAACAATCCCATACTGGTCATGGACTCGGTTGACCCGGCAATCGCATCCCGTCTGGTTTCGTTTTCGGCTTTCATTTCGAGTGGTCAGCGTTGTACTTGTGCCCGACGTGCCCTGTTTGTTGAGGGGGCGCGAACGGATGCTCAGATTGATGAGTTGGTCACACGGACGGCCAAGTTGAGGGTCGGGATGCCCAACGATTCTCCCACGCCGCAGATCGGACCACTTGTGTCAAGTCTTGCGGTGTCGCGTTTATTCGAGACCTACGATCGCCTGATCAATCTCGGTTGTAAGCCATTACTTCCACTCGAGACTGTTGCGCCGTTGGATACTCTGGTCAGGCCAGCGATTCTTGATGGCAGCGATATTTCAGCTGAGGCATCGGCAAAGATGACTCAGATGGAGTGGTTCGGGCCCATCCTGATTGTTCAACGCGAGCCAGATTTTGATGCTGCTGTCGATGCGGCAGCATCAACCCCGTATGGTTTATCCGCTGCGTTGCTGGGAGGGACAGGTGCCATGTTCGAACAATTTGCTGATCGGGTCGGTGCGGGCGTCGTGAATTGGAACTCACCTACTACCGGCGCGGCAGGAACGCTGCCATTCGGTGGCCTGGGAGCAAGTGGCAATCATCGTCCGGCAGGATATTACGCAATCGATTTTTGCAGTGATCCGGTAGCATCTCTTGAACAGCCCACTCCCGTGGTGGCAGACCCATGGGATGTGGCTGAATGACAGTGATTGAAGCGCAAATTGACAGGATTGTCGGTCCAACACACCACTTTGGTGGATTGGGGGTGGGAAATGTTGCATCTCAGGCTCATGCGGGGCAGCCTTCCAATCCGAGAGCAGCTGCCATTCAGGGTCTTGATAAGATGCGACAGGTCGCTGGGCTGGGAATCCCGCAATTGATTCTGCCGCCGCAGCCACGACCTGATTTTGGTTTTTTGAGGTCGTTGGGCTTCACCGGTTCGCGATCAGAGCTTTTACAGTCCGTGCTGCATGACAATCCATTGCTGCTCTCGGCAGCCACCAGTTGTTCAGCGATGTGGACGGCCAATGCAGCAACGGTGACTGCCTCGATTGATAGCACGGAAGATTTACCTGTGCTGACGGTTGCAAATCTGAGTGCCAGTCTGCATCGTTCAATCGAGTCGTCGCAGACTTTGCGGGAGTTGCGTTCCCTGTTGGAGGGCGTATTTGATGTTCGCACCCCACTGCCCGGCGGCGCATTCATGCGAGATGAGGGTGCGGCAAATCACATGCGATTGTGTGGGCTGAAAGGTGGGTCCGGGTTGAACGTTTTTGTTCACGGGGATGGTCGTCCGGCGCCTCAGGATTACTGGCCAAGGCAAACCTTGGCCGCTTGCAAGGCGATTGCGAGATGCCATTTTCTGGAGCCTGAGAATACGTTCTATCTGCAGCAGCACCCCGATGCCATTGACAAGGGAGCCTTTCACAACGATGTGGTGGCCATGAGTCATCAGAATCTTCTGATTCACCATGAAGGGGCATTTACCCCGGAAAGTGAACGAGAGATGACGCGTTTGCAGCAGCGTTTCGAGACTGTTACGGGTAGCCCGCTGAAGACCCTGTGCATCGCATCAAGTGAGTTGACTTTGGATGATGCGATCAGGACCTACCTGTTTAACAGCCAGATTGTTTCCTGTTTTGTGTCTGGAAAACCGGTGCGGACTGTTCTTTGCCCCATTCAGGTCCAACGCCATTCATCTGCCAAAGCTGTCGTTCAGAGGTGGTGCAAAGAAGGATTATTCGACGCAGCCCACTTCGTTGATTTGGGTCAGAGTATGGACGGCGGAGGTGGACCCGCATGTCTTCGCCTGAGGGTCCCTTGTACGGAAGAGGAACTGGGCAGGATACCGGATGTTGCCTATTGGACAGAAACGTTGGATGCTGATTTGCGTCATATCATTAACGAACGTTACAGATCCAATTTGACACTCATGGACTTGGCCGATATCGAATTGTGCGAACAGGCCATCGAGACTCAGGCAATCCTTGCCAATCGTTTGGGACAGGAACCGGTTCGCGACTGATCCGCGCTGGGTTGGCTGGGTTACGTTGTGTTCCTGTTGGTAGCCGTGCCGCTGTCGTCCATGTCATGCACCGGTCTTGGCAACGGACTATTCGGCATTGTCGTGTCTGGGTTTTGCCAAGTCACCGTAAAACTCGGTTCGTCGATCATTGAATCGGTGAATCACGTGTTTGCCGGGGACTCGCTCGATCCGCTTGTTTCTTGCCGCTTCCAGATTGATTTCCGCGGTCAGCATCAGTTCCTGGTCACTATCGGTACTGGCTAAGACAACGCCATCGGGTCCACAAATCGAACTGCATCCGCAAAATCCAAAGCCATTTTCTTCTCCAACGCGATTGGCAGCGGCGAAAAAAAGATGATTTTCCATGCTACGTGCCGGGGGAACAACTTCGGCGGTCCTGGCGGCCCCATTGGGCCAATTGGTTCCTAAAGTGATGATATCGGCTCCCTCGAGGGCTAGTAGACGCATGGGCTCTGGAAACGAACAGTCGTAGCAGATCGCCATGCCGATATTTGCAGGACCTGCGGGATGAATCTGATAAGGAAAGTCACCACGGTCAACGAATCGGTCGATACCCAGATGTGGCAGGTGAATCTTGCGGTAGTGGCCGATCATGCCTTCAGGGCCGAACAATGCGTAGGCATTGAAGATACGTCCCTCGGAACGCTCAAGAAAACCAAGGGTCAGTCTGAGGTCGTGTTTCGCGGCAGCCGCTGTCAGCTGGTCAAATCGCGGGTCAGTGATTTCCATTGCATGGGGTAAGGCCTGCTCACGGCTGTCGTAGGCATACCCGGAAAGCATACACTCAGGAAATACCACCAGATCGACATCACGTTCTGAGGCTGTATCCAGCCAAGTCAAAACATGCTGAATATTCGCAGCAACATCAGCAAAAGTCACATCTGATTGAACGCAGGCGAGCAACATTGCAATAACCGTGTTTGTCGCGGAACTAAAGAAGGAAGCAAAACATTATGAACGATTCCATGTTCGACTACGACCTGCTGGTGATAGGTACCGGGCCAGGAGGCGAGGGGGCAGCGATGCAAGCTGTCAAGGGCGGGATGCGTGTCGCTGTGGCTGAGCGATATCGTCAAATCGGAGGTGGTTGTACACATTGGGGAACGATTCCCAGCAAGGCACTGCGTCACACGATTACCAGCACGATGAAAGTGTTGAACAACCCTACCTATCGTGAGATGGGTATTAATTCCAGGCCAACGCTCGAACAGTTGAAACGCGGAACTCAGGCTATCATCGGTCGTCAGGTCACCATGCGTCAATCATTCTACGATCGAAATCGAGTGCCTGTGTTGCGCGGGCAGGCCCGATTTGTCGATGATCATGCCATTTCGATTGACGGGGATGAACCCATTCGCGCCAAGAATTTTGTGATCGCTACGGGTTCACGCCCATTTCATCCCCGTGGTGTTGATTTTGATCACCCGAGGATTTTCGACAGTGACAGCGTTCTTGGCATGAATCTCCGCCCTTCTTCAATCTGCATTTACGGTGCAGGTGTGATCGGGACCGAGTATTCGTCGATGATGCAAAATCTGGGAATCAAAGTGAATTTAATCAATACCCGGTCCAAGTTGCTGGAATTTCTGGACGACGAAATCATTAATGCACTTTCCTATCATCTCAGAGATCAGGGGGTGATCCTTCGTCATGATGAATCGATGGAACGCATCGAAGGAAGCGATGATGGTGTCGTTTTGCATCTTCGCAGCGGCAAACGGGTAAAAACGGATGCTCTGCTGTGGGCCAACGGCCGTTCAGGTAATACGGAGGATCTTGGTTTGGAGAAGATCGATATTGTGGCCAATAACCGTGGGCAGATCGAAGTCGATGACCAGTTTCAGACGGTGATTCCGCATATTTATGCTGTCGGTGATGTGATTGGGATGCCATCGTTGGCAAGTGCGGCTTACACACAAGGACGGGCCGCCGCGACTCACATGTTGGGGCAAGCCAATGGAAACCTGCGACTTTCGGACATTCCCACAGGAATCTATACCAGTCCTGAAATCAGCTCTGTGGGACAAACCGAGCGGGAACTGACCGCTGCATGTGTACCGTACGAAGTTGGCCAAGCACAATTCAAGAGTTTGGCTCGAGCCCAGATCACGGGCGAAACTGTCGGAATGCTGAAAATCCTGTTCCACCGTGAAACGCTGAGGCTACTCGGAGTGCACTGCTTTGGTGCCAATGCATCTGAGATCATTCACATTGGTCAGGCCATCATGAATCAGCCGGGCGAGAATAACAGCTTGGAGTATTTCACCGAGACCACCTTCAATTATCCCACGATGGCGGAAGCTTACCGCGTCGCCGCCCTCAATGGACTGAACCGTTTGTTCTAGCTGTCCTTCAGCAATGATGGTCCATCAGCTTCATGCGATGGATCAGAACAAAGAATGGACTGACTGAAGGATTGGTTCAGCTGGGACTTTCGGGGCTGGAATCGAACGCTTCCACGACCGCACAACCACAGGAATCGCTCCAGACGTTGACTGAGGTGCGAGCCATGTCCAGGACACGGTCGACTGCCAGAATGATACCCTGCATTTCCAGTGGCAAGCCGACGGCTTGAAGGATAATCACCATCATGACCAGACCGGCGTGTGGGATTCCCGCCGCGCCAATACTTGCCAGCAGTGCCGTAATTGCGACCACGATCTGCTGCGATAGAGGCAGGTTGTATCCCAGATGCAACTGCGCAATGAATAGGACTGCGACTGCTTCGTACAACGCCGTTCCATCCATGTTGATGGTTGCTCCCAGCGGCAGAACGAAGGACCCGGTTTTGTTACTGATGCCTGCTCTTTGTTCAGCACTCGTCAGCGTGACAGGTAGCGTTCCGTTGCTGCTGGCACTGCTGAAAGCGGTTAACAATGCGGGAGACATCGCTTTCGCATATTTCAAAGGGTGGCGTTTTCCCGCAAATCTCAAAATCATCGGCAGTGTGATGCAGGCGTGAATGGCCAACGCTGCTGCCACGGTCACTACATACCAGCCCAGAGACTGGAATACACTGCTGCCCTGAGTCGACAGCACCGCCGCGATCAGAAAGAACACGCCAATCGGAGCCAGTCGGATGATGGCGGTCGTGATCGCCATCATGACCTCAAAACCAGCATTCGCAAGGTCGCGAATGCGGGTCACTGTTGTACCGCCCACACGCACCGCAAAGACACCAAACAGGATGGTGAATGCGATGATGGACAGGAAGTTTGGTTGGACAAGTGATGCAACCGGATTGGATGGAATCAGGGATTCGATTTGCCCCATGATGACATCAACGAGGGATGTATCCTGTAAGTTTCCAGAAGTTGATGCTGGGGTTGGTCTTGTGGTTTGCAGCCCGGGGCGGATCAGGTTGACGAGCAGCAACCCTGTCACGATGGCTAACAGACTGGTTGTCAGGTAATACGCCAGAGTTTTTCCGAACATGCGTCCAACGCCCTGCATGCCACTCAAACTGAGGATCCCTGAGAGTAACGATGTGACGATTAACGGAACTGAGACCATTTGCAGCATGCGAAGAAAAAGACCGCCGATTTTCTGACACCACTGCCCTACCTGTTTTGCAAGACTTCTTCCGTGGCGATGGTAGATCTGACTTGCCTGAGGATCTTTTTCTGCAAGTTCAGCCAACGTCCGAATGCTGTCTTTGGATACTGAGTCGGGTGCGACGGTGACTGTGGTTTCTTTTTGCTGGTCATCACGATAGCGGATGGTGGTTCGCGATGACGAGTCCGTCACCTCGGCCTCCAGAATGCCATCGGGCAAGTTGTTGGTCACCGTCACCGATCGATCGGATGCCGTCAGGTTGAGGACCAACCCCAGCAGACAACCCGCAATCATTCCAGCCAGAATCTGCCAATGCAGAGCAATTCGTAGCATCAGTAGGCCTATCCTTTCATTGCAGTTTGCTTGTCTCGTGCTATCCCAGCGAGAGATTTGAATTTTTCTGCCCGTTGTGACGGGCTAGTTGGTGCAAGTTCTGCCTGCTTAGGCCAGTTCCGTTTTGTAATTCGGTTCAGTCGTGCCGGTCATTCGGGCTCGTCGGTGGCAATCACGTAGGCAGTGGCGTGCGTTCGGCAAGCGCCGAGCGAAACGTGGATTTTCTCGATGCCGATTCGATCGGCCCAGATTGCGGCAGCGCCTCCCAGTGACACGATTGCACCTTCACTCTGATGCATCAGAATTTCGATATCGGTCCACCTCACGCCTTGATTGCGGCATCGCATGGCCTTCATTGCTGCTTCCTTGGCAGCCCAGCGGGTTGCAAAATGCTGGTTTGCATTGGCTGTTCGCAGGCAGTATTCAATTTCATTGGGGGTATAGACTCGATCCAGAAACTGTTCGCCGTGGGTCTCAAGCATCTTGACGATGCGGACGCATTCGACAATTTCTGTTCCGATACCAAGAATCGCCATCGTACCGACAATTTACACGAGCCATGAATAAGTGACTGAGCAACGAAGGCAGCGACAGTCATATGCTTTTCTGTCACCTTGTCACATGCATTGCTCTGCCCCGCGTGAACCCAGTCTACCTTAACCCACAGGCTGCTTGGGCGCGGCTCAAGACATCCCCGGCAACTTCTCGAGCGCGGTGGGCACCTTTGCTGAGCGTCTCACGAACATAGTCCAGATTGTTGACGAGATCTTCCCGGCGGGTCCTTGCCTCCTCGAAATAGCTTTCACTCGCCTCAGCCACTGCTTTCTTGACTTCCCCGTAGCCGAAACCACCGCGCCGGTACATGTCAGCCATCTCTTGGACTTCCTGGGGTTTGGCAAACAACCGGAACAACTGATAAAGGTGATCATCCTCTGGATCCTTGGCATCCTCCATCGGCCTGCTGTCGGTGGTAATCCGCATGATCTGTTTTCGGATCTTCTTGACTTCTCCGAATAGCGGCAGAGTGTTGTCATAGCTCTTACTCATCTTCTGACCATCGCAACCAGGAACCTTGGCTCCGTTGTCGAGGGTTCGTGCTTTGGGCATCACAAATGTTTCACCGAAAGCATGATTGAAACTGCCCGCCAGATCGCGACAGACTTCGATATGTTGCACCTGATCTTCACCCACGGGCACGATTTCCGAATCATAGGCCAGGATGTCGGACGCCATCAGTACCGGATAAGTGAACAGTCCTGCATCGGCAGCGAGTCCTTTTGCTTTTTTCTCTTTGTAGGCGTGACAGCGTTCCAACAGGCCCATGGGAGCTCCTGTCATCAGCAGCCAGGTCAATTCGCTGACCTCGGGAACTTCCGACTGGACGAACAGAGTCGCTTTGTCAGGATCGAGCCCCAGAGCCAGCAGGTCCAGAGCAGCATCCACCGTGTTCTTTCGCAGTTCATCGGGATTGCGGATGGTGGTCAGGGCGTGCAGGTCGGCAATGAAGTAAAAGCCGTCATTCTCCTCCTGCAGGTCAATGTACTGCCGAATTGCACCAAAGAAATTGCCCCAGTGAGGGCGTCCCGTGGGTTGGATACCTGAGAGAACACGCATGTCTCGTCTGCGGATAGGAGTGCGAAAAAAGGGGAACTGCGACAAGTCAGATTGTGTGCGATCCGATGCGAATCGCGAAGTACCCGTCGAGTCAGCATGAAAAACAGGGAAAACTCTCCATCCCAAGGCCGCCAGCTTCCATCGGAAACCAACGATTGCAGAGATGTTTCATCAATTTGGTTTGCCGCTGGCTGTTTCTGTATCGAGGGTCACATCGGGTTCCAGAACTCCTCTGACCTGCGGCCACAGAATGCAAGCTTCAATGAGCATCCAGATTTCCAGAGCCATGGTGGCAATTCCGATGATGATCACGACCCAATTAGGATCATTGGAATGCAACCACCTTGGCAAGTCCAACAGCATCGCCCATGCCGGTATGACCAACATGAACACCATTGGGATCGCGATAAACCAGACCGGCATGCGCCGCCGCCAGAGATAGAATGAGATGACCAGAAATGCGAGTCCGGCAAGCAGTTGGTTGGTGGCTCCGAACAACGGCCACAGCAACAGACCGCCTTCTCCAGCGAATTCACTGAACCACCACGATGCGCCGGTTAATCCACCTTGGACGGCGGTTGAAGGTAAGTCGGGATTTTCAGCGATATAGGTTTGAGGAAGGGTGCCTGCCACAGCATCGCTCAGGCCAACTTCGGTTGTGCCCCCCGGTAATGCTGCGATGATCAAGGCGAGCACGACTGCAAAAATGGTTGCCCCGTGTTTGTTGGTGAGCCAACGGACTGGGTTTGTCGAGACCACAGGCGGTGATTCGGATGATGGTTTTCTAGACAGCGTGCCTGCCAGTTCCTGAATCACATAACGTTGAAGCCGACAGGCTGTATCAAGTGTTGTTCCAGCAAAGGAAGCAACCAGAACGCCCATCATCGCCACGGCAATGCTAGATGGAATTGCCATGGCTTGAAGAAAATTCGACGAACCGTCGACGAACGCTGCAACTTTTGGACCCAGTCCTTTGGCTGAATCCCATGACGCGTACCGTGCCATATAAGCTGCTTCACCCGTCACCCACTCACCCGAGGCATCCGTGGTTCCCAGCCCCAAACCGGCGACACAGGCCAAAATGACCAGGGTGGCAAGGAAGCCCTCGGTCAGCATCGATCCGTAGCCAACGAATTGTGCATCCGTCTCGCATTTGATTTGTTTGCTGCTGGTCCCGGATGAAACCAGGCAATGGAATCCGCTGCAGGCACCACAAGCGATCGTGATGAAGAGAAATGGGATTACCGATGGAGCACCGGCAGGATTGGCCCGAATCATTGGCGCTGTCATTTCCAACGGCATTCTCGAACCACCGTCGTGAGGTGCACCACCGAAGATACCCGCCACAAAGAGTCCTGCGACCACAAGCCCCAAGGCCGTGATCAGTTGTAACGAATTGATGTAATCGCGCGGTTGAAGTAGAGACCACACCGGCAGGACGGAGGCCACGTAGGAGTAGGCAAGCAGAATAATGACCCAAGTGATGATCGACCACGATGCCATGGTTTGGTTGATGGTTGCCAGGATTCCCGTGTTGCCAAAGATCAGGGTCAGATACATCGTGCACAGCGCGAAGATCGATGGAATCAACAGATTGACGTTTCGTTTGTGCAACCAGACACCGATCGCCAAGGCGATGGGGATTTGCACAATGCAGGGGAAGATTGCCGCGGGGTACTGTTTGAAGACTGAGGCGATTACCAGTCCGAAGATCGCCAGCACGATTGTCAGAGCCATGAACAGGATGAAAAGAAAAAGCAATCGCACACGTTTGTTCAGGACTCGACCCGCCACGTCACCTACTGTTTGTCCCTGGCTTCTCATGGATACTACAAGTGCCCCAAAATCGTGAACCGCACCTACCAGAATCGAGCCCAGCAGGACCCATACCAGAGCGGGTAGCCAGCCCCACATCACGGCAATGGCTGGGCCGACAATGGGCCCCGTTCCAGCGATCGAGGTGAAATGGTGCCCGAACAGGACCGATTTGTCCGTCGGTACGAAGTCGTGATCGTCGTTCAGTTCGATGCTCGGTACCGAGGCATCTGGGTTGAGATTGAAAATCTTGCGGGCTAGCCACCGACCATAAGTGTGATAGGCGATGACATATCCAACCATCGCTCCGAGGGCGATCAGCAAGGTGGCCATGCGTTGGTTTCCTGACGTGGGTTCTGGTGGAGGGTGATGGTGAAGGTGGTAAAGGCGGAAAATTTCGTCGGATCGCCAGCGGTGGTGAAAGAGCCAGCGACCTCTATACTAACGCGGTTGCAGGTGACAGATCAGACTGCCCTGCCGATTGCCTCATCAACAGACCACCATTGCTTGGAGTACGGCGAAAGTGTCGGACAGTATTGCGAAAACGATAATCATTGGCAGCGGTCCTGCCGGTTGGTCAGCCGCGATTTATGCAGCTCGAGCCAATCTACAGCCCATCGTCTACGAAGGTACTTTCAAGCCCGAGATGATTCCACTGGGACAGCTCGCTTTCACAACGGAAGTCGAGAATTATGCCGGTTTCCCAGCTGGCAATGTCCGTGCGTTTGTCGAGTCGGCTGTATCCAAGGATCGCCACTATAATTTGCCGCCCGCCCCTGAGGGGCATGAGAAGGATGGTCAGCCCCATTATGCAGTTCAGGGAACTGAACTGATGGAACTGATGAAGCAGCAAGCCTTGAACTTTGGTACCCAGGTCATCGGCGATGATATCGAGAGCGTCGATTTTAGCGGCGATGTTCACTCGCTCAAACCAGCGGCTGGTGATCCCGTCCAAGCTCACACCGTCATCATTGCAACTGGAGCTCGGGCCAACTATCTGGGGCTTGCGTCGGAGGAAGAATACAAGAACAAGGGTGTCAGTGCCTGTGCTGTCTGCGATGGCGCATTACCCATTTATCGCAGTAAGCCTCTTGCTGTTGTGGGGGGTGGTGACTCAGCGGTTGAAGAGGCTACTTACCTTGCCAATCTTGCCAATGCCGACACGATTTACATGATCGTTCGACGTGATCAGATGAGAGCGTCGAAAGTCATGCAGGATCGCGCATTGAGTCATCCAAATATCTCAGTCCTGTGGAACAGCACTGTCGGTGAGGTTCGGGGTGACGGAAAACTGGTAACTAACCTGCGGATCGACAGCACCGTGGATGATTCCACAAGTGATTTGGAAGTTGGCGGGATGTTTGTTGCCATTGGGCACACACCGAATACATCCTTCTTGAACCATGCCGTCGAGATGAATGAAAAGGGCTATATTCGTTGGTCCAAGCCGTTCCGCACGAACACCAGTGTCGAAGGAGTGTATGCCGCTGGTGACGTCGCTGATGATTACTATCGACAGGCGATCACATCAGCAGGCACCGGTTGCATGGCGGCGCTGGACGCTGAGCGTTATCTGGCCGAGCGAGAATGAACTCAGCGGTTTGCAAGGGCTTGGTGGCACGATCGAGCCTGTTGTGATGGCCGCCATTGAAAGTCGTATGTGGATTTCTTTTAACTGCCCTGCCCTCTTCAATCCCCCACTCCTAGCCGTGATGGTTCCCTTATGAACGATGATCAATCAAACGCTTCTCGCGAAGAGGCTCTGCTCGACTCAGCCCGGAATGCGGGGCCCTTGGGCAAGGCTGCGATTTACACACGGTTGTCTGGACCGGGTTGGTTGCAGGGTGCGATAACGCTCGGAGGGGGATCCCTCGCCTCAGCCTTGTACCTCGGTGTCCTGATGGGATCTGAAATGATGTGGCTGCAGCCCGTTGCGATGATCCTCGGCGTCGTCATGCTCAGTGCCATCAGCTACGTCACGCTGTCCACGGGTGAGCGTCCTTTTCAGACCATCAAGAATCGAATCAGTCCGGTTTTGGCATGGGGTTGGCTCATCGCCACCATCATGGCAAACATCGTGTGGTGTCTGCCACAATTCGCTCTGGGGACAGCGGCCGTTCAGAAAAATCTGGTTCCCTTCTTGGACAATGATTTGGGTAAGGTCATTGTGGCGGGTTGCATTTTGTTGGTGGCCTCCGTGGTTGTCTGGTTTTACAACTCGGGAAGTAAGGGAATCAAAGCCTTTGAGATCATCCTCAAGGCGATGGTTGGGATCGTTGTGCTTTCGTTCTTTGGCGTTGTGTTGGCTTTGAGCAATCAGGGAAAGCTCGATTGGGGGCAGATTTTTTCAGGGCTAATCCCCAACCTGAGCTATCTGTTTGAGCCTGTGCCAGCGTTGGCAGAACAGATCCACCAGACCGGAGAATACAGCGATTGGTGGACTGCCAAGGTGGCTGGGTTCCAGAAAAATGTGATTATCGCTGCATTCGCTACCGCGGTAGGAATCAACATGACGTTTCTGCTTCCCTATTCGATGCTTCGCAAGGGATGGGGCACAAGACAAAGGGGGCTTGCCATCTTTGATCTTTCGATTGGATTGATCGTTCCGTTTGTCCTGGCGACCGGCTGCGTCGTCATTGCTGCCACGAGTGCGTTTCATGGCAAATCCAGCGACGTGATGGATTTGGTGCAGGCTCGTGACAGCTCTTCCAAAGAAGTCAAAGCTTACTACGGTTACGTGGATCAACGTATCAAGCTGGAAAATCCTGGCATTGAGGATCTTAAGAATCGAATTACCGCACTTGAGGGACAGACAGACAAAACCGAGGAGATTGAGAAGGAAATTCGTACACTCCGGGAGGAACTTGAAGCGGCTCGCGATGCCTTGCCAGTGGCAGATAAGCAACTCGCAGCGATGTTGGTCAAGCGTGACAACAATGCCCTTGCCGGAACTCTGGAACCTCTTGTGGGGAGTACGGTCGCCCAAACGGTATTCGGAGTCGGTGTGTTGGGCATGGCCCTGTCGACGATCATCATTCTGATGTTGATCAATGGTTTTGCTTTCTGTGAGTTGTTGAACGTGCCCGCTGAGGGCAGCATGCATCGGATTGGTAGTTTGATTCCGGCAGTCGGGGTGCTCGGGCCATTCATTTGGGGCGCGGCTGCGCCGGCGCTTGCGGTACCGACGTCGGTGATCGGCGGAGCCATGTTGCCCATTGCGTATGTTTCCTTCCTGCTCTTGATGAACTCGAAAGCTGTTCTTGGTGATGCCATGCCCACGGGGACCAAACGCATTGTCTGGAATCTCTTGATGATCATCGGTACGGCCGTCTCGGGTTTCGCCTCGGCGTGGGGGCTTTATGGTAAGAAAATGTATGACTTCCCGATCGGTAACGTGGCCTTGGGGTTGCTGGCGGTCATGTTGATCCTCGGGCTTATTTCATTTTTGACAAAACAAGCGAAGGCTGAGTAGTCATGAGCCAATGGATTTCGATCAACCGTGCCAGACAAATTGAGGCTGTGACGCCCGACTGCGAAGTTCGCG
>JACLAC010002059.1_pt1 | contig 15589 bp, 10 predicted proteins | sample 8027881 | NCBI WGS metagenome assembly JACLAC01 (sample SAMN15725517, study PRJNA655200) | protist metagenome | isolation source: fluorescence activated cell sorting (FACS) single amplified genomes of... | place: Spain: Blaines Bay Microbial Observatory, Mediterranean Sea | collected 2016-01-19
TCTCTCAAAAGTTGTCTGGTTACAATGAAGGAGTGGAGAGAAATTGGTCGGCTGAATTTGTTGACGAGCTTGGAGTTCTTTCTCTGTATGAATCACCCCCTTGCCCTGATCGAGTTCCTCTTCAGTAAAGAATCCTGCACAACCCCCATCCATTCTGAGCACCAATTGATCACCAACGAAGCACTCGTAGTGGAAGAAAAAGAGCAGGCTTTCGCCATGTCTGGCGAAGGAGTCGATGTGAATTTCATACCGGAGTGTTTGTCCACCTCGTGGAAGAGCTTCCATAAAAGTCATCGTGCAATCGAGTAAGCGATAGACGCGGTCCCCTCGATTTTGAAAATCGATTCCAAGGTAGCTGATCAGCATCAAGTCACACTGGCCAGATTCGATGGCTACGGCCCAAGGGATACGCTCATCGGTTGCAAACCAAGCCTCTTTGGGGATGTCGTACTCCGTCGTAATGCGGCAGGGTTTGAATTGGTGGGGTTCTGCTTCCAGTTCAGTTACCCTGGTGACAAGTAAATACGGGTCTAATGGCAACCGAACAGATCGTTCGTAGCTGTCGATGATAGCGTAGTCCTGACCAAATACCTCAGCAATTCGTCCACCAGCGAATTCAAGAAGGTCGTCGTAATCGAAAACTACTTTTTTCCCAGTGGCGTCAATTTTTAAAGTGTTGCCAGTGATTGTCCCCAAGGTTTTTGAAACGAAGTTTCGATCCGACTTCTTGGAAATGCTAAGAAATGCCGGGGAGGGTGTTTCTTCTTGAATTGGTGAGATTGGCGTGAATTCAGCCGGGTGGTTTGAATTCAGAAGATTTTGAACCATTCCTCTAAACGCAGTCTCTCTCATGTTCAGGAAGGCTCGGTGGGCCTGATGGTGGCTTGGGGGGGTATATATATGAATACCCAGTGGTAACATTTGAGTGGATGGGGATTGGTCCAAATTCTTTGGCGACTTTAAACGGTTCAACCAATTCTTCAGCTCAGGTTGTTGGTTCAGCAACATATGGAATTTCTCTTTGATGGGGTCTGAACCAAGGGCTACTCTGCGAGTGAGGGGCTTTTCTTGAGAGGGCTTTTGATCGCTCTGGAGCTTTCTTTGAAGCTTTTCAGCGTTGCTCAAGAGTCTACCAATCAGCTGGAGCATACCCTCGGCTGCACCACATTTTCCGAATAGATCATTCAATTGATCACTTTGTGATTCTTTATCGTCCAGCACAGTATAGATTTTGGGGGAATTGTGAGAATCCAGATTTTGCAGAACTATGGCGCCTCCACCCTCCCCCAAAATATGATCTTCCTGTATCGAAAGCATTCTTTCTAGACTTGCCTGTAGGTCGACGGCAACCAGAACAAGCCCATCAAGATCCTCTTCGGCAAAGAGCCACTTGGAGATTTGTAGACATTTCTCAACAGAATTCTCTCCCATTGACACTGTAAAAGCAGGCCCATGGAAATTGTGTAAAGCAGCGATCCGCGAAGCCATTAGGTTCCCAATGGTGCTCGTAAAGCTGTTGACAGTTTCTGGTTGAGACCATGACTGACGAATGGTTTCTATTAAATGGGTTAACTGATTTTGCGAATGTTCATCATCAATGAGTCCTCCAAAAGCCTGACGTATTTGCGCTTCCAATTGAAGCCTTCCCCGAAACTGGTGAATTTCAGCATCAGTTTCCATGGCGATCAAAACAGCTACCTTACTGCCGTATTTCAGCCCTGCATCCTGGATCGCTTTTTCTGCCAAATGAATTGCTAAAAGCTGTTGAGGAATGAGTTGTTCTTTCTGATGAGGAGGCAGCTTGAGTTCCTTTAAATCAATCTCAAAGGCTTCTAAGAATGAAGCTTTGGGGGCTGAAGTGGTCTCCATTCCCCGCCACCTTGTCGTGGGCAAGGATCTGATTTGAGTTTCATGCTGATCAATCGCTGCAGACATCTGAAGACGATCTATACAACCCCCAAAACAAGCTTCAAAACCTGTGATAGATAAGTGTTGACTTGGATTTCTGATCGCTTGTTCAGAAGGTTCTGTGATCTGATCTTGTAAAACTAGATGGGCATTTGTTCCACCAAAGCCAAAGGAACTGATCGCTCCGACACGAGGGAATTTGGTTTTTTGCCACTGAGAAGGAGTTCTAACAATCCTGTCCTCTGGCAATTGTGGATTGTAAATACGAATGGAAGCTGGAATTGATTCTGATTCGAACGCTCCAAGAATTTTTGCAAGGCTGCTCATCCCAGCTGCGGTGAGCATGTGCCCGACACTTGATTTGACTGAGCCCGTCAGTGGAAGTTGTTCACCGAAGAAATCGGAAATGGACTGTGCCTCAATTCGATCCCCTAGCGGAGTTCCAGTGGCATGACATTCTAGATAATTGACTTCGCTAGGATGTAGGCCAGCTTCTTCGAATGCTCGCTCGTATGCTCGCTTCTGACCAACGGGGTTGGGGCTTAGTACAAACTTTCCTTTGCCATCATTCGACCAGCCACTTCCTCGAATAACCCCCAAGATTGGGTTGTTCTGACTTCTGGCATCCTCTAATCTGCGAAGTAGGACCATGCCCACTCCTTCACTCGCATAAAGCCCCTTTGAGTTTTGATCTAGGGGGGCGCTGGTCTCGGGACTTTCAGGGTATGCTTGCAGCAGAGAAAACCCTGCATGTATGAAGAAAGGATCTGCGGCACTGACTGCACCCGCAAGCACCCAGTCAACTTCACCACTGCGTAACGCCATGCAACCCAGCCGAATGGCATATAAGGAGGAAGCACAAGCAGCATCAATTGAAAATGTGCACTCCCCAAGACCCAATTCCCTTTTCAGAAATTGAGCAGGTCCACTGGCTGTCGAAAGATGTTGACTTCCTTCTGTTGAGCTGGATTCCAAAAAATGAGGCAATTTAAAATTTGCCGAAGCACAAGCTTTACGCAGTTCTCTCTCCCAGAATTCCTTATAGAAATCCATCGCGGTTTGATTTGACGCTCTTGTCGGAAAAGACAGATTGCCAAGGATTAGACCTCCACGAGGATGATATGCTTTCTCGAGATCAATACCTCCTTGAGAAAGAGCCTGTCTAGCAACTTGCAGAGGCCATCGGTAGGAAGGGTCAAGAATTCTCCAATCGTTCTCTGTCCAGTCGTCAGGTTTAAGTTCCTGTTGATCATCAACGAAACCTCCTTGAAGGCAATAGATTCTGTGGGGTGTTCCCTTGGTGGATGAAAAAAACTGCTGGGTGGGTAAAGAAAAATCTTCGTCCGTCGCATCTCTCCAAGAGGGTCTTTCCTCCTTTAGAAAGCGAGTGAAGGATGATAGTGAATCAGCCTCCGGAAAGAGACACGCAAATCCAGTGATGGCTATGGGGGATGTCATGAGTCTTTTTTAAGATATCCTGGAGAAAATTAGGCGAGATTATTTGTTTTTTGGGATTCGCCAATGAGCAAGTAGCCCAGCGACTAAAGTGAAGGTGAGCAAATAATGGACTGTGACAGGGAGTTCCAGGTCATCGCCCCAAAGAAGTAAAATGATTCCGCTGATAACAAGACCAATACCAGAAATCAGTTGCAAGGATCCGGAGAGCAATGTCCAAGAAAATTTTCTAAGTTTTCGTCGATGAGTATTGAGATGATCAATGGCATACATGGGGAAAATCACAATGAAGAAGAAACCAACCCAGATATGCAACAGTGAGATAAATAGATCTTCTTCATCAATGGGAAGATGGTCTTGCCATGTCAAAATAAGACCCGTCACTACCAAGAAGCAGGAACTTGCAATGACAAGTCTTCTCATCCCTTGGATTTGTTCTGAAATAAAGGTCCCAGTTTTTCACTGAAGGTTACCGCAACTCCTTCAAAGCGAAGCACACAATAGTTCGATTCATTTAAGAAAACCAAGTTGGCAAGCAGTTGAGAAGTCCCTGAAAGTTTTTCGTTCTCAATCTTGATTTTGTACTTTGAACTTCGAAGGGGACCTAGGAATGAACCACTGTCAATGGACAATGGGAGGCTAGGCAATTTCGTGAGATCACGCCCTTTGACTAGCATTGCTTGGAGTCCTGCATCTAACAAAAGTGGAGCAAATTGATTCCCTACCCAATTCTTGATTTTCTCAATAGGAACCTCAGGCAGATTCACATCGAAAGAAGTAATCTCGGTCTTTGCGTTTGAGGAAGCTGAGAGCACTTTGAAGTAGTTTTTATGAAAGAGAGTGCCATTTTCATAAGCTTCAAAGTTTGTGGGTCCCCAATCATTGGTAGCAGCTTGTCTGAAAGGTTTAGTTGAATCTGCAGCGAGGAAAACCTCGACATGATAGTGCTGTTTAGTCAGTGATTTCTTCTTGTCTGCACTTTGTAGGGAAATACTAATACTCAACCCATCATTTGATTCACTTACAACGCTACCCTTGATGGTAAAATCATTTGAGATCTGCTCATCAAAGCGGACTCCATGAAGAACCTTAAAGTTTTGAAACTTTTGGACTTTGTAGCCTTGATAACGATCCTCTGACGCTCCGAGAAGCAAAGCAAGTGCGTAAGTCGCTGGCAGGACAGGAACCCCTCCGATCGAATGATCTTTGAAAAGATTATTATCTTCCAGCTTGAGAGTGATGGACTCCTCCCAGGGGGTAGACGAAACGGGTGAGTCTTTCCCCCTAATATCATTACCGATGACAAAAACTGGCGATGGTAGTTGATCATTTCTAACAGCAGTTTCTGCAAAGATTCTGGCACCTTCTTCTCGGGGAATAACTTGAACACCTCTCTGGTGAAAAAGCTTTTTTAAGTTTTCATCTACCATTCCTCCATCCCAAGGGCCCCAATTGTAGCTGATTACCTTGATGTGCGAATGACGTCTTTGTAAATCCCAGGCTATTTGATTCATCGTTTCATTCGCAATCGCGTAGTCGGACTGCCCAGAATTCCCGAAAAATCCAGCTCCTGAAGAAAACAACAAGACATGGCTTAGTGTTGAGTGGTCTAGCTCTTTCCAGATATTACGGAATCCATTGATTTTCGTTCCATAAACTAATTCAAACTCTTGAATCGACTTTTGTTCCAGCTTCCGATCCGCAAGAACCCCAGCCCCGTGAATAAGCCCCGTGATCGGTCCAGAATCCTTGATTATGGGCTTGATCGCCCTGCCAAATGCAGCTTGATCGGAGATGTCCACTTGAACATAAACTGCTGTTGATCCAAGTTCTTCAAGTTTGAAGATCGTCTGGTTGATTTCGCGGGATGATTGAATTTGATTGAGTACCTGATTGAGTAACATGGGGGTTACCTTTTCACCCTTGGATTTCAATTCTTTCAAAGCAGCTTCTTTTAATTCTTTATCAAGGACTTTAAATGCCCAGGCCGGTTCTTCTTCCAGTGCAGACCTTCCCAATAGTATAAAGGTGTCAGGACTGTGTTTAGCTAGTGCCAGCAGGCAATCAGCCGTGACCCCTTTTGCTCCACCACTGACAAGCCAAACTCTTGGTGAAAGGGCTAGTTCCTGTTGAGTAAATTGAGTGGTGTGAAGAATTCTTTCAAATTCCCATCTTTGGAGGTTCTGATCCCAACCAACCTGATTTCTACTAAGATTAGGATCATTCCATTCCTGCCACACTAGATCGGTAAACTGTGCTGAGTCGCATTCTTGATGGATATCGATAAATCGTCCATGAGTTTCTGCCCATTCTGCTTGCACCGTTTTTGCGAGGGCAGAGAGACCGTTAGCCACATGTAATTCGACATTTTGTCCAGAACCAAGCTTTCCGTATCCTTGGGCTACATACAAGATGCTGCTGTCTGAAGCCAATCTAGTCTTGATAGCTCCTGTAAAAATTAGAGCATTTTGAAGCCAAACATCACCACTTGTGTCCTGTCCTTCTTCAGATTCAGTAAACTTTGGATTTAACCAGATCATGCTCTGGAACATCTGGTCACTCACTAGAATCCGATCGATTTCTTTTTTGAGACTGATTGCATCATCGTGTTGCTTCCAATCAATTTGAGCCATGCAAAGAGAATCAACTTGATAGCCCTTTGATTCCCAGTGTTTTTGGATGGTATTGCAACCACCATCAGACTCGTTATGAAGGACTAGGACAGAGTCGGCTTGCCGTGAGATTTGATTCGGAGGGGGAATTGGAGTGAGGACTGCCCAACCAAGTTCCAGTTGGGCTTCGTCAGAATTCAGGAGTTTTTTTTTGGAGAGTCTGAGGAAAAGGTCTCAAGAATTTCACCCAATGTCCGACGCTCAGCTAGTTCATCTGCTTGCACTTGCAGATCAGGAAGCTTTTCTTGCAAAGCGCCAAGGATTTCAACTCTTTTGATGGAGTCAATACCTAGGTCTGCTTCCAAGTCCATATTCAATTCGAGCATGTCTTTAGGATATCCTGTTTTTTCTGCGACAATATTCAGCAGGGTATCCTGGAGATTCGTTGCTGATTCTTTAGAGCTGGAAGCGCTGTCGTTGTTTGAGCTGGTTCTGCTTTGATGGTTCCTTTCAAGCTGCAGAACACCTAAGATCTGGCCCAAAGTTCTTTGTTCAGCTAGTTCATCCGCCTGCACTTGGAGATCAGGCAGTTTTTCTTGCAGTGCACCTAGAATTTCGACTCTTTTGATGGAGTCAATACCCAGGTCCGCTTCCAAATCCATATCCATTTCCAGCATATCCGTTGGATACCCGGTTTTATCAGCAACTATTTCTAGAAGTACTTTATCGATGGATGTTGTGTTTGGGGTCTCTGGAGAGAGAGTAAATTCGTTTTTTGTAGGGGGTGAGAAGCTAGCTGGAGCAAGAGACTGTGGTGCTGGGATTGGTTGAGTTGGATTTGGTGTAGCAACAGGTGCTTGTAGAGTAAGAGTTGGTGTTGGATTTAAATTTGGAGCTGGAGGTTCAAAATTCGGTAGTACATTTGGCGGGGCTGGTTTTGCTTTTGAAGTGGTGCTTGTGGAAGAAATCCTTGGTAAAGCAGGGACACCACCTTCAGCATTAATGCCCCATTGTAAAGCTATTTGGGTTTGCTCGCTCTGTCCTTGTAAATATTGCTCATGGATCTTGAGCGTTTCTTGTTGGTGGTGATGAAACCATTGTAGATTCTGTTGAATTCCTGAAGGCAAATCAATCAGCTTGCCGTCTGAATCATGACTAAATTGCTGGAGTACTTGCCAAAAAGCACGAGCGTATTCCATCTGCTGAGCCAGATACTGCTGGTGCGTTTTAAGTACCTCCTGTTGATGCCGATAGAAATCTTGAATTGGATGGTAATTCGTCGAGTTTTGCTCTGATTTATTCACTGGATTTTTCGTCAATGTTTGAGGGGTTGTGTAGTCAGTATTTTTGTCTTTGTTTTTTAAGTGTAGTTTTGCCTCTCACCCTCCGAGTCATTTGGTTCTCGCGCTGAGGCCTTTTTCAAACTTTGGATTTCGCATCCATTCCCAATGTACTTGTGAAATTCTGACTTGGTTCTCTCACTAACATAATTGCCTCCATGTAAGCGAACATTTGCCTTGGAGGGTGTCGTTACAAAAGACTGATACTCGCGCTGATGAATGTCTAATCTAGAAAGTGGCAAGCCCAAGACTTGAAGTCGGACATAGGCTTCTCGAAATTGTCGGGAGCTGTCTTCCTTAGGATTTGGATTTAGTGCAACGGCATAGATTTCTTTGCCTTGGAGGATGTTCTCTGTAAGTTTTGTTAGAACATTTTTGGGTCCAAACTCAATGAAAACACGGGCCCCTGCTTCATATAAGTTTTCAATTTGTTGTTTGAATCGAACGGACTCCAGAATGTGGTCTTGGAGCCTTTCTTTAATTTTTCCAGGTTCCTTGGGATAAGCCTTTGCAGTTTGATTAGAAAATACAGGAACTTTCGGTTTGTTGAATTTTGCTTTTTGGATAGCTTCTGAAAAAGGTTTTTGCGCGTGCCCCACTAAAGGAGTGTGGAATGCTGCAGAGACTGGGAGTGAGACCACAGAAAATCGTTTGGATTTAAAGAAATCAAAAGCTTTTTCGATTTGATCTTTGGGCCCCGCCACAACCACTTGCTTATTTGAGTTGAAGTTGGCCACCTTCAAATCTGGAAAATCTCCCAAGAGTTCTTCAACGCTGTCTACCTTTCCCATCACCGCCATCATGGTTCCAGCATCAAAACCCGGATCATCCGGGGCTGACATGGCTTTACCCCGTGCCACGGCCAATCTGTGATAGTCAATGTCGTTGATTACTCCAGCTGCCAAGAGAGCACTTAGTTCACCAAAGCTGTGTCCGGCGGTGAAGTCTGCTTCAAACCCTCTGGCCTGAAGTAACCGAAACATACCTCCGCTTAACGCACCAATCGCAGGCTGGGCGTTTTCAGTTTTCTGTAGCAGGCTGTTCTGCGTTTCTTCCTCATTTTCCTCAAAGCTTGTAATGGCAAAAACAAGCTTTGACAGTGGGTCTCTCTCATCATTAACAAAGAGTTGATCAATTGCTTGAAAGTCAAATTGGATTTCAGGGAATTCAAGGAAAAGTTCTCGCCCCATATGCAGATATTGTGACCCTTGTCCACAAAACAGAGCTGCAACTTTCCCAGCTGAATCCAACCCCGACTCTCGATAAGAAAGTCCTGACTTCAGACTCCATTCGAGTTTTTTTGGTTCTGTATCCCAGGTGCTAAGCGCTTCTTCTAATGCCTGAATTGATTCTTGTGGTGAGCCTGTAACAAATCCTAGCCTGGCATGTTCTATAGATGGTGGTACTTGCTGATTACCTTGTTTAATGAGATCTCTATGGCTTTCTTCCGGGGATTTCGTGAATTGATTTAGGAATTCTTGACAGAGTTTTTGGAGTTTTACAGGATTCTCTGCGGTAAGCAGAACAGGCTGTGGTGCCAAATTGAGCCTGTATGAACCTGTCTCGCTTTGATGCTCCTCCAAGATAAAATGAAAATTACTTCCACCAAATCCAAAAGCACTTACTCCTGCTCTCCTTGGATGTGATCCTTGGATCCACGGCCTAGATTTCTTGCAGAAGTAAAATGGAGTTTCGTTCAATCGAAGATCTGGATGCGGTGTCTCTAATTGGCTCAGGGGTGGTAGGATTTTGTGATGAAGTGATAGGGCAATTTTTATGAACCCTGCAACGCCTGCAGCCGCCTTCGTATGACCAATCTGAGCCTTTACAGTCCCAAGGGCAATCTGATTTCTGTGCTCAGAAGCATATGCGGTTCGCAATCCAGAGAATTCAGTTATATCTCCTGCCTTGGTACCAGTTCCGTGTGCTTCTATCAGTCCAATCCCTGAATTGTTTATGAGATTGGCATCAGACTGGGCCCTTTGTATGGCTAGAACTTGACCCTCTTCCCTTGGAGCATAGATGCTTTTGAATCGGCCATCACTAGAGGAACCAACACCAATAATTTTCGCGTAGATGCGATCCCCATCTCGCTCTGCGTCTTCCAAGCGTTTCAAGACCGCGAGGCCTAAGCCTTCACCGATCATGATCCCCTCCGAATCCTTGTCAAAAGGCTGGACTTGATCACGTTTTGTGAAGGCGGGTGTTTTACTGAAACACATATACATGAAGGGGGAGTTGTCAGTGTCGACTCCACCAGTCAGCATTACATCACAGCGTCTCTCCCGAAGTTCGGAAATAGCCATCTTCATCGCAGCCAGAGAACTTCCACAAGCTGCATCGACCACACAGTTAGTACCCCCAAGATTTATTCTGTTGGCGACTCGACCTGCAATTACATTCCCAAGGAGTCCTGGAAATGAGTTTTCTTCCCACCTGACGTAGGCAGACTTAAATCGTTTAACTAGTTCTTCGGATGTTTCTTGATCGAGACCAGCACTCGAAAGAACTGATCTCCAGATTGGTTCTTGTAGTCGAGAAGTTAAAGAACCCATCAATTTCTGTCCGCCACAAACTCCAAGAATGATCCCAGTTTGTGATAATGTTTGTGACTCTTCCTCACTTATTCCGGCATCCAGTAGAGCAGTTTTTGCTAAGATTAGAGTTAGTAATTGTGATGAATCGGTGACTTCAAGAATGTTTGGAGGAAGACCAAAATCCAATGGGTTGAAATCAAGTTCTGGAACAAATCCGCCCTTCTTGCAGTAGATTTTGTCTGGTTTGTTGGGATCCAGATCGTAGTAATCATCAAGATTCCAACGATTCGATGGGACCTCCTCAAGGAAATCATTACCTGAGAGTATGTTGTTCCAATAACTCTGGAGATCTTTTGCACCGGGAAAAAGTGCGGAAAGCCCCACAACTGCTATTGGTGAGTCGGCCAAGCGGTTGGGAGTGCTAGAAATCTTGAAGGACATTAAAAAAACTCAATTCTGGCGTTCACTTTCCTCCTGGAAAGGCCTGGGATATGACGAGAGGAATGTTTCGGATTGCAAATAAGATTCCCCATTCTTCTGGAAATATGATCCTAAAACCAGCAGAGTTATCAATTCGAATCTAAAATTTGAATATCAGACCATTCATAAAAAACGGTTTTAGCACTGATTGGTATTTAAACGAATAAACTCAAATGAAAAACAGGTCACTTCATATGATATCTGCGAAAAGTGTGTTGAGAATTTACATAAAGGCATTATTGTAAATTTTTTGTAAATTTAAGATGAAATTGCTCACAAACCTTCTCAGGAGTATGAAAGACATGCCTACTGCAAGAATTCTTTATCTCGAAGACGATATTGGGGTAGCTTCTCCAACAAAAGCTGTACTTGAGCAAAAAGGTTACAGTGTTATCCACGTTGAAGAGGGAATGGATGCATTAACAAGAATCCTCACGGAACATTTTGATGGAGCAATTTGTGATCTAACGCTTCCCGACGTAGATGGCTTAAAAGTGATTGAGAGTGTCCGATCCAAAAATGCTCGGCTACCAATAATCATCTTAAGCGCAAGAAGTGATACGGAAGAAAAATTAGAAGGACTACGATCAGGAGGGAATGACTACCTGACAAAACCATTTGCTGTCGAAGAGCTGCTGACCAGACTAAAGAACGTGCTAATGCATAGCCCTCTGCCAACTCAAGAGGAAGTGGAGGCTTATGGTCTGCTTCAAGTTTCCGATCTGATCATTGATCCAATTCGGCAGCAAGTCCGAAGAGCTGGAGATTATGTGGAGTTGCGCAGCAAAGAATATGAGTTGTTGCATTACATGGTTTTGAATCCCAATCGCATCCTTACGAAGGAAGAGTTGCTCAGAGAGATTTGGAATCACCCACACGATCCAACCACAAGGATCGTTGATAATTTGGTGGCAAGATTGCGGAAGAAGATGGACCAGGGCTACGATATCCGTCTCATCTACACACGATGGGGCAAGGGGTATTTCTTTAAAAATCCTGATGTAGACATTTCTAAAATGACCGCACCTGAACCACAACCAGTGAACAAAGTACCAGAACCAATTGTAGAACCAGAACCGAAACCTGAGCCAACTCCACAATACGAACCGCTGACGATACCCCCACCAAGCGCTTACCTTAAAGACTAACTACGCATCTAATTTGGGGTAAAGCATACACTTGCCTTGCCCCTTGTATTATTAGAATAAATTAGGTGATAATTTATAATTTTAACAAATTATTATGTTTTATAAATCAATAAATTTACATTGATAAAGAAAATGTTATCCTCAAAAAAAATGCATATCATTTCATATACACTCCCATGACCTGTCAACATTTCCAGCATCCGAACGCAAGCGACAGAATCATTGTTCGAGCAGAGATTTTGAGCAAAGGCACTCCAATGATAGCCTTGACTCGTAACATCTCTGATCTCGGAGGGATTCTGAGTGCAATCGATGTTGTTAGACCTGCAATTGAGGGAATCATTAGGGACTTTAGTATTGATACGGAGGGAAAGGCGCCGTTGTGCCAGGTGAAAAATATGACCACTCTGGAAAACAACGGTTTTCGGAAAACACCAATCCCAACTGCGGAAGAGGAAGTGTGCATGATGTGATCAAGGGGGCAGACGTTTTCCTTGGAGTCTCTGCTCCAAACGTCATAAATTCAATAGATTTACAGGCGATGGGCAAAGATCCGATCGTATTTGCGATGGCAAATCCTGATCCTGAAATTATGCCTGAAAAAGCTGAACCATTTTCAAAAATTGTGGCGACTGGGAGAAGTGACTATCCGAATCAAATCAACAATGTTCTTTGTTTACCTGGCTTATTCAAAGGTGCTTTCAGTTGCTTAGCCAGGACAATAAACGAGGATATGAAACTAGCAGCCGCAAAGGCTATTGCAGCGAGTGTTCCGGAAGAATTTCTTCAAGTTGACTACATCATTCCAACCATTTTTGATTCCTCAGTTACTCAGAATGTTGCTAGGTCAGTCAGAGATGCTGCCATTGAAGGTGTGTGGCTCAGAGAGAACTTGTTGTAGAGATGAACCAAGAGTCTTCTAATAAATGAAATTTTTAAATTTATTACAACAAATTATTATGTTTTATAATTTAAAAAATGTTTCAATGTTAATAATCTTTCTTCTTAGCATCAGCGCAAACATCAGTGCCCAGCAAAGTACGAAAGACATAAAATGGGTCGATGGCGATGACTTTGGCAAGTCTGCACAAATTCCATATTGGTTTAAGGAAAGCTTTTTAGAAATCGAACTAGATATTGAGGAAGCATTGGAAGAGGAGAAACTTTTGATGCTTTACTTTCACCAAGATGGATGTCCTTATTGTAAAGCAACAATAGAGAAGAATTTTTCAGATCCAACAACTAAAAAATTCATTCAGGAAAATTTTGATGTTGTGGAAATAAATATAAGAGGTTCTCGATCACTTACATTGCCAGATGGTGATGTTGTTGACGAAAGGGCGTTTACAAAATTGATGAAGGTTCAATATACCCCCACGATCCTAATCTTAGATGATAATGTGTTAAATGAACCACTTGAAAGAATGAACGGTTTTAGGCCGCTTCCAATTTTTCAAGAGACATTATTAGTTGTCACTGGAAAAGATGAAGAATTGGGTTTTACATTAGAAAGTGAACCCAACCTCGTGAATGAAGGTTATTTTAGTAAAAATTATGATCTATCAAACTTCATTGGTCAAAAACCAATAGCCATTTTTATCGAGAACAAAGATTGTGCACTCTGTCAGCAGATGCATAGAGAAGCTTTTGTCAGTAAAGAAAACTACAAAGCTCTAAGCGACTGGCATGTCATTCAAGTTGATTCAGAAGAGTCAAATCAGGAGATTATCTTTCCCAATGGAATTTCGCAAAAGATTGGAGATTTTATTGAAGATCGGGGAGTAGATTTCTTCCCTACAGTTATTTTATATGGTCGGGGAGAAACTGAAGAAACACTCAGGATAGATAGTTACCTTACTAATTACGGAGTAAAATCTACACTGCAATATATAGGCTCAGGAGATTACAAATCTCAACCAGACTTCCAAAGGTGGGCTGATGAGAAAAGAGCAGCTAGGAGAGCTGCTGGGGGAGATTGATTAATTCATTTTTGAAAATTTGTTTTCCATTCCTCATAGGTCATTCCGTAGACGTGTTCCCGAGCCGCTTCATAATCTAAGGCAATTCCTTTGGAATCTGCAGCAGCTACCATCCATTTTGATAAGCAATTTCTGCAAAACCCTGCCAGATTCATCATGTCAATATTTTGTACATCAGTCTTATTTCGAAGGTGATCGATCAGAGCTCGAAAAGCTGCTGATTCTAGTTCGATCTTGGTTTGTTCATCCATTGTTTTCCTTTCAGGATAATGATGTATTTACTAAATAAGGCCTACCGTGGAGGAATTCTTCACCAGACATAATGTTTTTTCCTTCAGGTTTAATTATTTTTAACTTAATAGAACCATCTCGGCAGCCGACACTAAAGTCCTTTTGAATAACACCTTGTTTGGTTTGTTCTCTGTTTATTTCTATTTCTAAAAAGCTTATTCTTTTTCCATTAATATCATAGGAATAAATCCCTGGCCATGGATCATAAGCTCTTAATTTTCTGCTAATTAACTCAGGGGTATCTTCAATCCAGTTTATTCTGCCCATTTCTTTTTTAATCAATCCACAAAAAGTTGCCTTAGATTCATCTTGTTGAATCAGTCTTTTATTGGCTAGGATTTGATCAATTGAGTCTAAAAGTAAATTCTTACTATGAACAGAAAGCTTTTCCCCAAGTGTTCCTGAAGTATCTGATTCAAGAATCTTAATCGGCTTTGATTCTGAAAGTATTGGACCCGCATCCAATTTCATCACCATCTTTTGTATTGAGATTCCAGTAGTTGAATCGCCAGCTAAGATGGAAGCTTGAACCGGACTTGCTCCTCTGAATTTTGGTAAAAAAGAAAAGTGAATATTAAAACTACCAAACCTTGGAAGATCTAACAAATCCTGGGGTAGTATCTGACCGTAGGCGCATACTATGATGATATCTGGATTATGCTGCTTGATTTGGTTAAAAACATCCAAGTCCTTGATTTTAGTAGGTGAGAAAACTGATAAATTCTTTTGAAGGGCAAAGGATTTTACAGCACAAGGAGTCAGTATTTTTTTTCGTCCTGTGAATCGGTCTGGTTGAGTAACCACCATGGATACTTGGTACCCCTTTGAAACAAGGCCTGCAAGTGGGGGAATCGCCCAATCTGGAGTTCCAAAGTAGACAATTTTCAATGATTCCACTCAGATAAATTTTCTAAAGAATTTATTAAGAGTCTGACGCCTGTGCCTGTTGCGCCTTTGTTAGGATGATAGTCAATATTTTTTACTCCCCATGCTGTACCTGCAATATCAAGATGAACCCAGGGAACATTATTTACAAAATTTTCTAAAAAAGAGCCTGCTGTTATAGTACCAGCTACGCCATCTCCTTGATTTTGCAAATCTGCATAAGTTCCTTTCATCGCCTCTGCATAATCAGGAAAATTTGGAAGTTGCCAAACTCTATCACCTGTTTCTTCACCAGACTTAATCAGTAAGTTACAAAGAGATTGATTGTTAGTTATTGCTCCCATGGCATAATGACCCAATGCAATTGCACATGCTCCTGTTAATGTTGCTAAATCAATCATACAATCAGGCCTATAATGCTCAGCTGTATAACTTAAGGCATCCCCCAAAACTAAACGTCCCTCAGCATCAGTATTTATAATTTCTACTGTCTTTCCATTATACGCCTTCACAATGTCCCCAGGTTTCTGGGCTTTCCCATCAGGCATGTTTTCTGCTGCTGCGATGACTCCAATCACATTCACATTTATATCTAGTTCACAAATAATTTTCATAATTCCTAAAACTGCACCAGCACCACACATATCAAATTTCATTTCATCCATTCCACCCAGAAATGATTTCATTGCTTTGAGCGAGATACCTCCAGTATCAAAAGTGATTCCTTTACCAATAATTGCAACAGTGTGTTTTGCTTCTTCAGGAAAATACTCTAGAAAAACCATGCGACCGGGAACCTCAGATCCCTTGGAAACTCCAAGAAACATTTGCATTCCAAGTTCTGACATTTTCTCTTCATCAAAAAAACTAAATTGGAGTTTTCCATCTGAAGTTTCTGCCAAATCTTGAGCGATTTGCCGAAGGTCATCTGGAGTCAGATCATTGGGAGCTGTA
>JACLAC010011367.1_pt1 | contig 15584 bp, 13 predicted proteins | sample 8027881 | NCBI WGS metagenome assembly JACLAC01 (sample SAMN15725517, study PRJNA655200) | protist metagenome | isolation source: fluorescence activated cell sorting (FACS) single amplified genomes of... | place: Spain: Blaines Bay Microbial Observatory, Mediterranean Sea | collected 2016-01-19
GGCTGCACGGCAAACCTTAATTAATTAATATATTTTTCATAGGCCTATTAAGGTTTGCCGTGCCGCCCTACCAAACATATTAAGTTTGCCGTACCACCCTACAAAACCTATTCGGCGGCGTGCAGAAGTGTTTAATGGGAGTCTGAAGGAGGTCAAAACTCGTTATTTTGTACCCATGAATTCAATGGTGGATTTCCCTATTTATTACAGTGAAGATTTGTTCATATTTTTTAAATATTTTGTACTAGGAAGTTACACCATATATTTTTCAGTACAAAAAAATAATAGACTACTACAGTACTACAAGTACAGTACTCGTACAGGTACACCTCCCCACATAAATTATTACGTAATAACAATCGGCGAGGATGGCGAGGATGCGCCGCAGTCGTGTCAACCGAGTACCAGTACGAGTACTAGTACACCCACCCGGAATGACTTGGGTTTGGGTTTGTACCGTCGCCTGATGGGGATGGCATGGGATGTATGATTGGGCCAAGAGGGCGTTTGAACACGCATTAGCGATAATGAGGCGAGCTTGGTTGTGTGATAAACGAGTACCGTTGGAGCGATAATGAGGCAGTGAGATCGTGTTTGAGTATCATTGGCGTGCTTGTGATATATGAGGAGTGATGGAGCGATAATGATGAAGCAGCGAGGTCATGTTTGAACAGTAAGTGCCTGTGTGTGGTGAAGGAGCGGAGATGAAACAAACTCAGTGAGGTCATGTTTGAACAACAAGTTCTTGTGTGCGGTACAAGCGGCGTTATTGCCACCGCCCTAACACATCCCTTGGACACTTGGGCCGTACACAGGCAAACTGGGCGGCCATTGATCTTCACCCCGCGAAATCTGTACCGTGGCATCTCCCCAGCCTGCTTTCAGGCCTCGCTCATTTACGGAGTATTTTTGGGATCGTACGAGTACGCAAGGAATCCTCAAGGACTTGATTTTGGCATCATTGGAGCTGCTGCAGCTAGTGCTATCCCAGAATCGATCGTAAAAGGTCCTTTGGAAGCGCTGAAAAATATGCGACAAACGGGCACAAAGTTGCCGCGGCCGATATTGACGGCAGGTGCACTGCGATTACTCGCAGCTACGGGTGGTATTCTCGCGAGAGAGGTTTGTTGTTTTGGGTTTCATTGATTTGCCGTCATCAATCTATATTTAATACCGCAACTAACACTAAAAATAAAACTAGGTTCCCGGCAACATCGCGTATTTTGGAATGTATGAAAGCCTAAGAGAACGCGGCGTTCATCCAGTTGTTAGCGGTGCAGGGGCGGGTGCAGCGTTTACTTTTTTTGCTTTCCCAATTGACGCCATGCGGGCCCAGTATGTTACTGGTACCCCATTTAGCAGTCTTCGACCCTCATACAACGGCGTTTTCCCCTTTTTGGTTCGAGGCATGGCAGTGACCTCGATACTTCTTTGGAGCTACGAAACTCTTGCCAAAGAAGCTGGTATATCGACTTCTTTTTCTTCTGGAGATTGTGAGGACGATCGGTAAAATTTGGGAATTGATTCTGGCCGATACAATTAATATTACGTTTGTACTGTGGCATACCGCGCTGATGTGGGAACTGATTCTTTCATAACCGAATCTTTCCATAGACTAGTCGATGATACTGAAAACAGAGCCAAGAAGCCACCTGTAACAAACACATAAATTTGTGCCAGTATTGTAATAAGACCACTGAACGGGTAATACTAAATAAAATGAAGATAGAAAATTTACAAACTAAATAGACTAGTTTATGTAAAATAAAATGACATGAGATCGAAGTATTATAGATATAGATATATAGGCAACGTAGAAATTGCAGACTGCGAGCAGTTCCTTATTCCCGTGCGATTGCTACTCACAGGCATTTGTTGACCCCCGGGAGCTGCCGGAAGAAATGCGCGATGGGCCACACAAGCAACTGTGAAAGTAATGCTGCAAAGACATAACCGCCCCAAATGAGCCCGTCGTGTCCAAGGCGGGTATGCGAGGTCCCTCCCTGAAATTCCAGTGTGATTCCCCAGCCTGAGTGTAAAATGTGTATCCAAAGGGCAAAAATTGGGTTGATGATCCACGGGTGAATGAGATACACAGTGTAGGCGCTCTTGGCAAAGAATTTAGTCTTTTCGTTCTTGAAGTCAAACCGGCGTGAAAACACACCAATCACGAAAAAGGAGATGGCAAAACAACCCATCCCAAACCAAAACGTCAGAGGGATAACCCCCCAGTTGTAGTGACTTCCACCCGAAGCAGGTGAAGATGGAGAAGGAGACGGTGAAGTTGAAGGAGACGGGGAAGGCGAAGGCGAAGGGGACGGTGAATGAGAAGGAGACGGTGATGGAGACACCGGAGCCTGCGTTGCACTTTGAAGATATCCCATTAAATTGAACACGAATAGCACGATGGATACAAGCGTGGTCACAATGAAGGCTTGGCGGCCTTCGGCAGCAGTCAGGAAATGCTCCTGTTCATCACCATTACCATCGCCCTCACTTGTTTGCCGGCAGCGAAACCAATCGCTGCGCTTCGAGCTCGCAATGCAACCTGAGCGAAAAATCACGAGTCAGTATGAAATGGCATGTACGAAAAGTACTGTAAAGTTTGGTGTACCCCCGATGAAGAAGGCAATGTCCAAGGGCAGCGACCCGATTGTCAATGGCATCATCATGAAGTTGCCGGGCAGAATGGCCATGAGAACCGACTGGACTATCCCCAGTGGCAGGCCAAACGCACACATCATAAACAGAAAAGACTTCCGTTTGTAACGGTACTTGCTCTGCTCATCTGTACAGCCGCGAATGATCGCGTAACACACGTTAAAGAGCAGCAACCACCCCAAAAACCACGGCGGGCCAGCATCTGGGCCGTAGTGGTATGTAGGAACAGTTATTACACCTGTGGTAGCATTTTTATAGCCGCCACCAAGGGGCAAAAAGACTTGCGAAGTGACAAAGTCAAGCAGCTGGATCAAGTCGGAAAGCAAAGTCAAAATCAACGCACACATCCCATCGCATCACAGAAACGGAGAGTTTAAAAGTGGTTAATGGTGAGATTGTTGACAGCAGTAAACACGACGACTGAAATGTATAGGCAATACAGAAAAATATAGACATCCGTCTCCTTACCGGGCCAAAGCCGAAAAGATACGCGAAAAACGGAAGGCCCAAACGCAAAAATTTGTCTTTCAGAAACGTGACGGATCCCTTGCGGTCGTACGAATTTGGTGTAAAGTAGCCGGACATGAAAAAGAATAAGCACATAAAATAACTCTGGTTCAATCCAAGTAGTGTATTACCAAACGGCTGGAAAGAGTTCGGATAACCGGCGATGTTAATAGTCCAGCCAGAGCCGACATAGAAGCAGGTGACGTGGTGCAGCACCACCATGGCCGTAAGAAATACTTTGATATTGTCCAGAAAGAGCAAACGCCGCGGCTTTGTCGAGGAAGAGGAAGAAGGCACTGCATTCGCCTCTGTGTCCATAATAGCAAGATGCTCGGTGATCTGTGGAGAAAATTGTTTACTCTCACCATTCCTTCCCTTGTCTTTTGCGATCAATAGATAATACCCAGCGAGAATGATCAGAAGAGCGTCCAGCACCGATGCGAGTGTGTAGTTCATCGATGGGACCAAAGCAATGGTAATGATGCAAGCCAGTAGCGCGGCAAACAAGCCCGCCCACACGCCGGCTTCGCATGGGCTGTGGAAGCAGCAGGAAAAGGGTTGGGCCATGCCTATTTGTTGCCGGCGGAACGGAACGGAACGGAACGCAATGAAGGTGAGCGGTGGTGGGTGCACTGTAACTGTGCTGGTGTTGCTTATTGCTTGCTTGGCTGTCTTTGTCGTCGCCCTCTTTTTGAAATAAAATAAATACAGTACTAGTACTGAGTACAGTACCTTTGCCTACAGTACACTGTGTACTAGTACTGTATGGGCGACTGTACTAGTACGGTACGAGTACCCGGTATTATTATTATTTCTAAGTACAGTACGAGTATGAAGATTAATATTACGTACAGTACTCAAGTACTGCGGGTACTGGTACTAAATACTTAAATACTTCAACAATGCCAAATGGTTCAGTCTAATCTAATTTGAGCACTGTACGTACTCGTAATGGAGGCCGTACTGCGCTCTACTGAGTACGAGTATTACTGGCAGTACTTTTAAAGAAAAATTAAGTTATATGAAAAATAAGGTACTATAAATGGTATGGAACAATCGTTAGAGCTGGCGCTCCCGAGGGCGAGGTAATCCGATACGAGGTACATTTGCTACCCAACGATCAGTGTGGCCGGATGAGAAATGATTATCAGAGTGAGGTCCAAAGCGCGCATGAACTAGATGTGGCCGCCTGCCAGTATCATTCAATCATTGGCCCACTACAACTACAAGTACTTGTATTGTACGGTAGCTCTACCGTACTATACAGTCTCATACTCGTACGTACTAGTACTCGTGGCGACTCGTACCTGTACACCTGTACACCTGTACTGCCATCAGTGGCCATTACGTACTAGTACTCAGTACTTGTACCGTACTCGCCGTCAGTCAGTCAGTCAGTCAGTCAGTCAGTCAGTCAGTCAGTCAGTCAGTCGTCTTGAAAGTCTTCAACAAACAAAGTCTCAAATAATTTTTTTTCTGCGGATCGCGATCGATCGATGATGATGACATGATGGCCATGACGGATGGCCAGTACTGTACGAGTACGTACCGGTACCGTACGTAGGGGATGCTGTAGTGCGCTTCCAGTTCCATGCCATGTCATGAGGTGAAGTGAGGTGAGGTGAGGTGGATAAACAGACTGCCACGTACTGTACTACTGTAGCCAAGAAAACCATGGGGAGGACAGAAAAGAAAAGAAATGAGACGGGTAAGAGCAAGGGCAACAATAAGGGCAGAGGGAAGGGGAAGGGGAAGTCGAAGGCGAAGGGGAAGGGGAAGAGGAAGGGCAAAGGAGGGAAAGGCCAGCAGCCAACGAAGAAAAAGAAGAAAGGGACGGGATCGGCATTGGAAAAGAGTGCTCACGGTGCGAACGGAGCCACAAAACGAAATGCTGGAAAAGGTGGCAAGAAAAGAAAACGCAGCAGTGAGCGCAATCGCTCTAACAGTAGTGGCACGCAAAAGAATATATCGCGTGGGCAAAGGAATAATAAGGGTGCACATTCAGAGAAAAAGGATTCGGCAAAGACAGAGAAAGCGAATGGAAATGGGAAGGGGAAATGGAGTAACCCTCGCGGAAAGTGCCGCAAGACCACAGATAGATCTTCTGCTCCTCAGTATAAAGAGCCTGCTGCCGGCACCGTCACCGCTGATACTGACACTCCGTTACTAAAAATGAAAAGGTTACGTGAAGGAGAAGGAGAAGAAGTTTCCTCTATTATAAATGCAAAGAAGGCCGTGAAAACCTCCTGTAACAGCCATAGCTCTGCTTTGAATGTGGGGGCAAAACAAACCACCTTAATCGGACAGCAGAATCAAGGCAGTGATGTTAGAGTCACAACGAAATTTATGCGGGACACATTGCAGCGCCTTTTGGAGAGATACGGAGGATTCGATCAAATGCCGAGCTTCGTAAAACGACAAGCGGAAAACATGGGCTTGAAGGACGATTTATCACTGACGGAATCTGCTGTAGAATCATCTACAAAAGCTTCGTCAATAAAAGCCGCAAATGACAAAAAGTTATTATTGCCACCTCAGATTGAATCAAAATCTACTACAACTACAACTACAACTACAACTACAAATATGGCCGCGGCTGCGGCTGCGGCTGCGACTTCGACCGTGGCTGTGAATTCCGAACCTTTGTCGGCATCGTCAAAACCTAATAGCTCGACCTCTAGTAGCACTACTGCAATCTCTGATAAAAACCAAAAAGCTTTCAAGACTCGTGATGGGCTTTTAGACGCCGCACGCAAGATGAAGACGGCAAGAAGCACAGTCAGGGCATCGAGACCTATGCAGGTGGCATCCGCTATGAAAGTTTCGATGAGCTCCACGCCGAATATTAGAATAAGTGACGTATCATCGACGGCGACTGCCTCTGTGGTTGTGAACTGCAGTAGATCCGAGACAAGTTCAAGGAAACAAATAGTAGACGATGAGGGGGCAGAGGTTCGAGGCGCAATTAAAGGGTACCGCGGAAAAGCGAAATTGAAGCCACGGCATGAGAAAAAGAACTGGCAAAAATCCTGCAAATCAAGCTCATCTGCATCCGCAATTACCAACCCAGCCGCCGCTGCAGAAGCAGCTGCAGGAGGAGGAACAACGGCAACAAGAGAGCATGTTGAAATTCAATCGACGCCAGTTCGGAGGGCGTGGGCGCAGCAAATCGAATTCATTCAACTGTTAGGGAAGCATCTCTCGCTTGCGGCCCCCACTACTGCCCTGGCCGTTCGGTACTACGTGCCCCTGTTCGAGGAGCAGTGGCAGGCAGCAACGAACCAGCCGGAAAAAATCTCACCCATCTGCTTCTATGAGCCTCATTTTATCGGCACGTGCTGCGTCTTTCTCGCCGCCAAAGTGAGCGAGCAGCCGCGGAAGATCAGGGATGTTCTTAACATGGGCCATGCCATCGCACCATTTGGCGACATCTACCGCACGTTATCGAAGTACAGTAAAGGCAGCAGTAGTCGAGGAGAATCCTCTACAGTATCCAAGCTCCTTCAGTATCGCACACCATTGTCTCGGGGGCTCTGCGCATACGAGTGGAAGTATCTTCCCCACCATCCTTCGGACGCCGTGGGCACCATTAACAGCGACACGCTGCTCGGACTGGATTCAAAGTACTGGGCATTAAAAGCTTGCATGATTGAATGCGAGCAAATTATTCTGAGGGCGCTGGGATTTCACTTAGAATTCGATCTCCCTCATCGGTACTTGTGCCAGTACATGCACAATTTTGGGATTCTTGTTCCCTCTATCGGATGCCGGCCTGATGACAGCATGACCCACCTTCCAGAGCCACACTTGGCCTTTGTCATGGCTTGGGCCCTGTTGAACGACAGCCTCCGCATCAAGGAAGTTGCGCTGCTCAAGCCCAATGTGGTGGCCGCCGCCGTCACTTACCTGGGATCAGAGATGGGAGATATCATCTACCCCGGAGACGGAGCGATTACCGGCAGCTGGGCATTGCAACAAGTAGTTCAGGGAGGTGCGAATGCCAACAGGAATACCAATAGAGGGAGAGCTTACTCAGGATCGGAAACGTCTATTTCGATGTCGATGCCATTAGAATACTCTGGCTTGAAGCGATTGCCAAAAGGGCCGGTACAAGGACCATCAATGCCGCCTGTGTGGTGGGAAGTGCTTGGTGTAAGCACGACAGAAATGGAGCAGGCATGTCATCACATTTTGGATTCGCTGCACGTGCAGGCTGGGCCAAAATATCAGTAATAAATCCATGTCAATCCACCACCTCCCATCAACAATTTTTAATGTATTGAAATTAATAAATCAATAAACTACTAATTTTTGAAAGTTAAACAAAGTGTTCGGCTATTCTTTTTCAGTTCTATTTTGTATTAATTTCCACCTCATCATGTTATGCAATTCAGTTTAATTTCTTAGTCCAGCCAGTCAATAGCAATTTTCTTGGTGTTTCTCCCAGTCCTGTTCTTGGCAATCTTTCGAGCAATAAAACACTTCCGAGCAGCCAGAACAAATCTTGAAGCCAGGACCACTGGAGCCACAAAACCCACATACACGATCTACCCCATCATTGCATTCTTTCATATGCCCAGCTTTCCAGTGATTTATTTGGCATACCTCGTTGCAATAGATAGTTTTCTTGCACCCTCTGCAAACCAAACTCTTCTGGCTTGCTATGTTCTGGTGTGCTTTGCAAAACGAGCAACAAACTTTGGGGTCCTCGAGCACAGTGACGATCCACTGGCCTCTGTTTCTCAACTTCACCCAGGAACCCTTCAGGTCGCCGCATGCCAGCCGCCCCCACTCATATATACCATCCTTACCCTTGTTCCCACCAAGTTTATCAATAGAAAATGCATGCCCATCATCCCAGCTACCTACGATCACGCATCGACTGCTGTCAAATGTCGGACGAGAGCGAATGTTATGCTTGCCGTTGCGTATTAACGCCGAGTTGACTTCGTAATGCCCAATACCGTTTGCGTGAACGTCACTTTTGGTTTCGTGATCGGTAGCCGCGTCATGATTGATAAGTACCTTTCCGATGCAGTATCTATTGTGTATGAAAATAAATGATTTTTAATGGGAATTTGTTAGTTCTGTATCCATAAGTAAAAAAATACTCGTAATCATAAGGATCGTTCGTACCTCTCGTCGCGCAGCGCGTCGTGAGCGACTATCAAAAATTGCTTTACCCGAACCAGCGCAGCGGGGGCAAGTTTCACTTGCCAAAACACGTACGGAAGTATTTTAAGGCGCACAAAATTGGTACCCATATATAGTGCGCACATTACTAGAACGCATACGAATAGATGCTCTTCGCTCCATGCTTTATTCAAATAGGCCACCATCAGTAATTCATTTACCCGCCAGCACACGAGAAGGGGTATAGCTACGCCGAGCATTGCAATATTTTTGCACACGAGATTAAATATTCGCAGCCGGAGGTGTAGGGATAGTTTTCGACACCCGTCATACACCTGTCGAGATGCACAAATCTCAAGATTTGCACTATTCCACTCCTGCCCGCGCCTATTTTTTTGCTTTCGAATAATGCTCAATGGGCAATAAATAGCGTAGCGATGAGCGCGCCGCATGAAGCGACGAAAGATCGGCTGTCCACTGGGGTTCATGCTCAACCAATAGAAGAGAATGAACAACCCAACAGTGATGTGCTTCGTTTGGTATTCCCAAGTGCTCAAATGTTGCCACAAGACCTCCCCCGAGGCCATCATGATGCTCCACAGCCCCGAAGAAGTGTAAAAGGTTTCCCTTGCAATATCTTCCAAATCAAATCCTGCCTGACTTCGGAGCTCTGCCTCTGGAAAGTATGTGCACGGAGTAGCAGAGTCAAACAATTGAATGACACACGGGGAAATTGCATGAAAGATGAAGCCAATTTGTCCTGCCAGCAAACATATCGCCCCCCACGTGAAGAAAATATGGGCACCCAAATTGAGAATAGTTGAGGCAAGTTTTCCAAGTGGCACCTTTTGCTGAGTTTGTTTGAAGGTTTTGAGCACCGAAGAATCTATTTTATAGGACATTTTATATTTATCCGCCATAGGTCCACTCATTCGAGCCTCAATTTTCACCAAAGAATCAATTTTTTTCCGCATTTTACGGCGCAGCTCCTTCTTCACTCGACGTTCTTGACTTCTCATTGCTTTCATGCAAATCACGAACATGGTCATGAACAGTGCGGATACATATGGTTCATGCTGCAGCCAGACAGGGATACGAAAAGCCCAAATGGGGACGCGGGCAGATAAGATAATGAATGCAGCAAAGGCAAGGACCATCAACGCACTCGTAATCCAGGCGCAAATGACCAGCAAAATGAGTCGGACGGTCAACAACCATCGTGGACGCACGCGCGGGTATAGAGGCTGCAACTTCGCGTTTTCCTCCTCAGTTCGTTCGTCGTCTTTTTCAGGGAATATAATCTGGTCGGGTCTGCATTGTAAGCGAGCGGCTATCTTCTCTATTTCTTCTTTATTTCGGTTTGCCTCCGCGAAGATGTCTCGGGCCTTTGCGGGCCGTGGCAACGGGAGGAGGCAACCCGGTTTTGTGCACAACTGTAATGTCGTTTCGTTCAAGTCATACTTCACACCGCACTTGCATTGGACTATTTCTTGTTCCTTCACGGGCATCAAGTACTGATATAGGCCAAACATGCGGGAAAACCTTTTCAGCCACGATAACTGCAGTCGGCCTACGAATCTTTTGTAAAACTCGATGGAGGCCAGAAGAACCAAATGCAAGCCGACGAACTCGACACCTACTTGTATGCCAAAAAAATAGTACCGCGTTTGGAGGCGCGGCGGCAGAGCACCAAACACGCCCTTTCGGTGTAAATAAAGAATGCCGTGCATGGGTATCATAAGAATCCCAGAAATGATAACTAGGTATACAATGGATGACAACACCATTCTCCGCGTGTGGGTTGCCACTGTATCTTCCAAGAAAGTCAATAATAAATTTTGTTGCGGGTCTGGCGTCCGCACCAGCCCACGGAGGACATCAGGATGCATAATATCCTTCAGCTGCAAAATGGCAACCGTTACAAGCAGCATGTAAGCAATCCCAACCACCCAGTGGGCGACGATTCCGACGGTAACAGGGTGCGCGACGATCTGCAGTAAGCGCTCCTCCGCCACAAGGTCGAAGAGCGTCAACGACGAAAAGTCAATGACAATGCCCAGAAAGAGAGGGAACACTACCATTTTTATCAAAAATAAGACGGTCACCTTGGCCACTGCCAGTACGGCATCGACGGAGCCGATCAGCTTTTCAAAAACTATTAGGCTTTCTGATTCATGGCCTTGGTACTCCAGGAACTTACGTGCGCCTGCCAATGCTAGCCCCAAACACATGACGAGGACGAGACAAAGGGTCCATCCCACAAAAACAGAGGTAGCGTTTGCCAATCCCTGCACCGCCATCAAGGCCGACAGCGAATGCGTGATGTTCACGATATTTAGAAAAGTGCGCCTGCGTGGGATCTCCAAACCCTTTGCTGCCTGCCATTCCGAGGATCCAGCGAGTGCAATCTGGTTCCAAACAGACATGTTGGCATTTGCTATGTCGTGTTGGCGATGCATTTTTGTGATTTTGTCTTCCCCGTAATATTTCACCAAAGATTCTGGATCAATTAATGCTTCCGCAGTGAAGTCGCTGTACCGGAATTGGTTACCATCGATGGTGCCTTCAATGATGGCCCTCAATAAGCCAGATTTCTTGTCATTGCTGTAGTTTGCCGCTCCGCCAGGTGTCGCATTAAAATTCAGAGGCCCGTCCAAAGCATTTTTATCTGAGCTTGTGCTCGCGAAAGTATCATCAGCATTCTTCATACCTCGTAGATATTTTTTAGACAGAGTATCGCTAGCATTTCTCGGTGGTAGTGGTTCAGGCCATCGATCCACTAGAGCAACGGAAAGGACAGACAAGTCCACCAACTTTGTATAGACAAATCGCCCCGATCGCGCTTCCTTTGCCGAGATGCTTTCGTTGAAATCTGACATCCCACCCGAGCTTTGATCGAGCATCTCGGACACGACCAACACGGACTGCACTACTACAGAATTGAGTGCGACGTTTCTCTCTCTTGCTTCTGCCTGCGAGAGGGCCCAAGCCAACGATTTTGGCATATTATTGGCGTATCGACCGATAAGGAGCGTGTGCCACAGTGCTTGTGGAGATTTCCACTGGAGATGAGATTCTTCAGTGTGCGGGCTCTGGCACGGCAGCGTCAGGAAAGGGGAGACTGTCTTTAAAGGGAGCAACAGTGGAGATGCCGGCAAATAATCTTGTGCTGCCTGCTGCCACTGGCGTGGAAATGACAGGCCAAAGTCATGAACGGATACCGGAAGCGACCACGTATGACGACCCACAGACATAGGAAGCTTCCAGCAAATACCAATGCTGATCGACACAAAAATCAACAGCCACGACGCGTTGCGGATGGCGTTCCGGAGGCTTCCACTGAGGCCAAGCAGCTCGTCCAAAGCAACATTAATCTCAATCACAGGCATGTCATCCTCGACAAGAAAATCGTCGTCAAAGTCAGGATCCCAGTCGTCGTCGATGTCGTCGATGTCCTCTCCTTCGCCAACGGCCATGGGGACACCAAGCATATCGTCAGCAACTTGTTCATTCTCCAATTCATTATGGTTGTTGCCGAGGTGCAAGTCTAGATTATCTTCCATGCCGGCTTGCAACTCTTCAGCAGCTGCCGGTTCATCCCTTCTCTCCTCTTTCTCTTCTGTTCTCTCACGAATGATATGTGGAGTGGCAGCGGCATTGTCATTGTCATCGTCATCGTCCTCTTTGTGCTCAATCACGTGCTGGAATCGGTCTTGTGCTTGCATATGGTTCTGTTCCATTTGGGCCATGATGGCATCTGCATTTTGATCGTTTTCGTGCATGTTGTTTTGTTCAAACTGGGCTAAAATGGCGTCTGCATTCTGATCATTTTCCTGCATGCCGTTCATCTCTTCGGGGGCGGGCGGTTCTTCTGCATTGAGGGCGTTGAGGGCGTCTTCTTCCCAATGCCACCGTAAAAAGTCGACAAAGGACAGCAAGGCTAGAAAGGTCACAATTGTGGTGACAACGATCGTGATCCCCGTCTGAAGATCCAACCATAAGAATGGGTAATGTCGCAAGCGCTTGCCGACCGCCCGAAACGTGACGTCACTCGAGTTCAAAATAACCCTAAATGTCCAACAACTAATGACAGGCACGCAGACTGTTGCAGGCACACGCACACGCACAAATACAAAAGTGAAGAGGAAGTGAGATTCAAGAGTGTGAAAGGAGGAGAAAACGCGTAAAAAAGAAAAAGGTGGGGAGGAATCCGTTGGATGTACCTGCCCACAGCACAGCCACGAAAACGCATCTAAATAAAAAGGGTAGAATCCTCACAAACCAGCGCGCAAACGCCAGCCAGATTTCCCAGACAGGCAGCTGCTCTGGGGTGCCCTCCTGGTATCGTGGCTTGAATTGAAAAGGATGGTTGCACAATTCACATTTCTTTTTCCGTTTGACTTCCAGCCATTGGTTGAGACAATCCTGGTGCACGTGCGCAATGGAGCCGCTACATTTGCACGGGTGAAACAGCGGATCGCCATCTTCACCCGGACAACGACATATGCGGCAAACAATCTCTTCCGCATCGTCGTCGTCGTCGTCGTCGTCCACACTTCTGCCACCGCTTCCACTTCCACTTTCTTTCGCTGCCGACGGGGCGGAAGCCGACAATATTGAAGAGGAAGAGGAAGAGGAAGAGGAAGAGGAAGAGGAAGAGGCGTCGGCAGCGGCGTCGGCGGCAGCGGCGTGCGCGGGCTCGTCATTGCCATTGCCATTACCATTGCCATCACCATCGCCGTTCTCCTCGAACTTGCCTTCCTCCGCCATCATACTGTACTGTACCCCCTACCAGCACCTGAGCTTGGCTTGCTCCGCCCGCCTACACTCGTCCTGTACAGTACTCAGTACACACCGTGCCAACCAACGCGTCTGGTCACACGCACACGCTGAGTTACTGAGTACGAAATGAGAAATGAAATGGTGGGTGTCCAGTCCTGGTGGTACGGAGTATACAAGTACTCGAGTACTCGTACAGAAAGTACAGTATACTGCGAGTACTGTATGGATTCACGGTCGACTTGACTTACTAGTACACTCATTCGACGTTGGACTCGCCAATACCAGACTGGCCTTACGAATACCGGTATACGGCCTCGATAACTTACCGGTAATCGCCACTGTAGCTACTACTGTATACTTGTACTGAGTACTGGCAGCACTAGTACTGGCGGACTGATGCCGTTTTTACCGTTCACAAGATACCGTTGTAAGCTAGACAGACTAGTACTCGTCTACTCGTACTGAGTACTAGTAGTCTACAAGTACAGTACAAGTACTTTCTGTACGAGTACGTAGTCAAGGCGACTGTACGGTATATAAATTTACTGATGGGGCGATACACTAAGCCTTTATGTACTAGTACGTACGGAGTACTAGTACTTTCTGTACTTTACTCGTAGTAATTTTCCACCACTCTTTTCTCCTTCGAGAAAATTATACGAAAGGCAGAGACAGTCAGGCAGCATGGCAGCAGTCAAAAATCAACTACAAAATCTGTGTGAGATATCTTTAGTTTGTTCTGAGAGATATTCATTAATACCCCATTTGTAATTCGAGAAATAATCCCATTTTTGTGCTTTTTATATTATCGACCTCCATAAGTTTTATACTACAAACTACTCTCGTACACGGTACTCGCCCCGAACGATCGCGCAGCGTCGCCCGTACCATCGCGGTTGATTGATCGAACGGCGGGCACTGTGCCCCGGCAACGCGAACGATGCGAAACCTCGCGCATCTGGAGCCGCCAAGTTGTGGCGTTGTGGCGAGCCATCAGTTTCCTCCTTCATCAGTTATTTATTCCTGCACATACTGGCCAATGGCAGTACAGTACAAGTACGGTATATACGAGTACTTGTACCCGCGTTTGGGTTGACCTATGGAACTTTTTTCCCGTACATGTGCATGTGTATACATTATGCCATAATTTCAATAATCTATTTAAACCACAAATATAAAGTAGAAACAGTATGTAAAAGATGATCTCTCCAGCAAATTAGCGAATTTTCGCACAGACACGATACAACATTACAACATACATTTGTCTGGTACATTTACATGGATGTGTGTGCGTGGATATTGGGGGAAGCGTCAGATTTGGTCGATGTTTGCGGTAGAAATCTTTTCCCCAACTCCCAAAGATTTATTGACGGAGGAGAAGAGAAGATGGCGTCGCTTGTGGGAGACATGAAGAACTTGAAGGTTGAGGGGGAGGCTGCTGCTGCTGCTGCTGCTGCTGCTGCTGCTGCTGCCGGTGGTGGTGGTGGTGCCGATGGCAATGGCGATGGCGAGGCGTCACACAGTCGTTCAGAGGGCGCGCGTTTGACCGAAGGAGCGGAAAAGACGTTCACGGCCGGGAAAAAGATCGGCGGAGCCTTCACCCCTTCCGATGGCAAGGCCGAACCGGCGTTCATCCCCGCGCGGGTCGATGTCTTCGACAGGCTCTACGCCGTCCAGCAAGAGCGCTACGCCGCCAAACCCAGAAATGTAAGTATGCTATAGCCAGTTATTATCACCAGAACACACGGCATATTATCAAATACATTTATACATGCATGCATGCATGAATGCAAGCACTTGATGGATACATACATATACGAAAATATGTCACACACAGCTGAATTTCCGTTTCTCACATACTCACACGAATCATTCCATCACCTTTTGTCGCTTATGTGTGTTTGACTGTATGTACATATGAATGAATCCATGAATGTATACATACAGCCCATCAAAATTACTTTGTTGGATGGTTCGGTCCACGACGGAACCTCATGGGAGACCTCACCTTTGGACGTTGCCAAGGCCACCAAGGCCAGTCCTTTCCCCGTGACCGCGTTCGTGCAGTATACCGGCGAACGCTTCGGCAAGGAGGCCGATGCTGCCTCGGACGGCATCGAGAAGGAGGAGGAGGACGACGAGAGCAGAGGCGAGCCATGGGATCTCAACAGGTAAGTACAAAAGTATTTGACTAGCTTATTTGTTTTGTTTTGATATCTCTCGAGTAAGCAATGCTAACTTTAGCCTAACCGCGAATGCAAAATATCTCAAACAGACCTCTGGAAGGTGACTGCACTGTGGAGCTCGTAGCGTTTGACGAGACCGAGGGAAAGACCGTCTTTTGGCACAGTACTGCACACGTCCTCGGTGCTGCGATGGAGTCAAAGTGGGGTTGCAAGCTCTGCATTGGACCGCCCGTTGACCCCGGCTTTTACTACGACGCATACATGGGCGACCATTCTGTCAACCCCAAAACCGACTTCAAGGATATCCAGAAACGT
>JACLAC010013930.1_pt1 | contig 15583 bp, 11 predicted proteins | sample 8027881 | NCBI WGS metagenome assembly JACLAC01 (sample SAMN15725517, study PRJNA655200) | protist metagenome | isolation source: fluorescence activated cell sorting (FACS) single amplified genomes of... | place: Spain: Blaines Bay Microbial Observatory, Mediterranean Sea | collected 2016-01-19
AATCCTTCACCAATACTTTGTACATCAGTAATATTATTATCATGTAGGTCCAATTTCTTTATTGTATTGTTTGTTTTTAATAATTCACCAATAATTTGTACATCCTCATCCGTGATGTTCTTGTCTTCCAAATCAATGGCATCACTACTAAAATTTACTTCATAATAAACCTCCAACCTGTTCACAAGACCTTCAATTTTGTCATTCCAATCACCACCTTTTTCTAATAGATAGTTTACCACATCAATTTTACCATGTAATGCACTTAAATATGTAACAGATTTATCAGGTGCTACACCACCATATTTTGATTGTAATACAATTTTATAATATTTACGACGCAAGGGATCATATTCAAGAAATTGTTTACTTGATTTTCCAAACATATTTATCACTGCCACTATATCGTCTTCAAAATATGATATAAGACCTGGCTTTTCATCTGTTCCACTACATATTTGTAATATATTAGGTAAATCTTCAAAATGTTGTGGTTCACTGACAACCTTTTTATCAAGTTTGGTTAGTTCAAAATTTGCCATGGCGACTATCCGCTCTATTGCTTGTTTCTTTGCTTTTTGTGTTAAATCAGATAGATGATTATTCATCATTGTATTAATAATGTTAATAGTATTCACATTATTATTTTTATTGTCATAACTTTCCATATCATTTTGGTTCGTCGTTGTAGTTGTGGTGCTAGTGGTTGTTGTATTATTATTATCGTCCGTAACTAATGATGTCATTGTAATAATCGTATGTTTATATATATATATATATATGTATATATACATTCTTGCATCATGTCTATCTGCTCGCAGTCAACCATTCATTCATTCAATTTGACGACTTGTTGTTGATTGAACAACAACTCTTCATCTCAATTGATTTTTGAATGAAGCCGCCCCCTCTCCTCCCCTCCCTCTACTATATAATATCGAAGTGGGGAATTGGTGAATGAAGTACAGTTTTCTTCAACAAGATAAATATATATATATTATATAATATATAACCAATTGGTATCAACATATTCATCAGTTATCAAAATATCATTTACACACGTGTCAGCAGTTATATATATATATATATCATATACATTACATACACACATTTTGTAATTATACAAAACCTAAATTATCCTTCAATTTACTATAATAACAAATTGGCACATTGGTCCGAAATAATATAATAATCCAAATACACACACATACATATTTCCAAAAATATGGCATCGATTTCGAATTCTATGGATGTGGAGAATGATGATAACAATAATACTAACCATGCAAACCTTGCTACAAGATATGAAGATGTACATGTGAAATTAATTGATTTAAAAATACCAAACATAATACCATTAAAAACGGAAACAGAAATACCAAGTTGGGCATTAAAATCTACTGAATTTTTAACTATTTGTGGTACATTACATGATTATTTAATTACATCGCTAGTTCATGATAAAGAAATACGTAACTTACAACATGCATCTAAATCATTCAATGCAGTGTTATTGTTATTTAAATTGCGTGGTTCTCCATATCCATTATCAAATTCAAAGAATTTAACAGGAAATACATTTAATAATTACAATGCAACGATTATTCTTGATTTTTTAACAACAGATGTACAAATTCAACGTGTACATAAGATACGATTATACAAAGAAAAAACACTTAATTCCAAGAACAAAACCAACAATAATAACGCAATGAAACAGAAAAAAAAATCTCAAAATAGTGCTGATACTACCGGTATTAACCAAGATTTAATACGTAATTGTTTGGAACGTATATTTACACATTTTAGGATATCCATTAAAGATAAAAAATATCAAAATTTATCAAATATGGAAATGTTGGATATGATACATTCAAAAGTAAAATCATTGAAACGTAAATTACCAGATAATTACTTTGATCAAACACGTCGATTATTAAAACGTTCAGCACAAACGCCAGAAGAATTGAGTATATTATCTGACATTAGTAAAGCAATGCGTTCGGATTATGATGTAAGAAGGCAAATGTTAATAAAACGTTTGGATGTTACCATTCAATCTTTCTTATGGTCTGATAAAGTTGTTGGTCAAGAAGATGAATTATTAAATGCAATTGATCCATTAATAAAACAATTGAAAGAACCACGTCCGGTTATTAATCCAAATAAAATCTTTGATGCAACACCATCTTTACGTGAAGAACAGGAAATACGTGTAACCGAGGCAAGTTTAAACAGTACAGTAAAAAGTGTTATTATTGGAACTGTACCAGATCGTGGTGGAAGAGCAAATGAAATGCGTCCTAGTATGAGAGATATGATGCCTGGTTGGAGTTCCCGTAGGAGTGGTGGTGGTGGTGGAAGTCGAAATAATAATAATAATAATCGAAAGAAAGATTCTCGCATGGTTTTTAGTGGTGATAAGAAGAAAAAGGGTGGTAATAATAATAACAACAACAACAACAACAACAACAAGAATAATAATAAACATCGCAACCGCTCCAAATCACCAAGAAGTAATAATAACAACAAGACAAAAAAGAATAACAAAAACAATAATAATAATCGAAATCGTTCAAAATCACCTTTTCAACGTAATAATAAAAAAAGTGGTGGTAATGGTAATGGGGGTGGTAATAATAATAATAATAATAATAATAAAAGTAAAAACAAGAACAAACGTGGCAAATCGTCAAACAATAAAAAGAAAGGTGGTGGTGGTGGTGGGAATTCATCGTCTTTCTTTCGTAAGTGAGGGACTGAAAACACTAAATTACTCGCGTACATATGATGTAAATATGAGTATTGCCGTTTGCCAGTGTGCAAAAAAAAATTTAAAAAACTCTTACGTACATATAATATGGTTAAAATCTAAGTTAAAATATAAAAAATTTGTTTTCCTCAAACAAAATTTATTAGGTGTAATTAAAGGGTATTTTTAAAAAAATCATTACACATCAAGATAGTAAAACACATACTTCTTATACTTCGTACTCGTACTCGTATTTCATCCTTTCACCTTTCACACTCCGTCAATCCTCAATTCATCGCATTCATTTCAACAAAATAATTATTTCCCATCATATTCTCTCGACTGATCCTATCACCTTCTTCCCATCTTTCACAATTTGTTTCACGATGTGGTTTAATAGTTTTTACAATATTATGCAAAAACCATTGCAATGGTCGTATGAACGTATAACGTTTTCTTGGTTCAAAATGATAACTAAATTTTGGATACAACGCCAATTTATTGAACTTCCTTTTGCTTTTGTTGATCTGGCTGTTCTTCTTATCCTCGCCATCGTTATTTGTATTACTATAAACTGATAATAATGGATCTTTCCATCCAAAATGAACATATGGTTCATTATCATGTATAGTCATATCAAAATATGATACAACAACATGTTTGCCATTAAAATTTACACTTGGACCAATTTTTACTCCATCTCGAACACGTTTATTATTATTATTACGACTAGATTTTAATTTCGGTGTTTTTAAAATATTTGTTGTCATATTTGTCATATTTTGCGCCTCACCACCTAATGATTTATATGCATCATTAAAATGAGGATGATAATAATCTTGTACTGATAATAAATCATCGTTTTTTCCATTGTTGACATTACCATCATCACTATAACAAATAGTTAGCAAGTCTACCGATCTTGCAAGTCTTGCCAGTTGTGGCGCAAATTGTAAATTAACATCATGATAATAACGACTAAATGATTCATCTTTAAAATATATCCTTGGATCTTTAAACATATTTATTGCCGATGATTGCGATGGAAGATTGTTTCCATTTTCATCAATATTCTCTTCGTCGTTAGCACTTACTTCTTCATAATGTTTTGCCTCACATACACCTCCTCGTATCGTAATTACATCACATATTTTACCAGGTAATGCTTTCATATGATGATAATCACGACGTGTTAATGCCCTATTAATTAAATATTCACCTGTAACTAAATCTGGCATAGAAATACGATTCGATTTCCAAATATCAAACGGCGTATTATCCGCATCCACAAGTTTTAAACGCAATGTTTGTAAAAATGCTAATGTATGAGATCTAATCTGTGGAATATTTAGATTAAAAAATGGATTTTCACCATTGGATACTTTTGTCATCGTACTTAATGCACTTCCAATTACATATAAACCTTCACTACCTTTAATCTTATATGTAGTATGATCTATTTCTGGATATTTATTCATATTATTTGATTTGATTTCATCAAATAAAGATGAATGATAAATCTTTTGAATTGCTTTACCATCATGAAAACCAGTACAAAAAATAATACGATCATATTTATTAGTTAAAATGGAAATATCTTTACGTATATCGTTAATAGAAATAATACTTTTCATATCCCAATGTTTGAGTAATGTTGCTGTATCATCATCATCATCATTCATTACCATGTTGGTATTATTTTTATTATGTTTTGATTCTTCATAAATAATTGAAGGGCATGATAATTTGATACCACCACCACTACTACTATGACCACCACCATCATTCTTTATTTGTTGCGTATTCTTCATAAAATCAATATAAATATTTTCGAGTGTATGATTAATAGTACGACATGGCCATATTTCATATTTACATGTCATACCATTCATACAATGTACTAAATTATTTTTTGATGCGTGATTGGGAGTTATAATCGATGGACTTGTCAATGTAATTGATGTAGCAAATGGTAATAATTCTTTACTTGTTTCCTTTGCACTATCACCGGTACCAATAATAAGTATATTTTGTTTATGAAACATTTGATTTAAATATGTTTTATTATGAAAATCCAATGTTGGATATTTCAAAATTAAATTTGTACTTAATAATTTTTTCATGGTTTTTCTTCTTTTATTAAATGTTGGTAGATAAAATTGATTTATTCCAGTTGCAAAAACAACTGTTCTGCAACTATGTAATTGTTCTACTTTTCCTTTTGTTTTTGCTCGTAATTCATAAAATGTATGAAATGTTCTTTTTTTGAAATATCGATTGCTATTACCAATACGAACACTTTGTAACGAACGTTTTATAACTTCTGTATTAAAATATATTTTTCCTTGTTTATTGTTGCTGTTGTTACTATTATTATCAATTATTACTGTATTATCTCTGAAATATTTTAAATATTCAATATAATCGTTTGTTTCTGGATATGATATTAATGAATTATCACTTGTACTAAAAAAATCCTTGAATGTTTTTAATGTTTTATTATTTGATAATAATGTTAATTGATCTGGTAATATGTGATTATTATTATTATTATTGCTTGCAATTGTATTTAATTTACGTATAGATGCATTTTTTATATAACTATTTAAAAAAAATGTATTTCGATCATTTTTTTCAAATATTTTAAATGTATGATTTGTTTCTGTATTAATTAAACTTGCTAACTGGATTCCAGCTGGGCCAGCACCAATGATACAAATGGAAGTTATCCTATTCACACCACCTTCTTCGTTGTCGTCATCTTCGTGGCTTTCATTATCATCACCATTGTTCGATGCAAGAATTGTTGTTGATGTAGTTATTATGAATATAACGAATATCACCAATATGAAACATTTGTTCTGATTCCATTTCTTATTGTTTTTAAATAATAATAACATTGTTATTAATGTGTTCAACCACCGCTACCACCGGACAGTGAGAGAGAGAGAGAGAGAGAGAGAGAGAAGACACAATAAATATATCAAGTCGATTTCTACAGTGTAACCTGTTCTAGAATGAAACTATAAAATGTATATATATATATATATATGGTTATGTTTGAATGAATTCGATGGAAGAATGTGATTCGCTAAGGTCAATTCATGATGTATATATATGTTTGGTGTTTGGTTTATTTGTAATGTGTCCATCTATTATAATAAAGTGGATTTTAACACAAATCGATAAAAACCTTAAATTTAGCCTATTTAGTATTAGTATATATATAGCACTTTTGTTATTATTTAATCTGTGACATCATCCTTGTATAGGGGGTGGTCGAATGGCCACTTATACTTTATGTAGACTAATTACTTATTGATTACCTATATAATACGATGTAATGCTATGTCATGCTACTGGAAATAGTGAGACCCCATTTTCTAATAGTTCTAATAGTGTATCGATATAATTTATTGATGTATTTTAGCCCATGCTGTGTGTCGTCTGGTACGGCCAATTTTGAACTTAGCATGGAATAGCATTACTAATGGTGTGTACGTGCTAGCAAATTGTAGTGAGTGCTGTGTCATGCTATCTCGTGGCCATTATTTGGCCACTTTCTGCTTTCTGCCCCCATAGATAGGCTCACACTACACATCACTACAAACCTTACGGTTAGATTTTCACTCATGTAGCACCAGCTGGGCCAGCATAGCAGCATTGGTTGCATTGCTGGATTGAAACAAATAACATTAACATAGATATACGATGGTGTACACATATCGATATATATATATGTATATGTATACATAATTGTGAAATTGTATATGTACTTCGAGAGGAGGTTTCTGTATAGATCTGGAAGGGATTGTGCATTCCATCAGGTCAGATAGTCGATAAATATAGTGAACATTTATTGTATTCTAAGAAGAAGGATTCATATACGAAATAGAGAGTGAAAAGTGCATTCCATCAGGTCAGATAGTCGATAAATATAGTGAACATTTATTGTATTCAAAGAAGAAGGATTCATATACGAAATAGAGAGTGAAAAGTGCATTCCATCAGGTCAGATAGTCGATAAATATAGTGAACATTTATTGTATTCAAAGAAGAAGGATTCATATACGAAATAGAGAGTGAAAAGTGCATTCCATCAGGTCAGATAGTCGGTGTCAACATTTATTATATTCAAAGAAGAAGGATTCATAAAAAGAGAAAAATATTGTTAATTTGATTCTCACACTTCCCATTACATATTTACGAGTGTACAAATATACACATCAAATTTTTCACACAAGATGGCAAGACGATTACCAGCATTTATACAATCAAATGCAATTGCGAATAATAACAATAATAACAACAATATTTCCAAATGTATTATTAGAGCCAGAAGAGATCCATCTTTCAAACGCTGAATGGAATTTTACCGCATTGGCTAACTTATTTGTACAACATACAAGTTTACAGCCTGATCAATTAAATTTTGTCACAGATTACAATGAATTGTACGATTTGGAAGAAAAATGGAAGCAAATAGAAAAGTATGATATTTCGAATAAAGAGACTGATCCTACACCACATCTAGAATCGTTGTCCAAAAAAATTGTAAACATATCGAATAAAGTTACGGATCGAATCGATGAATTGGAAGATGGGCATCAATTGTGGTGGGAAACGGCTAGAAGTGTCATGGCACGCTTGGTGAATGATTTATGTAGACGTTCTAGGGGCATCGAAGGTACCGTTTCTGAATCAGAAATGGATCGGGAAAGAGGGTCATTCATGAAGTTATCATACATTAAAGTGCAAAGTTTATTTGAAGAGGAAGATGATGCAAAATATTCATTTGAAGCAGTGAAAGATTTCATTGGAGAAAGTTTTACTGAATTAAGAAAAGTATATAAAGCATATGGTGCTATGGGTGGTGGTTCAACAATGTCCATGCATGAATTTTTAGCGATGATACGTGATTGTAAATTAATTGATAAATCATTTACAAGCCAAGATGTTGATTTAGTATTTATCAAAACAAACATTGAAATCGATGAGATTACGGGTGAAAGAGTAGAGGTAGCATTAAATCCGAACAAGGCATTAACAACCACTGAATTCGTAGAAGCTATTATACGAGTTTCACATGGTAAGTACATGGTTGTTACAATAATCACATAGATATAATATTATGACTCATGACTAACAAATATATATATATATATATGCAATAGGTTTTTATAAACGTAAATTAAAAGCACCATTACTTGAATGTGTTAAACGAGTCATGGATGATCATATTGTACCATTTGCCAAACGAAGTGATGCAGAAGTATTTAGAAAAAAACTAGGAACGGCAGAAGTACGCGGTGTGTTCCAACGGCATGGAGACCGTTTAAAATTATTGTTTGATCGATATAGCAAAGCTGATGATAGCGATATGCACGAGGAACGTGCTGCGGAAACAATGAATATGAAAGAATTTATGAAATTAATGAAAGATAAGAAATTATTAGATAGTCGATTACCACATAAAATGGTCCATCAATTGTTTCAAAATGTTCAAAATGACGATGCAGCCTTCGAGGAAGACGATGATGATATGGACGCAGAAGTTGATTACGATGAATTTGTTGAATCTATTGCTGCTGTTGCATGTATTGTATTTCCAAATCCGTATGTAGCATTTGAGCAGCGGATTGAACGCTTTATTTTATCACGATTATTGATAGGTGAGAAAAGGTCAAAAATAAAAAAGAGTAGTAGTCATACTAGTGGAAGCCCAATGAGTCCACAGAAACGTAAAGGAAAGCGGTAAAATTTGAGGAGGGGGCGGGTAATTTGTTCTCACGAGGTGTCTAAAATAGAGTCCAAATTATTTTACACAACAATAATAAAATGTACGAAGTCGTATAAAGGTATCAGGGGAGTAGGGGAGTAGGCATAAAAAACAAAAAACATTACTGAAATCGAACCGGAACTTCGTAAAAGTTTATACGGGACGTGTATTCATTATTCATATGTTTTTTTTCTTTTGCTTTCAGGCATAATTTTTTTAATTTCTTCTTTTTTAAAAAGTACCACAGGTTAAATCTCCTCACTCCTCACACATAATATCTCATCTATAGATTATATAATTTTCCTTTCTTTCTACGGCCCAAATTTACACCATAATATGGCAAAAGCACGACAGCATTTTAAAATACATGCGACTGGTCTCCTTTCATCAATACATAATTCTGTTGGGTTTTTCCCGTATATATCATCACCTTCGCTTGCATATGGTAAATTAAATATAGTATCATTAACATGCATGCAACGAAAGTATGTACCATATGCACAGGTAGAGCAAAAAATGACTAGAACAAAAATAACAAAAAATTCCAATGTTGGGTAATATGTTTTTCGTCCAAATTGATCATGTGCATCAACGCATACTGAATTTGTTAATGATACTACTATACCTATAATGATAAGTGCAATTGTTAATGTATTGATAATACGATTGATTAATGGAGATCGCTTAGCAAAAAAACCACATAATCCATCCCAAAAACTCATATTTTGGCCTTCAAAATCTTCTTCGTATTTATCTTGAAAGCGTTTAACACCACAATATATACTTAAACACATCAATGCTTGTATACAATAAAAAGTTCCTAATACAAGTAATTGCGTATTTGCTAAAGTACGCAATGCAATGTCTGGTGGTGTTGGGAAGTTTGTAACAGGCATGAAACCACTAGCACAAGCACTTGGTGTTTGACACCATGAATATACAATACTACCACTAATTGATGGCATACATACTTCATTTGTAGCCATATATTGCGGATCACAACATACATAACATTTGCTTTTAATTTTAAATGTTTCTTCCCCGATTGTGATTGTTCTAGAATCTTTCTTACTATTGTCCCATAGTCCAGTGGTTTCATTTTCCCACGAATAATAGACTTGATTTCCAGAAAAATTTGGATTAGCACTTTGCTTAACCGCCGTTTCCCATATTTTTCGTATCGCAGCTTCACCAGTTCCATTCCACCAACCTGGTGTCCCCATAGCACTTGACATATTACAACTATAATAATAGGTAAACTCATGTGGTGCACCATTTTCACCAGCCGGCGTTGCATCTTTTGTTGCCTTCATTCCATACATCCTATTATCTCTATCATACCCATTCACTGCGAGATCATCCGCCGAAGCAACTGGGCACATTGGCTTACATTGCGGCGATATTGTGACAAACATCGTCACTCCCATAATACCTACAATTAAATATACTAAAAATTGTATTAAATAATACTGTGTATATAATTGTGAACCCCTTGCCATGCTGTTTTTCTTCAATATTATATATATCTTGATGTTGAAAATATTAGTAACACCACTATAATAATAAAATAAACGGCAATTATTAGAAATATTTACCACCTTTATTGGTATTGAATGATATATACACTTATGTATGTATGTATATATATATTAATTTATTTTAGTCGATAAGTTGTGGATTACTAAATAGAAGTAGTAGTAGTAGTAGTTGTTGTTGTTATTAATATTATTAGTGCAGTATATATATAATGTGTTGTTTCGACTATATATTGTTGTTATTATTAAAAAGTCTGGTGAGAAATAACCCTATATTATAACTCTAGATAACACGAAATTTTTTTTACCAACAACAAATCAAACAATTTTTAAACATTTTACAAAAAAAAAGAAATGAATTATGATGAAATAGAGAAGAAATTAAGAAATAATGAGCAAAACGTATATAATAATACAGATATATGTATATTTATATCATATAATATAATATAGGAAGAACAAATAATAGTGCTAATTCGACATGAGTGGATATGGAAAAGTAGATACAAATGATGATAGTGGTGGTGGAGAATTGTCATCAAATAAATGTTGTGAACTGATTGGTGATTTAATTTACGGTGTATCTCCTGAAAAAAAAAGAGGTAGGAACTTTTATAGAAAGCAATTGCCAATGTTAAGAGCGGGTGGAATGTTTAAATTAATATATGTAGGTAAATCAAGAGGTTCATCGACACTAGCAGCTGCTGCCACCAATTATGCTAGTTCAGTCCTTGGCATGTTTAGTGGTAATAGTAATAATAATAATAATAATAATAATAATGAAACAGGTAATGGACTAGATACATCATCAAAAGCAAAATTGGGAGAAGGAATATGGTTGTCCATTATTAAAGATGATACAACTCTTGAGTGGAAAACATTAGCAAATATTGATAATCAACCAAAAGCAATGCAACAAATACCTTTGTATCAAATAACTCGTGCAAGTAGATCACATTGTACAGAGAAATCCAGTGAGGCAGAAACTAGAAGATTAATATTAGAAGATAATAATGGCGATAGAATTGTAAGTAGAGCAGCGCAGAAAGCTTTTCAAAATTATAAATTTATAACTCCTTGCTTTGTAAATATTACCATTTAACTTATTACTAACTATCAAATACTTAAATATGCAAATATATATACGATTTGTTTTACAAATATGGATAGCTTGAACTTGAAGCAGATTCAGTAGTAGAAAGAGATATATGGATTGATAGTTTTGATGCATCTTTTCATTTTTTAAGTTCGTCCATTAAAACAAGTGAAAAAAGTGCAAACCAATCATTACGAATGGAAAGACGATGGCAAGATATTCAAGAACGTGATCGTGCACGTCAAGCACGTAAAAATAAATTAACAAATAATGGTAAATTAGGATTAAAATATACAAGTGAAGCAATGGCACGAAGATGATCTCGTCTCTGTGCGTGTGTGTAGAGAGAGAGAGAGAGAAAGTTTTAAAAATGTTTTTCTCGTCCAAAAAAAGGGGACTGTATTTCTATATTGGATTGTGTAACTTTAGTGTTAAAATGAGGTCAAATTGGTGTATAATAATTTACAGTCTTTTATTTTCTAGAACCTTCAATATATTCAATAGTATTACGGCTTATTATAAAAAGCTGAATGCACTTAAACACAATATTACAATACTGTGTGGTGTTGTTTATATCTGATTTATGCGAAATGAAAGATGCTATTGTGTGTTATATGTTATATGTTATATAGTGTTATTATTATGTGGCATTGTGCTTTTATTTTGTTTGTTTAGTGCTTTAATAATGATGTTTACGTTACTTATTATATTATTATTACTATTAATATTATTATATAACATGATGCACCTCTTTTATTATTATTAACTTATATATATATATATCACACTCTCATACAACATGCACAGTTTATTGGATATGTTATACAAAAACATCGATACAACAACAACGAACAAACTTTATATTAAAACACCATAAGATAGAAATCATGCTTCATTTTATAAATTTATAATAGTTTTATTTGAAAAGCGATAGAAAAAGTATTACCTGAAAAGGAATATACAAACAATAGCACAAGCATTTACCTTCCTTTGCTATTGTTTTTTTATATAAGTAAATACTATAAACCATGGATGCAGCGAAAAAGCTTGTTGAAGAGCGTAGAAAACAAGCGGAAGCAGATGCAAAGTTAGCTTACGAGGCCAAGTTAAAGGAGGCTAAAGCAAGAGTTGAAGCGGAGAAACGAGAAGGTCTTCGCGTTATATATGCTGATTATACAGATGCTATGCGAAAAGGTGATTTTGAGAAAGTATATATGCTAATAGATAATTATGGTGCAGACGTAAATTGGGAAGATACATATGGTAATACACCATTGATAGCAGCATGTAGATATGGTTTAAGGGTGCCAATACGCAAACTCATCGAGCGTGGTGCAGATGCAGATTATGAAAATAAGTTTGGTATGACACCACTAATTGAAGCCTGTAAAGCAGGATATAGTTTATTAATTCCAACTTTATTATTTGATGAACAAAAACGACCACGTTGTTCAGTAGATTTAACCAATATGTATGGGAAAACTGCGAAAGATTATGCTATTGAATGTGGGCATGCTATTAAAATCGTACCACTACTAGAAGCAGGGGTTGGTGATCAAAAAGCAGCATTAGAGGCTATTTTTGGAAGTAGCAAAAAGAAAAAAAGAGAAAGTATTGATCCTAGGAAAATTGTGCAAAATTTTAAAAATCGCATACATAGAACAAAAGAAAAGATTAAATATAAAGTGTTAACTCCACATCGTAAATATAAAGAATGGTATTATAAAAAATATTTAGAACCTGGTAAGTATCTAACATAACGTAATATATATATATACACACACACACATACATTTTAATTTATACACTAACACATGATTTATATATATATGTATGTTTATTTTTCACAGAGGCCCGTCTCAATGCTGCAATTTTGTTACAAGGTTTTTTTCGACGGATGTTGGGTAAGCGGGAAGCACAAGGTCGTATTGCAAAAATGGTAGAAGATGCTTTAAAGGAAATCGCAAGATTGAAAAAGATGAACTTTTTCATTGTTAAGTTACAGCGAATATATAGAGGCAAAGCTGCGCGTAATTTTGTCGATTTGCTGCGTTTAAAAATCAAATGTGCAGCCAAAATTCAAGCAACATGGAAAATGTATGTATTTAGAAAAAAATTTCTGGCTAAAGTTATTAAAAAAATTGGACAACAAAAATATTTACGAAAAATAATTAAAATACAAGCTGTCATGCGTGGTAAACTAGCACGAAATTACGTTTTGCACTTGTTAGATCAAATCGACGCAGCAACATTTTTGCAAAAATTCATGAGAGGTAAATTAGGCAGAAACAAATTAAAAAGGTTAAAGTGGGCTAGAGATCATAAATTAATTGTTGAAAAATTATATGAAAGTAGAAAACCGTTGCAACGTATAGCGACTGCAAATCGTATAAAGTTACAAGTAGCTAGTGGAATATATATTAAAAATTGGATTCTTGCTAGACATAAAAAACATATTACAATGGTACTTTATAGAAAATTAGTTGCAAAACGTAAGCGTAGTGCAATTTTGATACAAAAAATGATACGCGGATATCTCGCCAGGTGTTTGTTTGATCGACGTGAAGCATATAGGCGTCAGCATATAAATGGATTAAAAAGTGTTTTATTGATTAAAAAATTAGGTACAGGCCATGGCATGGGTAATTCATACCGTATAGGAGATGCAGATAGGTATGGATACTGTTCAAAATGTGATTGTAATAAATTTGGTGTTGCCGATAGTACGAAGCCATTAATTTGTTATTGTGGGCATTTTATTACTAACCACGTTGTTGGTGTATTTCGTGATAGCGAGAAAGAAGATTATTACATAGCAAAGAAACCGAAACGTTCTACGATGACCAAACGTTTTCACATGGCAACTGGTGTAGAGCGAAATTTTGATAGTTTTTACAAATTTTTGCGTAGTACAATGGATACAAAAACGTTGAGACAATCATTAAATGCATCTTCCGCACCAATACAGTTGTCGTTGGAAATTAGAAAACCTTCAGTTACCGATCTTCAGAAATATATACGTAAAAAATTAACTTCGCCGCGATTTTTAGTTGGACAAGACGTGTTAGATGGGAAAACAGAAACTCCATCAGGTCGGAGCCAACGGATGATACAGCAACATATAAAACGGATACGTGCCCGACGAAAGTTAAATGGTACACAACGTGGTGGCGAGGATTTATTTGCACCACGAAAAATAAAGAAAAACATGTTGTTCAAACCACAGTTATTGTCTAAAAAGGATCAAACTGTTAAATTAGATGAACAAGAAATCAAAGATGTGGAATTTGTTGAAATGCAAGCAAAAGCCAGCTTAGAACGGACAAGGAAGAAAATATCCAATATCCAACGTTTAGATCAAGAGATTAAGTTAACAGAAACAAATATAAAACGAATGAGGAAAATATCTGATACGTTGAAAGAGCAAGATAAATTAGCGAAAAAAATGGCAATTGAGAAGAACAGACGATTCAAGATGGAAAAAGAGAAGCATTTTTACGCTTTGACTTTGGATCATATGAACGATAAGCCTTTGCAATCTGTACATAAACAATTAATTAATGAATTTAAACAAGGGATTGAAGAAGACGTAGACGATTATTTAAAACACCCACCAAAATCGTTAAACGATTTAAAACGACGTAATTATTTAAAACAACATAAAAAGAAAATGGCATTAAAAAAGGGTATTAAACCAAAACAAAATAAGACAATGAAAAAAGCGACGAAGATGGGTGATAGGCGCAAGATAATACCAGATAGTAGTGAAGATGGAAACTATGATGATGATGAGTTTGAATATAAGGATGATACATTTGAGCTAGAAGATATGGAAGATGAAATCAAAGAAAAACAAAAAACAGTTGCAAAATCAACCATGGACAAGAGGGGAAAACAGAAAAATACGAAGAAGAAAACAATTAAAAGCGAACATCTCCTTCGATCCATGGTTAATAATGTTGGTACAGGCAAAACTTTCTTTGGGGGTAATAATAAGAAAAAGTATACAAGCAAAAATGTAAAACAAATTAAATCGACTAAGAAAAAGCGAAAAGGACGTGTCAGTCCGACATTTGCTGAGCCAATACCGGTTGATAAAGATGATATAGAGGAGGAGCGAACTTTGCCAAAATATGAAACAATTATTAATATGTTGAAAAATGCAGTGCAAAATGTTGAAGGCGCCATGATGAATGGTACACCATATAATGACCTTGAACAACGCCAGCAACCACCTAGACAAATATTCCCACTTCATACAGTTGAACCAAGTCCAGTCGCAATAGAAACGCCGCCAAAGCAACCTAATATGATGATGCGCTTGTCAAATAATAACAGCGGCACACTTCAAAAATCAACTTTAATGATGAGTGGTGGTGGTATCTCTAATGGTGCAAACAATTTGATGCCAACGCCAATTA
>JACLAC010006666.1_pt1 | contig 15582 bp, 10 predicted proteins | sample 8027881 | NCBI WGS metagenome assembly JACLAC01 (sample SAMN15725517, study PRJNA655200) | protist metagenome | isolation source: fluorescence activated cell sorting (FACS) single amplified genomes of... | place: Spain: Blaines Bay Microbial Observatory, Mediterranean Sea | collected 2016-01-19
AAGAAGAAACGAACGATGATAAAACCCAAAATTTTATACTCTCTTTCTTTTTAGTATTTAAAATACAATTATAACTATGAATTGCCTATTGAGATTATATACCAATGTTATTGACATTATTATACCATCGATCTCGCTCGATTGGCATTCGGCGGTGGTTCTGTGTATATGCTAAATTTAGACTACATGTAATAATATATAAAAAAAAAATTAATTAATTATTATACATTAAAAAAAAATCATCTTCTTCTTCTTTTCTTTCTTTCTTCTAGACAAACAAAAAATGGTTGTTTTTTTACTGTTTTACTATTGCATAATAGCTATATCTACAGTTTGAACATGGAGGGTTTTATTCTCTTTCTTTCATTTGGTAGCCGTTCCAATTTTTGGTTGATTTTGACGATTGCCGTATTTGTATATTATCCCAGGAACTTTGAAGTGGTACGAATAGCTTTGTTGGTAGCAAATGGCGAGCAAGTACACGGACGCAGGCGAAGGAAAATCGTCAGACAGTGGTGGTGGTGTGAAGCCTCTTGTGGGAACTGGTAATGAGCGGAAAGGGTCTATTTCCAGCTATCCTCAAGAAGTCCAGCAATGCTGCACTGATATTCTTTCATGGATGAAAGAGCGAGGGCCGAAAGAGCTTGGTGACGTTGACGGTTGTTTAAGCGAGGACTTGCATCTCGTCGCTTCGAAATATACGGAGGAACTAGGGGGCGGCAAAGGCTTGCCAGGCGCCCTTTCGAATTTGCTCGAGGCGAAAGACGGGGGGATTCCTTTGTACGAGTACAACCTGCTGAGGACAAAGGAAATTTTGAGGGTGCTCGAGGAGGAGAACCCACCCCAAGATATGCTGCCCATAGGCATCGATATTGATGGGGAGTATCTTATGCTGGCAGGCAGCGGCAAACTGCATACGTGGGACCCGGAGGAAAAGGAAGTGGAGGCTTCGATCGCCGAATCTTTCGCCAGCCATTTGGAGGCCTTCCGCAACCTTCTTCTGTCGAATAAGTTTGAATGGGTAGAGGACTGTGGGCTTGTGGAAATTGCAATATCCCCAAAGAAGAAAAGTGCAGCGACAAAAAAGTAAGAACCATACGATACAAAGTACGTAGAAAGTGCACGAACGCGGGCGATCTCCGAATAATACTTTTATATTTAAGAAAATTGGCTGTTATTTAAGTAATTAAAATTAATGTACTGCGAACTGAAATCTAGATTTAGACATTCTAGGTTTGCATTCCTTCATGAACTGCGAACTTAACTATCATTCTAATTTAAAATGAGAGTCTTAAAACATACTATATATTTTGGTTTTTCATTCTCAGATGTACTTCATTGATGATTTGAATCAGTAGATGGATTAACACCTCTTTTTATATTTACGTACTTGTACACTTTGTAACATTTTGTTACTCTTACCTCTTACCGATTAATTGAATTTACTATGATACCAGTCGTATCGTACTTTTGAAAAACAAACTAAATATATATCGTATGTATACGACCACGAAACGATCAAACTCAATACCGATCATTATTTTATTGAGCAGTACCACAGACAACGAGCCCCTTTAAAACATTTATGCCGCTGTGTACTTTTAAGACCAATCAATTGGAATCTTGACCAGAACTTGGGGAGGATCTGCAATAGGAGGAGATATTGTTCTTGAACTGACACCTTCTTTTTTCTTTAATTTTAATTATGATACTGTAAAAATAACAGCCAATTTTTCTTGTTTATTAAAAAAAATAATATATAAAAACAAAGTTTTAATATATATCGTACTTTTGAAAAAACAAATTATATATCGTACTTTTGATAGTTGCTTTTTTTTTTTACTCACGCTGGTGTATTAATATGATATCCAGAATATCATACGCAAATCTTGATTAACACTACAATTGTTTTACCATCGGCAGCCACAACCACCATACCGCAGTGCAGCACAGAGGCCTCTCACGTCTTCTTCTTCTTGCCACTGTGTATCTTTTCAATGGAGTCACAGACCCCCCCAGCCCGATCATAGTTCAAACGGCCTTCCTTGTCAAAATAATCTCCGATGTACCACGTTGAAGTGACCGGTTCACGCACGTCCTTCGCCCCTGCCTTGTCTTTAAACTCTAGCGTTACTTTGTAGCTAGTGTCCGAACGTTCCATGTTCGATTTAAAACGAACTATAGTATTGGTTTCCTCGTTTGGAAGTGAGGTCCAGATAAGGTCTTCCTCTTCCATCATGGTCAGATAAGTCAAGGCCGTTGACAGGGCAAAATACAAGAATACGCACACCGCAGCCCAAAAACGATCCCCTGGATATGGGGCGGGCGGAAGCACCTTGCCGGTGGCGTAGCCTACTCCCGCGATCGTACTGGCACAAAACATAATCAGCAGTTTCGATTTCATCATATCCCTGTTCGGCTCGTATCCTATATTTTGGAGAGCATCTATGACCCCTTGGTCAAGGGTTTGCCTTACAATATTCTGTTCGCTCAGGTCAATAATCGGCAACTCCAACAACGGAGTTTCATCGGATTCCACCTCTGGTTCACTACTACTTGCTTCTTCCACCGAAGAAGAAAAAAACGAACCCATACTTTCTCTTACTACAATACGTATTTGAAACGAGAACAGGTAAGCAGACTCGATCGTTTTAAACTGAAGAGAAGGAAGTCGACGTGCTGTACTTTTTCACTATCTGTTTCTCGTTTCTAATGATTAATCTCAGTAACCATTTACAAAAGTTCAAAAAGTTGTTCTTTTATTTTTATTGCTTGGTTGCTTGGTTGGTAGTGTCTAGAGAAAATTAGAAAAAGGATCATCATCAATCAAGAAGAGTTTTTTAGTATATTTTATTATTATTTTATATTTGTGATTGATGATGTTGTTGAGTGGAGGTAAAATAATAATATTAATAGTAATAGGTACGTAGCAGAGGGACGAAGAAGAAAAAAAGTCCGTCCGTATACTATATTCATAATTATAATTTATACTTATATTTCATTGGGAAATTTTTATTAGGAAATGACGCAGCAGGATCCTTTTTTGACAAGAGTTTCATCGTTAGGCATTTCAGAACTAGGACGACGATCGTTAGTTGGGCTTGCAACTTGTTGCACATCAAACGCCTGCCTAGTGCTCGAGGACCGACTTTTGCTTTTGCGAGACCGGCGAGTTTGTTTGTATGCCATTTGCCGATCCGCCGACTCCATGAAGAGGATGTCGGATGACGACGGGACACTCAGTCCCCAACTTCCACTTCCGCTGTTCTGAAAGTCCCCGGAACTCTTTCGTTTTTTTATTACTGGTGACTCTGACTTTGAAATCCTGGGACTGGAAACTTTTGGTGGTACATTTGCGGGGGCCGTTGCTTGGTTCGTGCCCCCGGTTGCTCGCCGAAAAAAGGCGCTTGCTATTTTCAGCGCGCCGCTCCGATTAAAAGAATCCTCGAAACTGTCTTGGTGCACTAACGTCTGTCTTTCCGCAGCGCCGCCACTGTCACTTGCGGTACCACCATCGAAAGGGGCAATTGAGTTTTTCTCTTTGATGGACAGTCGCTTCGACACCTGCGGGGTGCAAACGAATCGATGGAGAAAGAGACTGTTTGTGTCGCACCGAACATCCGGGTCACGCTCAAAACAAACGTTAAGAAAATCGTTCAAATCGGAGGTATTCTCCCGTGGGGGTATATCGTGCCTGGGAGGCGTCTCCTGGCTAGTGGACACGTGGTGCAGAAGCTCGTACACGCTGCTGAAACCTTTGGGGGACCAAGGCGTTTTCCCAGTTATCATTTGGATTATGGTGCACCCAAGGCTCCAGACGTCGGCTTTCGTATCGCACCGGGTGTCGGTGATGACTTCTGGGGCAAGGAACGCGGGAGTGCCGAACAAAGCAGGGCCCTTCGTAATGTTGCTCAGCAGCCGGGCGGCACCAAAATCAGCAAGTTTGATCCGCCCGTCTTTAGACACTAAAATGTTTTGCCCCTTAATGTCCCGATGAATAATACCCTGTTTGTGCAAGTACGCCAAGCCTTTCAATATTTGAAGCGTGTGCTGGGCAACCAACCCCACGGGCAGCGCCCCGAATTGAGCCAGGATTTGCGTCAGGCTTCCCCCGCTGACCCATTCGGTAAAAATGTACAATCTGTCCCACAAGACAGCGGCCCCAACGTAGCGGACAATGTTGGGGTGAAACAGACGCTGCAATATCTGCACTTCGGAGACGACATCAGTCATTCCACTAATGGAATCGTGTCCGCAGTGAATCTCCTTGACTGCAAGGAACGCCCCTGTCTGCTTGTCTAGCCCACGGTACACAATGCCGTAGGCCCCCGAGCCTATCTTGTCTCCTAGCCCATAAAGGTCCTTGAACTGTTCAGGCGTCAGTACGACCGGGCGCTGTGACCCCCGGGGAGATTTTTGCCTCCGCCTCTTGCGCCGCCGTTTTTTCTTGTTACCCTTTGCTGTACTGTCCCCGCCCTCGCCCTTTCCTTTTTTTGCACGGTCCTGCCCCTTCGGGGACTTTCGAGGACTGTTGCCAGACTTTCGGGGCCGGCCTGCTCCATCTCTGGACCTATTATTTAACTTGCGAGCACTTCCTGGACTTGTCGCCGTCGGCAAAGTCTTTTTCTTCGATTGGGGGGTAGAAACGTCTGGCCCCACGTCTTGGGCCGCCACAATGTTAGATAGCTCGTTCCTGTCTAATGTTTGACTAACGTTTATGGTCTTCGTGAGAATATCGCTGCCCTTGTTCTTGATATCATTCAAGGAAGAATTCAGCAAGGAGGTACGCAGTGCAAGGTCGTTTCCAGGCAGCTCGTTGGGCGTTGTACGTCGGAACGCGCCCTCGTCGCTGTCGCTGCTACTGCTTTCGCCCGACGAGCTCGAAAGGTGCAGAATAGGCGCACTTTCCCCACCACTTTCTTCACCGTTATCTTTCTCACAATCCAAATCATCCCCCGAATCGTCAAAGCTTTCGTCTGCGCTGCTTAATTCTCTGTTATGTACATCGTTGGAAAACTTTGTTTCCACGCTCATCTTGACCACCTTTGGCTGCGACTCTCTCGACGCCAAGGCCTTTTTACCCCCAACGAGAGAGCTGACTTGCACTCTTGTCGAGGACATGGGCAAGGAGTTGACTATTGCACCCGGTCCGAAGAAAGTCTGTACTCTGCCTAGTCTCTGACGCCAATCCAAATGACCACAAGCTGTTTTCTGATTGCCCATATACTGTCGTCCACAAAGTAACGACGCTATATATTTGTACGGTCTCTTTTTCTTCTGTGTATCATTAATGTTTAATCTTATGTTTGTTTCCCCCTACCCCGGTTAACTTCAAATTGCATGCAGCAAAGTAAAAAAACAATTCTCGCAATTGGGTATGCTACGTCTATACTATAGCTAATACATACATCATCATATCTGTAATAAATAATAATACTATTAATATATATGGCCAATATAGTAATAACAACTAACTTCTTTCTGAACCTTGGCAAAAAAATGGGGAGGACGGACTGTATAATAGTATAGCAAAGTGGCTTAGCTTACACTCTACAAGCTACTGCTCCTCGTAGCGTTTCTAAAATATTTTGTACTTGGTACCTGGTACCTGGTACCTGATAATACCTGTATAATACCAGGTACTGTCCTCGTATACATTATAATACATTTTAAGTACAGATCAAACTCGAATTATCATCATTAAATTATTATTATATTAAAAATATTCATCATCATCATTATAGGGCTACAGGAGTAAATAGTCTTTCTAGTAGAGAATAGTATGATGAATAATAAATAATACGTACTTTAAAAATTAATGATTTATTCTTCTCATTATAGCTATTACATTACATTACAGTCGTAGTACAGTCGTCTATCAAGATAATAATAATATTATTTTTTTTACACTTTATTATTATTACACATCATTATAAATATCATATAATTGGTATAATAATAATAATAAAAAAAAATATTATTATTATAATTTAATATTGGGATCGATATGTATTTACTTTCAGTATGGTATTTCATTTAAGAAAACGAATTTCTGAACAGAAGATGAAGTAACCACTTTAATAATTTACAATTATTTAAATAAGGACAAAGAAATTGCAGCGGGGAGCAAACCACCCAAAGCGGGAAAGCAGGTTTCATCTATATATATACATACTATCATGGCGTCCGGAAGCGGAAGGGGCCAGTCGGTCGTTGATGGCGAGGAAGACGCTGCTAACCAAGCGTTGATGGGTAACGCGGTTGGCGACACCCTTAGTTTTCATAGGCAACAGCATTCTCAGATCTCTGCAAATAGTGCACAAATTGACCATTTCTGGCACAATCAGGTGAGTCGAATAGAAAATCTCCATCCCAAAAGCCATGAGTTTAAAGGCCCACACAGTCTTCCGTTAGCTAGGATAAAGAAAATCATGAAGTTAGACGAGGATGGCGTCAAGATGATATCTGCGGACGCTCCTGTAGTACTGGCGAAAGCCTGCGAAATATTTATACTGGAGCTTACATTAAAGGCTTGGACACACACGGAAAGTAGCCGAAGACGGACATTGCAGCGAAATGACGTCTCAAAGGCGGTGTCGCAATCAGAAATGTGCGATTTTCTAATCGACATCGTCCCGCGGGACGACAGCAAGACCGATACGAAAGTAGGAAGTAGCGTTGGGAACGTCGGCCTGGGGTCCAGCGGGGATGGTTCGTCCGCTGCAATCACCGGGGGGTATGGCATGATGACACAAGAGCAAATGGAGCAGTACATGGCCATGCAGCAACGGTTTATGGAAATGTACCAGCAGGCCATGACATCGCCAGACGCTGGGGGCGGCGCGCAGATGCCGAACACGACCCCCCAAATGATGCAGTACGCGTCCCAATTTCAAATGCCTCAAATGGACGCGGAAACGGCCGCGACGTACGCGCAGTACTACCAGCAATATTACATGCAAATGGCCGAGGCAGGCGCCCAAATGGCCCAAAATTCACCCCAACATAACCATGCCAGTGAATCGAATGCTTCTTCGAACGAACATTTGCTGTAAAATTAATGTTTGCGTTCGTTCGTTTGTTTTTGTGTGTTTGTATTTATAATGTGTGTGTTTTTCATTTTTTTCATATAATGTTTTTGCTTTTGATAATTAATCAATCATCATCCACCACAACAACCCTCACTTCTATTTATTTATACAACAACATCCCTATTAAAATATATAATCTATTTACTATAAAAGTACAATTTTCTATTTGATTCAATTGTAGTACAGTAATATTGTACTAAAATTTATTATTAGTCGTCTCTCTCTCTCTCTCTCTCTAAATTACTAACTAAATACGAGGAATAGCAGAGGAGGACAGACAAGACAGGGAAGAAGGGAAGTACAAGTTGAGAAAGTACAAGTTGTATTTTATCTATGCTGTGCCTTGATTTTTCCCTATTCTCTTATTTATAATCCACCTCCTCCCTCTCTCTATCTCTTTCTTCTTTCTTCTTTCTTCTTCCGTCTTCTTCTTGCTTGCTGCTTCTTCTGCTCTTCTATATTCTCTTTTTTTTAAATTATTATTTTTATTATTTTTTATTTTTGTATATTATTTGTTGTTGTTGTTCATTGTTATTAATAATTAATAACATTTATTGAACCCCCCCGTCCTTTTTTTTGTATTCATGTATATATATGTATATCGTGCTCTTTCTTCGTTTCAATTGATTACATTTTTAAGGGATACAAATTACACTGAACAACAACCGGTCGTTCGAAATTGTTACGAGGCCAACCCCCTTTTGGTACTTCTTTTACTAACCGTTTCTCTAGGCAGAGAGAAAAATGAGTTTAAATACCGGTCCTTTGCGTGCCATGCCGGCGAGGTCGTCTCGCGAAATGCTTCACAGCCGTGGAGGGAGATCGTCGGTTCAGGAGAGCGCTACTGGGTGCTGCAAGTCGAACCCTTACATTAGGCTTGCTAACGAAGCGAGGTCGAAGCAAATGTTTGTCCGCCTCATATTTTCACACCTGGCATGGCAGCAGTTTGTCGCGCTGGTGTTTGTTGCGAAGGCCTGGGATGTAGGGTTCCACGGGGAACCAATGGCTATGTTCGCCCCTGAGATGTTTGAGAACAGCCTGGACGGCATGTGCTTGATTTTTTTTCCTGTAGTCTTGTTTGCGTGCCGCGCGTGTTTGGATAGACCGAGAATAATGTTTTGGCTGTTGCACCTGACGGTCTTCATACAGGCATTTGCGTGGGTCGGCATTGGCCAAATTATTGGTTACGGTAGGACGATGGTTATCGCCGCGATAACGACCCTTGCGAGCGCCATTGCCGCGGGCGTCGCCGCGTACGCACCCGCTGCTTCCATTGTCAGGACAATGAAGAGCTGGAAATTCTGCATTTTTTTTTACCTGTTCGCTATAGTCTTCGCGCTGGTGTCATGCTTCATCTGTTTGGGGTCCCTACAGCGCCACGGGGCGTTCATCTCCGCGTGGGTGCTGTCTGTCATGTGGATGGGTTCTTCGGTTGGAACCGTCCGGAATTTGATCGACCGGGTGTACAGCACAGAGATGACCTTGGTCACGGGAATGGTCCTGTTGGACATGTACCAGATTTTGCTGCTAGAATTTATTTTTCAAACCTTCAAAGCGGCCGTGCAGTGCAAAAACGTCAGGCGAGTTGTGTCGTACTACCCCAGACAGTATTTGAAGATGGACAGTTCGAGGAACAGCGCAGACGCAAGCGGGAAAGTATGAGAGAACCGATGCTAGAGAAGGGTAAGATATCAAAGAAAAATTGGCTGTTATTTTATAGTAATTAAAATTAAAGAAAAAAGAAGGTGTCAGTTCAACAAGAACAATATCTCCTCCTATTGCAGATCCTCTATTTTTTAACAACTAAATTAAATTGTGTTATCTTATCTCACATAAAAATAACGTACGAGCACGGCCGTGTGTACTTCTCCAGCATCTACCATTCCTAAGAGTGTTTCGTAAGAAGAATTAAAATGTACACCTCAATATAAATAATGTTCTAACTAAAATTGGCACACGCCTTTTTTAAAAAAAGGCGGCTCCAGGATTTAAACGTCCCCCTTTTCGACCTTCAAGTTGTTCCCCACCATTACTTTACTGGTGCACTTTTCGTACGAGATGCCGCAAGCATCGAACATGCGCTTCGAAGCCTTCGACCCGAGCGTCTCCGAATACTTGTCGCTGGCAAATACGACCTTGGATATCCCACTCTGGATGATCAATTTTGCACATTCGTTGCAAGGAAACAGTGTTACATATATCCAGCACCCCTTCAGGCTTTCGGAGTTTTTGTTCATGATCGCATTCATTTCAGCGTGGCAAACGTAGGGATACTTGGTATCCAAAGGGTCGTCTGCTTTCCGTGCCCAAGGAAAGTCGTCGTCCGATATTCCACGCGGGAAACCATTGTATCCAATTGCAACAATTCGTTTCTCATTATTTACAATACATGCGCCAACTTGAGTTGAAGGATCTTTCGACCGCATAGCAGACAAGAAAGCAATGTTCATGAAATAGTCTTCCCACGGGAGATACCCAGTTCGTTTTGTGACGACTGCGATCGGCGCCGCCGGGACTTGTTCCCCCGCCGCCGCGTTAGATGCCATACTGTACTTACTGTTTGTGTGAATATTAAAGTTCAAAAGATACAAGGAAACAATATAACGGCACTTCTTCCAAGATGAAGTGAATTTTCAGCCTCTACCTCTCTCTTTCTTCAAGGCACACCGAAAAATGCCTCTCTATTAATTTATATATTTTATACCGAAATTATTATATATAATAACAACATAATTGTTTTTTTTTTTTAAATGTTTTTTTCTCGTATTTATCGTTCTTTCTCTTTTTGTTGTTGTTGTTGTTGTTTTGTTTTTTTTCCTTTGCTGCTGCTTTGGTGTTCCAGTCTATTAAAGAAAAAGATCCATAATAACAACAGTGAATTCACATTATAATATGAAATAAAAAAGAAGTACAGTATCTTTTTTTCTTCTTCTTCTAAAAAAATTATTTTATTTTCTCGTTTATCGTCCATAGTCTAATGGCCTTACATATTCGTAGTTATTAACAGGACTAATAAAGTCCTGTGAGATCAGAGATCAGAGGTCCTTGTAATTTCGCGGCACACAATTCAATAAATCAACAAAGCAACTAAAAATGAAGAAGAGATGAGATGACTGAATGATGACATACAAAGAACATACGATTACAATGGCAGATTGATCGATCGATCGATTCTTCTTCTTCCCGTTCGTTCGTTGAATTATTATTATTATTTTTTGATTTTTGATGATTGGATATTTAAAACGAAGTGTTTAAACTTGTATTAATTAATACAGACTTTAAGTTGCTGGAAACTGATTCGTTTTTAGCCTGGAATTGAATTCATAAAAGGACAGGGTAAACGACGAGGGGAATTTTTTCAACTTCTGTTCGTTCGATATACAGTTGTATTTTTGCTGGAAAAGGCTTTTTTGTTCACGTTGAGCTTTCACACTTGTGCTATGGCAGGGACGTCAACAATGCACGTACGCATGCAGCGGGAGCTGAGGATGCTTACTCGTGAACCCCCGCATGGGATTTGCGCTTGGCCAAAAGATGGAGAGATGAACGTTATTGAGGCTCAGATTAAAGGACCAGAAGACACACCGTTTGAAGGGGGCGTGTGGAAGCTGAACGTATCGGTGCCGGAGCGCTACCCGTTTGAGCCACCGAAGGTTCAGTTTGTGACTCCAATTTACCACCCAAATATCGATAGCGGTGGCCGCATTTGTTTAGATACGCTAAAGATGCCACCAAAGGGTTCGTGGAGACCCTCCGTGAACCTATCGACCCTTTTGACGACGATAAGACTGCTGATTGCCAAACCCAACGCAGACGATGGCCTGATGCCAGACATCACCAACCTGTACAAAACGAACCCAAGAAAATTTGCAGAGACTGCGCGAAGGCTCACAAAGCTGCACGCAAAACCAAAGATTGCCGAACCGGCAAGCGAGGCCAGCCAGCATGTTTCGGCTACTTCGGCGGTTCCCCCACGCCCCGTAGAAATTGTAAATACAACAGCAAACTCACAGAGCACGCCCAGTAGCCGTGCATCGGCCCAGGAAAGCAAAGAAGAAAGCGAGGAAGAAAGCGAAGAGAGCGAAGAAGAGTGGGATGAAAGCGAGGAAGAGGAGGCGGAGAGTGAGGAAGAGCTACAGGAGGATGGAAGTTCCGAAGCGCCACCGGCCAAACGGAAGAAATTAAATACCACGTAGACAGAGCTGTCCCTTCATTTAATATCAACTAGTTAGATAATATTTTAACTTTAATTTTATACTCCTCGTAAGATACACTAAAGAGAGGTATATTAAAAATATTGTGTTTTATTTTAAAAATAAACAGCGTTATCTAAAAATACATATCTTATCATACTTACGGAGTTAGTATGATATCATATTATACAATATTCAACAATTGGGATAATCTTGAGAGTCTTAAAACATACTACAGTAGAATTCACGCTATACGGCATTAGTTTTTTTCTTTCATATTAGTTTGGTTCTTACCTTATGTTAAGTATTTAAATCTAAGAATTTTTTTATGTGAAAATACATTCCCTGCTTCGTCCAATTGAAAAAAACAAAACAATTGGCCTGCTATTTAAAGTAATTAAAATTTCGGTTCCTCATATACTACTGCGAAAATGAATCTACTCAGCATTTGTCCATTAGAGGTTTACATTCCTTCACGTGCTGCTAACTGATCTCAACTTTTAAATTTAAAAAAAAGCGAGATTTAAATTTATTTACTTCTTAAAACGTATATTAGGCAATCTTGGCTTTTTATTTACTTCTTCGCGGACCTTCTAACGACAGTCGCACTGCCGCGCATTTGTTTTTGTTTTATTTCTAGCCCAGTGACTTTGCTTCTTTCCACGGGTTTTGCTGCGGCCATCAAGCCTTTTGCTTCCTTCGCCAGTGCTTTCTCTGAGAGCACTTTATTCCCCGCAACCGGATCGTAATCGGTAGCTATCAGCTTCATTTGCTCCTGTAGTTTCTCTTCAGCAATCTGTTGTCTTTCCCGCCTTTGTTTCTCCAGCAACCGTCTCTTCTCCACCAGCCTTTTCTTGTTTGCCGTCTTCAGCGCTTCCAATCGTTTCCAGCGTCCGATATCACTCTCTTTCCCCATTTTCACATCAATTCGTTTCGCTTCAAAACGGAGAAATTTGGAAATTTCGGGTTTACCAAGCATTTCTGAGTATTGCAACGCCGTAACGTTAAACAAACCGGGAGCATGTACCTGACCACCACTTTCCAGCAGCGCCCGAATGGTCAACAGCGAGTAGTTGACTCCCGCTTCATCGCTTTGTTTTATGGCCTGTTTGGCCATCTTGATGTTTCGCTTTAACTCGAACGATCTGGTACGGTGGACACTCTGTGAATCGTTGAGCTGTTTCGTAATCTCTTCATCAATCGTAACTTGAAGGTCAGCCATACCCTTCTGAAGCTTTTCTTCCTCTTGTCTTTCAAAGTCCCGCAACAAACGTTTCTTTGCCTCTTCAATGAAAGCATTATCCAGAATTCGGTCAAACATTTGCTTGCCAATTTTTAGGGCCCGTGCGTGGCAGGCTTCCCGGCGCTTTCCCTCTTCTATTTTTTTATTTTCTTCGCTTTCACCTTCATCGGTCTCCTGGTTTCCGTTCTCAAGAAGGTCAGAAGGTGCCTCTTTGCTTTCCGCTGCCGCACTCTTCGCAAGACTCTCCTTCAAATAGGCCGCTGCGTCGATCTCCACCACGGGTTCGTTAAACTCGTCGTCCGAGTCGTCGTCACTCTTCCGTTTTGATTTCTTTCGAATGCCGTACGATTTTTTCTTCTTCGATTCGTTCTTCTGTTTGTTGCCATCGGTATTGACGTAGAACTTTGATGTCCGTTGCAGCTCTTCGAGGGCCCTTTCTTTCCGAAACTTCCAGCTCTGTTTCTGCTTTATGGTTAGTCGTTCTTCTGCAAACCGTAGCCGCTTTTCCCTCTTCGAGGCTACGCTCGCAAGGCTCCACGAGTGCTGTTCTTGCAGCTTTTTGAATTCAATTTTGTATTTGTTAAGGACTCTGACCTGCATCTTTCGCTTGTCGCGAGCTTCTTTTAAGTCAGCACGACCATTGTTCTTGACAATGTAATGTATCGGACACTCCCCATTTTTATCTTTGAAGTTGGGATCCCATCCTTTTTTGAGAAGTAGCTTTGCCATCCCGGGATCCGCACGGTATGCACACATATGCAATGCAGACGTGCCATCCCATCCTGGCCTGACAAAGTTTGGAACCCACCGGGTCATTTTCAGATAAGCAGTTAGTTCCAACAAAGTTCCTGAGTAGCACGTTTCGTGGATTTTTTCATTGATATGGGGAATGGTATTTTCTGGTTTTGGCTCTTTCTTTTTCGGCGGGGTCGGGGATGTGGGTGTAGGTTTCTCAGCTTTCTTCGCCGAGGACGACTTTCCCTTTTTAGGAGACGTACTCCCCTTCCGGCCGTTTTTCTTGCGCCCAAGCACGCCTTTAAGCTTATTTTTCAATTTTGAGCGCTTGACCACCTTATGCATCTCTAACAAAAAGAAATTACAAGAAGCGACCCAGCAGACGTGGCGAGTTTCGCAAAAATTCCTTGGGTATGGAAAAAATAAGCAAAAGGCGCTCAGTGCTTGAAGTATCCTGCATCACAATGAAAAGAAGCGTTTCTCACTACATGAAAGAATAAAAAACAAGCGTTAATAATAATGGTTTAGTTGAATGTAATATAAAAATATGAGTTTAAACATGAATTTTGTTACTCTACTTAAATACTTACTACTTCTTCTCATGAGTTATTATTTTTTTAAAACGTTATTTGCAAACTAATGCAGTAAGGAAACTCTGTGCCTTGTTAAATTAGGGAATACATAGTGGAAATATTTATCCATTTCGTGCTATATACAGTAGCCTTTAAATGATAACACATTTTCAAGAAGTGACAAAATATTTTCCTCGTACGAGTACATCCTTAAAAGCGATGTGATCCGGTTTTGTGAGTGAGGATTATATAAGAGTACACTACTATGAACAGAGTAAGGGGGAGATGACATTCAAAAATTCGTTACTTTTGAAGAAAAACTTAATTATTTTCATTATTATTACACACCACTTTTATGGACTTCTTACCGGTAGTCTACATATGAGAGAGAGAACTAAATAATTATGCAATATATGTATACATATAAATCAAGAGATCCAGGATTTCGACAAAAACGTTTCTATCAAGTTTGATATTGGAAAACGTAACGTTCTGGAGTGTATATGCAATAGTATTTTCTAACCAAGGTGGTTTTCACATCATGTCACAGGAAAATCGTTACGATGCAGCAGCATCTGGGGTCATTGCGTCTGGGGAAAGGGGCGGGGCATCTCTAAAGGAAAAACTGTTCGGCAATCTTGTGAAGAATCTTTGTGAACGAGTTCAAAGCAAAAGGGGAAAGCTTAAAGGGGCTAGTTTCATGAGAAAGAAATCCCCGGAAGAGCTGGAGTATGCGAAAATTGCAGGTAAAATAGGAATTCTATTTTTTGGTTCAAAAGAGTGTGGAAAGCAAACATTTTTGCTCCATCTTCAAAATTTGTTTGGAGAAACAGTGTCTGTTGATGATTTTTACACACCAATGATTCACCAGACTATTATTGATGGGTTTAAGGCAATGATCGATTGGGCAAAAGAGAACTTTTTTAGCTTGCAACCATGGGAAAGTGAAATTCAAGAAATATTGCAACACCCATCCGACGATGAGTTAAGTAAATCCATTGGAATTTGCTTGAAAAAATGTTGGATTTCTCCCTGGGCACAATCGGCGTTTGATTATGGAAGGGTGGACGTTTTGTTTCCATTGCACCCGTTAAATCATTACATGCGACGGATAAACCAAATCTGCGCCGAAGGGTATATTCCCTCGCTGCAAGATGTATTGAGGATACCCGTGACTTATAGTAAGGAGGGAGTTCGGGATTTAGATTTATTTATTGACGGGCTTGAGTTTCGAGCAACTTTTCTGTGCAAGAATTCGAATTCTTCCACGAAGAAAATCGCAAGGCAATTTGAGGACCCGCCTATTTCTATAAGCGCTCTGGTTTACCTGTGCAAACTTCCGTATTTAGACCCATTAACCGCCAAAAACCCGGCCCCACTCGAAGTAGCCCTGAAGGAACCCCTGAATTTATTCAAGGATTATGCGGAATTAGATTGTTTTCAAGATCGCCCCGTTTTGATCGTTTTAACAAATGCTGATTTATTCTTCAGCTTTGGGCGAGAGAAAGGTAGCCCAGAGGAAATTATCAACGACATAAAAAAAATGTTCAAAGCTGCCTGGCCAGGCGACGCGAATAAGATAAAGTTTCAGGTTCTGAGCTGTTTCTCTGAGAGAGATATTTTAGAGGCATTCTTGCAGCTTCAGCTATTGATCGCGCATCAGCTTTCGTCTTCGGGTGGGCGGGAGAAGTCATTGTAACTCCCCAGGATTGTGTTACACTGTTAAATAAAAAACAAAAACAAGAAAA
>JACLAC010019059.1_pt1 | contig 15582 bp, 17 predicted proteins | sample 8027881 | NCBI WGS metagenome assembly JACLAC01 (sample SAMN15725517, study PRJNA655200) | protist metagenome | isolation source: fluorescence activated cell sorting (FACS) single amplified genomes of... | place: Spain: Blaines Bay Microbial Observatory, Mediterranean Sea | collected 2016-01-19
AAGACTTCTAGAGCTCTAGGCTAGAATCATTCCAGGGCAGATGCCTGGAATCATTCCAGGGGGACCCCTGGAATGATTCCAGGTAGAACCTGGAATGCATTCCAGATCCGATCCGCCTCCTGGGCGTCCCTGCCCTGGAATCATTCCAGGCCCCCCCCCTGGAATGAGGTATAACGTTTGCGAGCATTTGGATTCAGCGATTCTTGATTTACGATGAGCTCTAGTTTTCATTTCTAGTTGAAAGGATCAAAGTGCTAAAGCGACCTTGCTCCGTGGGCATTCACATTGTCTCTGACAGATTCATTGGAGTCGCGAGTTCATTGTCGTCCTCCCTATCTTGGGGAGATCGTTGTTCTTCGTGATTACGGCGTTATTTCAGTTGAGCTCATTCTTTCTCATTGAGTCATTGAAGTGTGCAGTGCATCTCGTCAACGTAGGTTCTGTCGAGTTGGATATCATATGGGCGGTGACAACTTTCGTATCTCCGATCAAAAGGACAAATTACATGATTGCGCAACAAGACAATTGCAAGCGAGACAAGTTGTGGACTTTGAGTAGTTCTTACATCAATTGAATGCCTGTTCTCGCAACTTATTGACTTCGTTTGGTCTTGTGCAAACCTCGAGGTCACAGAAGGCAAACTGGAAGACGTTGATAAATTGATCGAAGCTCAAGTATCTGGTAGCCCATCCTTTTTCGGGTTCAACTGTCCTTCCGCTGGTTTATTCGATATTCTGGTTTAGTTAGTCGCCCAGGACTCGATGAGTAGGATCAGGATTTTTTTAACGAGTGTATCAGTGACATAAATTTCTCCGTGGGTCAGAAAATATTTGGATTCTTGAGGGAGATCCACTGCCCACAGTAAAACTGACTCGGAAAAAGATTGTCATACTTTTCATGTTGTTGAGCAATTGTTTCGTTGTTATGATACGCTACGTATTTCTATGGACGAGTCGCGTGACAGCACCAGCTCCTGAGTGAAAGCAGGACGGTGAGAAGCATTAAGAGACTAAGAATGACGATCACGCAGCCCGCCCGACCGCCCTTCGCGGTTGATGAATCTGATGGAAGTGAGTCTTTCCCTTCGACAACGTCGGATACGACAGATGATGTTGCGCCAGTTGGCACCACCACCCTCGCTCAGCAGCAACAACAGAGTGCTACTGCGAGCGCAGCAGCGGCAGCGTCGCTCGGAAAAACGAAAGTGTCGCAGCACAGCACGGCAGGTGTGCCGGTATTCTCCGATTCTTCGATGCTACGAAAATATCACAGCCTCGTGAAATTGGCGTTGTGGGTGTTTTCGGACAGCGCCCTCATGCTGAACAGTCTTAGTAAGGAACCTCTGGGGATGAGGAACACCGCGGTGTACTTCTTCGCACAGCATCCGGACAACGAGAACTGCGGCATCGAGGCGCTCAGAGACCTGTTTTTCGGCTTGGTGGACGAAGAGTTGGAAGAGCTTAACATTAAATTCATGTGCAATCAACATCATCATCTTCTTGGACCGCACCGACTGCATCGGATTCGGAGGAGGGTCATACAATCTCCGCAGAACAGGCAATAGCGTCGAACTCGGAGGAGCAACGGAAGACAACGAATATACCGAGCGACAGTCTCTCAGCCAAACCGCGATGCCATGGACGGCAAGGCTCGCGGAAGCGGGGAATCTTACTACAAAATTTCGCGCGGCCCTGGCGCCTACGTGGCCCAACAACGCGAGGAGGACCGGGTTGCGGCAATGAACGATCGAAAACAATTGGAGCACCAGAAAGATTCGAAGCAGAAAAAAAACGCTGCTGCCAAGAAGAAGGAACAAGACCTGAAGGAACGCAACAAGAAGCTGAAAACCGCTGTGCCGACAGGCTCGGCGAACAGAGCAGTCAACATCAAAGCGCACGCCGAGCGAGATGTTGAGATCCTAAAAGGGGGTTTCGCGCGGGGAGCGAACGCCTGTGGAGAGCGGACGCACAACATCGCCGCGTCGTCTAAGGGCGGCGGATAAGATTCAGTGACTTCGGACCGATTCTTCTAGCTTATATGCGTGGCGCTCTTTGAAATCGAGCGCATCTTCAAATGCCATGCGTCGAAAGACCTGCGGGGCCCTGAAGAAATCACAGACCACCTAGTTCGCGTGCGTGACAACTAGGAGATGAATGTGGCAATGGGTCGCTTAAATTTCTCAGTCCAGGCGACGCACTTTAAATGTGAACAAGTTTGTAATTGTAAATGTGGCTCACGCGGCACTGGCCAGTCGTGTGTGTGTGTGTGTATCATTCGTCTTCCATCATCCATTTCGCGTACCGGGCCCCTGAAATGTGTTCGCACTTCGCAATATCACGGTATCACCCGAAACCGTGAGAACAAAAGCCTTTCGAGAAAACGATTCGTCCGGCAAAGTGATCGAGGCTTCGTGCTAATTATTCATTGCAAGACGCCCCAAATTGAAAACCGTGGACATCGGCCTCGGCGGCACCACCGCTTCCCCATCACGGTCACTTGCACCAAGCCAAGAAACCGCGAAGCTACGCCGGCCACCACGCATCCGAGCGGCCGCGAACACGCTGCTACTACGATAGCCGTGTGGTGCGATGTCTTCTTCGTGAGGATAGTGCGAAAACGCGTCGCTGCGCCACTGCATAACCAATACTGCCACCACGTGAAAGAGCCCTGCCATTTTCTGGACCCTCCTTCGCAAACAACTGCGTGATGGCCTGTCTTTCGCAAACGACATGATTCCTCACGGAGCTAATTTTCGCAGTATTTGTGCAAAAATGTGCAGAACTGCAGCTTCTACGCGAGTGCTTAGCTCACGAAGCAGGCCACGAATACGGAGCCCTCGCCATTGCCACGACGCTTCAAATTAACTCATACATTATAGAGACATGCGCATTCGCATCACGACTTCGACCCAACTTGTAGCACGTGTGCGTCACAGTTTCCGATGCTCATCATGCCGTATCATTTCCTAAAACGACGTCACGAAACTCGACTCATCGATAGTGCTGACAGATGCATCGCCGAAGACAGAGTAATATTGACTTGCCATCGAAGACTATTACTTCAAGAAGCGAAACCTTGAACTCCCAACCGAAGGGTGATAAATCAAAATTGCGAAAGACGAAATGCAGAAACGTTTGCAGCAATCAAAACGCTGCGTCTGCTAGGCATGAGAAGATTTGGCCTCTGCGTCTGCTGTCGATCACACGAGAACACAGACACCCAATGTTTTTACTCTAGATTCGACAGCTGCCGCATGCCGTACGACGCCTTCACAGCTGGTGACACGCCCCATGCGGCCCTTCCTTCTTCGGCCATGTCTTATGTCTTCGTACGAACGATTTTCTGACCGAATGTTATGACATGAGACTTTTATGACCGATGGCATGTCGGTGAAACGCGATCATGACTGATCGACAAAGTTACAAACACACCGCAGGAAGCGTGTGAGTCCCTCTCTGATGGAAGAGAGGCACTGAAGAAATGCCCGACTGTGACGAAGCTCACCCTGAGTAGCCAAGTGCCTGTTGGAGCCTTAGGTCTATGTGTTCTTGGAAGCCTTTTGGACTCGCGTCACCGACATTTCAACACGCCTTCTCATTGACCTCCGGTGGCGCTACTGCATATCGTTACACCGTGAAATGATGGCCGTGTCCGATCGTTGAGGCATGTTGACCGAGGCTCAGCAGAGTCGAATCCAGATGAGTTTGATGATACTTCAGTATTGTTGATGTCTATTTGGTTAGAATCAGTTCTAGAACACCGGTGCGCGAGCCATAGTTGGTCGCACTTCGCAGGAAAGGCTTTGGTTTTGCCTTAGAGTTTCGCGCGGGCGAAGTGTCATTCAGTCGATCTTTTGCTGGCTCAGTGGTGTTCATATTACGTGTGAAGATTTTTTGCGGTGAGATTTCTGGATTCGTAGCACGTGGGGTTTGCCGGGACTCATTAGATCACAACTCTTCGCGGACCTGTGGCGCCGCCACCAATCCATCATCGGTCGAAGATGAATTGTTTAATTCATCTTCGGTGGCGCTCCTGCATATCGTTACACCGTGAAGTGCTGTCTATTGTCATGTCGGAGAATCTCTCCAAGCCTCTTAGGCTCAGCAGAGATGACGTTCAGACCGGTGTGGTGGAGTCGCCAAGAGGTACATTCCTTGATTCCTTGCTTGTCGTATTAGCCTGGCGCTATGAATGCACTATGTACATACGATATGTCTGCCCGGCATGTGTGTTGCAAAAGATGACGGGGCCTGCGGATTTCGGTGCTTTGGTGGCGTTGGGGATTATTTCATCCTGGTGTAAGAGAGACCGGGCAATGTCGTGCCGACACGTTTTGGGGCTAATGGTCGTAGACTTCATTTCGCATTCGGGTGCGGAAGCATCGATGGCCTCTGTCCAGCAAAACGCGTAGTAATGGCTCAGGCTGGCATTTTGCGGTCATCGCGCTAGAATGATCTCTGAAGCATCTGGATCTAGCGGAAAAGGAGAAGTGGGAGTGTTGGGTTCCGGCCGACTTGACGTCGACGCAAGTGTTGATTCATAATCCAGAGCGAGAGGCTCAGCAAGCATCATGCCTTGACTGGAAGTATTGGCTACTTCTCTTCTTACAGCGGTGAGCCTTCGGCGCCTGGCGTGACGAAATGTTTCACGCTGATGCGACTTTCGATCATGATGATCCTCGTCACGTACATTTCGGGATGACCGCGTTTTCGGAAATTCAAAATTTTAAATTTTCTACGTTGCCGTTTTTTTCCCTGGGCCTGCAACACTGCTCGTTTCCGGTACATACAGTTCATCGTCGTATTAGTGCATACCCACTGGTGCAACGACCAGTCCTCCGCGTGCGCAGCCGCACGCAGGCGACCGGCTTTGTCACTTCGTTTATTGGCCATCATTTCGTAAGCTCAATTAATGGATGAGTGCCTGGCTATGAAGGATTCGGGAGATTTTTTCAGTTGAGACCCAGTGGAAGTTACTGCTTAGACGACTCAGACTGTCAGCGGCGTAGCGCCTTCATGCTGTTGCGGTGAGTGATGTAATAAACACGCCTGGGCAGCGAGCATGCGCCAAGGTGTTGCAACTGCATGAAAATATCAGGTTTGCTTTCCTCAATGAAGCTTCTCATCTGGGTGTGGTTGCTGGTGTTCATCATCATCTTCGTTTTCGCAATCTTCACCACGAAGATGATCGGTATACGCCATGCTTTCGATTCTCGTTCTATTCTTTTACCGTGCTGGGGCAGAGCTGCGGCGCCGTAAAATACTGCGTATAAGGACGCATGTCCTGAATATGAATGACATAATATCCGGCGATGCGCTTTTGTTTTTTGGGTGACTTAATATCCTGGAATATCCGGCGATGCGTGGTCGGCTGTGTTGTAGGCCCAGAGATAGACCGAGCCGGACCGGCGCTGTCGACGGCCTGGTCGACCGGCGCTGTTGGCGGCCTGATCGGATCAGACCGTTCCTTTTCTGAAGTCGTTGTGGTCTTTCTGGGAAGGTTGTGACACGAGATCAGAGCCTGTAGCAAGGGACACGGTGATGGCCCGAGGAATCGGCCAGACTCTGCGGCAGCCTCTGCTGCCGGATAGTGTTTGTTGGCATGTGCTTGTCGGCATGTGTGCTTGCTAGCTCTTTCGGCGATCGAAGTCACTAGTAACGTTGGAAGGGACCCGCCCCAGCTTTTCGCTTTGAAGTATCACTCAGCGGGGTCAAGTGTGCGTAGACATAATAATAATAATAATTATCACCCTTTCAATAAGGAGCTTCGTTAGGTAGTTGAGGTTAGGTGGTGATTGGTGAGCATATCACTCTTGCGACTAGGAGGTTATAGTATGACATAGTTGTCGATGGCGACTGATAGACTGATCAATCGGCATTTCCGATATGCGTGCTGCCGGCACTTGGCATACCTGTAATGATAGCAGGCGAGCTTCGGAGACTCTGAGTCGTGCATTTCTGATGCCGTCCTGCGGCGGCAATACATTTTCGAAGTGCACAGCAGTGCAGTGAAACAACTCCATGCCGACCGAAGCCTTTGTGGTATGTCGCCTCTGCGCTCGGGCATCAACCAATGCAACCGATGTAGCAAGCGCCACGTTCCTGTCATGTGACGCCAACATAGGCGCTGATCCTTGAACGGAACGGGAAAAAAGCGCGACGTACAACGTAGGACCATGGCCGTACTCGTCACAAGCCACTCGACGTAGCAGTGAAAGATGCATATAGACTCATGATGCCCTTGTCACGATGCCGCCCATCAGTGCGACACATTGCGAGTCTACATGCACGCTAGGTGTACATCACTGTCCATAGAGGAACACCTGGCTTCCCAGTGCAAGTAATGGTGAGCACTGCTCGCGGCATGCACACTCATGTGAAGTGAGTTTGAAGAGTAGTTTTCCTATCTGCGGGCAACTAAGACTACTGATTTTCTGACTGCCTCGACCCGCCTTGCATCTGAACAGTTCAACTAATGTACGAGCTGAGGCAATACACATCACCGAGACGCATGCACAATCCTGAGATACTTGCACACGGTGCTTGGGCAAGGCGCCGATAACATACCCCGCTTGTTCATTTTTGGCTCCTTAGAAATTCCTCGGACTACTACTGCAGGAATCATGGAGCATCATGGATGGAACTCCTTATGGAGGAGCCCGTGAAGAATGTGTTTGTGCCGAAGATGAACCCTCCGCCCTCGTTTCCGGGCACGTGAGCCACCTCGTAGGTTAATTTCTGTCACCTAAAATGCGAACATGATGGCACGTGGCTGCTTCGTGTGCCAACGTGGCGCCATGCCTGCTCTAGAACTCAACTGCCTGATGTCCCGGCAACAAACCGGCGTTGCAGACAAGCGTCGCAGTAAGCTGTGTGGTGAAGTGTACGCGGCACTCGCAACTGCACACGTGGAATTTTCGCATGCATTGAAAGTACTCGTCACTGGCCACTCGATGTAGCTGTCTTTGTAAAGCGCTGTTCGCCCCCCCAGCATGAGAAAAGTTCGCCTCTTCCCGTTCTCATGCTGCTCACCGCACACACAGTGACCTTGCCTTCACGCTCAGGCGAGCGGACCCCGCACCCCGAATATACAGAATGCCTGCATTCCGAATAGAACTGCCTGCATCCCGAATATACAGAATGCGAGCACGCCCTTGCTTGAACACTGACGAATGCTACACCGATGGGAACAGAAGCTGATCAGGGGAAACGGAGGCCTCTGATTTCGACACGACGTTGCCAAGAGGCACAACCGACCCGCCCGGTCCCGTTAGCGGCTTAGCGCAGTGTCACAATAATATAGTATGCTCGACGCAAGTCGCCAAGGAAATCGCTGATGCCCACGAAATCCGTCAAAAACGTAGTCACTGCCGCTGCGGGAAATCAATGCATACGACGCTGACAGACGCAATCCAAGACGTAAGAATTTTGTCCTGTCAGCATAGATCTTTCTTCGTTGGAAAAGTCTTCGGATGGGGCTAGGTTCAAGCGGTGCAAGCTCCGACCCAACCCCCAAGTAGAAGTAGATGTATTTTTCCGGTTGGTTGTAGCTGAAGTAGACGCACTGTAGAAAGTAGACAGAAAATGCTGACGTAGAAAGTTTTAGAAAGTACTCACGTAGAGCAATAGTATCAAGAAACTAGATGTAGTAGACGTAGAAATACTTAGATCTGATCTGTGGAATAGGAAAAACAGCTTCTCTGAAGCAAGGTTTCACGGCATGCTCTGGCGACATGGATCCTGTGGCGATGCCACTATACCGTTGAACAAACAAATATGTAGCAAGAGGCCCCCAAGCATCGCGACAGCCGCTCGTCGCGCTGTCACTTCGAAATGATGACTGCATCACGCTGACGGATTTCAAATGATTGCATGCACTGCGTAAGGTGCGAAACTGTATCCTGCATGTATCGAAACGACCATAACCACTAATCCACTTCCTATGAACAGATCCTAACACCAGATGGAGTTCGCCACCGACTCAACTGCGAAATATCTTCGGAGACCTTTCTTCAGGATTCGCTCTGTTCAAGATACTTGGTTGGAGACCTTTGTTCGGAGACCTTTGTTCAGAATTTTTTTTCAACAACAGGGATACGCCCCACGTAATAAAACCACGGAATCAAACCACGTAATAGAACCACGGAAATGCCAGAACTTAGGTCGCAAATAGGACAGATCGCCAAAGGCAAGAAGAAGGTTCGACAAAAAACCATGTGTTCAAACTTTCGCTGTCCTGAGCGGAACCATGAACCCCACAGAACACAGACTCACACAAAGTTGCGCATCTGCGCATACTACGGCTTTTCAATGATGGGTTTCGCTCATGTGCAGTTCGAGTCCATACATGATGAGCTAAGTATTGCTGCCCACGTACCTGCTGGGGCTGCGCCTGCTCCAATTAGGCGCCAGTGTTTGCTCCGGCGTCAGTTATCAGGCCAATTGGCGTCCTCATCAGCGGGTGCGCCTTATGATTTTTGTGCCCAGACCTTACACCTCAAGACCCTGAATGCGAACAATGTTCTTTTCGGGGTCAGAGACTCAGAGTTATCACAGAATAAGCTGTTCGGAAACAACATGCAGCCCGCAAAATATCTGAACCTATGCTTCGCCTACTCTAACCTATTCCAACCTAAGATCTGAACCTGTAGTGTTCTTAACCTATCTTCACCTAGGCTATGCAATCGAATGGCTAGCGAAACAAACCTGTGAAAGACATGAGAAGACGAAAACGATCCGAGGAGTTGGACGAGCGGGAGGAGTGGGCTTGCCGTCCTCGGGCGTCACCGGCGGTCCCGTCCCGGTCCCGGGCCGACGACCATTCGTGGCCCGGCGGTCATGGCTGCCGAACGACAACCGGGCAACAAACTGCTAGAAAACCTGGTCGGGGGGGACTATATGTTCTGAAACTTTTTTCCGACGTCGAGGCCGCATATACAGCCTCGTTAATCGCATGTTTTTTTGTGCAGTTCTAAATCGCAGAATCTGTTCGGCGAACAATGATGTAAAACTTGCGCGAGTTGCAGTATTTTTCAATACGTGGTCAGTGCCTTGTCATCGAAATGTAACTGTTGTCATGCTGTGCTGAGTGTGATGCTGCCACTTCTGCGGCGAGTTCTACCCGCATCATGGAACTCCAAGTTGGGCTGGGGTTCGCGGCCTTGCCTTGCTTCATCACCGAGCGAGCCGAATGGAGATGGGCAGTTGAGTGATACGAATCTGCGTGACGAGTTTCCTACGCATTGCTCATGTTCAATACCGTGTCAGTCACTCGTTTTCAGGGTAACGTTGCGATTGCAGATTTTGATGGTACTATTCATGGTTGGGACCAGTGTCATCCGCATCATGGTATCCTGGGCGGGCCACGTGACCTGGCCGCGCACCATGGCATGGCTTTGCTACGAGGCGGGCCGGCGGGGTTTGCGTTGCGTGCCGAGTTTGTGCGTCATAACCATGGGCGTCGTGCGCTTTGCGCATTCTCAGGACGTGGACACTCATTGTCGCATCATTCTTCATTGGATGATTATTGTCGCAACGACATGAAACGCCTGACCACTGCTGAAGTCAGTTCTATCCGCATCACGGTATGGTGGGGTGTTTCCCCGGGGAGCGTGCGCGAGCTTGCTGTTTCCCCGGGGAGGCTAAGTGACCGATATCCGCGGCGCTCGGTTCGATGACGTTGATGCACAACTCGCTCGGGAAAACCTCCGTGCTTGTTGATGCCGTATCCGCTTCTAATTCGAACTATTCCGCTGCGGAATTGATGACGCTATGCATCACCTCGCCGGAATGTATCGATGCTAAACGCCTGCTCCGGGATGTGTCCATGCTGGCCCGAATGCAATGATGGCTGTAAAAACGCAGAAACAACTTCACAACGTGAAGGAAAACTCAAAACAATACATTTAATATTTGCGGCGTGCTCTCCAAAGGGAGTATAAAAAATATGATAGTCTACCGCGGAATGTGGCCAAGAGTAGCGTCATGCTGATCGGAAAACTAGGAGTTAATGATGCGCATGACATTCAAGTGACAACTTCGACCCCGATCGCAGATACAACGAAAAAAAAAAGACGCACGATGCGCGGGGAGACAAGTTTCTCCTGTGTGGCAAATCTTTCCCGTACACTGACTCACTTCTGGAGAGTTGGACTCATTATTTCAAGACGACCGCGAGGCTTCAATTCTGGACAGACCGCGAATGGGGGGATTCAAGACAACCGCGAATTTTCTCCGCGTTGGATTCAAGAAAACCTTGGTTGCCATGCGCATGGGGAGACGAGTATATCTCGGAGCGACTATTAATTGCGTCGCTCAAACTCTGTAGTACGTGACCGAGAATCAGAAAAATACCGAAAAGAAGCAACAGCTTGGTAAAAATAAAAATAAAACACCAATCGAAAGGCAAATTGCCATTCCCCTATCGGAGCTGATTTGGACTTTTCGGATCTCATGCCGACTGATCCAAATCCATCTTCGCAATGCGCTCAACCTAGAATCACTAGGCCGAAACAGAACGCAAGCCTTTCACTTAGACGCGCCTCGTCGGATAATTTAACTTAAGGGAACGCTCTGGGACCCACACCCAAATCGCCACCTCCTTTACGGGGAATGTTGCGTTGCCCAAACTCCCTTTCGCACGTGACCAAGAAAACGACGGAAAAGAAACGACAACGAGGGAAATCCTTACTCTTATTTCTTGGAGAAAAACTGTTGCGTTGCCCAAAATTCCTTTAGCACGTGACCAAGAAAACGACGGAAAAGAAAGGACAACTTCGGGAAAATGAACACCACACCGGGACATGACGACCCATCGCAACCGAAGCTGATAAATCGGGCGCCTTGCTGACTCTTCCACATCATTATTCACAGAACGATCAATACGACCGCCATGCCAACTTGAACAAGAACCTTCGCTGCTGTTGCTGTCGTTGCTGCTGCCGGCGCTGCCCGTTGCTGTCGTTGCTGTTGCTGTCGTTGTTGCGTATAGATAAAACGACTGCACGCCATAAACAATTAAAGCAACGCATAGCATCGACCAATTACATTGACTAGCCGCGCCTTAATTATGTTGCCTGATGTCGATTCGTTCTGACTAGTCGCTCTGCGCATTTCTGTTTTCCCTAGCTTGTACTTTTTTTTCAAGCATTTTCTCGATCATCGAGTGCGGCGGTTTTAAAGACTTTGGGCAACACAAAACTGCTCACGATGATCGGCCACACAGAGATGTCCTTCGACGCCCTGTGCAACGAAGCGCCGGATGCATTGTGCGCTCCGCGGACGCCGTAGGCACTTCCCGGACGCTCAGCGCAATGACTGGCGCCCTGTGCAACGAGCGGACGCGCTGTGCAACGAGCGGACGCCCTGGGCAACCAACGACCCCCTGGGCAATCCGGAGTGCCCTGTTCGCTCACTGGAAGCACGATGCAACCAGAGACGAATTACGCGTGTGGCCAACGTCGCTTTTCAGACGTTGTCCTTTCGTAGCGTTTCAAATTTTACGTTTATAAAGATAAGTGAAGAAATAAATATTAAAAAAAGGTCATCGCCATTGACAGGTATCAGCGTCATTGAGTTTTTGATGGAGGTGTGCCCTGCGCATTCGCGTCACGCAGTTCGTTGCACAGGGCGTCCAGCTATTGCACAATGCGGCGAGGAGGCTCCCAATGCGCTCGCCCGTTGCCCAGGGCGTCCATCGGTTGCGCTGTGTGTCAACTCGACGCCCAGGGCGTCCGGCGTGAGTCTCCCTGTGCGCCGCGCGGCCGCCTTGTGCGACGACACGTGCCCTGGGCGATCTGCTACCGCCATGAGCGTCCAGCTGGGGCGCAGTGCTTCCACATATCAGAAACACTTTTTCCCAGCGAAATAGGACTAAGGATCTCCCTGACAGACGGGAAAATAAACACCACACCGGCAGAGGACACGTCGACGCCACTGGGAGGTCGACGGCACGCCGCCGCTGTTGTCTGTGAATAAAACGATTGCACGCCATGAACAATTCAAGCAACGCATAGTAAGCATCGACCAATTACATTGACTAGCCGCGCTTCCATTATGTTGCGCGCTGTCGATTCGTTCTGACTAGTAGCGCTGCGCATTTCTTTTTTTGAATAGCTTGTACTTTTTTTTCAAGCATTTTCTCGATCATCGAGTGACTCTCTGGGGCGAGTCGGGGAGTGCTCGGTTGCTGGAAGTTGATAAAACTAAAGTGTGTGGATAGTGGCTGCGTAGTGAAATGATGCCCCACGAGTTCGATCGACCGCCATGCTGCTGCGTGTTTCCAGGACCGACTGAATCGTGGAACCGCACGGCTTGATGACGCGCTTGGATCAAACACCAAATCGCTTCTCCTCTTGATACGTGAGACACGAAAAAAATGGCGACTGCTGACAAAGGACTAGACCACTGGTGCGGCGCCAGAGTTGGAAGCGCCTGGTATAGCAATCGGCGGACAAGTCAACCGAAAATCGGCAGACAAGTCGACCGGAAATCGGCGGAGAAATCGGCGGCGCTTCGGAGCTGTTTCGTCGAGCGCTTTAATAAGCGGAAGCAACCTCTGGCAGATACCGTGACTGGGGGCCGCATTGACTGGGGGCTGCAAGTTTGCCCCTCTCCGATTCAACTTCCTTCGACCTTTACTGTGGAAGACTCGTTGGAGGCTATTGAAGCAGAGCTGCGTGCTCTGGCAATGTCGGTGGTCCCGGTGTTGCGGACGTTTCGGTAGGCTTCGTTGTTGACACGAATGCAATGCCATGGTGGCTGCAAAAACGCAGAAACAAAGTGACAACGTGATGGAGAGCATTTAATATTTGCGGCGTGCTCTCCACAGGGAATACAAAAAGTATGATACCGCTGAATGTGGCCAAGAGTAGCGTCATGCTGATCGGAGAACCAGGGGTCAATGATGCACGATGCATGACAACTTCGACCCCGATCGCAGATACAACGAAAAAAAAAGACGCACGATGCGCGGGGGAGCAAGTTTCCCCTGTGTGACAAATCTATTCCGATAGTATACTCCGCAAGGCTTCTGGACAGTTGGATTCAAGATACCCTTGGCCCCCATGCGCATGGGGAGTGTATGTCGGAGCGACTCTTAACTGCGTCGCTCAAACTCTTTAGTACGTGACCACGCTCTTTTTTTCCGGTTTGCATGGGCTTGCGTGCGAAAGTCGCGTCCCTTCACGTCTCGCTACAGCTCGTTGAGATGTGACTTCCGCATATCTCGACATCTCCTCTTCACAGCTCACTGCGAAGGCAGATCGCCGCCCGGCGCCCCTGCTGCATGCACTCCTCACTCCTACCATCAACTGCGCTAGATGCAACTCCGATAGTTAGACGACGATGCCAAGAAAATCATTCCCAACACAGACCAAACAAAATACTGAAGCGAAATGACAGTTTGATAAAAAATAAAAATAAAACACCAACCGAGAGACAAATTGCCATTCCCCTATCGGAGCTGATTTGGACTTTTCGGATCTCATGCCGACTGATCCAAATCCATCTTCGCAATGCGCTCAACCTCGAATCACTAGACCGAAACAGGACGCAAACCTTTCACTTAGACGCGCCTCGTCGGATAATTTACCTTAAGAACTGAGTTCGAAACCAAATGATTTGTGATCCGATCACAAATGCTGGGCGTCGGAAAAATTGTCACCAAAATCCCTCCCCCCCGATCACAAATAACCCAACCACGCTTTCATCACAATGAATGTCCTTGGACGCGTTTGCGCCATAGATTTCTGATGCTTTTCTCGCTTGCATTGCGGAAAAAAGACTGCAATATGACTCTTTAAGAAAAACTGAAAAATCGAAAGTGCAATATAACTCTTTTACAAAAAAAAAGAGACTGCAGTATAACTCTTTTACAAAAATCAAGCTTGCAGTATAACTCTTTTGCAAAAAAAATGCAGTATAACTCTTTTACAAAAAATGAGAATGCAGTGCAACTCTTTTGCAAAAATCAAGCATGCAATGTAACTCTCTAAGGAAAGCAAACGCGCAATGAAGTTCTTTTTCCACTGAAGGCGATGGCTCTTCCGAAAAGCAACAGCTCGCTCTAGTCTTTCACAATACAGTAAGGTGCCAAAAAGCGGCTACTACGTGGCGCACAACACAGAGCTCGAACAACACTTTTGCTCACTAGGATTTGAAGATTTTTGTTAGAACTCGTTTTTTTTCGCTACTCTACCACGTGGGATGTCGCTCTCTATAGTTAGTATCGAAAGTCGTACGTCCAGATGGCCTGCTTTAGTATCAACTCGCACCTTGGTTTCATCGCCCCCGCCAGCTTCACTGTCCGTGACATGTTTATCGTAGTCCAACATCCGGAAATCCAGAATCCAAAATCCAGACTCGAAAAATCCAGAACCCAGAAACCCGGAACTAGAAATCCGTTATCAAAAAGTTCAACAATCATCCCGAAATCCTGAATCCAAAAATCCAGCTTTCAGAATCAAACACCCAGAAACCCGGGAACTAGACATCCGGAGTCTAAAAACCCGGACTCCAAAATAAAAAATCCGCAGTCCAATAAGTAACACGGGAGCGACGGTGCATGTGCTCTGGCAATAATACCCAACAACTCGCTCCCGAAAATGCCCGGGCGAAGCACGGACTTTTTGAAATGAATCTTTGCGTCGCTCAAACTCTCTTTAGCAAATGACCAAGAAAACGACAGGAAGCCAACGACACTTTTGGGAAAGTAAAACACTGTTGCGTCGCTCAAACTCTCTTTAGCAAGTAACCGGGAAAACGACTGGACGACGGCGACGCTCCTTGGAAAATAAAACACCACGCCGAGGAATGATGACGTAGCATGGCTACTCATGACCGATATGAGCTGTTGACTAATCGGACCTGATGCCGACTGATCCATATCACTATTTGCAGATCGCGAAACTCAATATACGAAACCAGAATGCCAACCATCAAGCTGAGACACAATATTGCACGACGCCGCGAGCGATGGCTTATCATTGATGAGTCTGGATCGCGTTAAGTTTGAAGCCGTAAGTAACAATCTTTGTAGCTACCTCCTCCTGCGGCTTCTCCTCCTGCGTCACCCTCTCCTCCTGTGGAGCGGTTTTCTTTTCCTTGGCTTGTATTTTTTCTTCGAGCATTTTCCAGATCATCGAAGACGCATACCCTAAAGACTTTCAGCAACGCAAGAATCTGCAGGTGACTCTGATGGGGGGGTAGCCTCTGGACAGGCCGGGCCGGACACGTCACGTGAGCTGCCGCCAAGCCGAAATGCCCATTTTTGATGTTCCAAATCGACTGTTTCTGAGGGGTGATAGCCTCTGGACGGGCCGGGTCGGGCCGCCAAAAGTGAAATTTCGACAGCTGCAAAAACCCAGAACTTGAAAAACCCGAGAGTCCAATATTAATATATACAATCTACTGTTGAAAAATCGACTCGACTCGAATTTCAACACTCGAGTTCGACTCGAATCGACTCGAACTCAATTGATCTCAGCACACTAAACTCACTAAAACACGCCTTCTGACAAGGTTTTTCTGCAGTCACTCAACTTCATTTTCCACACTCGAAAAACTCGAAATTGTACACTCGACT
>JACLAC010018609.1_pt1 | contig 15578 bp, 13 predicted proteins | sample 8027881 | NCBI WGS metagenome assembly JACLAC01 (sample SAMN15725517, study PRJNA655200) | protist metagenome | isolation source: fluorescence activated cell sorting (FACS) single amplified genomes of... | place: Spain: Blaines Bay Microbial Observatory, Mediterranean Sea | collected 2016-01-19
TTAACCGCATCTACTAATGACCCCATAATATAAACTCCTTTTCGTAAAACAAATAACACTACATTGAAATGCTATCTTGATTTTTTTATAAATTGTTCTTGTAAATTATTTCTGTATAGAATCATCATACTCTTACTCACTATATTCTGTAAAATCTGGACATAGAGGTATGGGCATTTCATCTTTTCCGAGTATTAAACCATACCAAAGTGAAATATGCATTTTCGCATAACATGAATATCCGCTAGAACGGTTATATGCTTTTTCAAAGCATCTGCGAGAATTTTCATGGTCTATATCATTTTGAGCCTTGACAATTCCAACACCCTTAAGATTGGTTACTACATCATCTTTCACATATGTTCGAAGCCAAAACGGAATGGCATCACATAATACCGCAAAACCACTATCACGAGCATTCCCTTTGGTTGACTGTAATACTTTTAATAACGCATCTCGAACATCTGGATCTGTCTCTTCTGTTGTTGCTTTTTTACTCAAACAAGGAATCGCTTCTTTTCTCGATGTACCCTTAAAAGACAGAACTGCAGCTTTACGAACTTTTGCATCCTCATCTTCAAGCATCATTTTACAAATTTGTTCATCCATTCTACCACCAAAATGAATACGTGCAGTACTGATTGCCACCTCTCGAACGGGAGCATGCGAACTCTCCAAAGCTTCTCGAACGTATTTTTTAAATTCCTTTTCCTTCGGTTGACGAGACATCACCTTTATTGCTGACGTCTGTAATACCACATTATCTGTAGAATACGCACGAATAACAGATTTCACCATTTCTGGTTTTCCACCAATCATTTCGATAGACTTTGCTCGTACTTCAGGATCCTCTTTTTCATTGTCGGCTATTTTTCTCATACTAGACAATACAACTGGAGTTGCCATATCCGATAAATATATTAAAGCTTGAGTTCTATTTTGTAATTGTTGGTCTTCCACCATTTTTGCAAAACAACTCGTGAGTTTGTTGGTTTTCTCACCTTTTAGCCCCTCTGCTATTGCCTCATCCCAAGTGTTATTTGGTTTTTTAAGATGATCACATATACACTGTGCCGCTTCATCTTTTTGAGAACTCGCTCCAAACATTTGCATTTTTTGTGCCGCTAAAGTACGAACACTTGGATCGTCCATTTGAAGACCAACACAAAGAATCGAAACATTGTTTCCAGCAGCTGCTTTCTCTACACCTTCTAGATCTACTTCTGATGGAACACAACCCGTAAACAACAACATCTGAAAAAATAATTGAGAGAACATAAGACCAAACCTCCTCTCTTCTTATATTCAATTTTAACGATATTCGCACACTTCTTTACAATATCTATGACACGAACTTTTTTGTAATGCTTCTCGAGGTCGTCAAAAAATTTTATAATAAATTTCTTTGTAAGATATCGACCATATTGGGGATTTTTTCCTTTGGGACGGTGGAATAACTAATTCTCAATGCTGGTGTACGAGGAATGGAAACAACTCCCAAACCCTGTTCTATCAGTTGTAAACGTTTTTTTTGTGGGTCTGTAGGACAATGTACCAAACAGAAAAATGCCGAATTAAAGGGCCAATAATCCAAAGAACTTTTTTGTAATGTTTCTCGTAGAACCTCGTATCTGTCCTGTAAAACATGTCGAAGTTCTTCTTGTTGCGAATAAAGTTCTGGGGATTGAAGCGCTTTGAGAAGAACGATTTGAGATGGAGAAGAAAGTGCTGAAATGGTAGAACGCATCAAACCAATCACCTTTTCTTCCATAGCCGCTTGGGTTTCTTTAGAAGTAGCAAAAGATATGAAACCAATTCTTCCTCCAAAAAAGAACATCTCTTTGGTTGCACCATCGACTTTGCAAACAACAACATATTCTCGATCTATATGTTGCAACTGAAAGAACAAACTAGAGGTAATACTATTGGAATCCCATTCCATCCCATGATAGGCCTCATCTAATAAAATAATCAAGGAATGTTTCGTTCCCCTACGTTTCCAATCAGCAACAATTTCCTGTACTCCATGTACCAAAATATCTATTTCGGATTGGGTTGGTGTATAGCCTACTGGGTTACTTGGAAAATTCAGAGCAAGAAATAGTTTTCGGGTATGTTGCGACTGCTCTTTGAGAGTTTCAATAATTCCAGAACTGTTAAACGAAACATTACGACAGGGATTTTTTGTAGTTGTGTCTGGGTCTGTCATAACATTATAATCAACAATATGTCCCTGCCCTCGAACACCAAATATCAAATCATAATTATCCCAACGAGGTTGGGGCAATAAGACCCTAGTCTGCTCATCAACAAATAATTCTCCTGCCAAACTCAAGCCATGTGTAAGACCAGCACTTACGACAGGTAAGGAAATTTCTACGGTTTCCTCCGATGAATCTTGGTAAATATGTTCTCGCCAAGCTTCGCGAAGATCACGTCGACCACCCTGTGGTGTGTATAAAAAAATGTCCTTCGGATCTACATTTTTGAATTTATCTGCCATTACCGGTAATGGCATAGGTTGTCCTTCATCATCAGTGCATTGTCCAATGGTTGCATTAATATCACATTGAGAGGCTTGTCTAGCCTGTAACGGAATTCCCTTTGGCAAATAGATGCGTTTTCCTAAATCTGTTAGTGCACGCCAAACAGCTGGATGATATTTTTGGATACGTTGATTGATCTGTAATTCCATAAAAACCTCTTCCATGATCTATATCAGATTTAGGAAGTAGACGGAATTGATTTTTGATGTTTCAAAGAAAAACCGATGTGATTGTATCTTGTTTCCACTCCTATTCTCTTTGAAAAAGAATAAAAAATTCTATATCGATACATAATAAAAATCTTGTCTTGGACTATCTCTTTTCACAAACATAGGAATGATTGTTACTACAAGGGTGATCATTCCAATACAGATATTGTGGAAAAACATTGCTATACAACTTCCCACAATCTTCACCAATTCCACTTCCATCATTAGGTTCTAGGGAATTCCAATTGGTATAAATACTACTGATTCCAGAGGACCAAACAAAGGATCCTTCATTGATGCTATCAGTAAGACCAATCCAATAAAGCCCTGAATTATCAGCCACATGAACAGGGAGTAAATCATGGACAAATGTATTTTCTCCATCGTTTAATAAGGTAGCAAGTCCGTCATGACCTCTAATTTGACACACATCTAATGCACTTTGCCACGTTCTGGGTTCATAACAAGCCGTAAAGTATGTTCCATTAAAGAGCCCCCCAGCACAAACATCACTTCCATCGCAATCAGAATCAATACCATCTCCATATACATCACCTGCATACGGATGAATATTCCCATCATAAAGATTGCAATCACCATCACAATTTGAATACCCATCTTCATCAAAGTCTTGATCTTGCAGATTGGGATCACTGTCATTACAATCTTGCCAAGAGGGAGTTCCATCCTCATCCAAATCTTCTTCCGGACAAGAAACAACCCAGGTTCCACCATCTATTGTTCCATGATGTCCATTTCCAGAAGAATCGTACAATGCAGAACCTACACTGTCATAAAAATTCCACAATGCAATGGTATCCGCATCTGAAACAAAGTCTTGGAAAGGAAGAAATGCACTACCATATCGAGCTACTGATGAGATTCGTATAGAATGTATTTTACCGGAAAACCATCGGTTGTTTTCCGCTCCACCTATCAGTAAATCTGTACTGGGATTGGGCATGCTGATATCATAATCCTCACTATAAACCTCCTCTCCATCAACATACAAATACATATGTTCACCAGCTCGTACATAAGCAACATGAACCCATTTCTCTTCAAAATCTTCTTGGATATATTCCATCATCCATCGTTCTTGACCACTATAGATCTGTGCATAATGACCATAATGTTCATTATATCCTTGTTCAGACCAAGTTAAAGACCATTTATCTACCTCACCAACCCCATCAGAATGTGACATATAGGTACATTGATTCAAATAAGCATCACCACAATTCGCATAGGAATATAAGATACTTTCAATTGTAAAATCAGCAATTAAAAAAGAGAATGCCGAATGGTCAGAGACCAAAATGATATCATCAATCCCATCAAATTCTAAACTTGTACAGGTTTCTAGTTCTTCAACATTGGTTGTCATCAAAGCTGTATTACTCGAACTAACACCATCAAAAGCAGTTACACTACACGTCCATGTTCCACCACTTAACGAACTCGAAGGAAAGACATCTATCTGTTCAGAAATGGAAGTTGTTCTCTGAATTATACCATTTGGATCTGTCCATACATAGGTGTAGAGCAATTCATCTTCATCAATATCTGTACTTTCAACACTACAAATCAAATCATCTAAACCATTTGTTGCTGGATTTGGAGTCACTGAAACCATCGGTTCTGATGGAGGAGTGTTATAAACAAAAACGGAAGATGACGTTATAGATATTTCATTTTCCAGCCCAGTATTTTGTGTAACAACGACATAAACCTCATCATCTCTGTCAAAATATATTTCTCCTCGTACTGTATTTTCTATACCGGATTGAACTTCTATCGCTTCATCAGTATTTGGTGAAAGCACAAACCAAGAATAGGATACCAGAACCTCTTGTTCGATAACTGTATCAGAGATAACAACGTTCGCTGTTATTGTATCATTGGTATATGCTGAAGTTGGTTCCAAGAACACACTTTCAACGATTGGAATGGTATTGGAGTTTTCATTTGAATCTTCGGTTATTGCTTCCAAGACTTTATCATCTTGTCCAGTATCTTTTATTCCTTCTTTTATATCGGTACAACCAAAGAATATTCCAAGAAACCATATACGACACCACATTTTTTATACCCTCATACAGAATACATATTTTATGTACCAATTCTACTACAACTGCAAAAATATGGCTTCATACCCAGGTAACCACAAACGCATCAGCTGCGGACCATGTAATATATATAAAACAGATGCCCACGCTAAAAAAGGACCATAAGGAAGAGCTCTTGATAAACCTCCTCCTTTGAAAAGTTGAATAGGAAGCATAACAGAAACCGCTAACATTGAACTCACAAATAGAACGAAAGGAATCGCAGGCCAAGGTCCTAATACTGAACCTATGAGGAGAAGTAGTTTCACATCTCCCATACCCATTCCTTCTACTCGTCGTACAATCCACCAAAGTAACGCAACACCACCTAAAATACCGGCACCTAAAACGGATCCGATAATTGATTCCTGTACTGAGATTGCTCCGGAGAATCCGATATAATCCAAGCCAAACATTCCCAAAATAGCAAATGGTGTAGCATAAATAGAAAGTTGATCTGGAATAATATAATGACGCAGATCGATATAAGTGACCGCAATCAAAATAGCGACAAATCCAAACATATAGATCACTCCCCAAGCATTTTCAAATGTAAGATCTGAAGTGTCTTGGATATAATGAGAAAAGATCAAATATCCCATACATCCAGTAAAAAGTTCTATCGCAGGATAGACAAAAGAGATCGGTGTTTTACAATCACGACATTTACCTCGCAAAATCAACCATGATAGAATTGGAATGTTATCATAAGGACGAACATTGTTACCACAAGCCGGACAATGACTCGGAGGTTGTACAATAGATCTATCTTCAGGCATTCTAGCAATCACAACATTTAAAAAACTTCCTACAAGCAGAGCTATCGAGAAAGCATATATGGAAAACAAAATGATCATTTTTTGGAAAAAACCTAGGTTTATAGTTTTTTTTCGTCAACGAGACAAAAGATTACTCAAGTATGATTTAAATCGGTCTATACTAAATTATATGGGTCCACAAGCAAAAAGAATACTACAACCTGGTAAAGCTGCTATATATAGTTTTATGATTTTCTTTGCTGTTTGGGGATTACACATCGTGATTCCTTAGCAACAATATAGTACATATCCAGATCAAATGTCGGCCTAGATAAAAAAAAGTCGTCATCAAAAAAACAATGTGTCTTTACTACAAGCCATAAAGAATTCTTTATTTGATATCTTTGCGTTCAAAAACTTGAATCGCAACAATTAACACAGCACATGTGTAACTCAAACCATATCCGAGAGCCCCCCAAACACGTCCCCACGGAATATATTCTTGATGGACAGAAAGCTCCCGAATACTCAAAGCCTCAAAATTGGGTAAAATCCAATACAAATAACGGGCGATGTTTTGCAACATTGCATTTTCGCTTTGGGAACCAAATATCCAAATATCATCAGCCAGATGCCCAATCACAAATATAGATAGAATAAAAGCCGCTGCAACAGTTGGTGATGAATATGCAGAAAATAAGGTAGCCCAAGCCGTCAAAAGCATCAATTCTATACAGAGCAAACCAATTGACACAAAAAATATCATTTCCGGAAACCCCTGTTGTACTGAAATGACGAGAATATAAACAAGGCTAAGCAGAAGTACTTCACAAAAAACGGTCAACATCAAACCGCAATACTTTCCCACAACAAAGATCCATCTCGGAATAGGCTTAGACAAAATGGTATAAATCGTTTTCTTTTCTATCTCTTTATAGAGAAGAGATATTCCCAAAAACATGGAGATCACCGCAGAAAAAATATCGATGCCTCCTTGTCCAATACTTCGAATTATCTTTTCTTGATCTCCGATTGTGATCTCTTTGAGAACAACTGAAAAAATGATTCCTATTGTGGCAAAGAAAAATATAGAGTGCAATACCTTATCTCGAACAGCCTCTCGAAAGGTATTGATTGCTAGTGCTTGGATTTGATATATCATGTGTCTATAAAGCCTAAATTTTTTCTATTTCTTGTACAAGAAATTCTTCTAGACTGATACGAATGGGAAGAATTTCTGTAGGAAGAAGATTGTTTTGTACTGCTTGTCGAATGAGATGCTCTTGGTTTTCAATTGAACATGATATTCGTATTTGTGTTGGTGTTCTCGTTAGGATTTTTCCATCTAAAACCACATCTGTATTATCTCCCTCAAATAAACATTCCACCGATGTCACTTGATTTCCGATTAAATCATCTATGGGACCAACACGTCGTAATTCTCCTTTGACCAAAATAGCTACCCGTGTACAAATAGCCTCAACATCACTTAAGACATGACTCGAAAAGAAAACTGTTGCCCCCTTATTCTTTTCCTCAACAATGATATCGCGAACCAATGCTCTTCCCAACGGATCCAAACCACTCATCGGTTCATCCAAAATGATGATCTGTGGTCGATGTAACAGTGTTTGGCACAAGCCTATTCGTTGCAACATTCCTTTAGAGTATTGTTGTAAAGGAATGTCTCCAAAATCCGACATCGAAACACGTTCTAATAATTCCTCAATTCTCTTCGACAGACCTTTTTTGGACATGTGATAGAGGTGACCATAAAAATTCAACACTTCTCGAGCTGTAAGATGGGTATAAAAATAAGGTCGTTCAGGCAAAAAACCCAATTTTTCTCTACTTGTTGCTTCTTGACATGGTTTTCCCAACAACAAGGCCTCTCCAGATGTTGCGTCTTGTAATCCTGTTAAGATCTTAATTGTTGTTGTTTTACCAGCACCATTGGGACCAACAAACCCAAATGTTTCTCCCAAACCAATCTGTAAGTCCAGCGGAAAAAGAGCTTGTACCGGTTTTTTCCAAAAATCCCCATAATATGTTTTGGATAACTGTTTTGTTTCAATTGCTAGTTTTCCATCAAATTTCATAACTCTACCCAACAGATCTTTTTTCCACCATAACAAGTTTTGTTCTATGATTTATTCATTTTTCGAACCGTATCCATAAAGGCCCCTTGTGAAACGGCTAAATGCTGGGCAGCTAAAAAATGCCCTGTTGCATCTTCGTTACTATCATGGAACGATTCATTGATCAAACGACGAGCCAATTGGACCGTTCGTGGATGAATTGGTGAAAATTCATCGATACAATTTTGTATAGCTCCTTCAACATCCTCACAAATGCAATCTATCAAACCCAATTCCAATGCTCGGTCAGCATTGAGTTCTTCACCGCGTAAAATAATACGTTTGGCCATCCCCATTCCCACATATTTTGCCAAACGAAAAACGGCCATCCCAGGCAAAAAACCCATTTTGACTTCCGGAAGTTTCATGGTCAGATTACCTGTAGCAATACGAGCATCTGTAACCAACGACAATTGAAAACCCCCTCCGATTACAACTCCTTGTAATACAGAAATAGTCACCTTAGGCAATCGTTCAATACGCGTACAAATTTTTTCCCACTTGTTAAAACCATGAATATCCAAAGCTCTCTTGTCGTGAAATTCTCCAAAATGCAACCCTCGACTAAAACAAGTCTCAGAACCTTTGAGGACAACAACTTGACAGGGATTTTCATCCTCAAGATGATTACAAACCTTGGTGAGTTCCTTGACCATCTGCATAGTAGAATATTCTTGGGTCAATTCAATCGTAGCTATATTTTCTTTCGTCGTATATTGTAGTGTCATTCCATTTAACATTGTTATTTCTATCCTTTGTCTATCTTCAATTAAATTGTAAGAGTGCTGTTTCAATAGTTGAACCAGGTCCCATCGTCATCATCACAGCAAAATCACCACTTTTTATAACCCGTTCTTTCATCAAACGTTCGTAAGCAAAAAGAAAGGACCCACTTCCCAAATTGCCACAATCACGCAATAATTCAACCGTATGCCGAATATCATGAGCTGTGATATTGAGGGTATACTTCAAGGCGTCTAAGACTTTTTTTCCACCCGAATGCACAATCCAATGTGAAATATCTCGACGCTTTATATCAAAACGCCCCAAAAGAGTGTCCACCGGTGTTTGTGCATGAGAGCCCAAAACATAAGGAACATCACGATCTAGATGAAAGGAAAACTTTTGATGTTCTTCTTGCCAATGATAGCTCATCGCACGCCACGTATCTGGTATAATATGACTTTCAAAAGAAAGAACATGTGGAATGTGTCTTTTCGAATCTTTACTATCAGCTCGCATTGTGATTGCAGCACAACCATCACCAAAGAGAGAGTTAACAACTCCTGTACCTATCTTGTCATCAAAAACATAAAGAGCGGAATTTATCTCACAACAAACCATCAATGCTAATTTTCCTGGATTGGATTTGACCCAACTCGTAACAGGATTCAAACCATTCAATCCAGCATTACATCCCATTCCAACTACATCCATACGATGGCAATTCACTCGAAAACCAAAATGTTTGATAAACATAGCGGTTAAACCAGGTAACATAAAACCTGTGGATGAAATACAACACAACATATCAACATCTGTAGCACAAGCTCCAATCTGCTCTAGAGCTTTATCTATGGCTTGTTTTCCTAATTCCAATGCTCCTTTTCTATGTTTTTCCAATAATTCTTCTTGTGTTTCTGTGGGTTCTCCATGTTCATTCGGTTCTGGAACATATAAATATCGACCATTGATATGTGATGCCGAAAAAATCTTTCGAACAACAGGATTATCGACACGAAACAGATCTAAAATATCCTGTTGCGTGTAATAATTATTAGGAACCGCAGTACCTACTGATAAGATTCGAGGAACACAAGCATGCATATCATATGTGTATCATAAAAAAGACAAGGGCTATTTCTTTTTCTAATCAGTTATCAGTTAAAAAGAAAATACATCTTCTCTCATCCTTGTGGTCTTCTTTGTGTTTATACTTTTTATTCTCAATACTGTTTTGGCACAGTCTAATATCTCTGGGAACCAACGAGGATACATAGAAAATCGATTTTGGTATTATCCTCAAAACCAATCAACAATCGCTTCCTACAAAAATACAGTACGATGGAGACCAACATTATCAATAGAAAAAGAGCCGTCAAATGGAGGTTATCAACTTCAATGGACAATAACAGGAAATGTTCTTTTACAGCAAGGAAGAGATGTCATCCTAGATACATTGGATATCCTAGAACCACATATCTTAGAGCAAATTCCTCCAGATTTTAATGGACAGAAACCATCTTTTGACGATGTTCTTTTAGATTGTAATTGGACGTTTTATGGAGAAAATGAAATTGAACATATTGGTGATGTTTTGACATTTCCGCGACTGTTTATGGATATCAATACAGAAAAACTAGATATTCGAATAGGAAAACAATCTATCAATTGGGGATCTTCCCTTTTTTTTAATCCAACGGATATTTTGTTTCAATATCTAATCGCCGAACCTTGGCAAGAGAGACAAGGACTAGAAGGTGTTCGCTTACAATTCGGAGGAAAAAACTGGCTTTTAACGACAATTGCAACCGTGGATCTTCCTTATGGTTTAGAAGATATCAATTCCAACAATAAGAATTCACAAGAACTACCATGGTATACAGGTCTACGATGGACGCAAAATAGAAAAAGAAACAAGGTCTCCATGATTCTCGGAGCCAATCATGACCTTACCTTAGCTGGCATAGATATCAAAGGGGATTTTACATCTCGAGACATCGGCTATTGGATAGAGGGAAGTTGGAAATATGAGCATGCATTTGAACCTCACGATTCATTTTTTCAATACTCTATCGGTTTCGATAATTCTTTTGACATAGGGCAAGGGGTACGCATCGCCCTACAATTGAGTCATGATGGTTCTGGAGAAGAACCTCTTTTTTATGATTGGTCTTCTCGACGTGACTTTCCTATTGAATTACAGGATTGCGAAATGTATCATGTACGAATTCCACAAAGTTCCTCTCAAAAAAGAGTTCTTCTCGGAAGATGGTATGGACTGGGACTTTTAGAGTTTCGATTCCATCATAACTGGAGACTACAAACAAGTCTCTTTACAAATCTTATCGATCTATCTGCTTTGGCTTTTCCTGCTCTTATCTATGAACAAGCACATTTTTTGTTTTTTACAGGAGTACAATCTCGGTTTGGTCGGGAAGGAGAATTTATGCCGCCATTTTCTCAACGGAATATTATGGGAGTGGACTTACAGATGTTATATCCTTCAACACAATTTCTCATGTGGATTCGTTGGAACTATTAAGAAAATGACTTCTTTTTTATCTTTATCTTTATCTTTATCTTTCACAGGTTGTGCCTCACCCATTCAAGAGGCTTTACAACAATTTGAATCTGCACCCGGAAGTGCCCTTGAACAAATATCACTGCTTGATGAAAAGGATAGAGAAATTGCTGTCATGACAGTCATGAGAAGTCAAGCAAATACCAAATATTGCTCTCTTCTTAGTGAAGGAAAAGTAAAAGATCGATGTATTCGAATGGGAGAGTACGCATTACAACACAAAAATCTACCCAAAACATCTATCCAAGAATTACAAACCGTAGAATGTTCTTTACATAAAGATGCAGATACCTGTTGGGATTTACAGGCTACGCAATTTATCTTCGAAAAAAAATTTAATCAGATCAAATCATTATGTACAAGGATCTCTCTTTCACATTGGCAGGAAGAATGTCTTGAAAATAAAGCGGTTCAAATAGCTCAACAAGGTGAAATTCACTTGGGATTTTCCATGTGTAATGAACAAAAGAGTTGTGATCAACAAGTTTTGCTTGGCTTAGCACACTTCTCTGTGCAACATATTCTGTCTCAAAACTCGAAAGAGAAAAAACAAATACAACGCAATCGTGATTTTATTTCGCAACAACGAAAACATATCATTACAAAACTCTCTAAAAAATCTCCTATAAAGGCATATCCATATGGAGAAACTTTTTTATTTTATGTCACAGAAATCATTCAAAATGAACATAGAAATTTAACGTCTTCACTCCCCATTGAATCTATTTTGATCAAAAACTGCAACCAAGCTACCAACACACTTGCATATAACAAATGGGACTTAGAAAACCTAGCAGAATGGCAACAACAATATATGTCCTTTCTATCGAAACACCAAAAGAAACATACACCTCGTACTTTTGTTGACAAAGAGATACCAACACCAAACACAGAAAACCTTGTTGCATATGCTCCTTTCATACTTAGATCAGCAATTCCAGAAGATCCACTTGCCGATTGGACCCTTTGTTTGTTAGAAGGTGTTGCACGTCTCCAAAATGTAGATACCCGACTTCTATATGAAGCCAGATCATATCCTAATAAAATTGTTCAAAATCGTGCAAATGAACTCATCACATACCTCAAAACTTCAAAGCCAAACAACGTTCCAACAGAGAGATAAGATGTCAGCATACGACAATCCAACCTCAAAAACCCGACTTTTATTAGGACTTATAGGTCTCATCTGTCTCGGAACTGGTTGTGCCTATCTCTTCAAAGATTTGATAATTGAATACGGTAACTGGACTGTGGAACATTTTGGATTGGAAGGCATCCTATTTTTCACCATGCTCATCGATTCATCTCCCCTACCTCTTACAAATGAACCTCTTGTTCTTTTAGCACTTGGAGCAAAAATCAATCCCATCTATTTGGCTTTGGGCATGTCTCTTTTTAGCCATCTCGGATGTATTTGGGGCTGGTTGGGAGGTCGTTGGATTGCGAAAAATGAACCCCGTAAAATATGGGTCATCAATCGTTTCCCTGAATTATTCGATTACATGGATGAATATGGGGCACGAGGTGTTTTATTAGGTGCAATTTTGCCCATCCCATATGCCATCACAACTTGGGCGGCTGGTGTAACCAATGTTCCTTTTAAAGATGTCTTTTTAGCCAGTTCTGGTCGTTGGATTAAAAACTGTGTGACAGTAGGTCTAATTACGAGTGGGTGGATGCTTGGAGGCTCATAAAAAGAGTACAAATCTATATTAGGTTTCTAGAAACTCATGAACTTCTTTGATATGAATTGTATCCTCTGGAATACCTACCTTGAGTAATTCCATACAAAGGAGTTCGACCATATTCTCTCCTCGTACCTCACCTTGTAATGGATATAACGGAAGTTGGACACATTGTAGTTGACTCATATTTGCCCATCTATGATGTGCTTGTGCTATGGAGGCTGCAATATAGGCCAATGGATTTCCAAAAACACCACCACCGATCAGTGTCAAAACCAAATTTTCACTTTTTTGCATTATCGCAGCAAGATAAGTTCCTTCATAAGCTGCACGTAGTAAAAATCGGCTTTTGCTTTCCAGATGTTCAGGATAAGGCAATGGTGCTTTTTTATTCAAAGCTGCAACAAAGACTTGATCAATAATGGGGACAGGGTTTGATATTTCCATTTTTGATTGTTCTCGTCGACCAAAATAAACAGGTGCAGAAACATGAACACCTATTCGAACAGCTCGAAAAAAATCGTCACTAGGATCAAAGTGACGTGGTTCTGAACCTTTGAATATCAATTTTCCATTTTCTACAGGAAAATGATCTCGTATCATTTCATCACCTAAAAGTTCAACTTGTCGATCAAAACACTGCCCCCAAGTACTTGGTTCGGTATTCTCATTAAAGAAAGGAGCATGAATACGAGTGAGTAGTGAAATACCTGCACTTGCACTTGCAGCAGGTCCTTGTGTATGATCGAGAGCATTATTCGAAACAAAACGTCCTCCTGCCATATCAGTCCAATTGCTTGGAACTTCAGCACAATTAAAATTAGACGCCACTTGAAACATAGACTTCGGCTGAGCACATGATTGTAAATAAGCCACATCGACATGTGGTTTCGCCTCATCTGTCGTTCGAACAATAATTTCAAATTTGGGATATTTTGTTTTTTTAGAAGTTGTCACTTGAGAAAGCAAAGAAGAAATAGAATGAACAGAAAAACAACCAGCATCCCAAATATTACTATTCTTTGGGTTCACAATAGAGAGCCCCGTTTCATTCGTACGAATAAATTGTTCTCGGTTTGCTAAAAACTCTTGTTCAGATACTCCAACCCAATCTTTAAACCACGTGAATCTATTTTGCATTTCCATATTATTTTTACTCCAAGTTGTAGAAAGATCTTATTTTTTATTTCTAATTTATGGATGCATTACCCGAAAGCCCAATGATGTTCCTTTATTTTGTGGAGCCCCTTGTTCTCGTTTTGCATGCCGAAGTTGTAAAGGCTGACCACTTCCTCCTTTTTGAACTTTCGAAGAACCTGAACTATTACCTACAGGATCAGTGACATCGAAGGTCCCCAAAGAAGAATCATAAACATCATTGGTCCATTCTTTCGCGTTACCTATCATACCAAACAATCCAAAATCATTTGCTATTTTTTGAGCCACTGGAAAGGTTTGATTGTATCCATCCAAACAATATGTTGCTAAAGTCTGAAAGTCTGTACCATCATCAAGCAAAAAGGTCCCTGAACAAGAGTACCCTGAGCCAGATGGTATATTTCCACCACCAGTAGAGGTCCAAAAACTAGGTCCTGCTGAAACGGAGTTCGGATCTGCTGTTCCTGCACGAGCGGCATATTCCCATTCGGCTTCTGTTGGCAAGCGATATCCATCACAATTGTAGGGTAATGACAAATCAGAACATGTTCCATTACTACAAGCATAACATGCTGATTTCCCCTCTTGAACAGACAATGCATTGGCAAACATAGCAGCCTCATGCCACGAGATATTTGCAACAGCATATTCATCAGTAACCGTATAGTTCATGGAAGGTACTGTATTCATCAAAGCGAAGTATTGCCCACGTGTAACTTCTGTTGTTTGCATGTAATAATTTTGCGTTAAGATCACGGTATGTAAATCTTCATTGCTATCTCGATTGTTTTCATAGGAGGGACTCCCCATCCAAAATGAACCCGCTGGTATTTCTACAAATTCCATTTGTGTATTTCCAACAACAATTATCTCATCACAATCACCATATAAACATTGTAAATTTTCATGTACAATGCTACTCTCTTCAGATATTATCGTTTCAAATCCGTCATCTACCTCAACCTCACAGTTCAATTCATCATTTGCCCAAATTATAGAAGAATCCAATTGTATCTGTGGGGAGGTAGATTGTGAAATAACAGTTGTCGTTCCCGAACTCACCCTATGCCAAGTATAGGTATATGTAAGGGAGTCTCCATCCTCATCTGTTGCATCAACCACACATGACACCAAAGAATCTATATTGACTGGTTGTGGTTCAATACTGATATTATGAATCGTGGGCTCTTGATTTTCCACTGTCAATATCATAGAAAACCCCTCGACTGTATCAAGAACATTATCTGTAACCACAACACGACACAAAAACTGATCTTGGACATCTAAAGAAGTCTGTGACATCATAATCTCATCACCAGTATATATCACATTACCAAAAACATCTTCCCAAGTATAGGTATATGTCAACGGATTTTGATCATCATCGTATCCCTGTGCAGAACAAAATAAATTGCTATCTCGGTATACAATTGTCGGATTGACAACAACAATACTCATAGTAGGAGAAGAGTTGTCAATATTGATACTATCTGTCCTTATCTCATTAAGTCCTCCAGTACTCCATGTAGCCTCACAGATAATATCTTGTAAAGGTTCTGTATTTGTTGGTGTTAAAAAAATACTGTTTCCACTTTCGATTTCGCCCCCTTGAGCATCAAGCCATCGAAAAGAGATAGATAATGAATTCCCCAACCCATCTTCAGCTGTAGCT
>JACLAC010002060.1_pt1 | contig 15576 bp, 10 predicted proteins | sample 8027881 | NCBI WGS metagenome assembly JACLAC01 (sample SAMN15725517, study PRJNA655200) | protist metagenome | isolation source: fluorescence activated cell sorting (FACS) single amplified genomes of... | place: Spain: Blaines Bay Microbial Observatory, Mediterranean Sea | collected 2016-01-19
ATTCAATTATAGAAGAAGCAAGAAGATCTGAATGTGAATGGTACATTGTAGAACAAGATCATTCGTTAATTGATCCTTTTGAATCGATTAAAATGAGTTATAACTTTCTAGTAGAAAATTTTGCTAGCTAACATATGGGAAAGTTAAATGTATTGTTAATTTGCGTTGATCAGTGGTCAGGAAAATTTGTCGGTGCTGCGGGGCACAGAGTCGTAAAAACACCTACGTTAGACTCATTAATACAATGTGGAATAAATTACTCTAATGCTTACTCAGAATGCCCAGTCTGCATCCCAGCAAGGCGAACAATCATGACTGGGCTGAGTCCAAAAAACCATGGGAATCGAGAATACTGTGAGAAGCTCGAAATGCCAAAGGTACAAACATTGGCTGAATCGTTCAAGAAGGCTGGTTATCAAGCTTTTGCAGTTGGTAAGATGCACGTTTACCCGCAAAGGAATAGAATTGGTTTTGATGATATAATTTTACATGAAGAAGGAAGAAACCAATTTGGAGTTTCAGACGATTATCAAGTGTGGCTTACAGAACAGGGCTTTGGGGGCGAAGAGTTCGGGCATGGCATGTCAAATAATGAGTATCTGACAAGACCGTGGCATTTGCCCGAAAAAGCGCACCCAACAAACTGGTCAACAAGAGAAATGATTAAAATGATAAGGAGAAGAGATCCAACAAAACCGGCACTTTTCTACTTATCATATCAGTTTCCTCATCCACCTCTTGTACCAATTGCGCAGTACTTTGACATGTACGAAAAAGAGGAAATTGACTCACCAGTATTGTCAAGTGACTGGTTGAATGTTAAAAATTTTACAATTGCTTATCTACAACAATTAGGGAAAAACTATTCACTAAATTTAATTAGAGCCGCTAGGCAGGCTTATTACGCCCAATGTACCTACATTGATCACCAGTTAAGACTTCTAATAGGGACACTGAGAGAAGAAGGGGTTCTGTCTAACACTTTGATAGCTTTTACAAGTGATCACGGAGAAATGCTTGGGAATCATAAGATGTGGGGCAAAAGAAGCTTTTACGAAAATTCTGCGAAAATACCAATGATAATTTCAGGAGAATGCATTGGGAACAGAAATGAGGAGAATACAAGATTAGTAGGTCAAATTGACCTTATGCCAACCCTGTTGGATATTTGTGAAATTGATCATGGGCTTGATCTCGATGGCTTATCAGTTTTTTCATCAAACTCACACAAATATTTGTTTGGTGAAATAAATGAAGTGCCTTCAGCAACAAGGATGATTCATGACGGTCGGTTTAAACTGATTTATTATCCAGTAGGAAACTACTTTCAGCTTTTTGATCTAAACAATGATCCTGAGGAACAAATTAATTTAGTTCATCAGGAGGAATTTTTCGGAAAATTTAGAGAACTAGAGAAAATTCTAATCCAGAATTTGAATAGTGGCGATGAAAAATGGGCGCATAATGATGTTTTAGAAGGCCTCGAAGACAGAGATTTTTCTCCAAATATCAATCTTAAAATTGGAAATCAAAGAGGTGTAAATCTACACCCACAAAATTTTAACCTTTAGAAGAAGGAGAAAATAAACTTAAACACAACATGATAAACTTCCAAAAAATTATTTTACAGGGAAAAAAAATGAAAAAGATTTTTAAAAAGATTACATCAATTCCACTTATTCTCGGAATTCCACTGGTAGTTAATGCAGCGAAGTATCAAGAATCACCCGAATTAAAAAAAATGGTAGACTCTGGTAAGATTGAATCGGTGACAGAAAGACTTCCTGAAAACCCAAGAGTCATAACTGTAGTTGATGAAATTGGTAAGTATGGAGGAATATGGAACGCAGGACTTAAGGGAGAAAATGATACAGGTTGGTTTGCAAGATCGGTTCAATATGAGCCGTTAATTGCCTACAATAGAGAATGGACAGGAATACAAGAAAATGTCGCTGAAAGCTGGACTGTTAGTGAAGACAGTACAGTTTTCAGATTCACTCTGCGTAAAGGACATAAATGGTCAGATGGTAAACCATTCACTGCACATGATATTGTCTTTGCAATGAATGATGTTTTCTACAACCCAGACATAGTGGATTCAGGTTCATCCATATTTAAGGCTGCTGGAGAACCTGCAACAGTGACTGCGATCGATGACCGGACAGTTGAATTCAAATTTAATGCAGCTTATGGAATGTTCTTGATCAAGTTAGCATCTGTTGATAGCAGAGGGCTGACTGATACTCCTAAACATTATTGTGAGAAATATCATAAAAAATACAACAGCAATGTAGATGCACTCGCTAAACAAGAAGGGTTTGATGATTGGTCCCAATTATATGTGTATCACTGTAACTATGGTGGAGACAAAGCCGGATTTAAGGATGTTAACCGACCTACGATACTTCCTTGGTCATTGACAAAACCATATGACATCAACAATCAAGTAGTTTCATTTAGAAGAAATCCCTACTTTTATAAGGTTGATACTGAGGGTAACCAATTACCTTATCTTGATGGCATTGATTTTTACAGAGCACAGGATGCTAATGATTTAGTTTTAAGGGCTCTAAACGGAAAAATTGATTATCAGTTAAGGCACATTGCAACAACACAAAACCAAGCGGTATTTATTGAGGGTGCTGAAAAAGGAGGATATGAACTAGTACCCGCAACCTCAGCAATGGCAAATGCGTTAGCAGTTTCACTCAATCTTACACACAAAGATCCCGTTAAAAGGCAAATCTTCAGCGACAAGCAATTCAGGATTGCTTTATCTCACGCCATCGACAGACAAGAAATCATTGATGCAGTCTTTGTAGGACAAGCTGAACCATTTCAGCTTGCTCCATTGAAGGGGCATCCACTTTTCAACGAGCAACTGGCAACACAATATACTGAATATGATCCGGACAAAGCCAACGCTATCCTTGATAAGGCAGGATACAAACGAGGTTCTGACGGGTTTAGAATAGGTCCAGATGGCAAAACAATCAGCTTTGTTATTCCATCAGCTGGAGAATTCAAACCATACTTCGTTCCTATTGTCGAACTAGTACAACTCTACTGGGAAGAAATAGGTATCAAAGCAGAATTCGAGAGTATGGATCGCAATTCATTCTACACACTAAAAGACTCCAACCAACATGATGTTGGGATTTGGATCGGATCTGGAGGAGGCGGATTCGATGTCATGTTGAATCCAAGATACTTTTTCCCATGGAGTTCAGAATCTTTATTTGGAATCGGCTGGTATCAATGGGATAGAGATCCGAATGGTGAAATTGCGGTAGAGCCACCGCCGGCGGTGAAAAAACAATTTGAACTCTACAACAAGGTGATGGCTTCTTCTGACATTGATTCGCAAAACAAATACATGAAAGAACTTCTTCAAATATCGGCAGATGAATTTTGGACCATGGGTATCGCGACACCTGCTCCAAATTACGCGATCAAAAAGAAGAATTTCCACAATGTTTTAGCGGGTCAAATATATTCCTGGACCTATCCATACCCAGCACCTGCTGAAACATCACAGTATTTCAAAGACTAATAAACAAAACTCCTAATTATTAGTACAAACAGAAGATGATAAAGTTCTTAGCATCTCGATTTATCAATGCGATAATAATGTTGTGGGCATTGTCATTAATTACGTTTGTACTAATACAACTTCCTCCTGGTGATGCTCTAACGGCCCACCTAGCCGTTCTAGCAGCCCAGGGGGAAGAAATGGATGTTACAGAAATCAAGAGATTAAGAGAGGTATATGGTTTAGATGGCCCAATGCATATTCGCTATTTTAGATGGATATCAGGAGTGTTAGTTGGCGATTTCGGACAAAGTTTTCTTTATAATCGACCTGTTGGGGAGCTGATTTGGAAAAGATTAGGATGGTCAGCCAGTGTTGAGGGTCTAGCAATCTTAGTTACTTGGTTAGTAGCAATACCGATAGGGATTTATTCTGCTGTACGCAAGTACTCTCTTGGAGATTATGTTTCAACAGTTTTCGGATTCATTGGTATGGCAATACCCAACTTTTTCTTTGCCTTACTTCTGATGTATTGGTCTTACGTGTACTTCGGAGAGAATTTAGGAGGATTATACTCTTCTGAACTCGAAGACCAACCCTGGTCGGTAAAAAGAGTCATTGATTTTCTAGCTCACGCATGGGCCCCAGTTTTGGTGTTGGCAACAGCAAGTACGGCACAACTGATCAGAATATTAAGGGCTAATTTACTAGACGAATTAAGTAAACCTTATGTTGTAACAGCGAGATCAAAAGGACTAAGTGAGACTCGACTACTACTCAAGTACCCACTCAGATTGGCTTTAAATCCTGTTATAAGTACTCTTGGGTGGTTACTACCAAATTTAATTTCAGTATCAGCCGTTGTGAGCGTTGTCTTAAACTTACCGACAACTGGTAGTATGATGCTATCGGCACTCATGAACCAAGATATGTATTTGGCAGGAGCATTTGTACTTTTATTGGGTGCACTAACATTATTTGGAACATTTTTATCGGATATACTTTTAGCTATTGTAGATCCGAGAATTCGTTTGGGTTTCACAGAATTGTAAATGAATATAGAAACAAATAATAGCCCACATCAATCAATCAAGTATCGTGTAGTTGCGGGGGAATCACAGTGGGCACTGATTTGGAAAAGATTTAAAAAACATCGTCTAGCTCAAATCAGTGGTATTGTTCTAATATTCCTATACACAATAGCTGCATTCGCGGAGTTTCTTTCCCCAAGATCACCCACCTATTTTAAAGCCAGTTACACCTACGCACCTCCCCAAGAAATTTTCTTTTTTCAGCAGAAAAAAGACGGAAGTTACCAATGGAAGCCTCATGTTTTGGGTTACAAAACGAAAGTTGATCCAAAAGCTATGAAACGGACTTTTGAACCAAATCCAAAGAAAATCATTGAAATTGTCCTCTTTCCAAAAGTTAAGGAGTATCACTTGATGGGTGTTTTCCCGCTTGAAACAAGGTTATTTGGAACAAAAAGAGAAAGAGATCCATTTTATCTTTTGGGCTCGGACAGAATCGGGAGAGACTTATTAAGCCGCTTAATTCAGGGTACAAGAATCTCCTTATCAATTGGATTGATTGGAGTTATTATTAGTTTAGTCTTGGGAGTTTTAATTGGCGGAATTTCTGGATTAGTTGGTGGAACAACAGATTCAATCATTCAAAAAGTAATTGTATTTTTGAGATCTCTACCAGCAATACCATTGTGGTTAACTTTAGCAGCTAGCTTACCTAGAGAATGGTCGTCAATTGCAGTTTATTTCTCTATAACAATCATACTATCATTAATTGGATGGACCGAACTTGCTAGAGTCGTGCGGGGCAGATTCTTAGCAATGAAAACAGAAGATTTCATTACAGCAGCAAAGTTAGATGGTTGTTCTGATATTCGAATAATTTTACGACACATGGTGCCATCATTTACGAGTCATATTATCGCATCAACTACCCTTTCAATTCCGGGGATGATTTTAGCTGAGACCGCATTAAGTTTTCTCGGTTTAGGTTTACAGCCACCAGTTGTAAGCTGGGGGACTTTAATGCAAGATGCTCAGAACATCAGAGCACTTTCAACTGCACCTTGGTTACTAATACCCGGAGTACTAGCAATCATAACAATACTCTCAATGAACTTTCTAGGTGATGGATTGCGCGACGCAGCAGATCCTTACGATCAATTCATAAAAAGATAAGATGGATTCTTCTTTTTCAATAAAATTAGAACTAAAAGATTTAAGTGTTAAATTTAAAACTGATGACGGAAATTTGCTCGCAGTAAATAAGATCAATCTCCAAGTCCCAGCATCTAAAACATTATGTATCGTAGGTGAAAGTGGCTGTGGGAAGAGTGTTACTGTAAGTTCTATTTTAAAATTACATGATCCGGATTCTTCAGTCATTGAAGGTGAAATTATTTATCATCAAGACGATAAAGATATTCGCCAAATCAATGAAATGCATTCGAAAAGCAAGGCAATGCAGGAAATAAGGGGCAATCAAATATCAATGATATTTCAAGAGCCCATGACTGCTCTCAGTCCTGTACATACTGTTGGAGATCAGATTTGCGAAATGATGATATTACATAAAAAGTTGAGTTTGCGTGAGGCTTCAGAAAGGACAATTGCATTGCTTGAAAAAGTAGGAATTCCTTCGCCCCAGAAACGATTCAATCTCTATCCTTTTCAACTCTCAGGTGGTATGAGGCAAAGGGTAATGATTGCAATGGCGCTGAGTTGTAATCCTCAGGTCTTGATAGCGGACGAACCGACAACAGCACTGGATGTGACTACTCAATCACAGATTTTGTTCCTGCTGAAAGAATTACAAGAAGAATATGGTATGACAATTATTTTCATCACACATGATCTCGGTGTTGTTGGTGAAATTGCAGACTACGTTGGGGTGATGTATTTAGGTGAAATGGTTGAATACGGTGATGTTTACACAATTTTTGAAAAACCTGTGCACCCTTACACCAAAGACTTACTTGCTTCAATTCCAACTATAGACAGAGAATGGGATCAAAGGCTTAACCCTATTGAAGGATCAGTACCTTCATTAAATCAAAGACCAAATGGATGTTGTTACCATCCAAGATGCCTAGTCCGAAAGAAAGTATGTGAAAACGAAGTCCCAAAACTTTATATCGACAAAACCAATAATCATAAAGTTTCCTGCTTCCTTGCAGATTCTATCTTTCAAAGAGATATAGTTTGAGCACCACCGAATCGAATGTTTTAGAGATAAAAGATATCAAGCTTGAATTCATTGTTAAATCTGGTTTTCTCTCAAAGCATGAGACGGTTAAAGTCCTTAATGGGATTGATTTGAGTGTCAGCCGTGGTACTACCGTTGCTCTTGTTGGCGAGAGCGGTTGCGGAAAAACTACGTTGGGGAGGACTATACTGGGACTGTATAAACAATCTAAGGGTTCGGTAATCTATAGAGATTTGTTCGAGAAAACTTATTCGATACTTAATTGTACCAAATTAGAACTCAAAAAGTTACGAAAAGAACTTCGAATGATTTTTCAAGATCCTTTTTCATCTTTGAACCCAAGGTTGCCTGTTTTTGATATCATAGGTGAACCATTATTAATGAACAAAAATGTTAAGCGAAGTGAGTTACAAGAGAAAATTGAGAAGGCTTTAATACAAGTAAATTTACCTGTGGATTCAATGCGTAGGTATCCTCACGCGTTTTCAGGTGGACAAAGGCAGAGAATATCAATTGCAAGAGCGCTTATAACTGACCCCCAATTACTTATTGCCGATGAAGCGGTTTCTGCTTTAGATGTATCTGTACAAGCTCAAATTCTTAACTTACTTATTGACTTAAAAAAAGAGCTAGGTTTAACATTTATATTCATTAGCCATGACTTGGCAGTAGTTAAATATATTAGTGATTTTGTTGCAGTAATGTATCTAGGTAAGATTGTTGAAAGAGCACCAGTTAAAGAAATATTTGAAAATCCTAAGCACCCTTACACTAAGATTCTATTAGCCTCAGTCCCGAACCCTAACCCTAGAAAAAGATCACTTTCTAAGACCGTTGTTTCAAGTGGTGAAATCCCAGATATGATTGACTTACCGCATGGCTGTTCTTTTCAGAACCGGTGCCCAATTTCGACAAGTGAATGTAAAAATAAATCTCCAAAACTAAGTAAAATCACTGGGGTTGACCACGAAGTTGCTTGTCATAATTTTGAGTAGTTATTATTAGTCGATAACATGGAAAAAAAATACATAGTGGCTGATGAAGAATGTGAGTGGCTCCCTTGGAAAGCCTTCAACAACCCGACCGTTATGAAAGATCAAGGAAAAATAAGAGAAGAATTAGCAACAAATTTTAATGTAGACATTCATCCAGAATCCTTCATTGCTTTTCAAGCACGAATCTATCTGGGTAGCAAGGATGAGAAAGGTTATTTAAAAATTGGAAGAAACAGCTTTATTGCAGCAAATTCAATCATTAGAGGATCATCAATTGTATTGGGAGAATATTCGACTGTAAATTCATTTTGTAGCGTCTTTGGTAAAGTTGAGATGGGTGATGGTGTTCGCATCGGATCCTTCACTACTTTAGCAGGCGCTAATCATGGACATCAATCGACTGACATTCCCATTTACAAACAGAATCATACTCATGAGGGTATTTTAATTGGCAACGATGTCTGGATAGGATCAAACTGCTCTATAGTTGATGGGGTAAAGATTGGAGATCATGTAGTGATTGGTGCCGGGTCAGTTGTAACCAAAGATGTAGATGATTATTCATTTGTTGCTGGCAACCCAGCAACATTGATTAAAGATCGAAGAACTGGTACCCAAAGTATTCATAATGGAATCGCTCATGCCTTAGGGGTGTTTAGTGAAAATTTTGGAAATCAATGTCAATCTTTGCTGAGAAATTATCAATTAAATGACATAGCCTGCTCTGATTTTGATGGACGATATCCTGAAGGAGTAAAACGAGTAAGATTTTTGTGTGATGCAATTGAGATTTCTTCAATGATTGATGAATTGCCACCTAATTGGACACGGTCTTCTCTCATTAGTCATTTACAAAACCTTCAAGACCAAGAAACTGGGCTAACACCCGACCCCAATATACCAATTGACAAACTTGATACGGATACAATCCTCAGAACATCTAACGATAGTTATTGCGGTTATCATTTATTGAGCGTTGGGTATGCTCTAGAAGTATTGGGTAGTCATTTCAAATTTCCTATTAACGCAGTTTCAGAAATTTCTGAGGCCACACTATTAGAGCAACTCAATAATAAACTGCCATGGAATGATTCTGCCTGGAAAGCAGGTAGTTGGATCGATCACTACTCTACTGGAGTTTATCACAATTACATGTACCACCAAAAACCTCGTAGAATTGAAATCCTTGTAGGTTGGCTGCATGAAAATATTGATACCTCCTCGGGCCTCTGGGGAAAATCAACTCGTAAAGAGGGGTGGTTACAACCGGTAAATGGATTTTACAGATTGACAAGAGGTCTTCACGCACAATTCGGTGTAAAGTTGCCTTTGCCTGAGACAACTATCGACACTGTTCTGAGCTATATCCGTCAGAATAATTATTTTGCTACTCAAAATATAAATGCTTGTAATCTATTAGATGTTGCTCACCCACTTTGGCTCTGTGGTAAACAAACGGATTACAGGAGAGAAGAAATTGAGAAGATTTTTTCTGAGTTATTACTGCGAATTATTAAAACCTGGCATAATAATAGAGGATTTAGTTTTGCACCAGGTTTACAGCCTTCACTTCAGGGCACTGAAATGTGGTTATCAATCATTTATATAATTGCTTCTTGTCTGGGAGCAGAAAAATCTTTACGTTATGAACCTAAGGGAGTGCATAGGACTAATGTCGCAGCACCACTTTCTTAATTGTATGAACGAGTGAATGTCAAAATTTTATTTTTCACATCATTTGTAATCGGCTTTTCCCATCTTGGTGGAATATACTTCACGTTTACAAATCTTCTGCTTCACCGCCTGAATCAAGACATCAATTTTATAGGAAATATTAATGCTTTCTCGCAAATATTTCTTGTATTAGGATCGGTGACTTGCCCAGTACTCCACAATTTCTTCTCCGAAAAAAGAATACTCCAATCGTCTAGCTTATCGCTTTTTGTTTCTCTATTCCTTCTGAGCTACACTTACCTTTTGGATAATTCTTCACGCATATTCTTTTTTTCAGTCCTTCACATAGCCTCCTATTTTTTCTTGGGAATACTCATTGTCTTATTGAATCCCTTAGTCCACAAGTATTCAAACAAATCAAATCTTAAAAAAAATGTTTCAATACAAGTTGCATTAATGATACTTGGAGGTCTGTTGGGCTCTCTTTTCGGTGGCCTTATAGTCAAAGTTTTTCTACACCAATTTTCATACAGCAATGAATCTGTAGAACCTATCTATTTTGCTATGTTTGTAGCAAGTCTGTTTTACATTTTAGTCTTTGTATTCACCTTTCATTTTGAAGTTGGCGGCTATGGTCTAGATGAGCGCACACATCAGAGCCAAAATTTACCCAAAACAATTGCGGCTAGAAATAATTCTTTGAACCAACTAATAATTCTTATCATTTCAGTATTTATAATATTTCGATTAGCTGGTGAGTATTCTTTAAGAATATATTTTAACCTGTATTTAAATAATGAAGTTGGAATTGATTTGGCTGACATTGCTTTTCTATTCAGTGTAGCTCAATTTGTCTCCCTGGGAGGTCCTTTAATTTCACTTTTTCTGATGAATAGATTTGAGGAAGAAAAGGTATTTGCATCAGCAACTTTCCTTTTAGGGTTAGCTGTTTTATTAATCGGAGTGGTATCTGACAAAATTTTAATATTTTGTTTTTACGTCTTCTCTCTACTCTGTGCTCAGATAGCTCGGCCCTCGTTGGTAATAATCACCATGAAGCATTTACCACTTTATTTTCAAACGAAAATGTCTGGTGCTAATATTGTTGCAATTGGCCTGTCTGGGTTTCTTGTATCTTACCTTGGAACAATACTCATCGATCCAACGAGTTATTCTTTTTATTTTTCAGTGGCAGGTATAATCTCCATGGCATCAGCAATAATTTTTCTCCTATTTATTCACCGATTACTTCTTTCTTTGTCTTCAAAAAAATCTACTGGTGCACTTAGTTAAATTTTACTTATACGCAATATTCGTACTCTTTACCAGATACAAGCAAGTACCGGGGTTTTGGTTGATCACCAGTGTATTTAGTTTTTGAACTCATGTATCCAATGGTAACCCCTATCCTTCCGTTTGAGCTCAAGTTTGGTCCAGTTCTATGCAGCACTTTACTGTGGTGAAAACAACAACTGCCCGCTTTTAATGGAATAGCAACCTCTCTTTCGTAATTGATATCTTTGTCCTCGATTCTAAAATCCTCGAGATGCTTGTGATCAATGATTTCTCCCTTGTGTGAGCCTGGTATATATCTCATACAACCATTTTCAATCGTCGAATCATTAATTGCAATCCAACAAATGATCTGGTTTCTTGGCTCTACATCTGTCCAATATGCGGAATCCTGATGCGGAGGCTTTGCTGATCCAATATGCGCTTGCTTGCACATGGTTTGATCAAGATAAACTTTCAAATCTGGTCCAATGATGGCTTTCACATAAGCTAATATTTCTGGTTTTCTAGCTAGCTCTGTGAAAATTGAATCGTATTTTGTTAGGTGAGATATTTTTCTGACGGTACTTATATCTTTTACAGAATTTTGTCCTTCCAATTTAGGTTCAATTTGTATGTACTTTTCTGGAAAATCAGTTTCACCTTTAGCAATGTCTTCCAATCTTTTTCCAATTTGTTCTACCTCTGATATAGATAAAATATTTTCAACAGGTAGATACCCTTCTTCTCTAAACCTTTTAATTGATTCTTCTGGTACTTTCATATTCGTTAACTCTGGCTAATTGATCCTGATTTGAGCGTTTTAGGATACGTGGGTGTTTCTGACTATCTTTGTACTCTTCTAATATTTGAAATATTTAGTTTCTTACGCATACTAAATATTTTTGAAATAGAATTAGCTGAGGATGTTTTTCAGAAAAGATCATGAACTTAATGAAGATTCAATTCAAATGAAACATCAATAAATCCTACGTTTCCGCTAAATTCTCCTCTATCAAACACCGCAAGTTGTCTTCGTGAAAATGGATCACATGGTGCGGGCGTAAGTACTCAAAGAAGCTTTGTCCTGCATGGGTACTGTAGTGGTTGTCTGCTGCAAAAAGAATCATGGCTACTCCAAGTAGTGGCCATCGCGATCAAAGAACAATGAGTTGAATCAGGCCATGGTCGCCAGCATCTCGAGTGTCACCGCGTAGCGCAAGCGCTTTCCATTCTGCCAGGCCAGATACTCCTCGATCACCGTGTCTGCCATCCTGTTCACTTCCCCACCAATTGACCCTGCAATATGGCTGCTCATGAACACATTCGGTAGTCTGTAAAAAGCGGATTCCTCAAGTGATGGTTCTGGATCGGTGACATCCAGCAGCGCAGTCAAGTCTGGTCGTTGCTTCAGCACGGTCACAAGGTCGGATTCCACGACGGTCGCCCCTCGGCCTGTGTTGAGGAAGACCGCATTTTCAGGCAAGGCTTGAAAATGAAAGGCACGAAGCAGTCCCTTCGTTTCGGGCACATTCGCCAGGTGGTTTGAGACGACCTGCCCACGTGCAATTGCCTCCTCTAGCGTTACTTTCTCTACACCCAACTTTGCAGCGTCCTCCGATGAAAGAAATGGGTCGAATACTAGTACGTTCAAGTCAAAGGGTGCCAGCCGTTCAATTATTTTCCGACCTACCATCCCAGCTCCGAGTATGGTGATGGTTGTGCCGTAGTTCCCAACTCCAACGAAAGGATTTTTACGTCCTTCTGGGGTGGCGCAATCACGAATGTTTCGAAAATAGCCCTTTGTCGCCAGCAGGATCTGTGAAATCGTGAACTCAGCCACGGGAACAGCGTTGGCGGCCCAAGCACTGATCACAAGTACCTGTTTTCTTAAAAAAGGCTCTGCAAAGAACTTTACGGAACCAGCTGCGTAGAAAACTGCTTTGAGTGAAGGTAGCTGGGCAAGCTGTGTTGCATTCAGCGTCGGCATCCCCCAGGTAGAAAAGATCACCTCGACTGAGCGGAGATTCTGCACATGGACGTCGAAGTTTTCAGTGGAGATGATCACAGGGTAGAGATCACAGAGCTGGGCCAGACGATCTTTGCGGCCATTCCCGTAGACCATGTCCAGGCGTGCTGGTTGATTACTGAAAAACGCGGCTTTTGTTATCATATCCAGACCTCGATCTCAGTTTCCAAGCAGGAGAAAAAGGGAGTAACTATGGTGGGGAATTGCCAGAACGATGATCTTTGAAGAAATCTCTGAACTAGCTTGTTGGTGTTCTTCTCTCTGGCAGAGACAGAAAGACCCTCATTCTCTGGAAAACTCTCACCTAGTTGCAAGCGGCTTTGCTTTGGAAAAAATCTGAAAACCCTTGCCCAATAGTAGATCGTTGAGTCAGCACTGCTTTGAAAAGCCCTCACCCAACTGGAAAAGGGGACCATCGTAGGCGGTGGGTGTGGGATTGTGTTGAACTGAAATGCGAGGCAATTGAGAGGATTAAACTAGTTCTTCATCCAGATTTTTGGCCACCTTCTCCACCGAAAGAAGGCAAAATGAAAAGTTTGTGGATCAAGAACAAGTCGCTCCAGTATGGAGGGAAGCCATGGTTTCCTCAGAGATTATAGGGTCCCTTGCTGTTCCAAAATGAAGACCTTCCAGCTTCATTGGACCAACCAGCTGAGGCCAGACTCACACCTCACTGGGGGCCAGGAACTTTGACAGAAGCCTGGCTAGCTGAGTTCAGCCGCAGATATCGAGCTGATTGATCCATCAAAATTGACACCATTGTTCCAGGTGGTACTAGGGACTCGGGGTATCATGCTCATACAGGTTACTCACCTCTTCTGTACTCAAAGCTCTTCCATAAACCTTGAACTCATCAATGTAGCCCTTCCAGTGATACTCTTCCCTACGGTTGGTTCCAATTTTGAGAGTATTCCAAGGAGGTGTGTTGGAGCCAATTTTCGAAGTTGAGAACGTATTGCTGTTGGAGACATTGTCCAAATACAAGGTTGCTGTACCATTGTCATACTTAACCAAGGCCAAATGGTGCCATTGGTGTTTTGTATAATTGTCTTGTGTGTAGAGGCCTATGTCGCCACTTGCGTCACCTTTTGCCACCCTGAATCGAATCAACGGTTTGGTCATCGTTCCAGATCGTCTCTCTTTCGCACTGTCTAACTGGAAACTCCAGATATTACTGTCGTTACCAGTATCTGGAACATACCTTGAGGACACCAAAGAGCTGTATTCTGGCATATCTTCATCAGCTTTGAACCAGAGCGAGATGGTGAAGTTGTCTCGCAGAGCTGTCTCATTATCACTGGTAAAATTGTCGTTGTGGGCATATCCCCCGCTGGAATCAAAGTACCCTGCCCGATTCCCAGAATAGCAGCTTCCGGCTGAGACTAGCTGAAAGCCATCTGCACCGAGGAGATCATATCTACCATCGCCATACTTTCTTTTCTGATCAGCCAGCCCAGAGTTGAAGTCGTAATACACTAACAGAGAAGTATCATTATCTGCCTGAGGTTGTGCAGTGGGACTTGGGAAGCCAGAGCAATCTAAGATGCTTGGGGTGCTGCTGGCCTCGTTGCTCCGGGTGCCTACCAAGCCGCTTTGACTGACGGCAGCAACTTTGTAGTAGTAAGTAGTTCCGTTGTCTCTGCCACCGTGGATGTAGGAGCAGCTTCCACTGGTACAGACACTACTAGAAGATGAACCCAACACTTTTTCGATGCGGTTGCGACTGTTGTTGTCTGAGAAGGAAACATTGTCCCAGTAGACGGTGTAGTTATCTGCTCCAGCCACACCACTCCAGGTGAGGGTCACTTGCTGAGATTCATTACTACTGGCACTAAGGCCGGATGTAGTCCAGTTTGTTGGGAGATCTAGCGGAGTACCACTTTTTTCTACAGACAGTGCACTCTCTTGCCCATCTTTCACTGAGAGGACCCGATAGTAGTGGATAATCCCACCGGTCAGGGTTGGTACTATTCCTGACGAACTCATATCGGTTAGCGTTGTGCCTGTTGGTGAGCCCAGTAAAGTGCTGCTTGTTGTTACACCAGGGCTAGTACTTCGGTAAACCTTATAGCTACTGGCACCACTAACTGCGTCCCAAGTTAAGACATTCTTCTCCTCACCGGCTGTTACCGTCAGGTTGGTTGGAATATGACACTCAGCATAAACGGAGCAGCTCGACACTACTTCCTGTTCTGTAAAGGCTCTGCCATAGACTTTGACTTCATCGATGTAGCCCTTCCACAATCTGGATTCTACGTTTTTTGAGCGGTTTAAACCGACAACTAGCCCATACCATTTGACAGGAAAATTAGTATTGCTTCCTAGTAGTTTTCCAAGTGAATAGAATTCGGCAGTATCATTATCATAGTGTACAGCGGCTAGGTGATGCCATTTGTGCAGTGGAAGAGCCGCGGCAGATGGAGGAGAGACGCTACTAACGATTGTTCTTTCAGAACCATTGTCCATCGTGATCCACTCAATTCTGTCCTTGCCATCAATATTAATCTGGGACTTGTTTTGCCAACCTGTTGGCTCCATGTCGCTCTTGAAACCGGTGTTCAGAGCTGAGGCAAATTTAGGCATATCTCCATCAGCATTGACCCACATGGTAATAGTAAAGTTGCCTGCTGCCAGCTTGCTACCAATGGTGCTGTCGTTATCTCTAAAATTCCTGTTTTCTGCATAGCCACTTGTCGAGTCAAAGTAGCCAGAGAGACCATAGCCACAGCCATCGTCAAACTTCATCGTTCCACCAACATTGGTCAGGTGAAAAGTACTCTTGTTGTCATTTAAGTTATTGTTAAACGGATAGTAGACAAGCAGATCTGGGTCATTGTCAGCCA
>JACLAC010005897.1_pt1 | contig 15571 bp, 8 predicted proteins | sample 8027881 | NCBI WGS metagenome assembly JACLAC01 (sample SAMN15725517, study PRJNA655200) | protist metagenome | isolation source: fluorescence activated cell sorting (FACS) single amplified genomes of... | place: Spain: Blaines Bay Microbial Observatory, Mediterranean Sea | collected 2016-01-19
TGAATGGTGCCAAATACAATGTTTTTGCGGCAACCCAAGCCGCTGAAGCACCGACCAGTGCCGCAGGGAGCAGCTCTCGACAAAGCAGTGCAGCGCCAAGTCCTGCAGAAAAAATGGTCATGAAGAAACCTGCTGCATTGGCACGGAGAGCTCCCTGTACCAAAGAGTGCTCTCCCGCAAGAATCGCAGCCAGCTCAGGAAATGCTGGTGGAATGGTTTGTGGAGAATCATAGAGGGCCATCAAGGTCTCGATGATGGAGCTACGGGTTGCTGCTGGGGGGGGCTCTGTTGCTGCCGGCTCACCTTACCAGCCCTTCTTTTTTCCTCATGGTGGCTTCAACGGTAGCATTACGAAGGCCACCATTGCAATTCAAGACTCGTTACATCTGGCAACGGGGCAGAAGGGAGCTGTTTCTAAGGGGATAGAAAAAGAGGGAGCAGAGAACAAAGCATATCTACAGTCGATGCGTGGGCAGGCTGCACAAAAAGCATCAGAGTTCTATCCTTCTTTTGCGGTTGCAGCGCTTGGGCTTGCTGGGGTGTTGAGGTTCTTTGGCTGGCGGGTCGCTCTTCTGGGAGGAGCGCTCTTTGCTCCACTGCTGGCCTCATTGTTGGTCTGGACACAGTGGCGTCATTTCTTTGTTCTCGGGGGTCTGGGAATTGTCTTCTCCTGTGGTGGTGCTCTGCTTTTGGTTCCACGCTGGTTGCGCTTACCTGCATCTTTGATTGTTTTCGTTATTTCAGCTGGAATTGTTGAGCAGTGGGCACCCTATCAGGAAGGGATAAAGAAGAGAGCTTTAAGGCGCCTTATTACAGAGCAAAACAAGCATCATTTAGAGCAAGAACAGGCGCGATTTTTACGAAATACAGCAGCAGAAGGAAGTGTTGTTATGGCCTCCGATGTGGTGGCCATTTTGGCAGGGTTGCCGCCGATCAAGCTACATGATCGCGATGTTTATCGTCGTAAAGATCCCGCCTGGCCTAATTTTATTTATCGAACCTATATTCTCTCTGAGCGCTCACCAAGTGTGCACTGGGAGGAACAAGCCTTGATTGGAAATATGGGTGTTTATCGCTGGATAAGACCAGAGGGTATCGATGAAGCATGTCTCTATGGTATTTGGAGAGGCCGTCTGGTAGAGAAAATTCCAGACCAGCTAGAGCGTCCACAGCCTCGTTCGGCAGAAGGGTGTCGGTAGCTTCAGCTCATCATTCACAGCTTTAAATGCTCTATTCCTACGGTTTGAGCGCTTATATTGTCTTTCTTTGGAAGATCGAATTACACTGATCCTTTGACATTTATTTTCCGGAGATTTCATGAATGATGAGTATGACCAGCAGATAAGCTACAACATTTCTTTTGGGATGATTTACATCTTGCTAGCAACAGTGAGTAATCCTCCGACTGAGGTTCTTTTTGTTGAGCTAAGCCAGCGGTTTCAGCAGCGTCTGGGCTTGTCTGATGATGATGCAGAAATTGCTCTTGTTGTCATTCAAGATCTCTTTTACACGATCGATGACCCTGAGATTGTTGAGGGTGCACTGAGTCGCTCTATTCAGGAAATCTTGACCTATGCTAAAAATCATGGTGGTCTGCAATTCTTAGAGAAGGTACATCAGGATCTGACCGACCTTTCTCTGGCTGATGCTGAGATCTCATTAGAAGAGCAGCTTCTCTTGGATCGTATTGCACACAGCTGGGAGCTGGCGGGTACCACAGAAAAGAAAAATAGTCTTCTCGATCTGTCGAGTGATGACATGACACCGGAGGAAGCTTATCAGACCGGTGTAATGGGACTTTGCTTAATTGGATCGATTTTGAGCAACCCGATTACCGATGATTTATTGGATGAATGTGTTGAAAAGGTCAGTGACCTTTTGGAGCTAGATCCAACGTCTGGAACGCGAATAAAGGGTGAGATGAATGACTTTTTTGAGGTCATCACAGAAGCAGACGAAGCTGATAAAATGATGGCTGACTTTTTCTCTGAGATGGATTCGATCTTATCAGTAGGCTTCGGTTTTGATGACTCAGAAGAAGAATCATCTTCCTCTTCTGAGGAGGAGACATCTGAAGACGAGAGCAGTCCTAAGTTGCGCGATATCTTTGTTGAGACCTTTGCTGAAAATTTTCAACGCTTTTCCTCAATGGTTGTTTCTTATGCAGAAAACAACAGCAGTGTGGAAGAGAGCAAAGAGCAGCTACGTAGCATTCACACACAGCTGCGGGCATTGGCTCTTCAGGATGGAATTCTGAGCCGTGAAGAGGAGGAGTTCCTCAATATGGTTTCTCGTCAGTGGAAGCTGTAGCTTCGTGCGACAATCGTTATAGAACACTGTTGTCTTTTGGAGCTTGTGATCGATGAGGGGCTCTGTCTTCTTTTCTGCTCTGAGCTTGAAAAGAGGTTGATCCAAGCAGTCTCAATAATCTAGATGAAGATGGTGATGGAGTCTTAAATTGTGACGATTTAGATGAGTGTGACGGTCTCAACATAGATGCTTCCTCTCGATATTGGGTATAGATCCATGATCAGCAGGTCAATAGCTGAAATTAAAAGAACTTCTGCGGAGCGCAAAGTGTGCTGATGGAGGAGAATTATAGGGGCTGGATGAGAGCATCTGTGCATCTGCGTTGTTTAATGTCGAGTCGACAATAATAAGGTTCCAGCATACTATTTGAAGAGGCACACATGCTTAGATCAGCTGTGTGGTCGCTACAATCTCAATGAGGAGCTGCTCATGACAGAGAACGATCTTCACAATGAAGACTCTTCGAGCTATTGGCAGGCGAATTTACGTCTCTTGTTCTTTTTACTCTCGATTTGGTTTGTTGTGTCCTATGGATGCGGCATTATTTTTGCAGAGGACTTGAATGCCTTTATGCTTCCAGGTACCTCGTTCCCGTTGGGATTCTGGTTTGCACAGCAGGGAGCGATCTACATCTTTGTGCTTCTGATTTTCTTCTATGCTTTTAAAATGAACAAGCTCGAGCGTCAGTATGGCGTTGCTGAAGATTGAGGGGACCGATGAGTGTACAAAATTGGACATTTTTAATTGTTGGCATCACCTTTGTTCTCTACATTGCAATCGCTATTTTCGCACGGGCAAAGTCGACGAAAGACTTTTACATTGCGGGAGGAGGAGTTCACCCGATTGCTAACGGTATGGCGACGGCTGCAGATTGGATGAGTGCAGCATCTTTTATTAGCATGGCGGGATTGATCTCTTTTATGGGGTATGATGGCTCCGTTTACCTGCTTGGATGGACAGGAGGCTATGTTCTTCTCGCCTTGTTGTTGGCGCCCTATCTTCGCAAATTTGGAAAGTTTACCGTTCCTGATTTTGTCGGAGATCGCTATTATTCAAAGGTTGCTCGTGTGGTTGCGGTGATCTGTGCTGTCTTTGTCTCCTTTACCTATGTTGCTGGTCAGATGCGTGGTGTGGGTGTCGTTTTCAGCCGCTTCTTAGAAGTGGACATCAACATTGGTGTCATGATTGGAATGGGGATGGTCTTCTTTTACGCTGTCTTGGGGGGAATGAAGGGCATTACATATACGCAGGTTGCTCAATATGTCATTCTCATCTTTGCCTTTATGGTTCCAGCTATTTTCATCAGTATTATGCTGACCAACACGGCTATTCCTCAGCTGGGTTTTGGAAGTGAGCTTAGCGGGGAGATTGGAAGTCGTATTGCAGGAGGAGCACAGATTTCTTTACTAGAAAAGCTCAACATGCTGCATGTCGAGCTTGGGTTTGAGCCTTATACCAGTGGAACCAAGTCGATGATTGATGTGCTCTTTATAACAGCAGCATTGATGGTCGGTACTGCGGGCTTACCGCATGTGATTGTTCGCTTTTATACCGTTCCGAAGGTCCGAGATGCACGAACAAGTGCTGGCTGGGCATTGTTGTTTATTGCCATCTTGTATACGACTGCTCCAGCAGTGGCAGCTTTTGCTCGGGCGAATCTTATCGATACGGTCCAAGATGCACAGTATGCTCAACATGACAACGAGAAAAGTGTACCTAGCTGGTTTCATAATTGGGAACGGACTGGTTTATTGGCATGGGTTGATAAAAACAAAGATGGTAAAATTCAGTACCGCAGCGGCAATGTATTTGCTGGTAAGCCCTCTTTTTCAACAACAGATGCTCGAGGTCCAAGTGGAGAGCGCCTGGTTGTTAATGAGACCACCGAGGGGAGCAATGAGCTTTACATTGACAGGGACATTATGGTCTTGGCCAATCCCGAGATAGCACAGTTACCGGCTTGGGTCATTGCGCTGGTTGCAGCCGGAGCTTTAGCCGCTGCATTGTCGACTGCAGCTGGTCTTTTGCTGGTTGTGAGTACAGCAATAAGTCATGATCTACTTAAACGTACCTTACGTCCTGACATTACTGAATCACAGGAGCTGTGGGCTGCTCGGATGGCTGCGGCTGTTGCGGTATTGGTGGCTGGGTACTTTGGTATTAATCCACCTGGTTTTGTTGCACAGGTTGTGGCTTTTGCCTTTGGTCTGGCAGCATCGAGCTTTTTTCCCGTCATAATTCTTGGTATTTTTACCCGCTGGGTCAACCGAGAGGGAGCTATTGCGGGAATGATCCTCGGCATTGTATTTACAAGCAGCTACATCATTTACTTTAAGTTTCTTGGTGGTACATCAGAGCAGTGGTGGTTTGGGATCTCTCCGGAGGGGATTGGAACCTTGGGAATGCTGATTAATTTCGCGGTAGCGATGGTCGTTTCCAAGCTGACACCACCGCCTCCTCCAGAGATTCAAGAGCTCGTTGAGTCGTTGAGAATTCCCAAGGGGGCCTCTACAGAAACGGGTCCCGTTCATTAGCTAGTTGGTGTAGAGGCGCTCGACATGACCAGCAGCATCTGTAGAGCTCAGTCGCTCTCCATTGAGCTCGAAGCTTAGCCGGAATTGACATCCTTGTCGCCATTCACTGCATCCCCAAGCTGCCCTGCCCGCAATAAGCCGACCTCTTTTGCATGTTGGACAGCTCATTCCCACGGGGGTCTGTGCTGGAGCAGAAATAGTGGGGGGTACTGCAGCTGGTCCTGAGGCTCCTGCTGCGGAACGAGAGGGAGCAGCTTTGGCCCGAGTGGCAGATGTTTGTGGTCGCTTGTTGCTTGAAGGAGAGCTGAAGCTAAACACAGCTTTACCCTCCTCGCTGAGCTTTAGAGCAGCCTCGAAAGCCTTACCTGTTCGCTTGGACTTGAAACCCTTAACCGTCTGGGTTTCTCCTTTGGTGAGCAGCTGCTTGACCATTCTTTTGCTTACACTCCGACCTGCAATCTCTGAGAAGACCACAAAGCTGCAGCTTCGACCTGTATCGCAGGTAAAAACACGCCCTCTTTCTCGAACAGGAGCTCCACAGAGTGGACACTCACCGAGGGTCGGTGCATCTGATTGACGAAGGCGCTCTGGTGTCGGTGGGGTTGATTCCTTGATAGCTCCCATCAGCGAGCGGAGGTTTTCTGCAACATCAGCCATAAAACAGGGACGGTTGTCACTTTCGGGCTGCTCTTCTGAGAGTGTTGGGTTGGGGCGATTCTCAGCAATCGCGCTGAGGCGAGCTTCCCAGCGTCCGGTCAGCTCTGCGCTGGTGAGATCCTCAACGGGAATAGCGGCTATTAAGTTTTGTCCACGTGCGGTTGAGAGCAGATTCTTTTTGCTTCGCTCAATGTAGTGTCTTTTGATCAAGGTCTCGATGATGGAGCTACGGGTTGCTGCTGTACCCAGACCGGCGGAGCGCATAGCACGTTTGAGCTCCTCATCATCGAGCTCGCGTCCAGCACGCTCCATAGAGCCCAGCAGGCTCGCCTCTGTATAGGCAGGGGGAGGACGAGTTTGTCCTTCAATAACCTTGGTACCATCGGTATGTGCATCATCTCCTCTGGAGATGGGAGGAAGCAGAGCGTCACCTGCAGCGCCAGCTTTTCGGCTGGGGGGATCGACGACTTGCCATCCTTCTTGTACACAGACTTTTCCCTTCGAGCGAAAGTTAAAAGGGCTCTTTTCCTCTTCTGGAAGGGGAGCTTCCGCTTTGGGCTCAATGGTAACGACCAGTGTGGTTAGATCGAAGAGAGCATCTTTACTGAGAGCTGCCAGAAGACGTCTTGAGACGAGATCGAAGATCCTTTTTTCCTCAACAGAAAGCTTCAGCCCCATTGGAGACTTACCCGTAGGAAGCAGAGCATGGTGATCTCCGACTTCTGCGGCGTTGTAAATGCGCTTTCCTCTTCGGAGTGGTGCTGAGGTGAGCTCTGCAATGATACCCTGATAGGGAGGGATGCGATTTAGACCTTCTAATACCTTTGGGATGGTTGATTCTTGATCGGGCGTTAGGTACTGTGCATCCGTTCGAGGATAGGTAATTAGCTTGTGACGCTCGTAGAGAGTTTGTGCAATGTCCAGTGTCTGCTGGGCTGAGTAGCCAAAGCGTTGGTTCGCACGCTGCTGAAGGGTATTGAGATCGTAGAGCAGAGGAGGCTTTTCTACTTTTCGTCTCTTGTTCGCCTTGGTAACCTTGCCAAGCTGTCCGGTGACCGCATCAGCAATCATCCGTGCAGCATCTTCTGTTTCAAATCGTTCAGCCTGCTTTTGCTGCTCATTGTTGTTTTTATCGGCCTCTTTTTTGGCTCTACGGGTAGGAGCAACCTCACGGAAAAAGAGGCCTTTCCATGTGAGTGAGGCAGTGGTGTTGGGAGCCGGAGACCCTGCCTCTGATTCCGAAGCTTCGGGAGCAGCAGAATCAGGTTTCGAGAAGGTTGCCTCTATTCTCCAAAATGACTGAGGAACAAAGTTGGCAATTTCCTCATCTCTTCGAACGATAAGGGCGAGCGTTGGGGTTTGTACTCGTCCAACAGATAAAAGCTGATCTCCTCCTGCTTGTCGGACCAGACAGGTCATGGCTCGAGTGGCATTCATTCCCACCAGCCAGTCCGCCTCTGAGCGACAACGAGCAGCATCTGCGAGACGATCAAAGTCCGTTCCTGGGCGAAGGTTTTGCCATCCGGTATTAATGGCCTCTGGAGTAAGAGAGGAGACCCACAGACGCTCAACGGGCTTGGTACAGCCTGAGAATTGATAGAGGTAGCGAAAGATGAGCTCTCCCTCTCGTCCTGCATCACATGCGTTGACCACGGAGTTGGTATCTCGGGCGAGCAAGAGCCGGTTGAGCTCTTTCCAGTGCTCTGCTACAGAGGGTTTGAGCCGGAGCGCAAAATCTTCTGGGATCATCGGAAGGGTTTTCATCGCCCAGCGCTTCCAGTCTGGGTTGTAAAAATCAGGAGCTTCAAGCTCACACATGTGGCCAAAGCACCATGAAATTCTAAGGCCTGCTCCCTCATAATGATTGCGGCGTTTTTGATTGGCTCCGAGAACACGAGCTAGATCTTTGGCAACGGAGGGTTTTTCGGCAATGATTAATTTCATGAGGGGTAAAGCTTTGGTGGGCAGTGTTGAAAAAAGAGAGTCAGAGGAGAAGAAGAGAGCAAATGGCAAGTTCGATTATTGGGCTGCCTTCCTGAGTATAACCGACAAGTGATTTGAAGAACAAGTCACATTTTGTCCAATAAGAGTTTTAGGATTCTTCTTTTTTGAGTGGTATCAGGTGGTGGAGGGATCGAGCTTTCTTCCTCTCTTCCCGTTAGGGTTGAGGTTGATGCTCTGCCCATATTTTGGGCAGCTCTTCTGCGAGGGCAGCTCCAATGATCTGAGCACCCAGCGGCTTTAGGTGGTTGGTGTCGATAAAGAGCTCTGAGGGAGGGTATCCTGAATCTTCCAAGATCTGGCAGGTTGGAAATGAGGGCTGGGGAAGATCTCTTTGCTCGGATAGACACTCAAGGTTTCCTCCTCCATTTTGAATCGGATACTCCATAAATACCGCTACGATGCCGCGCTCAATGGCCCATCGAGAAATTTGATCATGGTTGCCATATCCTTCCGAGCCTTTGTGGCGCTGTTTTTTCTTGATTTTATGGAGGTGAATGGGCCAAGGAAGATCTTGCCAAATGCCAATGCCGGCACTTCGTAACAGGGTCTGAAGGACAAAATTGAGCCGGCTGTTCCAGAGCCACTCTCGAAGCTTATCCTCATGCTTCGCCTCAAACTCTTCGTGGAGCTGACCATCTTCGGCTGGAGAATCCCACATCATGCAATCGATGAGAAACATATCGGGCTGAAGAGGAAGCATTTTTTTACGCATCAGCCGGAAAATATTGAGGCTTCTATAGCCGCTCATTCCTGCATTGAGCACCTCCCACCCAGCTCCCAGCTTCTCCTCAGCGTAATAAGAAAAGGTCTCTTCTGTTTCAACACCTCCACCATAGGTTTGTGAGTCCCCAAAAGCGACAACTCGGGTAACTTCCGGAGGTTTGGTGCGCTTCATTGCCTTGTTGCGCCGTAGCCCAAGTGCATTGACCCCAGCATACTCGCTTGGAAGGGTTTCCCAGTACCACATCAAGTCGGGCTCATAGACAAAGCCAAGCCTCGTGTGCTGATCGATCATTTGCTGAGGAAGACGCTGGGTGTGATAGCCATTGATCTTGTGCCGCAGTGCCCACTCAAGAATCCCAAGCATAGCGAGGATAAATAGAACTAGAGCTGCACTCCTTTTCAACCATTTCATCGCAATCCTCCCTCTTTTTTACCATATCAGGTTAGGCTACCTCAGGAGCAATTCGATGTTTGGTCTTTCTGAAATCTTATGGGGAACGACTCAAGATCTCACTTTTGATCGTGCCTATGTTCGCCGACGTCGGCACTGGTCACTGCCCACTCGAGGATGGAGAAATATTGAGCCCATTCCCGCACAGCTGCAAACAGTGCTTAGCCCCGTGCGGTTTGAAGAGTGTCGCAAAGTAGCTCGGAAAGCCGCCTTGAAATGGTTGCAAACCCGTCTCAACTGTACGCATTTACGCTCTTTTGAGAGTGAGCTTGAGGGACTTCCAGAAGATGCTCGGCTGCTGTGGGCTGGCGATGACGCTTGTCAAGATCCAAGGATTGCTTATCGTCTCTCTGCCCAAGCTGGAGGGATCCAAGAGCTCTTTTTGGAGGGGGTGGCAACACCGATCTTTCAACTTTCCGACCACAGCTGGATTTTGCTGCCTCCATGGGTGTATGCGGAGGCTGATACGGCATTGATCGTGTGGGATTTAGCAAACCCAGAAGCAGGTATTGCGGTACAGAGCACATGGCTTGCTGAGGTTCGAACCGGCCGATGGGTGAAGCTTGAGCGCGAGCTGGGTCGTTCACATGGTTTTGCTCCTCGAGCTGCTCCTCACTCCATCGCTTTAGAGCAGAGTAGAGTTGCTTATTTTGGTGCTCATCAGGAGCATCACCATCACCATCACCATGATCACCATCATCACTGCGATCATGAGGAAGAGCACCACACACCTGAGTTTCCTGAGCTGATTGGTCGTCTTGTGGAGCTTCTTCGGCATTTTTTCGCTCATCCAACCGAGCTTTATGCGCCCGATCTACACAGCTATGCCGCTGGTCTCAGTAGCTCTTTTTTGACAGGACTTCTGTATGAATATCCGCTGCTTGAGATCTATGAGGAGCCCTCAGAAGCTCAGCCCGTATGGTCCATCTCTCTTCCTGGTTACAGCTTTTACGATGTAGCACTGCTTGCTTTTATTGGGCTCATCAAGGGCCATGATGTCTGGCTTGAGCCACATGAGCCTTATGGAAACATGGCGGCTTTTCTTGCCCAATCAGCAGCTCAGCTGGGGCTTCCGCTCTACCTCGGCTCAACACAAGGACGGCAGCTTACGCGACAGGACCTTCCGCTTCGTACCCATCTTCACTTTTGGCATGGAGGGTCGCTTGAAGGGCTCCTGTTGGACTCTGCTTTTCTTGATGGAGAGGGGATTTTCTCTCCGGCTGGTATTGTGGTTCTTGGAGCTCCTGAGCTCTTTTGCTCTCGGCTTGCAGAGGAGCTTGAGGGAGTCATGGCATACGCACCTCAGGGTGAGCCAAGTGCCGCTGCTCGAATCTTACGTGATGAGCGCCGAGCTCTGGCTGAGGCCGTTGGTGAGCTGAGGAACATCGAAGGACAGGAGGTTGCTATTTTACCCATAGAGTACCTTCAGCAGCGTCCAGCCCACAGAATATTGACGCTTTATACTGTTGAAACACTACACGAGGCCTATCTTTTCTTAGAGCCCCACTCTCCATGGCTTGGCTGGCTCTCTCTGGATATTGAGGGAGCGTTTCAAGGGGGCGAAGCTCAAGAGGGCCTGCGAAAATTGCAGACCCTCTTTGAAAACTCATGCGTGGCAGGAATGCTCCATCAGCTTCCACTGATGGAGCGTTTTCCGGAATAAAACCTTATTCTGGAGCTCCGCCTAGGATCCAATCTTCAATAGTGCTCAGGTCGTCAGCAGAGAGGTTGCCCATCTTTCCACCGCTGCCGCCTACAGTTGACTGAGTACCGTTAATCTTGTGCCACAGATATGAATCTTCTGGGGAATTGGGCTCGATATAGCTAAGCCCAGTACCAGCATCGGTGACACCTACAATGGTGCTGTAGCTGATGCTCAGCCCACCACTGCTGCCATGGCAGCCCAAGCATGAATTTGCAGCAAATATACTCTCGACATCAAGAGTGTATGTTGGTGTAACCGGCAGAACAGGACAGTCTGAATCTGCACTGTCGACATCACCATCACCATCATTGTCGAGGCCATCTCCACAAGAGATCTCGGTGGCGAACTCACAGGAGCCCTCGCCATCACAGTCCTCATCAAGACAGTCTGCTAGATCATCACCATCATTGTCTGTCGCATCGTCACAGGTTGCTTCAGCGGCAAACTCACATGAGCCAACGCCATCACAGTCCTCATCAAGACAGTCAACATCACCATCGCCATCATCATCAGCACCACTTGCACAATCTTCAACGGGATCAGCTGCACACTCTGGGTTGGCAGCTCCCGGTGTTCCGAGGTCAAAGAGACCATCTCCATCTGCCTCGCCATAAGCATCGACCGCCTCGCACCAGACGCCTGTTGAATCCATTGAGGCTGCAATACCAGAATTGATTCCAACGACTTCGGTGTTGACAGTATCAATGGTGATGGAAGAGTTGAAGAGCGTGAGGTCATCTCCGCCACCGCTGTTGTTGAGGCTAAAGCCAAAGACGACATCGGCAGTCAGTGTGTTTGCAGACGCTTCGGTCATAAAGATTAGATGGTCGCCACCATTCACGATGAAGTCTCCATCGATTGTCTCTGTTGCACCTGAGTCTGAGTACTGAAGACCGTTGAGCTGGACGACACCAAGGTCACTTGCTACCATGACTTCAAACCACTCACCATCGCTGTCGCTGACAACGCTGGGGTTGGCCATGATCTCAGAGACCATCAGATCTCCTGTCTCGAGCTCTTCGGCATAGAGATCCGCACCTGAAAGACCGTCACAGTTGTTGTCAGATCCAACTTCATCATCAGCACCAGGGTTGGTTGCACTGTCCGCATCATCACAGTCTGTTGCCATAGCTTCCGTAGTTGGAACACCACAGACTGCAGACATCTCCTCAGAGCAGAGGAGTACGGGAGAATCAAGGTCACCGTAGCAGTCAGCATCTGAATCGGTGTAGTAAGTCTCTCCAAGCCCTTCATCAATTCCATCGGCACAGTTGTTGTCTACTTCATCACATACTTCTTCAGCACCAGGGAAGATAGCTGCACCACCGTTGTCGACATCATCGTTACAGTCGGTGTTGTCTGTGACCAGCCCACCACAGACAGCGGCAAAGGCGTCGGCACAGACCATGGTCATCGTTGCATCGTCACCAAAGCAGTCACCATCCGCATCGGTATAGACGTTGGTCATCTCTGCCTCAAGTCCTTCATCGATGCCACCATCACAGTTGTTGTCGATACCGTCACAAACCTCAACAGCATCTACATTGATCTGGAAGCCTCCGTTGTTGGGATCGTCGTTACAATCACCTCCGTTAGAGGTGGGAATCTCTGAGCCACAGGCATCAATGGTGCCATCTTCTGGAGGGCAAACCATGGTCATGGTTGCATCATCACCGTAGCAGTCACCATCCGCATCGGTATAGCTGGCGACCATCAATCCTTCGTCAATTTCTGCATCACAATTGTTGTCGATACCATCACAGAGCTCGGTAGCTCCCGGGTTGATGTCAGCACCACCGTTGTCTGGATCGTCATTACAGTCCACATCATCAGTGAATCCATCCCCATCAACATCGAGACCGCTGGCATCTCCATTGGCACAGTCGTTGTCGAGTGTGTCGTTGGGGATCTCTGTAGCTCCAGGGTTGACGTCTGGGTTGGTGTCATCGCAGTCATCATCTGTGAGGTAGGTGTCACAGTCAGCGTCGGTCGCTACCGTTGTTGAGCTGGGGTCAAGATCATCACAATCTGAAACCAGACCATCTGCATCCATTGCGTCTGTGCCATCACCATCAGCATCCGCGTCCTCTACATTGAAGATACCATCACAGTCCATGTCGTCAGCCATTGCAACGAGTGCCGGATCTGCATCATCACAATCAACCATTGCTCCATCAGCATCAACAGCATCAACACCGTCACCATCAGCATCAGCATCGTCTGCGTTGAGTGTACCATCACAGTCCATATCGTCAGCAATAGCTCCGAGAGCAGCATCTGCATCATTACAATCAACGGCATTACCATCCGCATCTACAGCGTCTACTGTATCACCATCAGCATCTGCGTCTTCTACATTGAAGATACCATCACAGTCCATGTCGTCAGCCATTGCAACGAGTGCCGGATCTGCATCATCACAATCAACCATTGCTCCATCAGCATCAACAGCATCAACACCGTCACCATCAGCATCAGCATCGTCTGCGTTGAGTGTACCATCACAGTCCATATCGTCAGCAATAGCTCCGAGAGCAGCATCTGCATCATTACAATCAACGGCATTGCCATCTGCATCTATAGCATTGGCACCATCGCAGTCAGTGTCGTCAGCAATGAGTGTTGTACCTGCATCACATGTTCCATCTCCATCGGCATCCGCATCGTCTGCGTTGAGAATGGAATCACAGTCGGTGTCCTCAGAGATAATCGTTGAGGTTGCATCGGCATCGTTACAGTCATCAGCTGTTAAGGTGCCATCACAATCACCATCTTCATCAACAGAGCCATAATCTGCTCCTGTTTCAGTGCTGTCATCACAGTCACTCCAATCAGTGCTGTATCCAGCAGGCATTGAGCAAGCGTCCATCATTTGTGCAGCATCACCCAGCCCATCAGAATCATTGTCGAGATAATAGGTCGTGGTGACACCCTCGTCGACAACAGTATCGCAGTTGTTGTCGAAGCCGTCGCAGGTTTCAGCAGCTGTGCTGTCCCACGCATGCTCGTTGGTGTCATCACAATCGGTACTGTCTTCAACAGCACCTGCAGGAGCGGTACAAGCCATCACTTCTGTAGAGAGATCTCCGTAGGTATCGCCATCCGCATCGGTATAAAAGGCTGTTTTATCGGTGGCATCCTCATCGGTTTCTGTATCACAGTCGTTGTCCTCACCATCACAAATCTCAGCTGCATCTGGGTAGCTGTTGGCGTTGGTGTCATCACAATCTGTGTTGTCCTCTACATAGCCATCTGGAGCTTCACATCGAAGAGCAGTATCTGCTTCACTTCCGAAGCCATCTTGATCTGCATCGATGTAGTAAGCAGTGGTGTCTGTAGCCTCTGCTGTGGTGTTGTTGTCGCAGTTGTGGTCAACATCATCACAAAGCTCATCAGCTTCGGGGTTGACGGTTGCTTCTGCATCATCACAATCTGTGTTGTCCTCTACATAGCCTTCAGGAGCTTCGCAGCTGTCGGTATAGCTGCTGGCATCTCCAAATCCATCACCATCAGTATCACCATAGTAGGTTTCCGTCAGGTCTTCATCGGTGTTTCCGTCACAGTTGTTGTCGATTTCATCACAGATCTCTGTAGCGTTGGGGTTGATGGCAGCATCTCCATCATCGCAGTCATCTTCAGCAGCAAATCCATCACCATCCATATCTGTTGGCTCTTGTGCAGTATCTTTCGGTTCGTCTTCACCGCAGGCGAAGAGCAGAAGTAGGCTTAGTAACATGTCGTCTCCAAAATAATTTAAATTAGGTCAATGGATTGGGTTCATAATATTGGTTCGTATTGACAGTAAGGAGTCTATACAAAAATGGTCTCATCGTCTACTTTGAGATTAAGATATCTGATTGTCCAATTATAAAAGGTGAGACCTCAACAATCGTTCATACTCTCCCAAAATAGTCGTTTAACATAATTAAACGAGCATTCCAAGCAGTGCTCCTGCTGAAAAAATACCGCAGCTGAGGATGGCTGCTTCCCAGTAGCTCATCGAAAGTCGTCGATAAAAGAATGATTCATGAGGTGTTTCTGAGAGAAATGAATTGTATTTATTGGTAAAGTTCGAGTGAGAGGAGGTGTACTCATCAAATGAGACTTCTCCGGTGTACTCTCCGGTGTACTCCTGATCGTCAGAATCGTCGTTCTGACCCTCTTCTATCCAGCTTTCACTCCACTCGGGCTGAGCTTCTGCTGAGCTTGCTTCTCGAGCAGTGCCCTGAAGCTCAGCGGTTTCATCATTTTCGACTTCAACGCCCTCTAGCTCTGAAAAGTAGCTATCGGAGGGAAGGGTTCTGTCTACATTCCCTTTAAAGTTGGGAGAGTGATGTCTTCCAATTTTACGATCGACTTCAGCTGTTTCACTCCACTGGGATTCTCCAGTTTGCTCATCATCGAAATTCATCAGCCCATCAAGCTGAGGAAGCTTGGCACGTAGCTGCCGGAGCTGAACCCCTCCTTCTTTGTAGAGGATCGAAGCAGAGGGGTGTGGTGTTCTAAACAGCTCCCCTCTCCACGAGACACGAGAGATGGCACGCTGGAGCAGTGCAAAAGCTACTTCGTCAGAGCCCATAAACAGGATGTGCTTCGGCTTAAAAAGGTGAATCTGAAAGGCGAGATAAGAGCGAGTCTGTTTGTCCTCAACAAGAGCCGTTGGAAGGGTTGAGCCGCTCTCCTTCTCACGAATCCACGGAATAGCGGGCGTGTACCAAATACGCCATTTTCTAAACATTTGTCCAACGGGAGAGCTCGGGTCAATTTGACCAACAGGCTTCTCTATCTCATCGATCATCCATGAGATTTTTTCGTAAGCTGGACGCCCTCCTTCAGGGTAAAGGAGGGCAGAGCAGAGCATGCGCCACCAGCGCTGTGTATCATCGAAGCAGTGAACAGCAGCTCCACTTTGTCGTGGAGCTGAGAGCTCTTCCGCGCCGACAATCATAAGCTCTATCGGCTCCATTGGGCGATCGGTGGGAATGAGATCCCCCCAGAGCTCAAGAGCAAAGTCTCCTGCGGTATGAAAGCCGGCAGCGAGTCCTCGTCCTTGGCTTTGCTCTAGAGCATGAACGAGCTGATCTGCAGCATCTCCGTTGGCGGGAAAGAGATCTTCTGCTGAGCGTTGAAGCTGGAGCTGAAGGAGCTCTGGGTCGAGAAGATCTTCTTCAAATCCATCTCTATATC
>JACLAC010008602.1_pt1 | contig 15568 bp, 14 predicted proteins | sample 8027881 | NCBI WGS metagenome assembly JACLAC01 (sample SAMN15725517, study PRJNA655200) | protist metagenome | isolation source: fluorescence activated cell sorting (FACS) single amplified genomes of... | place: Spain: Blaines Bay Microbial Observatory, Mediterranean Sea | collected 2016-01-19
GTCAAAAAATCTGTTACGACCGTCACTCGAATACCTCATTTTTGCGACCCACATAGTCCGCATTGTCGTTGTTGTGGGGCACATTTCACGCACCCAACTCAATCGGGCTAACCAGCAGGTTTCATGGTCTTTTCTAGGTTGTTGCTACAGTACTGCAATCCTGCTGACAGTTGCGTGTCATGATATCGCCGTCCGTTGGTTGCTATGGGATGCGGACTGTTTGCCTTGTTAGTCTCGGGGGTGGGAGATTCAGGACTCTGGCTCCTTAACTCCCAATTCTCGTGTTTCATCTCATTTTCGTTTGCCCATTGCGTTGTCCGATTGCGTTGTCCGAACACAGCATGATGCGAAACGAGGCCTGCTGGAGCATTAGCCTTCATCCGTTACTCATCACGCATCCGATAGGTGTGGCTCCACTTCACCCGAATGATAGGAGTGTCCAGTGGGTCTGGTCCAGCATTTTTACCCGTTCTGAGCTGGTTTTTTCTGTTTCATGCATAAATAGCATGTTTCACGCCGTGGACTTTACCATGGCTTCGTGAAGGTTAGTTGCTAGGAGCACTGCTTGCCGTATTGAGACCGCCTTTGGGTATCGACACTAGCTCGAGTCAGATAGCCCTGATCGAACGGTAATGGAAGGCTAGTAAAACAGTTGTATCCCCTGCTCCGCCAGCCGTAACCCGTTGTGGCTGTGGCCTTCGACTCGAACGATAGCAGGACCAGTGAAATTGATACCTGCAAGTGCCGCGATCAGACGCTCGTGCGCGACATCCCCTGTTCCAATGGGCAAATCTTCTTGTTGTCCTGCTCTACGATCACAGAGATAGATACATGACAGGTCATCCCGATGACGTTCAAGACGAGCTGCGAGAGGAATTTCATGACCCTGCAACATCTCACCGATGTCGGCAGCCAGACCCAACTCGTCAGTTTTTAGCCAATGTTGAAGTCGTTCCCATTGGGCAATGGTAGAAACCAGATCACCGAATCGAGGCCGCAGGGCAACGTGAACCCCGAGGTCCACGGCCACGTTGACCAAGTAGTCCAGTGCGACTGCCAATTGCGTCAGAGTGGATTCTGTATCCGCAACCCTGTATTGACTGATCTCACCACTTGCAAATGTCACGATTCCCGCTTTGGACTCAGCCGCGAGTTCCAGCCAATTTTCTATCCAGTTTCGTGCAGCTCGAGCTTCATTCGTTTCGACGGACGAAAGTGCTGGGCCGCGACTTTTCCAAGCTGTCTGCAGGAATTGAGTGTCGAGATCAAATATCAACTGCAAATCATGACGTGATGTGACATCTGCAAGCCGAAGCAGTTGTTGGCCAAACCAAGGATCTGCTTGCGATAGCCGGCCATGTTGTGGTCGCACCGCAACGGATCGGTATCCAAGTACGGCAAGTTCTTCGATTGCACCGATAAGGTCGTGTTGGAGTAGACCGGCGGTATGGAAGCCCGGAAGCATTTTTCGAATCTTAGACTCAAATGAAGGACGATCAAGTCACGCGAAATCTTAATGATAAATACAGCGATGGAATTGTGAGGCTAAACAGGCCCAGACCCCACCATGGGCCAGCTCCTAAGAATGCGTACGAGGCTGCCAAAGGAATGATCGTGAAAATACCAATGCGAATGGTCGTCTGGATTTTCACTGGTGTTGGTTCACGAACGGCTCGAAACCCCCTCAGTACAACTGGAAAGGAAATCGCTGCGATCATCATTGGAAACACTGTCTTGACGGGAAGTGCCCAATCTGCCCGATTAGCGTCGAGTTGGGGAGCGAATGCCAGCATCAAAGCCCCCAAGGTGGTCACAACCAGGCCGATCTGTAGGTTCGAGGAAGGGCCACCCTCTGCTTCACGTCGTGCCATGGTGGTGATACCCATGATGTAGACACCAAAACCAACAGCGATCCCAAGTAGGTATTTCTCGAACAGTGGAGTGCCCATCGCGATCGCGAAACAGGGGGATGCACCCAAGAGAAAACTGAGAACTCGGCAGCTTCCCATCGCAACCGGCGCGAGTGGCGTTTTTTTGAGCGGTCCATCGTAGGCAATGATCATGATTGCCAAAGCGATCGCGACCAATGCAGGCAGCCAAGTGATTGGTGCATCACCAGCTGGGGTCTGTCCTGAAAACGCCGCAATCCCGATGCCTACCAACAGTAGTATCCAACCTGCCGCCGTCGCTTGACCTTGTGAAATTAAACCAGAGGGAATTGGTCGCTGAGGACGCTGGACACGATCCTGATCAACATCGAACACGTCATTGAGGATCATCCCCCCCCAGTACAACGCTACGCCAGCAAGCACAATCATTATGAATCGAATCGCGGGCGATGGACCCTGGTGAACCAGTAGAAAGGCTGCACTCACGTCTGCCAGCACAGTGAATACGTTAGGTAGACGGACCAATTGTGCCCATGCCCAAAGCCCGGAGCGTTGGGGGCGGGGGTGATCCGCGGGCATGGGATCTGATGTAGTTTGCTTGGTTGTCAAAGTGTTACTTTCGACCATGAAGTCACGAGGGAAAATCATTGCGTTGTTCGAAGGGAATTGCGTCGTTCGAACCAACTCGTGACGTATTCTAAACGCATTGCCAGAGATTTGCAGGATGACGTGCCGGAGTTCACTGGCTGAAAATCTGTCGCACTCGGGGGATGGATGACCGTGTTAGGTTGATCGCCTAACTGCAACTCACAAGATCGTAAAAATTTGTGGGCCGTATAAGCGTGATGCTGCAACTTCAGGTGATGGATACAGGGTGATGGAGTAGGCCAGCGGTGCGGTGCAATATCTACCGACGAGAGGTGGTCGGGCGCTGCGTCAACTGTGCGTCATGAAGCTGGATATAGCGCTCTGTCTCGTTGGTGAAATCTACATTGACGTTGTCAAAACGGAACCTCTCTGGCGAGGGCGTGGTGATCGGACGAATCGAATATAGCTCGACAAGCGTGATCAGACGCCGCTTACTCTCCTGAACACCAGTGGCTTGGTCACCGCTGTTAGTGATCGGGTCACTCCAGAATTCGATTCGGACGGGGAGGTAGATTCCGAAATTGGTGTCCTTGTTGGGCTCTGCATTGACAGCGACCCGCACCTGACTGGGGTACAACATGGGCCAGTCGGATCGTTTGGCTTGCGAGAGAACGGCTGTTCGTTTTTCTTCAGGCAATTGCCCAGTGATCACAAAAACAGGTTTTTCCTTGAGTTTGGCCGTCGTGACGCTGAGATCATAATCTCGCTGCAGGGTGCTCAGCATTTCTGCCCAGGCACCCACCTGGAGACGGGGGGGGAATGGGTTGCTCGCTGATTGAACCCGGGGCCCACCCGGGTAACTTGCCAACTTCGACACGGGTCAGTTTGACTGCTTCTGAGATCTCACTTCGGGTCCATACCAGCCGTCCATCACTGATTTGCTGTAGTCGGTGCTTGCCCTTTCCGTCATGCATCGTCAGCTGCAAATTGAATCGGCCGGTATTCTCACCTGATTGTTCGTAGGTGCCTACACCAATCACTTCTCGCCCCGTGGTCCAGACGATTTCACGAACTTTGGCGTCAAACGCTGCTCCGGATACCAGTTGGCGAAGTACCAATTTCAGGAGGTTGTCGGCATCTATTTGAGACTTCGCGATTCGATTTGCTGCTGAATCGCTGTCCACCGATCGACTTTCAAAAGTTTCTTTTTGATCACCCGCTCGTGAAACCGACGGATCTGTGGGTAGCTGCTGAGCGTTAAGACGGTCAGCGAAACGAAGGTAGACCAGGACGCTGATGACGGCCGTGACTAGGAGAAAAATTCGTGCAGAGTATCGCTGAGTCGCCTTCATCTGTTTCCCCACAGGATTTTTGATCGCCGATTTTTTGCTGTGGTTGACCACTGCAAGAGTCGGGTTTCACGCTCAGAAACCCCATTTGCATGATCTGACGATCGATCTTCATGAACCGGTTGTGCTGATTTTCTCAAAGATACCGCGTGTAACGTGCCGATGATCCACACAGAAGCCGGTTCGCCCGGACTTCACGGATAACTGCCATGCAGCTTCGCTGATCCTAGATGAGGCCTGCTGGCAAAGTCCACCCAGATCGAATTTTAAGACTGATTTTACACTTCTCAGCTGAGCAGAAGCCCAAGGAACGGGGGATACGATGAAACGAATCGTCACTCATATGTCGCTGTTGGCGGCCACGGCGATACTCGCCACCGGGTGTGTGCCGGTTCGCCACAACCTGCCATCCGAACAACAGATTATGGAACCAGGGCCCGGTGTTGGTGGCCCTGGACCCGGTGTGCTCGGTGCACCGTCGGTTGCCCCAGGAATGATGGGAGGCCCGATGATGGGAGGCCCGATGATGGGAGGCCAGATGATGGGTAACCCAATGATGGCCCCACCGATGATGCCTGCACCAAGCCCTGCGGCGCCTACACCGGACACCTCAGCGGCGTCTGCTGTTGGCGATATTGACCTCGTCAACTATGCAGTTCCCGGAGGCGGTGTTTTACCCCCTGCGGGAATGTTGCCCGCCGTCCCACCTACCTTGCAAGTAACGTTGGCTCAGCCCGAAGGAATGCAAGTTCGGTATGACGCCACCGGTGGCGGGGGCTTCGATAGCGAACCACTCGTAGTACCAGCGCGGCAGAACTTCCCACAAGGTGGTCTGTACCGCCTGAAGCTCACTAATATTCCAGCTCGTGAAGGTGTTGAGTTGTACCCAACTGTGGAGCTAGCTTACGCTAACCCTCGCACAGGTGCTTACCTTGCTCACAACTCAGTTCCTCTTCAGTTCACTGAGGAAGATTTCGATCAGGTGCTGACGGGTAACTTTGTCACCAAAGTGATTTATCTTCCAGATCCTGATTTCCAGGGTCCTGCTTTGGCCGGCATTGATACGCTGGTAAGCACTCGGCTCGATCCAGGCATTGACCCAATCGTCGAAGCTGACCGCCGCGGTTCGATCCTTGCGATCATCCGTCTTGGCGACAAAGACATCGAGATGAGTGGATCAAACGAGATGACGTCGAGTGGGGGAGCGATGCGAGCACCGATTGCCGGACTGCCTGCAGCTTTCGCACCCGCGATGACAGAAGGCTGCGGCAACTGCCCCGGGAACGGAGCTGCCATGCCACCCGCATTGCCCGGAATGATCTCTGGGGTGACGACACCTCAGTACGGAATGCCAATGTCCGGCACGCCGATCGGGTTGCCAGGTCCACCACACCTGCCCCTCGGACAGCCAGCGGGCTTGAAGAAACACGTCATGCGTAACCACACTTCCATCAACATCCCAAGACCTGTTGATGAAGTGAAAATGAATGTACGCATGCAACCCGGTATGAGCTATCCGAATCCTGTCAGCCGAGTTCGGATCACCGAACAGAATATCCATTCGGGTGTTCCTGCTGGACGCGGTATGTATCAGCAGGGTAGTCAGCGAGTTAATCCAAACTACCCTCCCCAGTAATTGCGGGGTGAGTTGAGACGAATGCGAAACGCGGTGCGGATTGATCCAGTCTCACCGCGTTTCTTTTGGTTCCGTTGTTTGTATTGGTTGTATCTTTATCAGCCAGTTGACCTCCCCTGGGTTTAACAGTGATGGCTTACGGAAACGCCCGGTCGCTGGGATTTGCTTGCTGTATCACCGCAATGTTGGTGATGCTTCATGATGCCAATGCCGCCGACCCATCAGATTATCTCGGTAAGACAGGACGGCATCGTCTCCTGAACGGTGACATGCCTCCCGGTTACTTGGGGCAGGCTCGGCTCGCCGGACGGGGATTCGTTAATGGTTACTTTCAACCGATTGCACTGACAGGGCCTCAGGGAACGCATTTTTCCCTGACCCGAGATGGTGGTTACTCCGTAGGCTCTGAACGTTTGCAAGCAGGACTGCTGGTTGGAAGCGTCTATCGCTTTCAGGTCACGCGCATCCCGATGATGGAAGGTGCGGAGCTTTACCCCACGCTTGAGGTGATCGACAGGACCTACCCACCTCCGGGGCTCGCTACGCGATACCCCATCGTGATCCAACTCGATCAGGAAGATCTTGAGTCCGCTCTTGCAGGCAAAATGGTGACAAGAGTCATTTATCTTGAGGATCCTGAGACGGCTGTGCCCATGCAGCAGACTCCGGTGACAAATCGTCCCGTCGACGTTGCCGAATATCAAGATGTCTTGGAGGTCGCAGATCGTCTGGGAAGACCTGTGGCGATCGTACGTATCGGCTCGCTCGCGCCACCTCGAACACCAGCACTTATGCCCGGTTTTTTCTTTGGATTCCCACCATGGGCTCCCATTGAATCTGCGGGCCAAAATGCTGGCCAGATTCGCCGGCCAGACGCTGAATCTGCCTCGATCATGGCTCAACAGCAGCAGTTGGAAGCTCCGGCTCAGGACGTTGTTCCGGCAGTGACCGTCACGGATCAGCCCCTTTTTAAATAATCCACCGCTCGCACTTTACGAGATGACGATGCAATCTTTTCAAAATCTGATGCTTGGTGGCATGATTGCGATCTTAAGCACAGGTTGCGCGTTTTCCCCGCCCAGATCTGAGCCACCGCCGGGTGCGATCGGACGCGCGAACCCCATGTCGCAGCCAACAGGTCAAATCCCTCAATGGGGTGGGCAAATGATGGGCAGACCAGGGTATGCAGCTTATCGCCCGCAACAAGGCTATCCATCGCAAGCAGGTTTTCGTCCTGGTGGCGCGTATCCCTCAACGCAGCCAATGCCAGCTCGGCTGGCGTTTGCACACACTGTTGAACAAGCAAGTTTCTCCTTGCCCGAAGCTAATCAGTTGGCCGGTGGTAATGGTGCTAGCGGGACGCTAAGCGGAGCAGCACCGGCTGTCCCTCAGGTTCAGGCGTGCAGTTGCAATGGGTTTGGTCGCTGCCAACGTTGCAATCTATCTCCATATGGATACATGATGCCCCCACCGGGACCGGTCAATGCTTATGGGATCGATCCTCAAGAGTTCATTTGTGACGGCGGCGATAATCCACCCAACGTCTCGGTGCGCCGCGATGATTCGCTGACGGGGCTGCAGCCTGAAGATACCGTTGTCCATTACACGACCGCTGCTGGCGATCTTGAGATCGCAGCCAGTAACAAGGTTTGTTTGTATGCACCGCGTTTTTTGTCCGTGCGAAAAATTACCGGGGCGCTGGCTGGAGGGCGGGCGATTGGCGCAGCTCAATTCGATAAACCTCTGGGTACCAGTCGGCTGGACCAGCCACTGCCTCGCCTGACGATGACTGACAGTGTTGAGCTGGCTCATGCTGATGTTGCGAGAAAGATCGATGCCATGCGAGAACGAGTCCGAGGTGTTCCCGTTGATTCGGTACTGCAGTTGGAGCAAACCAGTGATGTGATGGCCGCCCTCGTGGGTCTGACGATAGACCAGCTCAATCAGTTACAGGATGATGAAAAGGCGGTGCTCGAACAGTTCTCGTTGGCAGCTATCTCTTGGGCGTTGGACGAATGCGTTGAGGCCATGATCGAAGACTTGAAGGCACCTTCCCTGGTGCGAGACGAGTCCCTGCAAGGCTTGACAATCTACGAGTTCCCAGAGGCAGGCAGACTGCGAATCCACAAAATGGCTGATCGCACCGATGCGAAGCCGGGTGAAATCGTGAACTTCGTGATTCGTGTCGAAAATGTCGGTGATGCGTCTGTTGATCGAGTCGTGCTCACTGACAACCTCATCACGCGTCTGGAGTATGTGGAAGGCAGCGAGACATGCAGTGCTGGTGCAGAGTTTCTGCCCGTCAAGAATGATGGTCAGTCACTTCGCTTGCAGTGGAAGTTGACTGATGCTCTTCGGGTTGGAGAGAGTGCCACCATCCGCTTCAAGTGCAAGGTTCGCTAGGTTGGCGGTTGTCAACGTCAACCGGTGTTCTTTCAACAGTATGCTGCGGATCAATCGTTGGTAGAATTGAGAACAGCTTCGAAAGTTTGGGCTGATCAGTCTGCAACTTGCGACCGCCACGTGCACGATTAGACGGATGTCATCGCTCCCGGAGTGGCACGGGCGTGCCGTCGACCATGCGGGCTTTCTTCGGAAAACCTTCCGTGCGGAGCGTGTTTTGTATCTGCCTATCAAACTGATCCGTTGCGTGTTGTCGGTCGCTTTATACTAGCGGTAAACCATCAAGCGTCAGTAGTGAATCCAGTCGGAAAGGGCCATGCTTGTCCCCTTCCCCGCTCTTAAACCACAGTCGGCACCCCCAACAGTTCCTTGTCTGTCTCCCCAAAAACATCGAGTACTGACGATGTGAAGTCTAAGGGGAAACGTTCACCCACGTCTTCCAGAATGAAATCTGGAGCGTTGAATCATTTGGATGATGGGCGGATCAATATTGAGCGTCATGGTCAGCCTCGAAAATGGGTGGTGGTTTTGGTTGTCTCGTTTGCAGTGTTGTTGTTGATCGGGGCTTGTAGTGTGATTGGTGGCGTGCTGCTGATGCCTGTGTTCTTCGATGTGTCCCATGTAAATCGAAAGCAACAGGTGATTCGCCAAATGGAGAAGATTGGTGATGCATTGAGTGCTTATCATGCGGCTCATGGCTGCTATCCCGCATCCTACACGAAGGTTGGGGATGACCAATCTGGCTGCAGTTGGCGGGTGGCCATTGCTTCGCATTTGCCAGGGGTAGATTCGTCAAGTCTTCCTAAATTATCTCAAAATTGGGATTCGCCTGATAACTTGAAATTGGGGCTTGTGGTTCCAAGCGTGTTCGTTTCGCCTCTGGTCGTGGCCCCGCCTACAAGAACAGAAACGCATGTTTTTGCATTCATGCACTCGCAAAGTCCAATCTCTCAACCCGGCTTCGAGAATGAATTTGCACTAAGTGGTGACGTTTCTTTCCGTCACACGCACAGGGAAATACTTGCTGTCTATTTACCCAATCACACCGCTCACTGGGCTGCACCCGTAGACATGACGCTAAAACGACTGCAAGATGAGGTTGCGAATGTAACACCTGAGAGCCCCGTTGTTTTTCTTTTTACCGATGGCAGCGTCGTTGCGCTTGATAAACCTCGGGAGCCGTTTTTCGTGGATGAAATCGTTACTGGACTTAGTCATTCACGAAAATTGAACTGAATTAACTGGTAAACTGTCACGAAGTGTCAGACCGATGGAGCCACTCATGCGATGGAATCCACTGCAGAGGATCTTTGCGAGCAGGTTATGGTTTTTTTTGTTGGCTGTTTGCGTTTGGTCGTGGATTGGCTGCCGGGATCGCTATCGACAGGATTTGGACTATTCATACGGGGTCGAGCAAACATGGCCGATTGATGAGATTCCCGAGGGTGAGTTTGTTCAGTTCGAATCTGTTTTTTGGGAACCGGATGACACGACTTCTCTGCGTAAGCTGATTTCGGGTGAAGCGATCGTTTCGGGACGCGATGTCCTTGAAATTGGAACGGGGACCGGATTAATTTCGGTGCTCTGCTTGGTAAACTCAGCGAAGTCAGTTGTTGCGACAGATATCAATCACGCTGCTGTTGCTAACGCCGCTTACAATGCCGCGATGCTATGCCCAGATCAAACATTGGATGTCCGTCAGGTTGATCGTGATAGTCCGGGGGCGTTTGCGGTCATCAATGCCGATGAGAAATTTGATCTCGTGATCTCAAACCCACCTTGGGAAGATGGGGTTGTGGCCAAGCCAGGGGATCATGCTTTCTATGATCCCGGGTTTCGTTTGATGGATACGTTGCTTGACGGTCTTCCGTTACATCTCAAACCTGGTGGGCGATGCTTATTGGCCTATGGCAATGTGCTAGCGATTAGACGCCTGATTTCCGAATCAGAAAAGCGAGGTTTTTCCGTGAAAGTACTGGATGATCGCGATCTGGCTTCTTTGTCAGAAAACTTTCTGCCTGGCATGTTATTGGAGATTCGCCCCACCACGGTTTGGCAAAATGTTCAGGATGGCGATTTGAAACCATCCAACAAAGTTACTCCGGAACTGGGCCCGGATGAGGAGAGGAATTCCACATCGGAGAAATCGGGCTCGCGGGACGACCCCAAATCTGACCTCAGCTCTTCTCTTAAATCGGATCCTGCGACAGCGAAAACGTAGGAGTCTGCCCTGGCTCATGAGCGGAGTCTGCCCTGACTCATGAGCAAGGTGTCGAGTCTCCTAACATGACCACCAGATCTGTTTTTCTGAACGGTAGATGCGATGCTGTCGCGGGCAGGTAGGCTGCTTGTTGTGCTTGATTAAGGACGGAAATGCTTCGATAGACCCCTGTTTGCTGGTCAACCCGCGAGTTTTCTCATCGTTTTCCCCGGTTCATCAAGCCGCGCCTGAGCGACTCTTGTGCACCTTGCCGCGTTACCCCCGTCAATCGCATTCTTGACAATCTGGACTGTGACCAGTGGGAGTTCATCGGATGTGATGAGTTCTGGGATGAGACTGGCTGAGGATGAACTCCACTGGTCGTGTTGCCCAGATAAAAAAGAAACACTGATTTGGCTTGCGAACGCTACTGAAAGGTCAGTAACATGGAGGTAGTCTCACGATGCTTGATTTCTACTTTATTCTGACTGGAACTGTTCCCGGTCACGTTGTGGGGCAACTTCCACGCGAGCACTTAATAGATGATCCACTATACCTGTGATCGTTGTAAGCGCCAGATCAACCCTGATAGTCAAACACGGTTTATCGTGCAAATTGATATTCAAACTGCGACAAATGATCTGGAACCGGAGTTTGAAGACGAGGTCGATCACCTTAACGAATTACACCAAGTTCTGGAGGGTATGCATGAACCGATCGTCGTGACTGATGAGGAAGCAGAGACAAGTCACCACGGTCGGTATGACCTCTGTCCTGAATGCCATCGACAATTCATGAAAAATCCGCTGGGGCGTGAGGCGGTTTTGGCTCTCGGCTTTAGTAACAACTGAGATGACATGCATCGGAGTGAGCAAGGCATCAGATTTCGTTGGGCGAATCATGCGAACAATGCCATCACCGCAATTTAACAGGATATGATTTGAACGGTTTGTGCGCGGATCACTTGTTGATCGGTTGTTCGTTCAATCGTGTGAATGATTCTTGGGCATCAGAGTAGTTGAGTGCTGCCAAGCGGCATGGCATGGGGAGCTTGCGGATATCGGAGTCCAAGTACGGGTCCGCTTGGTTGAACATCAACCTTTCTAACAGGTCAGTGCTTGTGCGGGTTTTTTCGAATTCCATCTTTGTTGTCATTTTTCGCAGCAGCGTTGAAAGGGAATTGCTGGGCTTGGACGCTGTTTCTTCTTTCATTCTGCTGCGGAGTTGATGTTCGGCGTTTGCCATTCTGCGAGCTACCTCGCAAGCGTGTATGTCATCCGAGCGATAAACCGCGATAACAAAATTTGCTGAGCCTAAGGTTTTGGTGGATTGTTCCCAGCTAGCGAATGATTTGTGTTCCGATTGTGCGACGACTGAAATGTCGATCAGGCCTGTTCGCCAAGTGTTGGGAACGTCAAGCACTAACTGGAATGTCTTTTGCCCCTCCAGAATTTGTTCGGCAGTCCATCGTAGTTTGAAGTAGACACCAGTGCCGCGATTGATCGTTCCAGCAGCTGTGACTGCATGCACGGGAGCAAGGTGGTCGAACTGTAGCGAATCGATGTTTTTCCTCGTGTGATCTAAGCCAGCATTGCCACGGAAGCTCGAGAAGTAGTCGCTGTTTACTCCCACGCCCAAGGATTGTTGCTTTTCTTTTGATTGTTTGACTTGGATAGGTGTTGCAATATCCGAGCCTGTCTCTGTGCGGGGGCTGTAGTCAACGATGGATGCAAATTGCCCACGCGGTTGGCAACGCACGAGCCATTGGTCAATTCGAGCGGTCTCTGGAGAACTGATCATCGACGAGAGCTTCAGGTCAACCCTCAATGACGCCCTGCCCTTGTCTGCTTCAATAACGTCTGCTGCTACGCTCGGGGGAATGTCGAAATGCACGATGGACTTGCTTCCCTCGGCGACGCTGACAGCGTCGGCATGGGGGATCGAGATGGCAATCAATAGAAAATAGATGCGAAACGGCATGGGGTTCCTTTTCTTTGCGATACAAGACGCATCGAGACACTCAGGATTTAAAATGGTCCGGCTCATCCGGCAAGCGAATCGATAGGCGGATTCGCGGCCATTCCATCTTGGAAAGGAACGTGCAGAAGATCTTCGAAGCTGGGTATTCTCAGTTCGCTTTAGGTTTTCTGCAGCAGCAGAAAAATAGCTTGCCATGTTGCACCGTCAATTCTGCTCTGCGTTGAAAGTGGCAGAAATGCGTTGAATGTAAACTGTCCGGCGCAGTGTGAAACTGCACTGTGGCATAATTGAAAATTCATTATTCAATTGTGAAACACCGGCTAGCTGTGCATTCTCGGGAGATCGCTGCCAGTAGAAAGAATTGCGGATTCTTCAGACGACAGTTGGGCTAGACGGGTACGTGCAACTTCTCTCGAAGTGAAGTGCTCCGCTAGACGTACATAGGTCGTGTGGTGTCGGGCTTCACTTTCAAACAGACTGGCGTAAAAATCGGCTAAGTCGGGGTCTCGGTCTCGCATATGCTCGCTGAGCAAACTGAATCGCTCGCAACTGCGAGCCTCAATCAGAGAAGCGATCAGCAAGCGATCGACTGCCCGCTCCGGTTCCTGGCTTCCAACCAAGGCGTTCAACTTGCGACCATAGGGCCCAGCAGCGAGGCGACGGAACTTAATTCCACGTTCGTCAAGCAAACACAGGACCATTTCGAAATGTTCGAGCTCTTCTTCGACGATTCGAGTCATTTCGCGGCACAACTCGCGATTCTCGGTATACGAGTTCATCAAGTTCATGGCCGTGGTTGCGGCTTTGCGCTCACAGTGCGCATGATCGATGAGGATTTCGTCCAGATGCTGATCCACCTGATTAAGCCAGTGCGACGTTGACTCGGATTGTAGATGAAGCATGGTGACAATTATTGTGTGAAGAGTGCTTTCGCGAACGCTGCGGCATCGAACGCAGCAATGTCGTCAACTCCTTCACCAAGCCCGACGAATTTAACTGGAAGCTGAAACTTTTCGCGGATTGGCAGGATCACGCCTCCTTTTGCTGACCCGTCAAGTTTGGCAAGTACGATGCCTGTGCAGCCAGCCGCGTCGCTGAATCCCTGAGCCTGGCTGATCGCATTCTGGCCAGCAGTGGCATCGAGCACGAGCAGTACTTCATGTGGTGCCGTGTCAATTTTCTTTTCCACAACACGTCGAATCTTTTCGAGCTGTTGCATTAGATTGACCTGCGTTTGTAGACGGCCTGCAGTATCGATGATCGCAATATCGGCACCAATCGACAAAGCTTTCTCAACGGTTTGGTAGGCGACACTGGCTGGATCTGCTTCCGGCTTACCGGTTACGATTTCACAGCCAATACGACCTGCCCACACCGTGAGCTGTTCGACCGCTGCCGCCCTGAATGTGTCACCGGCTCCTAAAACGACTTTGCGGCCAGATTGGTGAAGAAAATTTGCAAGTTTGCCGATGGACGTGGTTTTGCCACTTCCATTGACTCCGACCACCAGAATGACGGTGGGACCCGAGTCGGTGTACTGTATGCCTGCTGATTCTTGTGCCAGCATGGTCTGGGTTTGCTCAGTGATCGTTCCCAGGACCTCTTCCAGCGAGACGACTCGCGCTCTCAACCGGGTTGCGACGTCATCACGGATGGCTTCGGCTGAAGCGACTCCCATATCGGTCCGGACCAACCTAGAAAATAGCTCTTCCAGAAAATCATCGTCGACCAGCGTCCCTTCTGATTTGAAGAGATCGCGAATGTCCGTGCGACATGTCTGCCGTGTTTTTGAGAGCACTCTCCGCATCTTTGAGAACAGGCCGCCGGAGGATGGCTTGGCCTCAGAGCCTGGGCTTGATGCTGAGGCAATGGATTCGTCCGGCGGCAACTTGCTTTCTTCTCGGCTTTCAGCCGACCTGTTGGCTGGCTGACTCGCGGGCTGTTTTTCGGATACTTCACTTGGAACTGCCGAAGTCTGCCCCAAGGCATCATCTTCCCTATTCTTTTTGGACCGCCAAAACGCCATCGAAAAGCTCGTCTCGAGTCGAGGAATCGCAAACTGCCAGCCCACTCGAGCCAGTCGAGAGATAATTCTGACCTATCACAGGCTTATCGGGTAGGCCGACGATCAATCGACCGGACTTGGGAAATCCAAGTTTCAGTTAAGGCAGAAAACGGATCACGGCGTGGGACATTTGGTTGGGGGCTCATTTGTTGCCCAAGCTCACCGGGCCTTTGGGGCAACTCACGTGGGTATCAGCCCAAGGTGTTGCGATCGGTAAGCATGGGAATGCAACGAATTTAAGGGAAAATTGGCATTTCGGCAGGTGCTGCTGTCAGATTGACACTGAGTCTTTTGCCTAATCCCTATTCCCTCACAGGACTACCCAAAATCAGCAGTTGGTATGCCTTCGTTAACCATTACTAAATGTAAGGAAGACGCCAGATTCTTGAGTGTTTTACTTCTAAAACACGGTCTTCTGCCCCCGGCTGTCCGATACCTACTACTGATAAATTGGCTTGATTCGGTAGTTGTCGACCGCCTCTGAGGTGGCCGATGCGGCCTTGGGCAACCGACTGCGGAAATGTTTCCGTAAATCCGTCGACACCTTTTGGTCGCACGGAATCATGCTGTGCAAATTGCACCTAAACCCGAAACGGATAACTGGGGAGTTAATAAAGCAAATGAAGCTTAGCAAATTGGCGCTTATCGCCGCGATTGCATGCGGTACTTACGCCGGCAACGTTTTTGCCGATCAGACAAATGATGTTCAGTTGGTTTCCTGCGAGTCATGTGACGAGCCGGCTTGCGGTTGCGAGCCAGCTTGTGACGATGCATGCGACTCCGGTTGCGACTCGATGGGTTGTGGACTTGGGGACTGCGCAATCGTAGATCGCCTTGGTCTTAACGACTGCTGCTTGGGCGACCCGTACTCTCTCTTTGGTGAGTGCAACGGTATCGCTGTTGGTGGCTGGATGCAGTTGGGTTACTTCACTGACACCACTGCAAACTTCAACTCACTTCCAGACAATGTTCAGCTGCAGCAGGGTTGGTTGTTCGCCGAGAAGGCAATCGACAGCTCTTGTGGGTTTGACATCGGTGGACGTGTTGATTACATCTACGGTACTGATGGACCAGACACTGCGTCCTTCGGCAACCCCGTTGCCGGCTACGACACGAACAGCGGTTGGGAAAGAGGTGGTCAGTACGGAAACGCCATGCCACAGCTTTACCTTGAGGCTGGCTATGGTGACTTGTCCGTGAAGGTTGGACACTTCTACACCATCATCGGTTGGGAAGTTGTTCAGGCTACTGGCAACTTCTTCTACAGTCACGCTAACACCATGTACAACAGTGAGCCTTTCACGCACACCGGTGCACTGTTCACATACAACCACAGCGACGACGTCACACTTTACGGTGGATACGTCGAAGGTTGGGACAGCGGATTCCAGGACAATGGTGATGCATTCCTCGGTGGTGCTTCGCTTAGTTTGACCGATCGTCTTTCGGTTACTTACG
>JACLAC010020058.1_pt1 | contig 15567 bp, 8 predicted proteins | sample 8027881 | NCBI WGS metagenome assembly JACLAC01 (sample SAMN15725517, study PRJNA655200) | protist metagenome | isolation source: fluorescence activated cell sorting (FACS) single amplified genomes of... | place: Spain: Blaines Bay Microbial Observatory, Mediterranean Sea | collected 2016-01-19
TCCATCTACTTCTGCACCGCTTCCATGGCGCCCTTCATAACGTAATCCATGTACAAACAGTCTACCTCAATTGTACCCTTTGCAAGATCTGGTACTTTGAGCCCTGGTACGTCGTCAACAGTGATTTGCTTCCCACCAATGTGGCGTCCGATTACTTCCGTGGCTGACAAAATGCTGCCAGTTTGACTTACAGGTATCCCTAGCTTCTTCCACTTGTGGGTCGACATCTTCAGGCTCGACAGAGTTTTGTGCCCCTCGTATATGGCGTTAATGCGCTCGTTTGCAAAATGGTACCTCTCCTCCCCCACTATTCCCGCTTCAAACCCAGACTGTGTCAAGCGCTCGTCGGCATTATCCGACCTCAAATGAAGTCTGTGCTCAGCCCGGGAGGAAAACATCCGGTATGGTTCGTTTGCACCATTGGTGACGAGATCGTCGATTAGCACCCCGATCATGGCCTCGTCGCGCTTCAAAGTGAACTCGCGGGGGTCGTCCCCGTGGTGCGCGCGGCTGCCTTTCAGCCTCAATCCCGCGTTGCTTCCTGCAACGATGCCTTGGGCGCCCGCTTCTTCGTAACCAGTTGTCCCATTTATTTGACCGGCTAAAAACAGGCCTTTCACGCTCTTGGTCTCCAAGGTGTGCCTCAGCGCTCTAGGGTCGACGTAGTCGTACTCTACGGAATAACCTGGTCTCACCAATTCAGCATGGCTTAATCCTGGAATGGTTCGCACGACTGAAACTTGCACGTCTTCTGGCAATGACATGGAAATACCATTCGGGTACACAAAGCTGGAATCAATACCTTCAGGCTCCAACCAGACGGTGTGCCCAGTGCGATCCGGAAACCGCGCTACTTTCCTGTCGAGCGAAGGGCAATAACGAGGGCCCGTGCCCTCGCCTTCGTTCGTGTCGTATTTTGGTAACAAATGTTCATTTTGCATGATCAATTGGTGCGTTTCTGGTGTTGTCCTAGTCTGAACGCAATCGACAAGTGTCTTGCCTTCTTTCAAAAATGTGTAATTCGGGTGGTTAAACAGCGACAAATAAGACATAAATTCGGGCGACTCGTCGCTCTTCTGAACTTCGAGTCCTTCGTAATCGATCGTAGCGATGTCTAGGCGCGGAGGAGTTCCCGTGTTCAGGCGTCCCAAGTGGAACCCAAGCCGCTGAAACGTGCTAGCCAACGCAGTAGTGGGTGGCTCAACCCCGTCTTCAGAACTTCTGCGGAACCGTCCCGCGGGGAAATGTTCGGGCCCCAAATGAATCATGCCTCGCAAAAATGTGCCGGTAGTCACAACAACGGACTTGGTTGCGATCTCCTGCCCGTCAGATGTTGTGACCCCAGTTATCCGCTTCGGGATGCCCCCGTCCGCAGTACCATCGTTGGAGAAAACCAAGTCTTCCACCCCAGCTTCGTAAAACATTAAATTAGAGCTAAAATCTGGTGTATTCGTAAGCATGCTTTGAATGGCGCTCCGGTACATGTCCCTGTCAACTTGCACTCGTGGCCCCTGCACCGCCGGCCCCCTGCTTCTGTTCAACAACCGGAAGTGAATAGCAGCTTGGTCGGCTGCTTTCCCCATCAACCCGTCAAGTGCGTCAATTTCTCGCACAAGTGTCCCTTTGCCAATCCCACCGATAGCAGGGTTGCACGATAGCTCTCCAACAGTATCCCATTTCTGCGAAATCAAAAGCGTTTTCGCCCCAGTCCTTGCCGACGCAGCCGCTGCTTCACAACCTGCATGACCACCTCCAATAACGACGACGTCCACGGCAAGCTTCGAGTCCCCGGCGATGCGCTTCAAAAACTGCATCTCAAAAAATATCTAAATCCTACCACGCCCCTTGCATTCATTCCTCAACGAGTATCTTTGCACGAAATAGTGGATTGGAATCATCCTTCAAATGTTTTAATTGACACTTTTCCATTTGCATTGTTTCCTCTTAATCAATCGTTCGTTTTTGTTGTTTTTTTTTTATTAAATAAATAAAAAAATAATAATATAAAAAAAAAATTTTAAAAAAATAATAATAATTAATTAAAAAAGGTCATCAGTCTAACGCTGTGCTTATGATAACAACTATAATTCCAATAATAATATAATACGTAGGACACAGCATTCGTTAGGACTAACATAGTTATCCCTATATAATATATATACTACTTTGTCGTATTCGAATAGCTTCCATCTTTTTTCTTCTTCTTTCTTCTTCTTCTCAATATTCTCAATCAATCAATAGCTAACACAACAACACAACAACAACAATGTTTGTTACAGTATTTATTCGTCGCCCACATCGAACGAAGGACGAAGGACGACGAAGGAAGAACGAACACACGTCGGATCGGGGACGACTAATAATTAATTTGTTCTTCGCGATGTTCGATTTGGTGGTGGTAAGTATTATAATGAATGTTTTCAGTGTGATAATTACATTCAACAAAATATATTAATTATAGATATGGGCGAATTTAAACGAAGCTATCATCGATACATTGAGCGTTCACTTGTATTGTTTCGTGGTATTAGAAAAATGATTGGGAGGGGAGGCTTTGTAGGGGTACTTGTTTTTGTCGCTTTGGCGACTTTAGATGCAACCACCGCTGCGAGTCAGAATGGGACGAATACTGCTAAAGTTGACAGTGTAATAAAAAAATCCCCGGTGTGTTCGAGAAGTGGTACGTATTTTTTGGGAGAAAGGACTCGTTACGTCTGTGGGCTGGATAGTGAGGTGGTTGCGTTGGCAGTGTCGCTGGCGCGGAACGAAGCGGTCGTCCGGGCCGCAAGAGTTGCAGCGGGACTCGCTAGTACCATCAACAATACCAACTACACCAACTCCACCCAGCTGGCCAACCAGACGTTTCTGGAACAGTTAGGAAAACCTTTGCTAAACGAATCCCTGGTTGCGATACCATGCAAGTCTGAGGCTTACAATGTGTCTTTCTGTGCGTGCCCCCTGGACAGGTCCGGGCCCAAGTGCGACGTGGTCAGAAAAACGCGGTGTTCGCTTCGGTGGCTGAACCCAAACATTAAAGATTGTATAAAGTCCAATGGCAAAGGCCTGTCTGAAGAAGATCGCGGGGTATACGATGTGGAGATAGATGGGGTACCTCCGTGCGTCCGATTCGACATGAAGAATAGTAAGTACGTGTGGAAAGTGAACCTATCCTGCAGTTTTTCGGACACACAGCGAAGAAAATGCAACGGGTCCACGGCAACAGCGGACGCTATCCTATCCAGTGGCCTGGCCAGCAACTCGGAGAACAATGTATTCAAGACCAACCAATGCCTGGAAGACACTACCGTTGACCACTGGTACAACAATGGCAGGCCCGGGGCGTCTATGTGGGTATCGCAGCGTGACATTGGGGAAAGCCGCGTGGCCGTTAAGTTTTACTCCATGTTGGACCCTTTCACAAAGTCGGTTGTTTTCCAGTCCGCAGCGCTGACGGGTGCACAAATCAACGGGCCATCGTCTACGGTAGACATCGAAATCAGAGTGAAAGATCTAAATGCTGTACCGGAACTTGTCAGTGGAGGACGAATGTACTCCGAAGGAAAGTTCATGCCGAGTAAATTTATGAGCGTTAGTGTCGACGAAAAGGAAAGGCTCTTGGCATGGGGCAACGACGAGCCCTCCATAGTTGTGGACGTGCAGGGATACAAAGAACCGCTTAAGCCACCGAAAGAACTCCTGGGAGGTGAAATCGCCTTGATTGTTATTCTTACGCTGGCAGCATTTTTTGCAGTAATTATGTGGTGGCGGCATTATAAAAAGGAGAAAGACGATTAATACTCCTCATAGTGTAGTAGCTGGAGCTGGCGCAAAGAAATTACCAAGGGGCTTTTAATATTTTTAAAACGTAAATAAGAGCTGTGTGTATTTTAATATAAGGAAGCCTTGCGAGCATTTGTTTGCTAAGAAAAGATATTTTGATTTACCGAAGTATAGCACATTCATCTATACTGCTTAGTGCAGTATGATATATGTAATATGTTTTTTTCTTCGCATACATATCTAATTTTATGTTGAACAGAAAATACGACAATTTTGTTTTTTTATAAAAAGTTTTAGTGAAATTATTTTTCTCATTTGAAATAATATATGTACAGAAATATTCACAAAACCACCTGTGCATGAGCCGAACCTCCACTTGAACATTACAAATGGGAAGAAAAGTACGCTTGGGGGATGGGGTGAACCATTGTGTTTTCTACTTCGTACCGTATCACTTCTTCAAGTGAGTTGCAATGAAACTTGCACGACGTAGTGTCCGACAGCTGTAGCTGAAGGTCGCCGTTTATAGTTTTTTCGTTGTGTGCAAAATTGACGGAAGAAAAATGGGATTTAAGATCCAGCAATGGCTTGGTCGTGTCGAATGTCTGCGTGGGGCTATCTTTCGGCAAGACGAACTCGCAATGCTCTAGGCCGGAATCATAGTGCTTCCCTTCTTTTGGGCATGGAAGCTCGAGGCAGTATATCAAGCGGCCGGAAGGTTGCACCGTCACCGGTTGGCTCAATTTAAAAGTGCTAATAGGTCTTCCTCCAATCATGCTTTCCACAAGCATTTCTGCGCCGCACTCTTCTAACTCCTTTCGCATATGTATGTACTCTGAAACACTAGAAGTGCGCCAACATACATGATCAATCACTAGCACTTCCCCTTTGTAGTTATTGACATCGATTCCAAACTTCTCTTTCAAACCCCGAATAATACGGTTGACAAACAACGGAATGTCCGTTGCCAAGATCTCCTGAATCGGTCCCACTACGGTAGACATTGTAGAAATTCCTCTACGGGGAGAAGGGGAGAAAAAATGCTATCCTGTCAACGATGGCATTCAGACTAATTGCCGTTTTTAAACTGGTGTTCATCTTGTGGCATTAGTATCAGAAATTGGAAAGACAATGCAGCAATTTTAATGTTGGCGCCTCACTGATCAAAATAAAGGAAGAAAAGAACAAAAAAAATCCTTCTTTCGTTCTTCTTCTCTTCTTTTTTTTTTTTTCTTTTCTTCTTTTTTCTTCTTCGGTATTTTCTTCATTCATCGTATCTCTATATCATTCACCATTATAAAACCAGATAAGAATATATATCGAAATAACATTAATGTTATACCCATGATAAAATGTACTTGTACTAATCCCGCCATCCCGCCCAAATCAATACTACGCGTAGTAACCCTAATCAAATTGATGATAATTATTATAGATTTCATTACTTAGACTAATGTAATGCTGTGTGTATAATAAATATAATAATTAAGAACTAAAAGAAGAAAGAAGAAAAATTAGCTCTGATTTTATATTACACCACATACCATAGCATCACAATAGAAAGAGAAATTATGATGTGGTGTGTGGTGGGCAAGAAGCAGCAAAGGACAACACAAACAACAATTTCAATTTGTGTACGGAAACTGGCTGACCACACAAAGGAACTGAGAGAAGATTCAGTACTATTATAAATGAACGTTTCCAAAATATAATTATTTTTCGAAAGAAACATTAAGATTGAAAACCATTTCCCACGTTCAACGACAACAAAATTATTCTTATCCAGCACATTATTTCATAAAAAAACACACCAGACCAGTCATCAGTGGGAGAAAATGACATCCAAGAGACGAAAAGGGCATCAGCCACTGGATTATGAGCTTCAACCCTTGCCCGCCCCGATATGTGACATGGCGTTTATCAGATCTACCTTCTTTCCATTTTTCGGTCCGAAAGATTTTATAGCATTTGCATTGGCCGGAAAGAGCATGCTAAAGGAAGTGAACGCGTATGGCATTGTTGGAAATAACGATGAGGATTTTGTTTATGAACCTGCTCTACGTAGCATCATCCTTCATCACAACAGTCATGGATTCATGAATTACCGAAGTATCGTACCCGATATAATGGAAATGGTTTGTGACAGCCAGGTGTTCCTACCAACCCCATTACGGCTGTACAGGTTAGCAACTGCCACACGCTGTGAGCTGCATTCAAACAGACATATCCACCCCACTTCTCGCGGCACCCCCAACGGTCGCTGCTCCAAGTTCGGACTTTTCCTTTGTGCACGATGCGAGCATGATATATCTTCGCCAATTTCAACTGCATTCGGGGCGGCGGGAATAGGTCAGAGACGAAACGGGTTAAAAAGGATCGTTGAACACGATCTTCGTGTGTGTACGACATCTTCTTTTCAGATATGTTCGGTTGATGTTTTTGATGCTTCTGGGCAAAGAAAAGGGCCGGTATTTACGGTTGAAAGTGTCAGAGCAGAATGCAAAGGGTTTAGGGCAATCAGATCAGATCATGAAGTCATGGATAATGTTTTTGCTATTAACAGCGAGCTTATACCGTTCGACGACATCAATAGTGCTGTACATAGTGCAACGTCAGCAGCGAGTCGCAGAAACAAAGAATTCTGGAGAGTCGAGGACGAAAAACGCGAGAAAAGAGACTCTATTCGTACAATGAGAACAGAAAAAATAAGGAAATTGATCGTCGATGAAATCAGCGCGCCGTGGGCTGAAACGGTTTGTACCCTGTCGAATGCTGCGTTCCAGTAAGTTGTCATCCCTTCATTTTTTATACTTTCAACTCTTTTTACCTGACCATATTGCTTTTTAAAAACAGAAAAGTTGCAGGCAGAGTGATGCGCGCACCTAGTTCATTTCGTAAAAAGAATTTAAAAATCTATGCGACTGAACTCAACGGGATATTTCGTCAATTTCCGTTTGAATATTTTGATAATAGCAGTATGCATGGCTTTCAATTCTTGCGACAAGATTGTATCTTTCATGGAACGAAGGTGAGGCAAGCGGTGTTTAATTACTTCACTCGTCCGATTGCTGAGCACGAGCCAGATTCTTTAACTGAGTATAAGTTTGTTAAGCGACAACACTGGCGAGAAAACGCTGGCTACGTTCAAAGGGTTAGGGTTGTATACAACCGCACAGAGATGATTCTGTCCACACAAGAAATGAACCAATCGAACTGTATTAACAGGACGGCTGGGTTGCGATTCTTTGAACATGTTAAGGCTGCCAAGTCAAATAAAGAAATTGAAAAAGCTTTGATGTATGAATTATGGAAGTCAAGTGGACACATGAACATGAAAGATGTATTTGTTGTTGACTGCATAAACAGTGATGAAGGAAACCGGTTCAGAAGAACTGTTCTTGCAAATTTTGCTCGACTTTGCTGGTCACTTAATGTCTCTTATGTTCATTTTGGGTCAATATTGTATTGCTCACCATCTTTATATCCTTACTTCGTAGATTCATATGATCGAGCCAAACGCTATTTTGATCGTCTGATGCGAAATTTAAATGAGTACACCAGAATTTCAGAATGGGGCAGTGCAACAGAAATAGCAATTTGTCACTTGTTGACCTCTACGCGCGGGCCAAGCTTTCGTTCGTTTCTTTCAGAACCTGAGGGAAATTGGAATGCCCCGCTCGTGAAAGGTTTATCCGAAATCTTTACTCAAAGTGATTTTTCACGGACGGATACGTTTACATTAAAGGATAGAACCAACCCAATGTTCACATCAGAATATCTTCGACTTCTATTTCAAGGAAATTATAGCAGCCTCTTCGAGTGGGAATCGCAGCGACTCCACCGCGCACAACCATGGCTTTGATTACGATTTTTATGCGGACGCCGGGACAGCGGAATCTCGAGACGACATGCAATATTCACGCAACAAATCCGCCGTGGAAATGCTCAACCGACAAAAGGAACTGTACGAAGAGTATATGGGTCGGGGACACGCTGTCAAAGCCATGCAAAACTACCTTTGTGCCGACTTTCAAATGTATTAAAACAGAGGAGTTGTAAAAAGCATTAAATTTAAAGTAGTAAAAGGAGTAATAAATTATTTTTAAAATTTAAATTCCTCGAGTAAAAAAGTGTTAAATCTCGATAATACTCGTATATTTTAATCACATTGGTTAGATTATAAAATAAAGTACGCGCAAGTTTTTCCCTCGCCGGGGTTAAAATTATTCGATTTCAACATTTCGCTTCACACGTCGTCCGTCTCCGTTTGAAGCAGTATAGCTGCTCCTCGCAGCGCCCAAACCGTTGGAGAACTGCTCGTTGGAAGTGGTACGAAACCTATGAAGTTGTCGCTATCTCCATGGGTGGACATGCGCCCTACTCGCTCAAATGTTTTATACATTGGACAGTCAAATACATATTTGGTGTAGCCATCGCCAACATTGTTATCGCTTTCTTCCCGATATTTCAGCCGGGGGCTGACTCGCAACACCGGACACTCGAGGTACACCTCGATTGGGTCACCTTCCACCAATTCGCCACTCTCGTCGTCCCCGTCCTCGCTCCATAGCCATCGAGCGCTTTCCATCATGAGACCACTCAGGTAAATATGCTCGTCGTTTTGCGCCGGCGGCTCTCGGACAGGGATGTAATATAACTCAAAATCATCCGAGCAGTGGCCGGTAGCGTAAGCCATTTCCTGCAACAGGCTGTTCAAATACGCCCCCGGAAACGCAAATGCGCCTAGCCAAACTAATCTGGGGGCTCCGGACAACGCCCACTCAGTAAAAAATTCACATCGAGACTTTAAATCGCGCAAAAAGGTCCACATAAAAGAACTTGCCTGATACGGAGGCGTGATCCAGAAAGGAGGAACATGGCCCTCGCGCACGGCGTTGGCCAAGATAACGTCGTCTTTGACAGGGTTGACTTTACCATCAATAACATCCAGGGAGTTGAGGAGGGAAAACATTATACGTTTCACCGCCCTCTCAAAAAACTTCAGTTCGTGTTGCAAGATTGCATTGTGCGGCTTCTCGGGTGTTATAGCCCACCGTTCGTTGGCTTTTACATGAAGTTCCAAGGAAACGGCTTTAGGGAGAAAATCGACAGCGCGCTGAATCGTGTCCCTGAGCTCCGACTCGCTGGGTAATGTGTGCAGGGTATCGTCATGCCCACCCTGGGTTTCAAATAGCATCAGACTGTGAAGGACGTTGTGGGTTTGGTGTTTCTGCTTTATAAAGACTGCATTCGAGTCCAGTCCAATAACGTCCGAGTGCCCGCCTTTGGGGTACGACCGGACATGCTCCCGGACATCCTTCATTCCCATGCAGTTATCAGGCGGCAAAGCCCATTCCCGCTGTTTTTCTTCGTCTAGAGACAGCGATACCGATCTACTCTGCCTGTCGCCATCCAGTAAATATTTTTCATCCAGGTAGTTATGTACTAAATACGTCAACAACTTGGCGTCGGACGCGTCGTTAAACTTCCCGCCGTACAAGCATTCACCAATACAGTACCTCAACGATCGAAAGTCGATGTCTGCAGACTTAGTAAATAGGTTCATGGACAACAGGCTTAGCCTCAAGTCTTCGATCCCAAAGCTGTACGGACAGTTCCAACCAATTCCAGAATAGTCGCCTCTTAAGACCATGTTCGCATGCAGGCAAACCAGTGCAAACGCAGTGCGCTTCCACACTGTAGTTTCGCCCTTTGGTTGCGCTTCTTCGCCTTCGGCGACAGGCCGTTCCCAGTAGTCCTGGTCTTGCAGCGGCATAGTGTCAAACGCTTCCAACACCGTCTCTCGAAACTCAGTCGGGGACTCGACCATCATCTTTATGCCTTCCTGTAACACTTGAACGGGGAAATAAGCACACGGCTCACTAGTGCACCACAATCGAAACCCTGAATGCAACGCTTCGTTTTTAGCCAAGGTAAGAATTTCCTCGAAAAGCTCTTCGAATCTATGCATCCAAGATTGCAAAAGGTGGCAATTTTCGACGAGTACCCAATCGCCGCACTTGGCGGCATCTCTGATTGTCTTTTCCGTTACTTCTTCTCGCCCTTTCTGTACGGAGAGCACGATCAGGTTTTTGTCCTTCTTATTAGCGTACTTACGCAACGTTTCGGTCGGATCGTACGCGGACTCGTGGAGTACAAATATCATTGGCGTAGTGGCGTCCGAGTAACCATAGCAGCGGTTCAGTTTCAATCGCTCGCGCTTGAGAAACTCGCTTCCGATGGTGTCGCGAATAATTGCATGAGAAATGTTGATTATTGAATCCGGTCTGATGCACTTCAAGAGAATCATCTTGTGCCATTCGCTCACTCCTTTATACCCCGGCACTGGCGTCTCGACTATCGAACTGCAATGGTAAAAGTTGTGCCACTTCTCAACATTTTCAGATATTATCTGGGGCAATTCGTTAAATACTTCCGATTGCTCCGAGAGCATGACGAGCAGGGTCCAGTGCTCCGCATGAAGCCAGGGCAAGCCCGGGTTTTCCAGCCCCTCGCGCTCGCTCATTTCAGAGAGATCATGGTGTGTTAAGAGGAAGCCTAACTCAGCGTTGCTCAAAAAGTCTCCGGAGCCCGAATGTTCCAGCGTGCGAATGCACATGCACATTGCAAAGGACAGCCGGTCGTAGGAAGCAAATGCTGGCGAGACGCGCCTGAAAATGTAGGAGTTGACTTCTCGGTTAATAAAACGGACGCGATCTACCACCTCACGCGCACGCTTCGCTGCTCTCACTGCGGACAAAAACACTTTATTGAACCATTTAATGGAAAATCGATACATGCAATTGACCCAATCCATGTCGGAGAGAACAAAATATAACACCCTTCCGTGTTGAGCCGCTGGTAAGTAATTCCCTCGGACTTCTTCCAATTGCAGTTCAATCTCATTCGCTTCCTTCTGCTTGGCTGCTACAATTTTAGAAATCTTCTGAGACTCGCGGAGCATCGCTATTGCCTTTTCGTCGTCCAAAATGTTTCCCATAGACTCCGCCATAACTTTCAAAATGCGTTCTTCGCACTGCTTCAATTGCTCCTGGTTCCCTACAACTTCTTTCATGTTGGTGATTCTGTCATGCTCCAACTCCGGTTTTTCGTGGCTCAAAATAAGGCTCAGTATAGCCTCGTCCATCCCTTTCGGAGTAACACTGAAGTCCATTATAATCACTTTGGTGGACACCGTTGGTAAGAAGTGCGGGTCGTGCAAGTCCGTCGCGATGTAAAGCCTAAAATTATCGTTCCATTCGATCTCTCGGTCGCTGATTTTAACTCTTTTGTGCGTTGATCCCGACGATTTGTGCGCTTGTTTGAACAAGATCGGATCTAAATCATTTGGCAACCGCTCTGGAACGCGCTCAATCAGGAAGGGCAAACCGACTTCTATTGCGTTTTCGAACAATGGAAGAAAATCGTGCTGCGTTAGTTCCGCCGAGGACAACGACCCTGTGTGTAGGTTTTTTATCCACCTGGTTGCTATTCCGTGAGGGTCGATCAACAGCGGCCAAAGCGTGGCTTTGTTCAAAATGATACCATTTTCGACGTGGTGGGTATCGTCGGGAAGCCCCGCAATTTGCCATTTGGAAATTTCTGTTTCAATTCCGATGGACTTCCTGATCGTGAAGTTTTTAGTCACGGGAATTCGACGATTCTCGCACGCCTCTTGAACAAACGCTGTCAGTGCATGCCGGTCTTTCGGGGTCGCGGACCCGGAGTAGGACACGTTGGTGGCCAGGAGCAGCATGTCTCCAATGACTGTCTCGGAAGCCGCAGAGACTTGCTGGACTATGGAAAACCACAGCTCCCTCTCTCCCCCCAGTTCTTCGAGCAATATTTCGGCGTGATGCACGCGGCGCTTGCAAGTTTCAAGGCGATCGTTTAGTTGAGTTTTTTCACGCAGCGCCTTTTCGTAGCGTGACTCTAGAGCCGATATGTCACCCTCTATCTGCTTCAAATGAGCCTGGTTTTTGTGAAGAAGCTCTAGTGTTTCCTTTAACTTTTTTTCTGCCTCTGCAATTGCCTTTACCTTGGGTCTGATGCTCCTCAAAACACTATCGTATTTGTCTATGGCCAATACCCATTTACAAATGCCCTCTGCCGCTGACGAGGCTTTCTTGACCCGAGCCGGGTTAAAGTCGGGGTCTGAAAGAAAATTTTTGCGAATATTTGTGATCACGGACAGCTTTATGTTTTCTTTGTCGAATTCCTTTAGTATTTCAATAAAATTTTTGTTGTTCAGAAGTTTGACGGACGGCTTCCACCAGTTTTCTGTTGTTTTCGTCTTAAACGGTTTAAGGTCCAGCAACAAACACACAGAGTGCATGACACTTTTTATAACTTTCGGTGGATTTTTCATTGTCTTGACTAGAGATATGTCTTTTGTCGTTAATGTATCAAGTGCCTTTATGGCTGCTGCCAGCTGGGGCCTGCACTTTTTTAGTTCCTTTTCTACTTGTGATTTAAATTTCTGTATTCGATTTTGCTCGTTTCGGATCACCTCCTCTTCTGCTTTTACCTTGTCCCTAGCCTCTCTTACCGCGGGCATGCGCTCTTCCAGTTTCTCCATCAGCTCAGCAGTCTGCTCCGTAGCATGCACTAGTATAGGAGTTATTTCGTGAATTTCTCCCCGCATCTTTCCCACCTCAGAAGAGGCATAATCGATCTTGCTGACCCCACTTTCATAGTGCCGCTTCTTGCTTCCTAGTCGAAGCTGCTCGTCGTCGAGAATTTTTTTATAACTGGCCAGAAGATCCAGGTAGTTTCTGGGCGTAACGTACGTAATTCTACGAAAGGAGTTCTGGGATTCTTTCCTTGATTTTTCGGCCTTCGTCCTGCAGTAAATGTGAACATTTATTGCAATCTCTACCAGCGCATCAATTATGATAGACCTTTGTTCAGCCTTGGACTTAAAATACGACATACTGACCAATGAAATTGTCCTTACTTTCGCCTTCAGTTTTCTCTTCAACACATTCATGCGCTCCTTGCTAATCTTTTTCGGGCTTCCTGGCGGCGACCCGCTGATCTTTCCGGTACTGCTGACTTTCAAGGCAGAAATTTTTCGTACCATTGCATTCATTGACTGAAACACATTTCCCACACGCTTGCGACGTCGAAGTTTTGCAAAGTGCATTCTACTACTTTCTCTGTCTTGCTTCAATTTCTCGGCTTCACTTGCGTGTAAATCTAAATTTATGCCATCAAAGAGCTTGTGCGCCATGGCCGAGAGGGCATCAAGGGGCCATTCTTCGTACCAATCTATCGTGCAACAGCTGGCGATGCCACTGTATTCGTGCAAAGTCTCCCGAAGGAGGTTGCCGAGAGGGCTAAAGCATAAGATTATCGTTACGGATTCGCGAACGCAACTAAGAAAGTACTCTATCATGATCTTGTCGTCATCGCAATCGTCAAGGCTGTAACCGGCCTCCCGAGCAAACGGAATGACTGCCTGATGCAAGCCGTGGAGTTCGTCGTCCGAAAATAGGCCGGAGATAGTCCCCGTGTGCAAAAATGAGTCCAAGTCACCGATCATATCACTGTATAGCATTTGCGTGTGATTCACGACGAAAACAACGCCTTTCGTGCCGATCCCCGCATATTTCATCAAACCTTTTAGGTCCTCTTTCCAGTCTTGTAACTGGTAGAGATGACGCTCATTTATTTGCCGGCAAGCCTTTCCGGCTATGTGGGCAGCCAATTTTGTCAGGCTTTGACGGCCGCTTCCAACCATTCCAACGAGCAGACCGTGCCGCCCAGGCATTCTTAAAATACGTAAAATTCTTGAGATATGCTCGGCGGCATACGAAAATACGACCAAGTCCATCGGGGAGGAATTCGCCCCGTTGTATTTTTTAAGATGTTTCTCTAACGAAGGAATGACCTCATCAGTGTTTTCTACTTCTTTGTAGTTACCACCCTTTTCGCCCACAAATCCACCAAAGTATAACATTCGCAGTTCCTCAGGGTCCACATCGTTGGAATGATCTTTGTCTAGGTGTGAAAACAATTTGTCGAAGTCAAAGTTAAAGAAGTCGATTGTGCACTTTTTAATCATGGCAAACATCCAGTCCATGTCCGCTTCAGAGGACAACCGATCAAAAAATACGCGAAGCACTTCATGCGTCCACAGCCGCATCATCGTCTGAGGTCCTTTGATGTCACTAGATTTGATCAATAATATCCCCTGGATGACTGAACCCATGTCTCTGGGGTTAAAAACGTTTAACGGCTTGCTCGGAGACGGCAAAATGTATTTTGATACTTCTGTATAGATATGAATTGTGGCATGAACAAGGGGGCCGTTGCAGACGTCCCAGATGCTCTTTCTTCCATCTTTTATGAAATCCATTCTGCTAGTATACCATCCCATGATGGCAGAAAATATTTTGTGAAACATTGGTTTGTCGGGATTTGACCAGCGAAATGAGGCATAGTGACTCGATAACCTGAGAAAATGGCTGAAGTCTTCCCTGGTTTTCAGACCAGTAGTTACAGCAGATACAAAATTTACATTTTCCAGAGTTTGAAACTCAAACCTATCATTGTACCAACCACCGTAGTCAAAGACCGACCGTATTAGCTCATTTGGAGGTTGTTCGCCAGATAAACTATGCTTCACCATGTGCATATCGTCTATGAACACGACGCATCGAGTTCCCTCTGCCGAAGATAGGCAACCTTTTCTAGGCTTTTCTAAATTATCGGTCAATTCGTGCTGCGTTTGCTCCACCGTCGTATTGGACGAAAAATGCAAAGTAAAGTGAGTAAATAAAATCTTGTTTAACTTCTCGTGCAAAAAGTTTGTTGCGTGTGCGCTCTTTCCGCTTCCAGTGCTGCCGTATAGGAGGAGCGGTACGTTTTGATTGATATAACTTTGAGCATGAAATTCAAACGCAATTCCTATGGGAGTGGGTATCAGAATGTTCTGAAAACTTGCATCAACATCAATGTTGGCTTTCAGTGGCACCGCATCGGCCCAAGATTTCCACTTTTTCAGGTCTGGGTTGTAGTACAGCTGAAAAATTGATGTCTTCGGAAGTGGCAATTCCAATTCTATTCCAAGATTTTGCCATTTTAATTTCGAAGTCAGCATCTTGAATATTTTATGTGTATATATGTAGTCTGAGTCGTTTCCTATGTTCATCACAAAATCAGACAAAATTGTTTGCCCTGTAGAGTTCAAATCGTTGCCAAAGGACCATGCCAACGCAAACACAAATATACACTCAATATCAATGTTCCGAAGGTAAGTTTGACAAAATATTCTTTCAGACCCAAACGTGTGGCAAAAATCAGAATTTTTGGAATAAGTGTTGTGGAGCAATGTATCGATTAAAGTGGTCATTCTGTGAACCCGAAGTGCTGGGGAAGACGTCTCTATGACATGATTTTGTAATTCCATTTCAAACAGCAGATTAATTGGGGGTATCAACCACTCAAACAGAGCAGTAAAATGACTGCAGTGGGAACCTTTCAGGTTGTGCAACTTTTTTTTCTTTGAAAATGAATTCAAAGAAGAGCGGGTAGTCATAATGGACTCGCGTCTCACAAGCCTTTTGGATTTTTTCTTCTCTGTGGGCAAACCGGTCTTTGACTTGACCAGTTTGCGCTTGTTCTCTGTCTTTGTCATATTTTCTTCTTCGCTGCTGATTTTCTTAAGCCAAGAGTCGACCAGGGATTGCCATCCTACATCCGTTGGGGTCATGAAGACTGTCCCACACCTACTAATTGATGCTGGTGTACAGGAGGCAATAGAAGATGTTTCAAAAATAAAAC
>JACLAC010016707.1_pt1 | contig 15564 bp, 7 predicted proteins | sample 8027881 | NCBI WGS metagenome assembly JACLAC01 (sample SAMN15725517, study PRJNA655200) | protist metagenome | isolation source: fluorescence activated cell sorting (FACS) single amplified genomes of... | place: Spain: Blaines Bay Microbial Observatory, Mediterranean Sea | collected 2016-01-19
GAAGCAACTTCAGGCCCAATGGTACAAACGGCTTTGAAGCAGTTGCCGGGAATAGCTTCCCCAGACGAGCTTCGAAACTGGGGGCCATGCCCGTGGGGCCGTATCAGTGGGGCCGATACGAAACCTTGGTCGTTCCCGCTGCTGCAGACTGCCCCCTCGGTACCAGAGCCCATTTTGAGCAAACAGTTAAACCCGACCTTGGTGGCATCTCGAGAAATTGTGCGGCGGCGCTCGATTATTTTTACTAGCCTGGATGAAGAGGGGGAGGAGGCCCGCCGTTACCCGTGTGTAGCGTACGACTGGAGAATTGCGCAGAAAGAGTCGGAATACACTGCCGAAAATCACCCCAAGGGCAACGAGCGCTCTGCCTCGCCGGAATCGCGAAAAGGTTCGGAGGACAAAGAGCACCACATGCTACACTTTGAATCGAGGTTTGAAAGCGGGAATCTCTTGAGAGCAGTGCAAATAGGGCCGTACGAATATGATCTATTTGTCCGTGCCGATGTGAACACGAAGAGTTTTATGCAGTGGTGGTATTTTGCGGTGACAAACACCCACCCTAATAACTGGAAAGAGGAGTCTTCCAGGAAAGCGGCCCGCAGAGAGAGGAATGCGATCAAGGAGAAACAGTTCGAAGGGATGAAGGACTGTTTCCCCATAAACCTCGGGGTCGCCCCCAGTGGTAGTGTCACCTACAAATTTAACGTCGTCAACTTGTGCAAACCGGATAGCATGTACAACCAAGGGATGCAACCCGTAACGTATTCCTGCTTCGAGGCGGAAAATGCGGAGATGGGTTGGAGGAGGTCGGGAAGCGACATATGCTATTTTCCCAACCAGTACACACGCATTGACGGCCGGGGAAACCATTACACGCTTACCTTTAAAGTAACCTTTCAACACCCGTCCGACACCGTTCTCCTAGCGCACTCTGTTCCGTACACGTACACCGATAATTTGCGCCACTTGAAAGAGTTGACAGAGGAACGAGGGAAGTGCATCCGCAGGTCCGTGTTGTGCAAAACGCTCGCAGAACGCCAGTGTGACCTTCTGACCATAACCGATTTTGAGGAAGATGAGGACCCCCGACGGCCAAGGCGCGCCGTTGTTATTACCGCCCGGGTGCACCCTGGGGAAACGCCGGCTAGCTGGATCATGAAAGGCTTTCTCGACTTCGTAACAGGCCCTTCAGAGGCCGCGAAACTGCTCCGCAAATTGTTTGTCTTCAAGGTAGTCCCTATGCTCAACCCAGACGGGGTATTTTACGGCAACAACCGCTGCAATCTTTCGGCCGTCGATTTGAACCGGCAGTGGTCAACCCCCAGCAACATGAGCCACCCGACGATATTTTATACCAAGCAGATGATATCCAATTTTCGCAAGGAGCGAAACGTAGTTATGTATTTGGACATCCACGCGCACAGCCGCAAGAACAACGTGTTCATGTACGGCGTAGAAGAAAAGAACCGTCCGGTGCCCAGCCGACGCTTGATACCCATGCTAATGTCAAAAGGGCTTTTCTCTCACCAATTCTTTTCCTACCGCGACACGCATTTCAAAGTGACCCCAGGGCGAGAATCCACAGCCCGCGTAGTGGTGGCCCGCGAGCTGAAGATTAACAACAGTTTCACCGTCGAGAGCACGTACTGTGGTGCGGATCACGGGCCATTGGCCGGCTACCAATTCAACGTCGTCCACCTAAGCTTGTGCGGAATGGGCCTTGGGGACATGATATTGCAAATGTACCACCCCGACTCAAGCAGGCGGGGGCATGTGCAACGGTGCCTCGATAGCCTTCAGCTAGAAGTGTACCGAGGAATCAAGCCAAGTAGACGCAAGCGAAAGGTGTCAAGTGCGGACCAACTGGTAGATGAGGAAATTGCTACCATGCTGATAGAACCGGGCGTTCCCTCCGACAAGCACACCCTTGGCGGTTGGGGCAACCAGCTAGGCTTAGGAATTAGCACGGTGACAATGAATACGCCATGTCGGAAAGCATCAAGTGCATGGCTCTATACAAATTTCAACGACGCATCCTTTCAGGAAGCGGCTGTCGTCGACGACTTCAAAGTGTACCACGAAGTCTTCTCGCCAAACGTAGAAAAGAAGGTAGACGAGAACACAGCGGAGGCTAAAAAAAAGAGACGAGAGGCTTCTAAACAAAGTCGGCGACGTTCCCCAAAATTGAGCTCTGGCAAGAAACGGTTACAATTAAGAAACTCGCGCGACCCCACCCCTTACAGAGAGGAAAAGAAAGACAAAGAGAGCAGCGATGAACAGGGCATCAGTGCGGAGCAAGTAGTAGACGGGTCGATTACCGGCGATAGCGAGGAAGACAAGGGCTACCAGCCAAGTGTGATTACCTTCAAGCGTGAAAGGAAGAAAGTGCTGTACGCATCCGCGCAAAGGAAAGAGAAAGAGTTGGCCGTGACGAAGCGTGATATTCGCATGCCATCGGACCATGCGGTCTCTATCCCAATGTATAAAACGCAGGGAATGAAGCGCCCCCCCAATTTTGGGAGCATTTTGCACAATTTGAGAGGCACCGCGAGAAGTGCCGCCGCGTCCGTGTCGGCTGGGGGCAAGCGTCTCAGCAACGGTAAACGCGATGGCAGCAGCAGCCGCGACCGCATCGTATCTGCGGACAACAAGCGTGCTGGAAACAAGGCGCAGGCGGCGCCATTTTTAATCCCCCAAATCGGGTTTATACAACAAGAGCCACACCCCCCGCCTTCGGAAGAGCTAGAGGCTAAAGTAAGGTCTAACCATGCCAAAGCCAAAAAATCCGTCCGAAGACGACGAAAGAAGAAGAAGCGCCCAACGCGAACGTACAAAGGGCCAAAGTCAGCGGGGAAAAGCGAGACTCAGGTCAGCGCGGAATTTAAGCAAATGCTGATCAACCATGTAAACCAAGAAATTCGACACATTACAAAAAGTGCAAAGGGCGCGTTTCGTCAACCGCGAACGCTGCACAAGTTTCGAAAATCGACACCATTGCCATTCAAAAGTTACAACCCAGGGCAAAAACCCCAGGCGAAAAATGCTGTATTTTTGCCTTCCGTAGGTCGCTCTGTCCAGTCAAATTTCCAACACAAATCAGATCGTTTGGTTCGAAATCCTAGGGCTGGGGATGGGGAGCTGCAGCCCTTATCGCCTACCCAAGGCCACAGGCGTGGAAACATGGATGGTCGCAACGGCTACAGTGGTCGGGCGTATCGAAATTTGAATGAAATGCCAAATTTTTCGCCCGTGAGGCAGCGACCAAGTTTGTGATGGTAAACCTATTTATAACATGATGATTATGAGGTTATTACATCAAAAGATATGAGACTAGTCTACTTAGTGGTGAAAAGAGAAAAAGAAGATACTGTTGCTGTAGTGTGTATGTAGTATCCTTCTTATTATTATTTTTGTGAGTTGTTTGTGCTGTGCTATACCCTGTATTTATTATACTATTAAAAAATTAATATTAATAATTTGTTGTCATCATCATCCTCCATCCATCATCCCACGCGGCGAGTTTGGATTATTCACCATTCACTAACCAAAACACCTTGTCCAACCGTGTGTTTCTTCAGTGTGGTGCAAAAGAGTAATTTAACAATAAAGGAAAGAAAATTCAAAGAGAGAGAAATTGTTTCAGTTTTACCAATGATCAATTGCATGTATCGATTTCATCAAACTGTGTTATGGATCTGAAGACTTTTAAATTGTACTCCGTTGCCGGCATGGATGACGTGCCGGCAGCACCGTCCTCCCCGACACTGTCCAGCAAACCTCGGGCCATCTCCCCGACGGCCCTGAATCCGGGCGAGAAAGACTTGAAACAACTGTTGATTAGGAACACTTCGGATGCTCCTGGTCTTGACTTTCAGGCTGAGGCACTTACTGTCGTCGTTGTGGGTGCCTCGGGGGACCTTGCTAAGAAGAAGACGTACCCATCTCTATTTCAACTCTTTTGTTTAGGCTACTTGCCAGAGCACTTCGAAGTGGTTGGTTTCGCACGGAGCCCGTACACGGACGAAAGTTTTCGAGAAAAGATGTCCGGCTGCTTGGAAGGGAAGGGGCCAGAGAAATTCGTTGCGCCGTTCCTGTCTAAGTGCTTTTACAACCAGGGGAAGGCGTATGACGACACCGCTTCTTGGGAGAAACTGCACGTCCACGCGACTGCCTTTGAGGAAGGGGTGAACCACCACTCCGCTACCAGTTCGTGCAACCGGCTGTTTTATTTCGCCATACCCCCGCCGCAATTTGCACCGTCTGCGCAGGCAATAAAGTTTGCGGCCATGTCCACGGCAGGCTGGAATCGTTTTATTGTAGAAAAGCCTTTTGGGAAAGACTCCGAAAGCTCGGCCGAGCTGGCAAGAAGCTTAGGAAGCGTTCTTACCGAGGATCAAGTGTATCGTATTGACCATTATTTGGGGAAGGAGATGGTTCAGAATTTGATGGTGTTGCGATTTGCGAACATCTTTCTGTCCCCGTTGTGGAATCGTGATTCGGTGAAGTGCGTGATTATAAGCTTCAAGGAAAACTTTGGGACGGAAGGGCGAGGGGGGTACTTTGACGAGTTTGGGATCATCCGCGATGTTATGCAGAACCATTTGCTGCAGATCCTAAGTTTAGTGGCGATGGAGCCCCCGGTGTGCGTATCAGGGGGAAATCATAGCAACTACGTCCGGGACGAAAAGGTCAAAGTGCTTCGTTGCATCCCACCGTTGGCGCTCGACGATGTTATTATCGGTCAGTACTGCGCGGCGAACGGTAAACCGGGCTACTTGGACGACGAGACGGTGCCGGAGGGGTCCAAATGCCCAACCTATTGCTTGGCGCAGTTCCAGATCAACAATTCTCGGTGGGCAGGAGTCCCCTTCATTATGAAAGCGGGAAAAGCACTTAACGAAAGAAAAGCAGAGGTACGAATACAATTGAAGTGCCCCCCTGGGCATTCCACCATGTTTGCCGGTCACGACATGCCAAACAACGAGCTAGTTATTCGCGTACAGCCTGACGAGGCCGTTTACATGAAGATGAATGTAAAAATGCCTGGTTTCAGGACCCAGCCGATGATGACGGATATGGATTTGGACTACAAGAGTAGCTTTCCAGAACTTTCAGCGACAATACCAGATGCGTACACGCGCCTAATATTGGATGTATTGCGAGGAGAACAATCTGCATTTGTCCGCAACGATGAGTTGGAGGCCGCATGGGCAATCTTTACCCCTCTGCTGCATGCTCTGGAAAGTGGAAATGCCCCTACACCAATTCCATACCCTTACGGAAGCCGAGGTCCCCCAGCCGCGGATGCTTTCTTGTCCCAAATTTACCATCGCAACGAAGAATACATGTACGTCAGCAGAACACCCAGCAGCCTGTGAGAAGAGAGAACTGCACGCGCGAAAAGTGTGTAAAAATCGAAACAAATACAGAAAGAGAAACGGAGAGGGGAGAGAGCTTTTTTAATTCAATCGCGTAAGATCATTACAGATAAACAAAGTTTTTTCAAGAAGTAAAAAATAACATCTTAAAGATTTTTGAATAAAAGATTGGCGCATTCTCCCTTTTTAATTAATTACTTAAATAACAGCCAATTTTCTTGTTTTTAAAATTACTTAAATAACAGCCAATTTTCTTGTTTTAAATTACTAGAGTAACACCTTCGTACGAGTATGAAGTACACAAAGAGCACAGCGTTTGTTTGTGATTTTTTCAACACTTCCGTGTCTTCGATGCGAGCTTCATGGCGAGAGCAATCCATGGGGAATCGTTCAAGGACCTTACTAAGGCTACGTCGTGCCACTGGCAACAGCCCACAGAAGATTTAGCACAACGTAAATCATGTGTCCGGCATGCCCGGTCGTCACTATCAACGGCGGGGTAGTCCCAGTCATTATTGAATGAATACGGTCTGCCTTCTGCAATCCAGAAATCCCGAGAAGCAATTTTTCGTCCGTTTGTCCAGTTAGGACCGCACCATCTCCCATGCGCTTTAAACAATCGCCTTTTTAAAGCACCGATCAAGCGTCTTTTTGGCGCATAGTCATCACCTAGCCTTCGCGATGCACACCAATGCCTGCACAGTTTGTTCGAAAATGCTAGGGATCCCCGGCTGATTTCATACATTAATTGCTGGCATCCGTCCAAATTAATGTACATGCAAACGTCGAACTCTTCTGTACCCGGCTCATAGTCTTTGATTGTACATATTTCCATTGCGCGATTATAAGTCACTGCATCACACTGGTCGTGTTCGATGTATTGATACGTAAACGGTGCCACGTTGTTGCATACATCGCATCTTGTCTCACGGCTTGCAAGTTCATATCCTTCACGCCATTCCCTACCAGCAAGCCTCCTTGCGCTTGCTGCAACAAGGACGGTCGCGCATACCACAAGGACAGTGCTTATTCTCATCCAGAATATATAATTAATTCGTCGTTCGTTCGCTTTGGGTGCTTGAACACGTTCGAGCAGGAAAAAAACGGTGTTGCAAGAGAATGATTAGGAAGATGGTTTACCAGATGGTTGTTTTAAAATACTTTCACCATTTCACCATGCGGCGATGTATATTAATTGTGGGAATATCTCATCATCGCGCCGCACCCCGCCATGATATGATGATACCTACTATGTACCTATGATGATCATATTTTTTCCCCCTTCCTCCTTCTTACTTCTTCTTCCTCCCTTTTTTTTTAATTTATTATTATTTTGTGCTGAAACTACTATTGTATTTTGCATTATTAGTTATAGTAGTATTATCGTATAATGATATCCTCTTACTCTTTTATCAGTATAATTACGTAAATATTAGAGCCACAACAACCCACTATATGCAAGCAATAAAAATTCAAGAGTCAATTGTTTTGCTCTTCTTCTTTTATTTCGTTGCAACTTCTTCGCTGTTCGCTGTTCGTTAATTCCATTAATACTATTGTCTAGCTTTTAGTCAAAAGTTAAAACGTTTTATTTGGTGCTATGCTATTACCAGGTATTTTATTTTATCGGTACTTACTAGTACGTGTTATATAGTCTAATATTATAATATACCTGTGACTTGACACCCGCGGATGATGCGCGGGTGTCGTGTGTCGTGTCAAGTCCAGAGTCCAGAGACCAGAGAAAGATTCAAATATATGCCGAATCCCGAATCCTCCCGAATTCCCGAACCTCAAATTCATACGAAAATGTCATATTATAATGGTCTACATATATAATCTTGGATTAATTATACAAAATTGTGACCCAATGTCCTGCTGTAATAGTATATAAAAAAAAAGTGTGACTAATTAGTCTATGATCTAACAATTGGCCTTTTCAACTAACTATACATGTAGTAGGTCTATTTATTTTTGCATACCCTTTTCCACCATTGTATTTAGTGTAGTGTACATATATGTATATCCAATTATTTTTAATCTATTATTTATTTCACCAATGTACCTGTACCCTGTACCGTATTTGTTTATTGAAGAACAATAATTAATAACAAATAATAATAACTAAACAAGAAGACAAGAAGAAACACAATAGAAAAAACAATACGGTAGGATTATAACAACGGAAACTCAAATTTGTATTTTTTTAGATAATAATATATAATCAGAATATAATACATAGAAATAGGCTGAACAGATTCATCAGTAAAAAAATAATAAAGTGATTAAACTTACTTTCATAAATGTGGGGGGTTATAAATTTATGAAATGTCATTGTGATATCGCATTTAATACCTGCAACGAGAAGGGGGGGGGGGTGATAAATTCAACCAAACAAATAAATACAACGAAATGCTGTGGGCGCTTGTTCACACTGGACTGGAAAAATAATTTGACGCCATGCGCACGATAATATTTCTCCCCCTCCACGTTGTGGCAGTCTGCCTCTGTGTGGTCATCGTTAATACAAATGCGGTTTCTTTGGACGCATGGGCACGGGCGTTGGATCGCTACGAAAATGGGCAAATGCTTAGTCTCAATCCGCCCATTGCTGTAGTTGATAATTTTTTGACTGCAAAAGAGTGCGACTACCTTGTTAGCGTGTCGCTCCCTCACCTGGTTCCTGCAAAAACAGCGGGAGACCAAACCATTTCAAAACGGACCTCCTCGTCCCACTTTTTGACCGAACACCAAGCAAATCGTAGAGCGGTGAGAAAAATACGAAAGCGCATTCGTGATTTGCTCCTTGCTCTTCCACTCCAAGGGCACACGTATGCCTTGAACAAAGATCAGCAATTCGAAGCACTGCAGATTCAAAGGTACGGGAAAAAACAACTTTACCAGCCACATTACGATTATTCGGCAGCCATCCAGTCCAGCGCAAATTTTCGGTTTGCAACTGTCTTGATGTACCTTTCAACTCCAGAAGAAGGAGGAGAGACGATATTCCCTTTGGTAGAAAAAAGGCTTGAACCGGGTGTTGCCGTCCCGTACAATAGCAGTGGGGACTTAAAGAAACAATCTTGTAGAGACGAAATCCTGTGCGATGCATCGAACTATTCTCATTACAGAGATATGCCCCACTGCTGTTGCTCCGAGACGTTAAAAGTCAGACCAGCAAAGGGGCGAGCACTGCTTTTCCTCCCCCGGCTCGCCAACGGAGAAAGCGACAAAAGAACTTGGCATGGTGGGTGCCCAATTGTGAAAGGCGAGAAGTTCACCGCGCAGCAATGGGTGCACAGTCCAGAAATTGCCAAAATGGTACCGAAAGCGCCAAAAGGCATGTACGGAATAATAGAAACCGAGAAGCCAAAGCGAAAGCGGCGGAAACCCACCAAGAAAAGGAAGGGCAACGTTGAATTGTAGAAATGGAAACGGGCTTAAGCCAAGAGAGATCCCGTAGCCGCTTCGAGCACCCTTCTTTTACTTCGTCTTTTCCCCATCACGACGCCCATCATGCACATTTTCTAATTTCGACTTGGGATAATGGTTATACAATTATACTCCTGACTTAAACTCTATAAAAAAAAAACATGTAGGACAGATGTTATTACATGTATTATTATGCTATTTACCCACTAAAAAGTGTTTCCGATTACATTCCAAAAAATAATTATTTATGTACTTACTGTAAAATAAAACTATATGATGTGATGTTGTTATTCCCATGTATTTAATAGTGATACAATGGGTATAGCATTTAAATAGACTACGAGGATACAATGGACAATAAAAGACGACAATTATTTTTTTGGGGAAGTTGGATCGATATTATAATGTAATGTAAATGTAATACGGCCAACTTTTTTTTTCTTAATACATCATTTTTTTTTTTGGATATTTTTTTATTTATTTTTAATGCTACGTAATTCTGGTTCTGGTGGTTGGTGGCCAAAACTTACTTGTCCTACTATTAATACAAGACTACGCCGTACGTGTGACACGACACAGACATACCAACCATTCTTCATTTGTTTGATTGATTGCTGTTTTAACTGTATGTATGGTGTCTTTTCCAAAGGGACCATCTAATAAATCAATCTGCTGTAGAAGGCATGTTTGTACTAGTTTGGAAAGGTTGGAGAAACTAGTAAGGAAGGCTCTTTAAGAGCAGCAATCTTCTCTCGGAAATTTCTTATCTATAATTTCACTTTCAACATTCTCCAGAATGAATTCAGGCGCATCGGCCGGACTGGCCCTACCACTGCTGAGTCGGTCTAATATTGAAGAGGCCACCCCGGACAAAATGGAAGAGGCCACCCGGGACAAATTCAAACACGCCACCCGCAATTCGTGGGTCGAAACTTTGCCTGAAGAAGAAAAAAGCAATGCAAAAAAATGCCAGTTTGTTCTGCGAAATATGAGCTTGCTCGCCGTGTGCATTGCGCTCTTCTTTGCAGTTACCGTGGAAGACAAAGTAGCGCGCGGGGGGTCTTAGTTTGTTATGTATGGCCATCATATGGGTTACCGAATTGTTGCCACTTGAAGTGGCTGGCTTGGTCCCGGTGCTTCTGTACGCTGCTACCGGGATTATGAATGAAAAAGTATCTTCTCAAGTCTTCTGGAAGCCTGCATCCTTTCTTTTTGCTGTCGGTTTCTTAATGGGGATAGTGGTCGAGCGATGGAACATGCACAAACGAATCGCCGTGACCATGGTCCTCAGTGCAGGGACTAACGTTCCCTTGTTGCTTTTCATGATGATGTTTGCGGTATACCTACTCTCCATGTGGATATCGAATACTGCGACAGTGTTGTGCATGCTTCCCGTTGTTAAGTCGTTTTTGGCGACAATTGATAACAAATACAAAGATTTCAAAGGGGCTGTGCTTCTTGCCATCGGGTGGTCGGCAACCATCGGAGGGCTTAGCACTCCTGTGGGCACCCCCACGAACACACTCTTTCTTGGCATTTACGAACAGTGGTGGGATCAGAAGTTTGCATTCGGTCCATTTATGGCGTTTGCCGTCCCCATTTCGTTCTTGCTATTGGTGGCGGCATGGACACTTGTCTGCAGCTGGCACGTATGGGGGAAAGAGAAGATCCCAGTGGACCTCCAAGTGTTTCGAGACGTTAAGCGTCAACTCGGCCCAATGAAATACGAGGAATACGTGGTCTCCATCTACATATTCCTTACTATCGTTTCCTGGTTTTCTGGTAAATATCTCAAGCCGCATGTTGCCATGATGAAAAATATGGGAAGTGCCTCCATTGGACTTTTCTGGACCATGCCTTTGTTTTTCATTCCTACCATGAACAAAAAACTCGAGAAATCCTCGGATGGAAAAATGTTGCCCGCGCAGCACATTCTTGACTGGAGCTACGCTATGCCCAAGTTCAAATGGCAAATTTTAATTACTTTCGGAGGGGGTTATATTGTCGCCAAGGGAACTCAAGTGAGTGGGTTCGCCGCTTGGGTTGCATCCTTAATCAATCCTATGCCCGAGATTGCCTTGGTTGCAGTCGTAGTGATTGTCATCTGCTTTCTGACAGAAGTCATTTCCAACATGGCCAGCGTGCTGATCTTTGGCCCGATACTCATTGAAGTCGCCGCGAGTTTGTGCGTCTCACCATTGAAGATGCTTTTGGTAGTTTGTTTTGCATCGTCGTTCGCATTTATGATGCCGATGGCAGGCGGGCCAAACATGCTGGTGTACGGAACAGGCCAAGATTTTAGCTTGAGGTTTATGATAAGGCATGGCTTTGCCTTGAACTGCATCGCATGTATAATTGGCGTGTTGTACTTAAATTATATTATGCCGACCATCCTGGATCCGAATCAGTACGGTGTGCCTAAGAAACTTATTAATAAAACGTCCGGGTGCGGGTGGTAGGTGGTAGAGGAATCTCCACTCCATGGCATGTTGGTCTCCAATAGCGAGAAGGTGATGTACGAAAGTTCGAAACCAACGAAAATGTTAAAACCAGGATCTGGCCATCGCCTGCGTTATCCTGTCCATAGCCGAGAGGTTCGGGCCCCCAATAAGGTAGATTGGCAGTAATTTTAAACGTACACTCTGCTCCTAGTAGAATGAATAGGTGATACGTAAGAATGTTTCATAGAGACTGGGTACGTTTAGGGATTTCTCTGTCGGGACCCTTACGTGTGTTCCTCGAACATGTACGAGTTAGATTGAGTAACATAACTTTTATCATAGTTCCGAGGCCTAAATAAAATATCTTAAGTTTTATAATACATCTGTACTTAGATGACATAACAAAACACCCGGACAGTTTTATTTTCAACTAGCAAACCCCCCCCCCCATAGGTGGGAGTAGCAGATTCACTTTTGCGGTATATGAAGAAGATAAATTTTAACTACTTCAATAACAGCTATTTTTTTGGTTGGTACAGTCAGTGCACTCTGACAAAAAAAAAGGCCTCTGCTGCCTCGTAGGCTGGCGTTGAGACCAAAATTACTACACTCTCTCACTTCTTTTCCCCCGTCACTTTTGCATAAATTTCCAGAAACTGGTCCCATGCCACGCCTTTTCCAAGGGTCTTCGCGTACGTTTTGTAGGTCATGTCGACATAGTTGTCAAAAACGTCCTCCGAAAGATCTAAACTCATTTCTCCCAACAACAATTTCAGGCCACTCTTATGTATCGTCCCATCTTTGTCGTCCGCGTAGGTATCGAACTTGAACTTTGCGGCGTCCATTTCGTTCTTCGACAAAACCGAGGCACTACCGGCACCGGAGGACGGAGCCCGGCCGAGACTCGTCAGTTTACCACCCTTTGGCCCTTGAATTTTCCCTAAAGGTTGGAGCGATCCTAACTTTGGCCTTCCCCCAGCTGGGGAACCAACGGAAAGACCGCCGTTTTTGACGGTCTTGGACGTTTTGCCGCCTGCGGAACCTGCTGTGAAACCCGCTGCTCGATGCATTCTGTCGGAGGGTAAAAAGAAGAAGTAAGGGTATTAATAAAAACTGTGATAGCGGAACTATTCTCTCAAAGTATTTCTACTATCGATTAATCGGGATCTTTTCATAATTTGTTTCTGCTTTGATATTACCTTTTTCTATGTTGTAAATTGAAATTTGAAAAATAGAAGAAATTTTTTTACTAATCCTCTTCTTCTACACAGATATACTGGTAGAGTACGATACCTGGTATTACGGTACGTACCGGTATTTTGTAGAGCAGGTCGTCGTCAACAAAACAACAAAAAACAAACAAGAGAAGAAGAAGAAGAAGAAAGAAGAAGAAGAAGAAGAAGAAGAAGAAGAAGAAGAAGAAGAAGAAGAAGAAGAAAGAAGAAGAAGAAGGAGCCTCTTCTTCTTTTCTCGGGCTCGGCTCGGTAGTAGAGATTCCTAATAAGCGACGTGTGAACATACGTTTGGTTATTGTTTTGAAGAAATTTCTTTTAGATTTTCCTTTCGTGTTCGTATCTTATTTATTGCCGTTTCCTTCGTTATCGTCGTTCGTGGAGGCCAGAATAGGTTTACTTTGAGTGGTGGCTGATTGTTGTACAGATAACTTTTGCGTGCGTCTCGCCTGACTGCGCTGCTTTTGTTTCGGGGTAGGGGGGGTAGATATAGAGTATGAGCGGCTACAAATACTTGACGTACGAAGAAATCGTTGATGGGCTGCTCGCTTTGGCGAAAACCCATCCGAAAATCTGTAAAGTCTACACCGCTCAGGAAAGGTACGGGCTGCCGCATGCGGGCGAATGTGGGGAGGAGAAGTGCAAGCAGTGGGTTGTTGCGGTAGGAAATATTGAGCGGCATACTCGGTTTACCCCCGAGGTTTTTTTTTCTGGTGCGTTGCACGGCAACGAGCGTATTGGCCCCAACGCCGTGTACCATTTGGTGCAGTATTTGGTCGCATCTTACGGAAAGGTCCCGTTTGTTACGAGGATGGTGGATACTCGGCTGACCGTTGCCATGCCTATGCCGAATGCCTGGGGTTACCACCGGAGCCGGAGGGACGAGCTTGGTATGGACCCCAACCGAGACTTCGCGTTCGACACGTCCCCTACGTCTTGCATGCAAACGATAGCGGCGAGGTCTGTGAACGAAGTTTGGCAGGCGCACCTATTTCAGCTGGGGGTCACGTTTCACGGGGGCGACAACCTCATTGGGTACCCGTGGGGGGACTTCTCACACTGCCGCCGCAGCGACGAGTCGAAGGCTCGCCATCGAGAGGAATGCGATTCGGGTTACGTAGCAGCGGACAAGGTCGCAATGGAGGCACTGGGCAAGTTTATGGTCGAGGTCTCGGGGAGCTATCGGGACACGGGCAACTACCGCCTAGGGGAAATGAACAAGGTGATCTACGCGGTTCACGGGGGTATGGAGGACTGGGCGTACGGTGGGTCCTGGCACAATGCTAAAACTACCTGCTCCCCCACCACGTACGGGGGATACCGTGCCGACCGCACCACGTACAGCGACAGCACCCTGAGGGCGTTGCTATTCTTGGTAGAAACCGCGGACGACAAGATCCCCCCGAGCAACACGTTGGGCAAGGTTCAGGGTGGCGAAGGGGAGACCTCGGCTCCCTTCGATTTTCTGTCTCACGGGGCTGGGGGCAAGCTGGATGGGCACATTCCCCGAAACTTGCGGCTGAGCCTGGCGGTGCTGGATGGTGCGGAGCCCTATGTAAATATCCAACACGTTCGCCGTCCCGAAGGCGTCCGCGCCTCGTCGGCGGCAGGGGTGTCCGTGACGATCCTGGCGCATGCTGTCCTGCATGGGATTGAAGCGTTGGAGAAGGTAGAAGTGGAGTGCCTCCCGGCCGGGGTTGCGTGCGCTGTTGAACGCGTCAACAAGAGCAGCTGGGCACCATGGGGAAAGCTTGGCAAGGACCTGTTCTCGGTGAGTATCACTGCCAACTACTCTCGCCGTTTAAATGCCGAGAACTTGAAAGTTCGAATTGGAGTCAACGGTGACAGCAGTTGGCGAAGCATTCCGAGCAAAGCCTCAGAGAGGGACAAGCATCAGCTTCACTGGGTGCACTCCAGGGTGGACCCGTCATACCTTGTCGAGAAAGGAGGGAAGGCAATCGCCGGCAAGAGCGTTTGGTGGTCGTCGGTAGTTCACGTACCATTAGTCGCTGGGGATGCTTCAAAAAGGGAGACCGCGGCACCGAACCGTTCCATGCCTCCAAAACTCCTCTCCATGCTGCAACCGTTGGTGGACTCTGGTGAGCGAGTTCCGCCGCCGCGACCCCCCGTGCCTGCTCACATGCTTCGTTCGGAACCGTTCGCGGGAAACGACCTCCAGAAAGGCGTCAGCCTTGAGCGCGTAGTGGCGAACGATGATCCGCTCTCTCCGTACTACGTTTTCTTTGCAATCCAGTGCTGTTTTGTTTTTGCTGTGGTCTTCCGACGGCGCAGGCTTCGGTCGTAATGATGAGGACGGACGGGCGGAAGATACGAACGTTTGAGTTTTTGAATTCTGCGCTGGAATTGAAACCGAAAGACTGGGGAGTATAATTTGTGACACATACATGGTATAATAAAAACTACAAACAAAACATTACTTGGCCATCTTGCCTACTCGCTCGTACTTTAGATCAAATTTCGCGTACCACTCGTCCAGAGTGTCGCGTTCGGACAGGCTCAGGTCTGCCAAATTGTCGTTCTCCACGTCCTCTTGCTTCAGGCTCATTTTCGCCAAGGCCCGAGATGCGTCGTACCCGGTGAATATGTGGTACGAGCCACCCGGTGCGTACATCTCGTTTGTGGACACGTCGAACACTATTTTTTTGACAGCAATGTACGACTTTGCCCCGTCCTCCCCCCGAAATTTCAAAAGTGATGCCTTTGTAAAAGTCCCAGGTTCTGTCTTGGAGTCCGACGGCCCCGTCGTTGGAGAGGCGTCGGCCTTGACACCATTCGATTTTTCCAAACGTTTCCCTTCTCGCTTTCCGCACATTTTGTAGAGAACGAGCAAAAAGCCCACAAACCCAACTGCCAAAGTCAGGACCAGCTTCAGGTCTACCTGCTCCGGGAGTTGGGAGAAGACTGCCATTATATTGGTAACTAGTATCGAAAGGCGTGCGCCGATGCCTGGGGGTAATAGCAATAACGAACAAAAAAAAAGAAACAAACAAAAGATTCAACCAACAGTTCTGGTACAGATTTCCTGTCAACACCACAACACAATCGAATAAATATACTTTT
>JACLAC010023976.1_pt1 | contig 15563 bp, 18 predicted proteins | sample 8027881 | NCBI WGS metagenome assembly JACLAC01 (sample SAMN15725517, study PRJNA655200) | protist metagenome | isolation source: fluorescence activated cell sorting (FACS) single amplified genomes of... | place: Spain: Blaines Bay Microbial Observatory, Mediterranean Sea | collected 2016-01-19
GGGGCAGGGTACTCACGCGCGTAGTACTGAACCCCCTTCGTGGCCGCCCGCCGGTGCGCTTCTCGCGCGATTCATCAAGCTCCGCTTCCACGAGTGCAACCGCCTCATCAGGTCTGCACGGAGGCCCCCAGGACTCCTTCCAAACTTGACACTCGGGATCACATAAAGTGATCACATCAAGTCTAGACGGCACGCACCAAGCAAACTGTCAGGAAGTCATATAAAGCAAAGATGCCAGCAAAGGCAGGCACGGCCAGTGTGCGTTCAAACCGTTCTAAAACCTCGAAAATTCACTCAAGAGACTCCGACAACAGCAGCCAGTCATCAGAAGTCAAGGAAGTACACCGAGAAATTCGTCCCCAATTCAATATGGAGGGCGACGAGCCACCAGCACCCCCACCAACGGCACTAAGCCAAGACTTTCTAGAAAGTACAATTCCACCAAGACCACCATCAGAAGACGAAGACATGTCAACAGAAGGGGACCAAAGCGGGCAGGGAAGAAGAATATCGCAAAGCGACAGCAGCAACAAACAACAAGAACGCAAAAGAAACAAAACAAGCCCGGAACCAGTATCGACTGAACCCAGGGAACAGACCGAAGAGACAAAAAGGAAAAGGTTCCTTTTACGAAGCAGAACACCAACCGAGAACACCGTACCCATGGAACGACACGGTCGAACAAATGCCAAGAGAAAATCCTCCCCCAAACAAAGGGTCACCGGGAAAAAGACGGGACAACAACAGCCCCCGCAGCAACAACAAGATGAGCAGAGGGAAAGAAGCCCCAAACCTACGGGAGGAGCAGCGTCAAGTGCTACCAACACTGCGACAAACAGAGCGACGGCAACAACAACAACAACCGCGCCCACACTGCAAACGATCAAAGAACACTGCCAAACAACGAACATCCCCTATGCGTGTAATAAGTGTTTATAGCAACTCACCGGAGCCATCAACAGATAGAGGTGCAGGACCAGAAGTAGATCCATGGAAGTCTAAAATGAGATCTAGAATCGTTTCAGCAGAATGTGAATTAGAAGAACGACTCCACGACCAGAAAAGACTAGGAGACAAACAAATGGTAACGCAACTAACAGTTGAGTTGCAACAAAAACAGATCGAAGAACTGACAGGCTCAATGCAGGGCCTTCAACGAATTGCGTTTCACACAACAAACACGAACAACGCAAGGGAACGCGATATAGCCAAAAACATGCTCAGGCTTAAAGGATACCCAACGGACCCAAATATCTGCAACGAACAAACCAGGAGAAGACATGTGGAGCATCTCCACCAGCTGGTATCGCAAGCAAATCAAACAACAACATGGGCAATGGAAGAATCACATACGTATGGCGGCAAACTGAGTTCATTCTCCTTAATCACCTACCCCAACTGGAAAATGAAAGATACGGTGATAAACTACCTCAAGAAAAAGACCAACTTATTGCCGATCTGGGACGACAACGGCCAAGCAACGGGAAGACATGTGGAATGGAGCACACACCAAAGTGTCCTAGATCGAATCCAAAGATATCCCCTTCAGTGTATTGCACACGTTGCCAAACATAAGGGAGGGTTCACGCAGGAAATGTTGCATTTCGACTTCAAGCATAATGAATTATGGACCCGGCAATTCATCGGCCTCACAGGGGAAGAGGTGTGGACACTCCAATCAAAGGTCTTTTACAACGACTTAATAGGAGAAGCCAAGGTCATCATAAACACAGAATTATTCGACTACGCATTAGAAAATTGGCCAGTCCTATGGGAGTACTACTCAGGCGAAACGAGAAGGGACGTGTTCACATCAAGTCAAAAAGAGCAACTCGATCAAATAAAGCAATCAACACAGGCACAATGGATGCCTAGCGCAACCGGCCAAGGAACAGCACAGGTACCAGAACAACAAGATGCGCAAATGAAGGATGCGAGTCAAGGAAAAGAGAAAGAGGTACCAACATAAAATCAAGAGTCACAGTTCCCAACGCAACCACCACTCCCTCCAACAGAGAACCCACCACAAGAGCAGCAAGCAAAAGAACAAAGGACAAGGGAGGAGTTCGAAACAAGTGAGAACAAATTGGAACATTTCCAACAGCTAAAGGAACTAATGCAACAAGTAGGGCTCATTGCACAACTATCCGAATTAGAAAAACGAAAAGAGCACCTAGACGAATCAGAAAAACGCGCAGGGGATCAACCGCAGTGGAAGGCAAACCATGAAACACAACAAAAAGCATTTGAAAAGGACCAACAGCAATTGTGGGCCCAAATCCAAAACCAAACAAAGTCGCTAAGGGAACAAGGAGTACCAGTACAAGCCGAATCAGGTAGCATCCAAAAACCACCGGTCACACCATGGTCCGATCAAACTAATGACACCAAAGATGCACAGGACACGAACAAGGGAAAAGGAAGCGCATCCGCGTCCTCAGCAGAAAAAGACCCCTGGGCCCCAGGTGAATGGGATCATTGGCAAGGGTACTGGAAACAGCAGGAAAGCCAAAATCAAAGCCAAAAAGGCCAAACATGGCCCAACACAGCGACACCCGTGCTACCAGGAGACAAAGGTAAGGGCAAGGGGAAAGGCAAGGGTAAAGACAAAGGCAAAGGAAAAGCCAAAGACAAATGTAAATTCGACAAAGGAAAGGGAAAAGGCAAAGGTTTCGGGAAACCCCCTGGAGAAGGGGGGAGACTTTTTCCATACAGGGTGTTCATCGCCCCGGGCGTGCACACCCCAGGCTCATTTTGTTTTCAGTGGACCGAAAAGGACATGGTCGCGGATCCAGGCAGTGACACTGCTAGCCGCAACGCGCTTTCGGCAAGACAGTCCTCGGGCAAGTCGTCGAAAGCACAGACCCCAGCGACCGTAACTGGATCATGAGAGCCTACAAGGAACCCCCAAAAAGGTAGGATATCACATAAAGCGTCACATCAAGAGAAAAATGCGAGACCCCGCACCCCAACCAAGGAACAAATTGAAAACTACAAGAGGTACATGGAAGTCAAGAAAATTCACGATTCAGGCAAAGGAGTCACCACATGTTTATACCCCTAAATCCAAAAATATTTTGCACAAGTTAGGCACTATTTGATAACGCACGAATGGGATCACAGGCAAATGACCAAAGAGGAGCGAAAAGAAAAGAAGCTGAGACAAATACTACTAAAGAAAGGGCGGAAAGCGGCAGAAGTTAAAACTAAAACTAAAACAAACATGGATACGAGTACCCAAGAGGCCCAACCTCCAAGAGGTATGCCGGGTAGCCCGGCCCCGAGGGGCCGGCAACCGAAAGGGCCCCCCAAGTCTGGGTTCACCAAGCCAAAAACAAATTCAACAACAAATGTAAAGACCCACCATGTAAATGCCAAAAAACGCTCAGGCGTCAAATAATAAGACGACTAACAAGAAGGGCTTTTAGAAGACATAGGGCGAACACCAGGAAGAAGACGGATTCGATGGCCAACCGGCCGTTTTCTTACATGTTGGCTCAGGCACACAGCAGACGGAAGCAGCCGAGAAAGACAAAACTCGAAAAGAAAGAACAAAGGGCTAAAACCAAGCGTAACATCAAGAAACTGGCTCACATCAAGTTACCCAACAGAGAGGGGAAAACACAACAGATAGGCATCAAGGAGCAGGAGGAAAAACTAGGGAAAGAAAACCTAAAGGCAACCAACGGTAAGACACTCCTACAACAAACTCGACAAGAAGAAAACGATATAGAGACACACATTGAGAATGAAGTAGAACCAACAAATATCAATTATATGGCGACCCCAATACAGATCGCATGGCTGAACATCCAAAATATCAACCGAAGCGGTATCAGGCAACAACTAGTGAAACAAGCGGAAAAAAGTATGGGATCGATTTTTTAGCGCTAGCGGAAACACACCAAGAAGAAGCAGGGATGAAAAGAAGGGAAGACTACTACATTTATTTCGCACCAGGCAAACCACACACAGGCACCGCACTTATGCCACACAAATCACTGCAGAAAAAGCTCAAAGATATCGATCATTATGGCGATAGAATCATGAATGCCAGTTTTAATGGGCAGGGATTCCAACTGAACTGCATCAACATTTACGCACCGACCAGCGAAGCAAGTACACAAGATAAAAAATATTTTTATGAAAGCCTCACGGAGGCCTACAACAAAGTCAGATACAGAGGTCCCACAATTATCTTGGGGGACTTCAACGTAAGAATTTTGAAACCCGACGAGGAAGACTCAACCACTATTGGAAAGCATCTGCTAAACAACACGCAAGGGGGGCCCGAGCAGCTCCCATCTAAACAGCAAGAAAGCAGAACGATATTCATTCAGAAATGCGAACATAATGAATGGGTTATTCCACAATCTTTTATGCAAAAACAAAAACATCAACAAATCACATATAGAAGTATCGGAACGCAAGCTTTTGCCCCACCATGGGATAAACCCAACTACGCACAATTAGACTACACATTGATCCCCCAACGGTGGAGAAACCTCATCAGAGATGTGAACGCAAGAACGGACACAGCTATAGACTCCGACCACGCGCTCTGCATAGCCGACGTTCACATAAAGTTAAAAACGATTCCCAAAGACCCCATTTTAGACGACCCACCGAAAAATATAGGGAACCGACACAAAAGCAAAGAGATGAGTTGAACCAAGCCATAAACTTGAAAATGACATCATATGAGCAGCATCTGATCCAAAAACAAGTCGATACAAACAACATGAATGAAGACCAAGCTGAGCATTATTTACAATATCTGCTGGAAACAATCGTGATAGAACAGCAAGCCAACTTAACCGAAGTACCGCCCAACCAAAAACAAGACTACATTACCGATGACACTTGGAAACTCATTGTTGAAAGAGATGAAGCACACGCACAAGGGAAAGCTGAAGTGGAGAAGGAACTAAACAAAAATATAAGAAAGGCTGCCAACAACGACAAGCAGAATCAGCAATTGTTGAAACTCGCACAAGGAGCAGACAAACAAGAAAGATGGGACGATGGTAGCAGGTGGACGTTAGGTGTTGATTCGCAAGACGACGACTGTAGCAGGTGGACGCTGCGGACCGATACGTGCGACGACGACTGTCTCGTGTTGGCGCGATGTATCGATGCGCAGTACGTCGACTGTAGCAAGATGACCCTATGCATTGATGTGGAAGACGACGAATGTAGCAAACGGACTGTTATGGATTGATACTTGCGACGACGACTGAAGCACGTGGACTCAGTTGATTGATACGCAGTACGCCGGCTGTAGCAGCTGGACTCTATGGATTGGCACGGAAGACGGCGAGTGGATGCAGTTGACTGTATGGATTGATACGCACTACGACGACTGTATGACGTGGACCCTATGTATTGATAGTGAAGACGACTGTTGTTGCAAGTGGACGTTGCGGATTGATACGCAAGACGACGACTGTCGCGCGTGGACTCGATTGATTGATACGCACGACGACTGTATAAGTTTGACTCTATGCATCGATACGGAAGACGACGACTGTATCATGTGGGCTCTATGGATTGATAAGCAAGACGACGACGGTAGCACGTGGACTCGATGAACTGGCACGGAAGACGACGACTGTAGCCGGCGGACGCTATGTATTGATACGGAAGATGTCTGATGTAGCACGTGGACGCCATGAATTGATACGGAAGACGACGACTGTAGCAAGCGGAATCAATGCATTGATGCAGAAGACGACGACTGGCTAGCGTGGACGTGATTGATTGATACGCAGCACGACGACTGTCTCGTGTGGACTCTATGGATTTGAAATGAAGACGACGACTGTCGCGTGTGGACTTTATGGCTTGGCAATGAGCACGACGGTTGCAGCAAGTGGACGTTATGAAATGATGCTGGATACGACGATTGTAGCAAGTGGACTCGATGGATTGATGCGGAAGACGACGAGTGTAGCAAGCGGACGCCCTGAATTGATGTCGAGGACGACGACTGTATCAAGTGGACGCGATGGATTGATAATGATAGCGAAGGCTGTGTCGCACGGACTATATGAATTGATAGTGAAGACGGCGACTGCCGCAAGTGGACTCTATGGATCGATGCGGAAGACGACGACTGTAGCGTGTGGACTCTATGGATTGATACCGGCTACGACGACTGTCTTGCGTGGACGCGATGGCTTGATAAGCAAGACGACGACTGTCGCGTGTGGACGCTATGCATTGATGGTCAAGACGACGACTGTATAGCGTGGACACTAGCAATGTAGAACGAAGACGCTGACGGCAGCAAGCGGATTTGATGGATTGGTACGGAAGACGAGGACTGTAGCAAGAGGACTATGGATTGATGCGGACGGTATCACGTGGACTGTGTGGATTGATAATGAAGACGACGACTGTATCAAGTGGGCTCTATTGATTGCGAATGAAGACGACAGCTGTAGCACGTGGACGCGATGGCTTGGCACGCAAGACGACGACTGTATCAATGTGACGCGATGGATTGATACGGAAGACGACGGCTGTAGCAAGTGGGCTCTGTTGTTGATAAGGCAGGCGACGACTGCTGCGTGCGGTCTCTATGGATTAGTATGCACGACGACGTATGTGTCAACGGACCCTATGACTTGAGACGGAAGACGACGACGGCACAAAGCGGACTTTATGTAGTAATACTGAAGACGACGACAGTGTCGCGTGGATCTTATGCATTGCTACGCAAGACGACGACTGTAGCCGGTGGACGCTATGGATTGGTACGGAAGACGACGACTGTAGCAAGCGGACGCGATCGATTGATACGCAAGACGACGACTGTAGCGAGTGGACGCGATGGATTGATGCGGAAGACGACGACTGTAGCGAGTGGACGCGATTGTTTGATACGCACGACGACGACTGCAGCAAGCGGACCGTATGGATTGATACGGAAGACGACGACTGTAGCAAGTGTGGTGTGCTCTATGGATGTATACGGAAGGCGACGAATGTAGCAAGTGCACGCGGTGGACTGATGCGCAGCACGACGACTGTAGCACGTGGACTCGATGGATTGAGAATGAAGACGGCGACTGTAGCAAGTGGACTGTATGGCGTGCGAGTGAAGACGGCGACTGTCTCGTGTGGACTTGTTTGTATGGATACGGAAGACGTCGACTGTCTAGCGTGAGCTCGATGGATTTATACGCAAGACGGCGACTGTGTCAAGTGGACCCTATGCATTGATGTTGAAGACGACGACTGTCGCGCGTGGACTAGACGGCTCGGCAATAAAGACGGCGAACGTGCCGCGTGGGTGTTGTGTATTGATACGCAAGACGACAAGTGTAGAAAGTGGACCCGATGCATTGATAATGAAGATGACTACTGCAGCAAGCGGACTTTATGGATTTATACGGATGACGACGACGGTAGCAGTTTGACGCTGTGTAAGGTTGCGCAAGACGACGACTGTATCGCGTGGACTCGATGGATTGATACGGAAGACGACGACGGTATAAAGCGCACGCGCTGGCTTGATACGCAAGACGACGACTGCATAGCGTGTGCGCTACGTATTGCTAGTGATGACGCCTCATGTAGCACGTGGACGCTGTGTACGGATACGCAATACGACTGCAAGTGGACTCGACGAATATATACGGAAGACGACGACTGTGTCACGTGGACGATATGGGCTGACACGCAAAACGACGACTGTTTCGCGCGGACTTTATGAGTTGGCACGGAAGGCGGTGGCTGTAGCAAGTGGGCGCTGTGTAGCTATACGGAAGACGACGGTTGTAGCAAGTGGAATCGATGAACTGATACGGAAGACGACGGCTGTATCGCGTGGACTCAACGATTTGATGTTGGGGCGACGACTGGTTAGCGTGGACTAGATGGGCGGATACGCAGCACGACGACTGTCTCGCGTGGGCGCGATTGATGTAGTGTGAAGACGACGACTGTCGCGTGTGGACGTAATTGCTTGATACGGAAGACGACGACTGTAGCAAGTGGACGTGATGTACTGTGACGGAAGGCGACGACGGTAGCAGGTGGACTTTATGAGTTGATAAGGAAGACGGCGAGTGTAGCAAGTGGACGCTATGGATTGACGCAGAATACGACGACGTGTAGCGCGTGGACTATACGCATTGTTATGGACGACGACGACGACTGTAGCAAGTGGAGGCTGTGGCGTGATAGTGAAGGCGACGGCTGTAGCGAGTGGTCGCGATTGATTGGTAACGAAGACGTCGAGTGTGTACAGTGAATTGTATGGATTGATGTGGAAGACGGCGAATGGCTTGCATTGACTCTATGTGTTGCTACGAAAGACGGCGACTGTGTCGCATGGATCCTATGGATTGCTAATGAAGACGGCGACTGCAGCAAGCGGACGCTATGGATTGGTAATGAAGACGACGACGGTAGCAGGTGGGCTATAAGGAGACGACGGCTGTGCCAAGTGGACTCGTTGGATTGATACTGAAGACGACGACGGTAGCAAGTGGACGCTATGGATTGGTAATGAAGACGACGAATGTAGCAAGTGGACCATGCGAATGGATACGGAAGACGACGACGGTAGCAAGCGGACTCGATGGGTTGATAGTAAAGGCGACGACTGTGTCAAGTGGACCCGATGAGTTGATACGCGAGACGACGACTGTAGCAAGTGGACGTTATGGCTTGGTACTGAAAACGACGACGGTAGCAAGCGGACGATATGTGTTGATACGCAAGGCGACGACTGCATCGAGTGGACGCGATGGATTGGCACGGAAGACGACGACTGTATCAAGTGGTGATGCGCAAGACGACGACGGCAGCACGTGGACCCTATGCATTGAGACTGGAGACGACGACTGTAGCAAGTGGGCTCGATGGATTGATACTGCATACGACGACTGTAGCAAGTGGACTCGATGGCTTGATACGCAGTACGACGGCTGTAGCAAGTGGACGCTATTGATTGATAGTGAAGACGACGGCCGTGTGCGTTGGACTCTATGTATTGATAACGAAGACGACGACTGTCTCGCGTGGACTCACTTGCTGGATACGCAAGACGACGACTGCCTCGTGTGGACTCGATGGATTTATACGCAAGACGACGACTGTAGCAAGTGTGCCCCATGAGCTGATACTGAGCACGACGACTGGCTCGAGTTGACTCTATGGACTGGCACGGAAGACGACGTCTGTATAAAGTGGACGTTATGGATTGATACGCAAGACGACGACTCTAACAAGTTGACGCTATGCATTGATACGCAAGACGACGACGGTCTCGTGCTGAATAATGAAGACGGCGACTGTCTCGCGTGGACTCTGTGCATTGATACTCACGACGACGACTGTCTCGCGTGGACTCTATGCATTGATACGCAAGACGAGCATGTGTACTACATGCGGCCCCATGACTTGTTCGCACCGACCCCAATCGCCGCCCGCACCGACCCACAATCGCATCCCGCACCGGTGCGCCCTATCGCCGCCACTTAGGGGGAAGCCAATGGTTTTTAAAGGAGGGGAAGGGGGTGCTGAGTGCTTCTGGCGGTTAAATGCAAAACGAGACAGCAACTCACTCTCACTCGCTCTCTCTCTCTCTCTACATACAACCTTCACGGTCTTGCCCATTCATGCGCCCTGATGCGAATATTCCTCAGCTGTTGCATCGAACCGTTTCCTTGCGTTTGCTGTGTCCGCCTACTCATATTTACTACAACAAGCATCGTGGAAAGGGGTACCCCCATCCCATGAGCGCCGGCCGCTTCCTCATTGCACCGCTGTCACGAAAACTATAGTTAGCACAGAACTTAAACATGTCGAGGGCAGCAATAGTCGGTTGATTGCCAGTGTTGTTTGTCACCTTCGTGCAAGTTTCTTGTCAAACCAACGCATCAAGCACAAACAGCATAGATGTACAACGAGACGACCACCGACAACAACTCGAGCAAGAAGAACTCATAGCACAAGTCTTCATCCACAACGGCCTATGTCACAGGCAAGATGACCTTAAGACCCGTGTTTAGACAGCCTGTCGTTTCGCGGGGTTTTTCCCCCGCACATCTAGTGGTGAAGACTGGCAGTCGGGCCTGGCACCACCTCATTCGCACATGTTGTCATTTGTTTGCAACTTTCTTGAGTTGTTTGACTGTCAACGCATGGGTCACACACAAACGCATAGATGCTGTCACTCACTCACTCACAGGAGCCCTTTTTTATGCTCAACGGCTTGAGCGACATCAGCCAGCTTGAGCTGATGGAATGGGGGTGGCTCTATGAAAATCTAAATGCTCTCACTCCGGCTGTGCCTCAGTACAAAAAGGCGCAGTGCTGTGCTGCGGAAGTGGAGATATCGATATGCTCTCACGACGCCGCCTCCGGGAAGCAGCGGAGGAAGCGTTATGGCTCATCAGAGCCTGGCACCGTCTCATCCTGTTTCAATTTGACCTGTTGATTCCTGATAGTACAGCGGGCCTCCTCCTTACGCATGACGATGGACTCTGGCTTCTGCACCACGCCGAACAGTGAGGCCATCTCAATGTGCAAGTCAGGCGAATTATTCGCCGCATGGAAGCTGGGCAGGTCTCTCATGGTAATGACCTCACCGCGCCCTTTCCTTATTTGCCAACTCACGGACCTTACTCTCACTGAACGTGCTGAAGAATTTCAACTAACTCCTCACAGCTGCGCACAGTGTCTTCCTCAGCGTTCCGCATATGCACCACGAGCGACCACAGGGCGCTCTTGCCCAGCATGGTCGGAGCCCCTCATGAAGCGTGCAGTGAAAGGCCTCCGCAAGATAGAGCCTAGCCAGATGCAAACCCTCTTCATGAACTTATGCATGTCCTCACTCCCGTTGTGGTAATGGCTCATGCGCGCCCTCAAACCCAGGGATCCTGATGTCAGTGCACTGCCTGAGCATCCACCCCATATCCTTGTGGTGGGTGGTGCCAGGCCCTCAATGACTCCGTGCAGCTGCCGCACGAGCGCATGGCCCATGCAATTGGCTTGCATCGAACGCCGCTCAATGGAGGTGAGGCGTGCAGTGATGTTCTCGAGATACGTCCAGCAACGCTCACGGTTGTCATAAGGGGTGTCAGCTTCCCAATTGTCCCACTTATGCTGCTCATGCGGCGCTGCAGCATTCTGCTCATTATGAGTCGTCATCGGGACCTGAGATGGCTGCTCATGAGGCGCTGCTGCATTCTGCTCATTCTGAATCGTCACCAGGACCTCAACTGGCTGCGCATGATGCTCCTCATTCATCACCTGCGACTCACTCTCCGTCTAGACCTCATCTGACTGCGCCTGCGACTCATTCTTCATCGGGACCGCAACTGGCTGCTCATCGTCATCGAGTTTCATCGCATGCGCTTGCGAGGACATGATGGAGGGACTGCGTGAGAGACGCAACAAGCCCGACGAAGCGAGAAGGCTTGAGCTAAAACGCATACGGACGTGTGGTACTCGTGGCAAGAAGCGCGCACGAAACGCACACGAAAGTCACAATAAACTTGCCGGTCAGACGAGCACGGACTTGCGCAACCTCAGTAAAATGATACTGCAGACAGGCACGGACGTGCTGCTACGCAGTAACTTTATACTACAGGCGAGCACTGACTTGCACAACAGAAGAGCACGGACTTGTGCCAGCTCACGCAGCAGGTACTCATCCGGGTGAGAACGCAGGACCGCAAGCAAAGCATGTGTTCAGGAGTTTTATCATTCGCATGTTGCTGCTGCTGCTGCTGCCTCAGCGTGATGGATATGGTGAAAAGAAACTGACAGTTTGCCCAGCCAGGCGTCCTGATGCCAACCTGCAGCAAAGGTTGTAGTTCATACTTCCTCAACTTCAAAGTGTAGAACTAATAATATTTACTACACATGATAGAATGGAAAGGGGTACCCCACATGAGCGCCGACCGCCGCCGCCTTGCACAGCTGGCACGAAAGTGATAGTTAGCACCGAAACTAAAAAACGCAAAGGGCAGCAATAGTCTGCCTGTTGTTGTGTTAGTGTTGCAACGTTATTGCCAGTGTCTTGCCAAGCCAACGCATCAAGCACAGACAGCATAGATGCAGCACGAGACGGCCACGGACAACAACTCGAGCAAGAAGAGCTGGCCCGTCCCCGCTCTCTCTCTCTCTCACTCTCTCTATATAACAAACACACTCTCTCTCTCTCTCTCTATCTCTCGCTCGATACATATATATATATACACACACACGTATGCCTCTCTCTCTAGATATATCCCCTCACGGTCTTGCCCATGCAGGCGTCCTGACACAAACATGCCTAAACTGCAGCATCTACTCGTTTCTCTAAGTTTAGTGTGTAAAGCTGCTCATGTTTACTACAAAAAGGTATCGTGGAAAAGGGGTACCCGTATGAGCGCCGATCGCTTCTTCATTGCACAGCTGGCACGAAAGCGATAGTTAGAACCGAAATTCGAAATGCAGAGGGCAGCCATCGTCGGTGTCTTAGCATTGTGTGTCACGTGTGTTGCCAGTGTCTTGCCAACTCAGCGCATCAAACACCAACAACATATATGCAGCACGCGACGACCACAGACAACAACTCACACAAGAAGAACTGGCATCACAAGTCTTCAGCAGCCACGGCCTAACTCGAAAATGGTGGAGGCGTGTCCCCTGGTTGGACAAATCGGCGACACGTTTCACTGGCCCGGGACACCCCCTTGAGACGTGCAGCGGGAGTAACGGGGAGAACGTTGGCAAAGGCAAGCAAGCATGGCCACTAGCAACGCATTACCTACCACTCCAAGCTCACAAAGAAACTTACAAAGCACTGACAAGAAGCTGGCGAGAAGCTCACAAGACACGCACAAGAAACGTGCAAGACGCTTGCAAGACACTGGCAAGAAACTGGCAAGAAGCTGGACAGGCACTGTGAGCGCGATGCGGATGATGATGCGGATGCTGCTGCTGATGCATTTCAAGGATGGGACCGTCCACATGCAATCCGCAAATAGTTGATGGACTTGCTTGTCGTGCAACACTCAGCTCACTGCGCGAGCATGCTGGCAAGCAATTGCGCACGATTCGGCTGGTTCCTAAATATAGAAAAGAGCACAGTACGTAGAAACCGCTTGCAGATAAAGCCGGCAAGGCGCAACGCGACGATGGACTTGCAGTTGCAGCTGCAGTCGGCAAAGAGCTCAACATTGATGCAATGACGCACGTCCTTGTGGGTGACGATGGTCTTGCTTGACGGCATGACAGCGCACGTGAATTCCTCGCACGCACAAAGACGCGTGTTCGCATCGAGTTCCATATGTTGAAGGAGGGCCGTAAGGAGCTGGAGCAACAACTGCATACGGACTCTATGCATTGGTACTCAAGACGGCGACGGCCTCGTGTGGACTCGATGGGTTTGTACTGAAGACGACGATTGTATCGCGTGGACGCTATGAGTTGATGCTGAAGACGGCTACTGTATCGCGTGGACTCTATGCTTTGATACTGAAGATGACGACTGTCCCGCGTGGGCTCGATGGCTTGTTACTACAGACGGCGACGGCCGCGTGGACTGTATGGATTGATGCTGACGGCGGCGACTGCCTCGCTTGGACTCGATGGTATGATACAGCCGACGACGACTGTCTCGCGTGGACGCGGCGGATTGAACACGGAAGACGACGACTGTCGCGCGTGGACGCGGCGGATTGAATGATGAAGACGACGACTGTCGCGCGTGGACGTATGACTGTGATGAAGACGACGGCCGTCGCGCGTTGACTCGATGCGTTGATGCATTACGATGACGGTTGTGTGGACTAGTTGGCTTGTTACGGAAGACGGCGACTGCCTCGCGTGGACTATATGAATGTAGAGTGAAGACGACGACTGTCTCGCGTGGACTCGATGGGTTGGATAATGAAGACGACGACTGTATCGCGTGGACGCAATGTGTGTATGATGAAGACGACGACTGTATCATGTGAACTCGATGAATTGATGTGCATGACGACGGCAGTGTCGCATGTACGCAATGGCTTGCTACGGAAGACTGCGACTGCCTCGCGCGGACTCTGTGTAGCGAGTACGGACGGCGACGACTGTCTCGCGTGGACTCGACGAATCGATGTGGCCGTCGCGTGCGGACGCGGTGGATGGACGGCGGAAGACTGTGACTGTAACGCGTGGACGTTATGAATTGATACCGAAGACTGCGACTGCAGCGCGTGTGCTCGATGAATTATGTGGCGCTGAAGACGACGGCTGTGTCGCGTGGACTCGGCTCGCTGTGTAGTGAAGACGACGACGGTCGCGTGTGGACGGCATTGCTTACTGCAACGCACGAGCACTGGCGTGTGCCCGCTCAGTAAACTGATAATGCGCAAGTGCACGGAATTGCGGCGCACGACGATAACTGACTCGTGATATATATATATATATATATATATATATATGTGTGTGTGTATGTATGTATATGTGTGTATTGATATGGAAGACTGCGACTGTCGCGTGTGGACTCGATGAATTGATAGTGAAGTCGACGACTGTCTAGCGTTGGCTCGATGGACTGAGTGTTGAAGACGACGAGTGTGCAGCGCTGGCACGATGGATTGATGCGGCAGACGACGACTGTATAGTGTGATAGTTATGACTTGATAAGCAAGACGCCGACTGTATCACGTGGACACGGCTGCTTGACGAATGAAGACGGTGACGGTCGCGTGCGGGCTCGATGCATTGATGTTGAAGATGGCGACTGTCTCGTGTGGACTCGGTTGAGGTATAGTGAAGACGACGACTGTCGCGTGTGGGCTTGATGGATTGAGGACGAAGACGGCGACTGTCTTGTGTGGACTCGTTGTATTGAGCTGAAGAAGAAGACGGTCGTGTGCGGACGCTGATGGTTGAATGATGAAGACTGTGGCTGACGCGTGTGGACGTTATGGCTTGTTAATGAAGACGACGACTGCATCGCGTGTAGTTGATGCATTGGTACGCAAGACGACGACTGCATCGCGTGGGTGATGTGGCTTGAATACTGAAGACTGTGAATGTCGCGTGCGGGCTCCCTGCGTTGAGAATGAAGGCGACGACTGTCGCGTGAGGGGGGCTCTGTGCGTGTACAATGAAGACGGCGACTGTGCCGCCTGGACGATGTGGATTGCAGAATGAAAAGTGCGGTTGTAATGTGTGGGCTATATGGATTTATACGGAAGACGACGACTGCAGCGCGTGAGCTCTATGCATGTATACGCAAGACGACGACTGCATCGCGCGGACTGTGTGGTTCGATGCGCAAGACGACGACTGTGTCGCGTGGACGATGTGGCGTGAAGAATGAAGACGACGACGGTCTCGCGTGGACTCTATATGCGTTGATAATGAAGACGACGGTTGTATCGCATGGACTCGATGAAGTGAGACTGAAGACGACGACTGTCCCGCGTGGACTATGTGGCGTGAATACGGAAGACGGTGATTGTATCGTGTGGACGATGTGGGTTGAATGATGAAGACGGCGACTGTCTCGTGTGGACGCATTGAATTTGCAAGGAAGACGACGACTGTATAGCGTGGACGCTGTT
>JACLAC010004936.1_pt1 | contig 15562 bp, 16 predicted proteins | sample 8027881 | NCBI WGS metagenome assembly JACLAC01 (sample SAMN15725517, study PRJNA655200) | protist metagenome | isolation source: fluorescence activated cell sorting (FACS) single amplified genomes of... | place: Spain: Blaines Bay Microbial Observatory, Mediterranean Sea | collected 2016-01-19
TGTTTGTTGAAAAAGTGGTGGAAAGTGGAGAAATTATATCACTGTTTATAATGAAGAATGATAATTAAATTAATCAGGAGGAGGTCCTACTACTATGGGTGCGAAAGGGAATATATGCTATACTACTGAGTACCCGATCACGCTAAATAATCGACTTGACATTGCACGCTTTGATTTTGACCCCTTTTTTGTCTTATTCTAAAACTCCTATCTATAGTATGGATATGCGTGCAGTTTTTGTAGGAATAGATCATCATCACAATATAAATACCACCACATCTACTATGATGTACGTAGAGTACACTATTATTTATTATATTTTCCATTATTTTGTTCATTATTGATTAACTACTACTAGCAATAACTCACCACGCACGATAAAACTACGACTCAATCAATAGTTTTGTTCTACCGGTCTTCTGCCTCACGCTTATGCTTGAAGGTATTTGTCAATAAGTATTCCTGCGTGAAACCATCTAGAAATTTGCTTTTATCGACTTGCCTGCGGTTATTAATGTTGATCGATCGTATTTGTCGTATTTTCGCTTGATTTGCTTCCGCCTCCTCCCCACCGTACCCAAATATTTCAATGGTGGACGGGGTAAAATACTGGCCATCGCTCTCGTTGTCTCGTAAGGAACCTTGATCAAACGAAAGGCCTGTGCTTCGACAAGTGCAATTTGTTTTAAAGTCACTAGAAATAAAAAGGCGGGTGTATTGCTTATCGCCCCCAAACCCAATACCGTGCAGCGCCTTTGAGTGATGTTCTTTGGAACACAAATATTGAAAATTACTATTCATGCTACTAGTAATTCTGGGCGATAAAATCCGCAAAGTTGGTTTTATACTGAACAAAAAACAGTTTTCGTTCCCATAGAATTCTTTCCTTTGCTCCCATTCTTGGCATGTAAATCCACCAAAAACATTGTTTTGCAGGTCCTTAATAACAAGCAGTGTAGGCCCACTGTACCCTTCTAAGGCATTGACTAGGTTGCCAAATCCGAAACCATTTTCGGTTGTTGAAAACAACTTTTTTGGTTTATGTTTAACAAGATTTAAAGACATGGTCGCCAGAACATGCATATCAAGACAGGTCAATATTTCGGACTCATGCCCCGTTAGTGCTGGACAGTCAAATTGAAAATTGTAGCCATCAGAATGACAATCAAAAATTACCTTTGACACAAAAATTGGGAATTGTAAAACCAGCATCGGCATTTTTGTTTTCAACCACTTCTCGAAGTCATATCTGTCCGAAACGGTATCCGACACGTCTAATTTGTATGCACAAGGGCTTAGTACGTTTGCAGTTTTATCAGATTGCTTACTTCCCTCAACGAGGGATTTTTCCAAGCAGTATATCATAGTGTTGAAAAAATTATTTATCGTATTGCCATCTATATTGTCGGAATCAGTGTCAATCAAAAACATATCCAGCACCTTCGTGACGTAACGTGTTAGGTTCTTCACATGCAAGATACTCTCAGCGAAGCGACAAAACAAATACAAGTGATCGTCAGTACCACCATCCTTAGCAAACTTGTCACAAACATGAATGTAGTGATGCAGTAGCGCATCTTCTAATGTACGCACGTTCTTTCCATGAACACCACAGGAAATTTTCTTGCCAAGGAAAGACGAAACTTTGTGGTGCTCTTCTTGAAGGGTTACCTTGTCAGACAAGCCGATCTCGTGAAATACTTTGGCAATCGATTCCAAGCTCTTCAAGTCCCCCCGGAGCTTATTCTCTCGCCTTTCCTTTCGCTCCTGTTCTTTGGCAGCCGAGTTGCCCATTGGTATCCTCAAGTAACGCTCTGGCTTCGCGCCTTGAGCAAGAAAGTCTTGGAAAACGCGGACATCATCAATTTGATATCGTCCAGGCGGGTAAGTGAAGAAGATGTGGAGGGGATCGTAATAAATAAGATGACGATGGTGGTGATGATGATGATGATTATTATACTACATTTTTTTTTTATTATTATTTTAATAATTATTATTTGTTGGGATAGAAGAAAGAATGTTAGTATTGATAGTCTAAGTAGTAGTAAAAAAGTTTGAAATTATTGGGATTGATTTTTTTTTATCAATTTCGAAATTTATTAGTATATCATCATTCATCTCTACTATATTATTATTATTAGGCATATTATCGCACACTCCTTCCTAGTAGTTGTTGATGTAATACAAAATACTGTACTGCAAGAGAAGGGAAAAGAGCTGATGATGATGAAGCTTGATGATTTATTATCTCAATCTCCCATTCATTCCTCTCCACAGTATTATAATAAAAATAACAGAAGAGAAGAACATAGTAAATAGTAGTCTAAGTAAAAATATGATAGGCAACAATGATTAAAAAAAAATGTCTGATGTTGTTGTTGTTGTTGACCACCATTTTATTATATTATTATTATTACAGTATTATTTATGATGATGATGATGATGAGAAGATGTGTTGTGTGAATGAGTAGTTTTGTCGCTGAGGAGCCTCGCCCTCCCCATCATGTTGACGCGCCTGGCGGTGGAGTTACGGCTTGAATTTTCGACGGCGTTCACACGTGCCATAAGAACCACGTGCTGTGCAGAAGCAAGCTCTAACCTTATGATGTTTTCCGCGAGGAGGCGAAAGCACCACAGCAAAAATACGACTGTGTGTGTTGACTGCTTGCCAAAGTCCGAGAGGGACACTGTATATTTGTCTGCAGCTCTTTTGCTTGCCATCGTCTTGTTGTCTTTGTTTCTTTTGGTTCGGCGTTTGTATTTTGGGAAAGATTCAAAAAGAGGTTCTACCCAATCTGTAGATTACGCTTTTCTCCCCGCTTCTGATTCCGAGCGTGAGGGGAGTAGAGAACGAGGCCAGTCGGACTCTACTAACTCGGAGATGTCTTACAATAGTTCCATAGCCTCACACGATATTCAATATTATCACGAATACATCGAGTAGTGTTGACACAAGCGCACGATTTATCACCGCTCACTCGCGAAAATAAAAAAAAATAAATTAAAATTACATAGTTCGTAGTACACTTTTATTTACACGTGATGCTGTGGAGCGCGCTTACGGGCTCATCCCATGAAAGTACGCCCCACTCGCTCCAACACCAGTAGGCCGTTGTTGTTGACTTTGTCCACATTGACAAGCCAGTCGCCTCTTGTTTTCTCCAAAAAATCGCGGATCACCGGCTTAAGCCCTTCAGTGTGATTAACTTTTAAATTCCCCAAGCAGTACTTTCGCCATGCCATTTCGCTGTCCATGATGGCTTCACCGCAACTGGCAGTATCGTGAAATACGAGGTACTTTCGGACGCGTAAATGCTGGCGAAAGAGCTCTTTTCGTAAATGTTCTCCACTATGCAGACTATCGATGAAGAGGATATCAGTTTCATTTATTTCCACCATCGCAGTATCCGCCTGAACCAATAATAGCGTTCTATTGCATTCTAAGGCCAATTTTTGTATCGAGCGCAGGGATGGAGCAATTTCCAAATCGTAGCCAACTACCGTAGTCGCACCACCAACTAACCAACTAAATGTGGAAATTCCACTTCGAACCCCGAATTCTGTAACATGATCTACTCCACTTGCCAGACTGCGCAGTGTAACCATGTGTTCTTCCATGTCCATTTGATTTCTAATCCGGCTCGAGTATTTCTCTTGGAAAATGTCTATGCACAAAGACATAAAGGTCTACGGTTAGGATCATCAGAGAAAGAAATAGGTAGTGTAATGGTGTCACACTTACATTCGCACTTTTGACGCTTTGTTAGATTGGCAGATCTATAATATTTGGTCGATAAAAACACTTGATTAACCAAGTCGTAATCCCCCTTGAAAAAATTCTGCAAATCTTCCGTATTGCAATCATCAACACCTTCACTTTTTGCGCAAATCGTTTTCAATACCATCTTGTAGTCCTCCTCGCTGCGATGATTCGTCATGACCGTGGCTCCCTGGATAGAATTGTTGACAGGATCAATGTACTCAAAATACAACTTCTTCTTCAGATTCAAAACGTCTTCAAACACCATGTACTTCAAACCATTTTTTCTTTGATTTACAACAAACTTTTCTCTAATCGTCCAGCGCCGGCTATCCGCTGCCAGTTTCCTTTGGGCCTCCGGCGGCAAATCAAATCTACCTAAAGCAACGTAGTATACTACGTCAAGTGACGGGTCGTTGAACAGCAGCTTCTGCCTGGCTTCATTGACAAATAGTACTTTAACAATACCGTCTTTACTATTTCTTGCCACAGAAGTATCGTAAGCGCCAAAATTGAAGAAAAATACTGTTTTGAGGCACCCACCTGTACGAACATAATTCTCCAGCAAAACCATGTTCCCGTTATTGTTGTTCGTAAATACATACAGCGGGCAAGCCCTAGTAATCGCAGACCAAAGTAAATCAAACTCCAGCTTCTGTTCAATAAAGTCCAAGGAGGGACCATCATCTATAAAAATAGAGGAAGTGCTGGAAAAAGTACTTGCTAAATTTTGCGATGCTATACCAAAGGACCTATAAAGCTCAGGAGGGACAAGTGCACCCACCGGCTGAAAAAAGCAAGCGGGCCCTTTTATCGGAGCCACCACGAGTAAGGGCGCAACTATTGTATATTCAAGGACGGACGCAAAAAAGTCCGCGTTGCATATTATCGTAGCAACAGCAACAAAAAATTGGTGCCAGCGCATTGAAAGCTTGCGTTACTAGAAATTTAATGTTCACTGCTGCAGAGTCACCGGAATACCAGACACCGCACCTCAAATCCAACGTCATTCATTGTGCGTTGTTACCGTGTCGGTAGCCTGCAGCCTCGCCGCAACCTCGCATCATCGCAACATTAACATGATGATGCATTATTATTATGAATGTATGAATGTAATAACATAATAATAATATATAGGTATATAATATTACACTACATACTATTACACGACTTGTTTACTTGGTTCTTCGAGTAATAATATATATTGTTGTTGGGGTATTGTGTTGTGCCATTATTATTGTTGTTTTGTATCCATACTAAATGATAACCATGGGCACTCCTTTTTATTTATTTCTTTTCCCTTCTCTCCCACCTCTCTTCTCAGCAGACACACATCATCATATTATGTGACGATAGTCCAACAATAAAAAAAAAAATATGGCGCGCTATTAAATTAATTAATTAATTTAATAAAAAAAGGAAGAAAAAGAAAAGAAAAGAAAGGCACCACATCAACAATGAGATGAGCAACGACCTACGGTGATGAGGAGCATGCCTCGTGCTCGCTCGTGACGACTTCGGCACCGCGGCGACATAAACATCCCATCTGCAATAGAGCCATGGATCATTTTATGAAAACACTTAAAATAATGAATGATATCGGAAGAATAAAAGCAAAGGCAGCATTCGAAACAATGGGAATCCACTCGCCAGAGGATCAGGCAGAGGTACACGAAGAAGCCAGACAGAATGCGCAAGAAATAATACGGGAGTACGAAAAGGAATTCCCTCGAGGCACTCCAATTGTGTGTGCTTGTGAGAAGGGTCGTTTGAAACATGTGCGGTTGTTGATTGAGGGGCATGACGTGCTGAAAACAGGTATTTCGGTGAACGAGATGATAAGCATGGAAGGGAGGGATAGTAGCGGTGTCGCACGTACACCTTTAGGAGCGGCAGCATTCAGTCTTCTCCCAGTAAAAACAGACGACGACATCAAACAAAAAGCACAAAGACTGGCCCGGAAGTTAGAAAAAGATTTTCCTAAAGGCACTCCTATTGTGTGTGCTTGTGAGAAGGGTCGTTGGGAACATGTGCGGTTGTTGGTTGAGGGACATGACGTGCTAAAAACGGGTATGTCAGCGAACGAGATGATTAGCATGGAAGGGAAGGATAGTAATGGTCTTGCACGCTTGCCTATAGGGGCGGCAGCGGAGAATGAAGAGCTCAAGGTCGTAAAGTACCTCGTCACAACTTTTAGTGGTAAGATTATAGAAACTAGGGATATGTATGGGCGCAATAGTATACATTACGCTGCATGGAAATCAAAGAAAAAGGATTTGCTCAAATATCTGCTTGATAATTGCAGTGGAGATGTCAAAAGCATAATCAACGCGAAGAATAATATTGGATACACACCATTAGACACTGCGTATGCTTCCAATTCTAATACAAAGCCTGCCATTACTGATTTACTACGTGACGAGGGTGGTCAAATATCTGGCACCTTTAGCCGTTTAAAACACAAGTACCACCCGAGGTACCCTTTGCACGTTGCGAGCGGGAAAAAATGTGATAAATCCGACGTCATAACTTTGGTTGATGTATGCGGCTTAGACGTCAACGCAAAAGATGCCGATGGCAAAACTAGCGTTTACTATGCAGCATATCATAAAAATTATAACGTGGTAAATATCTTAATTCAGAAAGGTGCAAAGAAGCAAGACAAAAGGATGGGAACACTTGCTGCTTACGAAAAGGACTTCCCTCAAGGCACTCCACTAGTGTGCGCTTGCGAAAAGAAAAATTTGGAAGACGTGCAGTTGTTGGTTGAGCAGCATGACGCGCTGAAAACGGGTATTTCGGTGAACAGGATGATAAGCATGGAAGGGAGGGATATGAATGGTATCGCACGCACACCTTTAGGGGCAGCGGTAGAGAAAAAAGCCTCCAAGATCGTGGACTACCTCATCAAAAACTGTACGGATAACATCGTAGAAAAGGTAGATAGCTATGGTTGCAATAGTCTACATTATGCCGCATGGAAATTGTCAAACAACGACATCCAATTGCTTAAAACACTTATTGACAATTGTAAAGAAAAAGAAGAAAGCATAAACGCGAAGGCTAAGGATGGACGTACACCATTAGACTATGCGTATACGTTCAATTCGAATTCCAAAAAAGATTTAATTATAAAAAAACTAGAAAAAGCAGGTGGACAACTCGACAATTATTACCTTTATGACAAAAAGGGGAGATTAATTGTTCCTCGAAAATTGATAAAACAGAAGGCACCAGCCGTAAAAAAAAAAGAGGAAACAACAGCCGTAAAAAAAAAAGAGAAAAAAGAGAAAAAAGCAAAAAAAGCAAAAAAACAAAAAAAGAAAAACAAGATTAAAAATTGATTTTATTTATAAAGTGATGTTTGAACTGTTATTTTATTTTTGATTTGATGGGGTGTAATTAGGTTTATGATACTAAAAGACTCACAGCTGATCCACAGTAATTTTACTAAAATGCAACACATAACCTGGGCGGGTGACATTTATTATCCGACTAAAACGAAAGAAACAATGGGCGAGAATTGCCAGGCTTATACCTAGAGATAGATTATCAAATTTACCGTCATTCTTGTGCGGTGTAATACGTTTTAAAAAAAATATTCTAGAGTGTCAAGATTAATGGCACTCACGACTGGTATCATACATATTAACACAAACCCTGTTTATGTGAGATTTTAGGATAATAGTTGCATTGACATTTTGGAAGTCGTACGGTCACATGCACTAAAATATTTTATTTAATCTGAACCTCTCAGTAGATTGTAAATAACCCCAGCCAAACCCAATAGAATAATGAAGCCAATAACGTAACATAAATGGTTTGCTGCTTTGGCCTCCTTTTGAAATTCGTCTATTTGTCCTTGAACGTTGGATAACTTGTCGTCGGCTGCTTGCACTTTTTTCGTGACATCTTTTGCCAATTGGTTTGTGACGTCTAGATTTTCATTTATCACATTCGCCATTTCTTTCATCACTGGCATAAGTGCCTCTAATTGATCCAGCTGATTATCCAGTTCTTGCTGTTCCTTTGCAACCTGTTCAAGAACTTGTTCCTCGTATGCATCAACCTTGTTGAGTTCGTCGTTGTAAGGGGCACCACTAGTGCTAGAGCTACTGCCAGCGCTCAAGTCATGTATATTGCCAAAATCCTCATTGCCTGAGTTCATTAAATTCGTTAGTTCTATGTTCATACTATTTATACCACCCTTTTCTAACTCATCGCTACCACCCAAACCAATTTTCTTGTGGAAATCGTTTTCACTTCTTTCCAATGCTTTCCGTATCGAAGCTAAGTCACTCTGCATATTTTGTACCTCTTTGTTGAGCTGCACCTTTTTGTCACCGCGTTTTCTTTGAGCTTTTTTTATCGTTTTATCTTGGACATTCTGCATACGTCTTATGACATCCCGTACGATAGAGTGGGACTTCCTAATTTTGTGCTTTATTTGAGGAATTTCGAAGGAGTCACGTTTCGTCATTGCTTCGTCCAACAAATCCATTTCCCTCGATATGCCGTTAAGGGCAGCGTAAACTTTGTCCCGACGGCTCTCCCATGTATCCTCGACAATATCCGTCTGTTTTTTTACGTATTTTTCTTCCACTCGCTCGACCCTATCGACCAGCTCCGTTATTGTTTTAAGCGACATTCTCAGAATAGCTCACCAGTTGGATGGGCCTTACAAGGTTCTAGAAGTGAAGCGCGCCTATGCGAATGAACTTGCACGCACTGTCATTCATCCACAACAAAAATAAAGCTCCACTACTACTACTACTGATATACTAAAATAATAAAACACAAAAAAATAATATATAATAATAATAAATAATTAAATGAAATAAATAAAGACAAAGAAAGGAAAGAAAAAATTAATCAAAAAATAATGATAATAAATATAAATATTAAAAAAGTGTTATATAGTTAAAGTAGTACACATCCATATATATTAATAAGCCCACAGACCACTCTAAGGTTTGAGATATTATTACAGTAATAAAGGTTTTTTTTTAATAATAATAAATTATTTTGTGCATTACATCACTGCAGGGCACACAATACCTGCCACAATCAACATTAATTTAATTTTGTTCATCGTATCATGCTTGATCTCCACAAGAATACTGTGCGGCGATCTAAATCGATACCATGATTAAAATCCACCATGATTACATATTTTTTATATAAAGCAGCGTATATACTACGATCTTTTTTTTCTTTCCACCGACGTGTACTGCAGCTTAAGCTATGGCAATGGCAGTGAAGTGAAGGCAAAAGAAGCCCTTTCCAATCAGTGAGTGAGTGTGTGAGTGTGTGTGTGTGTGTGTGTGTGTGTGTGCCTCCCCTTCATTACTACACACACAACCCGAGCGACCCATTAAGGTTTCTTTCTTTCCCTGCTGCATCCATGCCAATGCCTGCGATGCTAATTCATGCCTTTCTGTTCCACATTATTGGGACAATGACTGCTGAATGAATCTTGTTACAATGCTGTTCCACCGTAGTACTGTGTGGTGGTGGTGGAAGACCACATCACGCAGGCATAGCGTCCTCGTAGTGTAGTGGAGTGGATTATCCTATGATGATGGGTTTAAGGGTTGTGGTATCTCTGCTATTATTTGTTGTACTTAGAGGTATTATTTGTAGCTATTTATTTGTATGTGTTATCTTCAATCTTCTGCTTCTCTTTTTTTATATTCGACTCTTTGGCTACACTATATTCTATTATTATTATGATCATGAGATGAAATCTATACTTCTTCGTTAGTAAGTATTTTATAATGGCTTTACTACTATTATTTAATTATATGTTGTTGTGAGTTTTGTTGCTGATGATGATAAATAATAATAATAACAATAATAATATATACAGTAATAATAGTAAGAAGTATTATGATGAATTACACTTCTTATTCTTTGGCACGCGGACGGACGAGATGCATGCGTGGGCTGCTGCCGTGGATGGATCGTTATCGAAATTGCTGACGAGAGAATAGGCGAGATACGAGCCTGGTACCATAGCCCTGCGCGACAAACTGCACCTACACGACTTACCACCACAACGCTTTTGCCCTGCTGCACACCCTGAAGCACGTACGTTATCGTCTTTTTCGAACTGTGAGAAATGAAAATCATTGATAAAATACGCAAGGTGTATGAGGAGGGTGGTACTACAGTATCGTTTGAGTACTTTCCTGCCAAGACGGAAGCGGGCATCTCCAACTTACTAAACAGAGTCAGCGATATGAATGCGGCTTTACGCCCAACGTTTGTGACTTTGACGTGGAGAAGCGCCTTCAAGAACGAGGACCTTTGGTTGAAAATTGGAAGGGAAATCCAAACTTACGGGTTAGATGTATTGTTGCATTTGACCTGCCACCTCCCAAAGAGTGACTTGAAACGGGTACTGAAGAATGCGCGCGAAGCAGGCATTCAAAATATCCTTGCTCTCCGCGGGGATCCACCCATAGGCGAAGCAAAGTGGCAGCCATGCCCTGGCGGTTTTGCAAATGCGATTGAGCTGGTAAAGTTGATACGCGAAGAGCACGGAGACTACTTCTGCGTTGCCGTCGCCTGCTACCCAGAGGTCCACACGGATGGCTGGAACAGCACGCACTTGCCCCCTTCCGTGAAAATGAAAGACCAAGACCTTCATTTTTTGAAGGAAAAATGTGATGCTGGCGCAGATTTCATGATATCTCAATTTTTCTTTGACGTGGAGAATTATATATCATATATTAAACGAGTGAAAGAGTTCGGTATAAACATTCCAATTCTCCCAGGATATTTGCCTATACAAAATTACCGCAGCTTTGAAAAGTTTACAACATGGTGCAAAACCTCCATCCCTAGCGAAGTTAGATTTGCACTAAAAAAAATCAAAGACAACGATGAGGCGGTAAAGGCATACGGAATTGACTTGGGCGTCAAAACGCTTAAGCGCTTATTATGGGAGTGCACGGAGAACAACATTGGCTTTAGATCGTTGCATTTCTACACTATGAATCTGGCCGTTGCGGTAACGGAAATTCTTAAAGGGCTAGATATGCTACCAAAAACATCGCAGAGGCAATTGCCATGGAGTGGCAGGGAGCGAAACCCGACAGAGGATGTAAGTTTTATTCAACGTTCCATGTATACTTTCAACTTCATTATATAAGTATCTAACACAGGCATTGATTACACTCATACAGGTAAGACCTATTTTTTGGTCCCAGCGTGAGGCCAGTTATTTGTCCAGGACTTCGAATTGGGATGAGTACCCCAATGGCCGTTGGGGCGACAATCGATCCCCAGCGTATGGTGAGCTAACGGACTATTATCTTGCCTACAAACGGCCAAAAAAGAGCCAACTGAAGCAGTGGGGCTTACCACAGTGTGAAGGCGATGTAAGGAGAGTTTTTCTGAAATTTCTATCTGGCAAAATAAGCTTGCTACCATGGTGTGATCAAGCTTTAACAGGAGAATCTACGCGCATATTAAGAAACTTGAATGCAATGAACCGAGCTGGGTTCTTAACAATAAATAGCCAGCCAAGTGTGAATGCCGCGTCGTCAACTGATTCTATTCATGGTTGGGGTGGTGAAGGAGGATACGTATTTCAAAAAGCGTATGTTGAATTTTTTTGCAGTAAAGACATGCTGGATAGCCTAATTGCACTGATGCCTCAGTATCCGCTACTTTCGTATCATGCAAGAAACTTTGAGGGAAAAGAAACGTTAAATATGGAGGAAGGCGCAAATGCTGTAACATGGGGAGTATTTCCAGGCAGAGAGATAATCCAACCCACCGTTGTTGATACTGCTAGTTTTCGAGTTTGGTCCGAAGAAGCGTTCGAATTGTGGAGGATGTGGGAAAATATCTATAAAAAAAAGGCACCAGAAGGGAAAGAAGAGAGCAAGGAGAAATATGAGAAGGCTCAGGATGTGCTAAAAGGCATTCGGGAATCTTATTTCCTTGTTAACGTTGTAGATAATGATTACACTAATTCACAAGCAACAATTTTTGACATTTTCAACCGAGTAATAACGCAAATGATGTCAAAAGAGGAGCTGCAAGAAGCTGTGGAAAAAGTGGAAAATGAAAATAATGAACTAACCCGGCAGATGGATGGAATGAAGCGTTTGCAATTGAGTACAGCAGCAGATCTACAGAAAGCAAGCGAGGAGAATCTGCAGTTGAAGAAAATGATTATCAAACTGCAAAAAGAGTTGCGGGACGAGAAGGCAAAAAAATACTTGTAAGATAAGCTTGACTTTCTATAACATGATTCTATGATATTTCAAAATTGCGCTCTCATACGTGATTATATAAGTCTAGTACTCGCGTTTACGAAGAAAATTATTCTCGGAGCACAAGAGTTTGGTGTATCGTACTTCTTTTTATGATTTCTATGTGTAGAAAACATCTTCATAGCCTATATCTCTAGAGTAGGATGTTCTTCTTATTTCTCTCTAACTTTTTCATTCCTGTACATACATACACTAGAGAGCACGAAGTATTTATCACAGCATTTAATTCACTGACTTTGCAATACACTTCTTAAACGCGCCGTCATTATGTAAACGACAATAAACCAAACAAGGATGTCATCGACGTATCCAAAGATCCCGAACACTAGCTCTGGAATCAAATCAAAAGGCGATAGTAAATACAAAAATCCTACCGCCATTAAGCATAGCATTCTAAGCCTAAATGCAACTGTCAACATATTTCGCGAAAAAAACGCACGTACCAGTTGCCTCAAGAGAACCGGAAAGTCATTTATTGTTTCGAGAAGAGAACGTGGAACGGCGCCAGACAGTCGATTGAATCTTCTTACATCTTCGAATTCTTCAGTGAACTGAGCACTATCAAAGTTTGGGTGTATCATATTGATACGTGTTCTGCAGCATGGACAAGTAAGGGACGAGGAGTTGGACTGGTGTTGCCAGAAAAGTTTGAAGCAACTCAGGTCAAAAACGTGCCCACAGTTTGTCAAAATAGATACATCAGCGACTTCCTCTAGGCATATTGGACAATTAGAATTGTTAAAGTTTCGCACAGGTCTAGTGCTTTCACTTCTTTCACTGGACACCCCCGCTCGTGTATTCCCGTGGCGGGTACGCAAAAGGTTCCGAAACTCCTGGCTCAAAATGGCCTCAACGTTTGTACGCCGGTTGTGGCAAAGTTGCCAGTAGACATAGATGCCCAAGGAGCCCCAAAAGACCGTGGATATGGCGAGAAAAATTATCACTTCGTTTCCAACGCCATATATGTAATTATCATCCTCGATGACCATATTGGCGCTCAATGAGCCAAAGTGCCGGGTCAGGCTTCCGCATGCATGAATGTGTTTGATGTTGGTCCAAAAAAATTAGTATTTATAGTATTATTTTTCGCGCGTTTTTTTATTATATTATTATTACGTAGTTTGTATGTTGTTCTCATCATCATCATCGTCGTCGTCGGTCGGGTGGTGTGGTGGTGGGGTATGATTGATGATGGTTATTAGTAGTTATTAATAAAAAATAGTAGTTTTTTTCTCCTTTTTCCTTATTGCCTCCAAGTAGGCAGATTCCCGAACAAGTGCGGCAGTGGAATCCTTGCTAAGTTAGACACCGCAGACTCCATTGACGCCGAAATATAGCGATACCTTCTACCGATCGATGGGGCGCGGCAAGAAAAAGAAGGGAAGCAAAGCTGGCGGCAAAAATGGAAATAAGAATGCTTTTAGCATCCATGATTTAAAGGACTGCAAAACCGTATTAATACTCGGAGAAGGCGACTTGAGCTTCACACACGCTATGTTGACTCAGAGGCATAGGGTTTATCCACGAGAGCCTTTCAAGCTAGTACTGGCCTCAACATACGACTCCCATGGAACTGTTAAGCAAAAGTATCCGACCAATTACGTAGAAAAAGTGAAACAGTACAAAAATGTTATCGTGAAACATAACGTTGACGCCACGATGTTGTCACAGTGTATCTTCCCAGAGTTACCAGTCGACAAGCACCAGAAATTTGACGCGATTATATTCAATTTCCCACATACTGGGGAACAGAGAACACACTTGAACAGAAATTTATTACGAGATGCTTTTGCCTCTGCGGCCTTTTATTTGAAAACGAGTCAAGCATCACATTTTTTCCTTACGATGAAAAATTTTGCTCCATACATTCACTGGAATCACGTGGAGAGTGCAACCACGGCTGGCCTAGAGTGCGTATACAAGAAGAAATTTTCAGAAAAAATGTGGCCAACATATGTGCACCAGACAACTTTGCTGGATGCTAAAGAAGTAGACGCCAAGAACAGCTTGACATATGTGTTTCGTCCGTCTTTGGGAAAAAGATTATATTCAGAAGTGGAACATCAGAAACAACTTCAAATAGAAAAGGACCGTTCATCTCAAAAGCCCGCAGACGTAAACTCCGACGACTATTCTGCAAATGGCAGCAATACCAGTGCCAAGAGGCCAATAAGTAACTGTGCAAATGATAATGAAAGTGCACAAGGTTTTAAACGTAAAGCAAAAAAGAGGAAGAGGAAAAAGCCCACGTCGTTGCTGAATAAAGATTTTGTAAAAAACCCAGCACCACATTTTTCCGAAGTGAAGTGGACATCTTCTATTTCTCAAGAAAGTAACCAAGAAGTCAATGCTACTTGGGGAACAACCCAAAGTGGGTGGACATCATAGTCCGCATTTATGTGTGGGTGTATATATGTATTTTAAACGCTACACTACTAAAATATACTTTCACCAGTCATCTCTCAAAAAAAAATTATTGGTTTTCCTTCGTCGGTTCTTTCACGCCCGCTGAACTGCGTTCGGCACCAGGAGTATGCATAGCATTGCGGTATGCGCCTGGGTTCCTTGCCCCGCCAGGGGCTGGTTTTGGAAGTAAATGACGCAACAGCATCATCATAATAATCATCATGGTTGGAAAGTACTTTTGATAGAAAGTTGGCGCTCCTACTGCACCTTTTCCAAAGTATTTTGTGCCAACAATAGTAACTGTAGCTTGTGCTCCTTTAGTCGATGCCTCTGCCAGGATAGGGTGCACAGTCAATATAAACTGGTCTGGGCGCGTAACAATGAATTGGTACCAGCTTGTCTCTTCATTACCATGCCAGTATCCCTCGCTGATATACAGACTTGTTGGCGCTCTCTTCCCACCATCTGTTGGCAACGCTGGTATAGTCTTAAAATTGAAATCGAATAGTGTGGCCATATTACTCTTCGCAGGGTCTTCCGCGACCTCGTCTAGGACATCAAAGTCAGCGTCGACACCGTTATCGTTATCATTGAATTCGCCAGTCATAAATGACCCGCTATTTCCACTGCTATCGTATTTTACATGCAGTTTTAGTACATTTAGCCTTCTCGTCCGTTCTTTGCTTACTGCTTCTTCTTCGTAGTAACTACCAACAAGTGCGTTTGTCAAGTTGTCACTTCGCAAACTATAAAACGCAAGATCAAGTTTGGCATCACCGGTTTCTCCGTGAGCGTCGTCGCTTGGAACATCACCAAATATATCATCCTCTTCTCCACGGTCGTCGACATCGACATCAACCTCCTCCTTTGCTATCTCGACCGCAGCAGTTTTCTTTTGTAGCTTCCAATCACCTTCGAAAAAAGTTCTAAACACGAACTCTTCAGTTTTTCCACTACCACCAAATATCCCGGATAAAAAGGACTCCGCAGGGGACACACTCCAAGACAGGAAAATAAGAAATAGGCAAGCAACCGGTAGATTTTTCATAGCTCTCTTGTGAAGAATGGGACGACGAGTTCACGCTAAGTTTCAGTAAGCAGACACAAT
>JACLAC010007379.1_pt1 | contig 15560 bp, 2 predicted proteins | sample 8027881 | NCBI WGS metagenome assembly JACLAC01 (sample SAMN15725517, study PRJNA655200) | protist metagenome | isolation source: fluorescence activated cell sorting (FACS) single amplified genomes of... | place: Spain: Blaines Bay Microbial Observatory, Mediterranean Sea | collected 2016-01-19
TTTGTCCAATGAAAAGGTACATTCGCAATTACGTAGAAAGTAAAACCGTGTTTAAAACTCTTTCCATAAACAAATTTACCGTGCACCACAGAGCCCTTTTGCTAATTTCTAACTGATGCCAAAAAATTGCATTTCGACTGTGTTCGAACACAGCAAAAGGAAATGGGAAAACACTTCCATTGACGATTTCAATGAAGTCCTTGAAAAAGAAGGGGGCAAAACCACACTTAAGAAGCTTGATATGTTTGGAAGATTTCCTTTGATGTGGGCATTGCGTTACAATGCATCCGATAGATTGATTGCGAAAATTATTAATATTATGGCTGAAAACGAGATGGCTCAGATAATCAAGGACCCTGATTACGAAAACATGAGATGCATGACATTTGCGCACGAGTATAATGCATCCGCGAAGGTAATTGAGATGTTAAAGTATCCCAAAACTGCGGCTGATTTCCTGGAGACACTCCAGACCGCAGGCGAAGATGACGTTAATGTGGCACTTTAAATCTGAAACGATTTCTTAACCCTGGCCTAATTCAGTTTATCTTAGAAATTACTTATAAAGAAAAACAAGAAAATTGGCTGTTATTTAAGTGATTAAATTTAGCTTCCTCATACCCTAATCCTATTAAAGATTCGTAACAAACTTAAATGTGATTGTAACTAAAAATTAATTGGGAGAAATTTCAGTATAATTGTACGAAGTAGTCATATATCTTTGAGTCTTAAAACATACTATATAATTTGTTTTTTTAACTTAGAAGATATTTATGTGAAATATTTTTTGGTTTTGTTTTAAAACTTCAATCGTCAAGTTGGGTCAGCATCGCAACCCCTGCTTGGATCCACGTTGAAGGGTTGCAATTCGTTGGCATGTCTATCATGATAACAAAATTAGTAGAATGCCCTGTAGTAGATAATGTACCTCTTCGTTCGCTGGTCTTGTAGACAGGGCAAGAATAGACTTGCTTCTGAACCCTGTCAGAACCACGTATCGGTTTAAACCATATAGCAGGGGCTTCAGAATACAGTTTTTTGGGCTCGGAATATGTAACACATTTCTCGTCAAAGTCCCATTTAGCACCGTCAAAAAATAGTCCGTAGACGTACGCACCATCTTCTGGACCATCTTTATACTCGTTCCAGGGCTGATCTAGCGGTTCAAAGTCGTATTGCAACGCATCTATTGGGATTGTGTGTTTTCGTGCATAATTCTGCATTGTACCAGTCAGAAATGCTTGGGTGAAGTAAAATCCAGAAATCCAGAAAGATGGAGGAGCCCCATTGCTGAGCCACTCATCAAAGAAATCCAAACGCTTCAAAAAGTCAGCAACGTAACTACCCATTGGGCACAGGGAAGGATAAGAAGCATCTAGCCACATTTTCGGCGTCTTATTGTAAAGCAAGCCGTCTGCAACTTCTTCCAATTGTTTCGACATCACTACGACCCCTTTGACTGCCTTCATCACGTTGCTCAGGCTATCGGTAATAACCGCATTCAACTTATTGAACCGTTCCAATTCTTGTACCAAAACGGTATTCATACTGTTTTCCCAAGTAATTTTGAACTTCTTTTGGGCAGCATACATATCGTACAACGGCTTCATTTTAGCCAACGTTGCTTCTGCTACCATGTAAATCGTTGCTTCCGCAGACACAGTCTCAGCGCCGTCAGATTCGTCATCAGCAGACGCAGTGGTACCGCTGGTGGCCCGAATATGCAGAAGGGTCGCCAAAGACTTATTTGTTTCCTGTTCATCTTTTGCAATGTTCGCGTTTTCATGCAGGCCAAACACTTCTGGTGCCGCGCGCAATGGCAAAGACTGAACATATTCAATAAAGTCCGACATGGACCCATCGGCAGGAGCATAATATATCCCGGACGGGGAAAATACGGAAGCGTCCCGAAGAATCGATGAATTAAAATAATTTGCAAGAATTGACGTAATTGCTCGGCGATCTTTATCGTCAGTAACACGACCACCATAGTTGCACTGGCCAATAATGTACTGCAAAGCTTCAAACGGCACCTTTCCATCGCTGTCGGTATCATCCAGAAAGAATCGCAACTGGCGAACACTAATGATAAGATCTGATGCTGTAAATTCGTATGGTATGTTCCATCCGATGGGGCCAAATTCACATCGCTCTTGTACAATAGCGTGAAAAAAGCAGAGACCAAACACCATCTTTTTGAATGATCGCGATTGCAAGCAGCCTTCAAAAAACTCCTGTTGTGAAATTGGTTCCATACTTAGAGATCCAAGGAGATTGGCACGAATACCCTTCGGGGGTTCATTTGTGAGCTTAACTCCGTTCCTTAAAATTGCGACAGGAAAGTCATTTGAAGGATAAGAAGTGAGCCAGAGCCGAAAATTTTGATGGGTCAACTTCGGTTGCATATTCTCAACAATTTCGTCCAAGCGAGGCATCCAGCTGGGAAACAAGTGGCAATTCTGAAGAACTACCCACGAGCCTTCAATCATGGCCTCTTTCATCATTCTCTCTGCTATTGGACCTTGTCCCTGTCCTAAAGACAAACTATCCAACCGTCGGTTTGAAACAGCAGAAAAAGTCGTTATTGCCCCTATTGGATCGGTTCCAGGAGACAGAATGAAGACTAATGGCGTCAGGTTACTTGAGTCTTTAAACGTTGATGCTAAATCGAACGCAGGAGGTTCTGTGTACTTGTCACCACGATACGCAGCAACGAATCGAGTCATAGCTGGAACTAATCGATCGGGACGAATACATCGAAGCAAGCACAGGAATTGGAATGGCGTCACAAGCCCACTTCCCCATAGTCCAGGTGCCTCCATCGTTTCTGGGGTCAATGCATCGTACATTTCCCTCCACTCGAGCTGAAGGTCGACAAAAGTTTCACTCAGGTCTTCTTCAACACCACTTTTTTTCAACAAGTTTGATAGATAGCATATATCTCGCCAGCTACCGACTCGCAACCACTCTGGGCAAGGATTTTCGGGCAAAGAGTCGTCCCCTCCAGCAGTGCTTCCGGCAAGCAGAAATTGCTCTTCTAAATCTGTTATTCTTGTTACCTTTTCTCCACGTAAGGCATGCATTTTGACCGTTTTTCTTTTCTGTTTCGGCTTAACTGTTCGTGGCAGTCGAACAGGGGCTGGCTCACCATTGGCTTCTGCTTCCAAATCTTCAGCCGCCTGTCTCTCCTCCTCTTCTTCACGCATTTTTTGCTCTAGTTCTCTGCGCATTTTTTCTGCCTTCGCAGCTTCGATTGCATCGTACAAATTTTTGACAATCTTCGTAGTCAAAAGAAAGGAGAACAGCAACTTGTCCTTTTCAAACAATGACTGACACACATTTCGGTAAATCGCATACGTAAAGTATTCGTTTAACTTGAATATTCGCTCTCGTATGTTCTTGCTCTGTTCACTGTCAGCAATACTTGTGACAAACTGGTTGTTGAACCACGTCAATGAATATTGGTACATTGGTTCCACGACGGATAATGATGATACAACGAAAAACAAGATAGTCGACCGCACGGCAACAGGGATATATACTTCTCGGGCCAAGTCAATGCGGACCTCTGTTTGCTCTGCAATCGTCTGTTTCTCTGAAATTTCATCTGAAATTGTTTTGGACACAGTTAGCACATCGATAGCCGCAGAATCTTCTAAAATGTTCCCCTCTGAAGATGACAATATGTGTAAAATCTTATCCTCAATCTCTTTCAACTTTCTCTTGTTTTCTGCACCCTCAATAATAAGTTGGTTTTTCTGCTCCTCCAGCTCTGGTTTTTCTTTTGCCACAACGATACCCAACAGTTGGTCTTGAAGCCCCTCTGCCGTTATCATAAAATTAATAATGGTAACTTTGACACTTGTTTCAGGCAAATAGTGGGGATTGGCAAGCATTGTGGTCATGAAAAACCTAAATTTTTCCGAGTATTCAACGGTTTTGTCTCCCAATCGCAAACAGTTCACGCCGCCACTTTTGAAAACTTGCCGGAGCAACAAAGGTTCTAGCGACGCATCTAAAGATTCTCCAATGTTTTCAAGCAATACAGGGTGTCCAAATTGAATGGCAGCTTCAAGAGTTCTCAAATAATTTTCTTCAGACAATTTAATTACTTTCAGCTGGTTCTCCTTTTCCAAGTTACGAATCCACTTGTTTGCTTGGCCCTGTGGGTCTATCATCAAGGGCCAACGGCTTGATTGACTCATAATTAAACCATTTTCGACCGAGAAGCTATCGACCGGTAACCCAGAGATGTTCCAGCTTCTAATTTTAACTGGATCACCAATTGTCGACACCAAACTATACCCCTTTTCTCCTTCAGTAGAATAGGAAATGTTTAGTATGTCCATTTGCTGAAGCCAATTTTTGGTTATTTTTTGTCTGAATGCAGCTGTAAAAGCGCCAGAATAAGCGATTGACGCTGAAGCAATCAGCATATCCCCAACTACACGACCGAGCTGTTCACCGAGATCAATAGCATATTGCTTCCATCTGGCCTTTTCACCACCCAGGCCTCCAAGTAATTTTTCTGCTCTGTCAATTTTTTCTACACAAAGCCTCGCATTTTCTTCCAGGTCTTCCTTCTTCTGTTCCATTCGCTTTAGTTCTTGGTCGAGTGCGTCTAGTTTATCCTCAACTGCTTGTAGTTCTGCTTGTTTTAGCCGAAGACCTTTCATGACAACCTCAAGATCATCTTCTGCTTGCTTCAACGCAATTTTTTTTGGCTTAACAACTTTTGCCACACGATCGTACGACACCATTGCCCTGACCCAGCAGCATAAACCGTGGGCTGCTACTGAAGCCTTTTTTACAACGTCCGGCATAAACTCAGGTTTAGCAACGAATGGTTTTACTTTGTTGACTATTTTCTCTTCAATATTATCTTTATCGTAGTCGATCAAACGCTGAAGAAATTTGGTATCTCCGAGTAACTCCTTCTTTGCAGGCTCCCAGTAGTCCCATTGGACCTTCCCTCGATCGTCCCTGGACTTGTTCGGCTTGACTCCCATCATGTGGCATACGGCTTCCATGGTCAGCAGAACTCCTGCTGGCGGGCTTTTCATTGCCTTAACTTCAGTAATATCATTCTTACTTAAAGTATTCAGGGCTTTCAGCGCTTTTTCAAGAATAGGCATGGCCTCAGCAAGGTCCGCCTCGCACTCAGATTTTATCGCTTGCGCTCCTTTCGCTTGCTCTGCCGCTTTTGCTTCATCTGCCGCGACAGTTTCCCGTATCACTTGAGCATCAGCAGTCTCTTTTTCTACTACAATCATCATCTCCGCAGTTTCTTTTGCTGTCTGTATTAGTTGTGGTTGCAACTCTTCGAGTTCTTCTTGCATTATCCCAACAGATTTTTCGGTTGTTTCGATCTTTTCCAATCCGACTTCATACCGCATTTTTGCGGACGAAACTTCGTTGTTTTTCCAGAGAAGCATTTCTTTAAAGGTAGTGATAAGGGATAAGTACGACGTTGGAGTCACATGATAGTGCCGTTTTAGTTGCTTCAGAAACAATGCTGACATTGTAACAGTGCTGCTATGAAAATGCATACACATCTGTACGGCACTGTTTTTTTCGTCAATTTGTGAGTCTTGCAAAAAGCTATTTGCGGTTGCCATAAGTGCGTCGTCCGGCCATACACTAAACCAATCAATCGTACAGCAATTGACAAGAGAAGGAAATTTCCGCAATCTCTCTCGAAAAGTGTCACCAATAGGACTAAATGCCAACACGACATGCAAATATCGTTTAATACGGTCAACAAAATATCCATAGAAGTCTTCTGTAGTTTGAAGATCTTTTCGCTTTTCTTTGGCCGCTGCTTTCCTTACAAGCTCCATAATTGCGCCAAGCTCGTCCGCTGCATATATATTTGGAACGTCTCCAGTGTTTAACAGACTCGAAATATTCTCCACAAAGGTTTCATCAGTTATTTGTGTGTCACTCAACAGGAAGACGCTAGGTTGTCCTTCTCCACCAGCTGCAATCATTACGCTTTTCAAATCTTCTTGAAATTCTCCTACACCATAGCCCTTAGAAATTTCAATTTGTTTCAGTTCGTAATCACCAATAAAAGCGGCCAGCCTCGTCAAACTCTGTCTACCACTACCTCCTACACCTACAAGCAAAGCATGCCCACCAGGAGTTTTAAGAACACGCGAAATACGTGCAGTGTGTTCAACAGCAAACATAAACATGACAAGATTCATTGGTTTTGTACTCATTGCATTGTAGTCATCTAAATAGGCCGTCATTACCCCCATGACGCTTTCTGCATCTACAGGAACTTCATCATACAAACTTGACGCCGCTTTCGGGTTCATGAAATCCCCGTAAATAATTTGCCTAGATTCGTCAATGGTGTTTACTTTCCCGTCTTTGTTAATATCGTACATTTTAAGGCATTTGTCAAAATTACCACCAGTGGCAGCACTTAAATGTCTGTCAGCGGAAGTCCGAGCCATTTCTAAAATTTTTGTCCTGTCCTCATCATTGACTAAACGATCGCTAAAAACTCGAAGTACTTCATGAGTCCACAACCTGGTAATTTTATTTTTGTCTTTTCCAAATTCTTTTGGACCAACCATTGTCATGCCAAAAATTACACGGGCAAAGTCGCGCAAATTGAAGGTATAGTGAGATTTGGAGGGTGTTGGGAGCAAAGAGGACATTGCAGAATCGTAAATGTGAGACGTTGCCTTCACAATTGGCCAAGCAGCTGCTTTCAGTTCTTGGGCATAACCATTTCCTAAGTGCCAATCCATTATAGTTCCAAATATCCGTTCCATAACGGAAGAAGACAATGGAGTCATTCCAAACACTTGGAATCTAGTCAATATTCTGGGGGTTATGTGATTCCGACCGCCTCCAGGGGGGCCCATTGCTGATATAAACATTGTGTCTACGATGTTTCTGAAGGCGCTAGTCTTGCTGTCATACCATCCGCCATCGGTTATCGCTTGCCGAATGAGCTCAAGCGGGGGCTGGGCGCCATATGTTTCTACCATCGGCATGTTTAGATCGTCAATAAATATAATACATCTTTTATTAACTGGGGGACCATAAACATTTTTTCGTCGTTTATCAAGTTTGCTGTCAATAATACTTTGCGTTGCTGCTGAGCTGGTCTGCGCCGAAAATCCGAGCGAGATGACTTTGAATTTTGATCTATCAAGATCCTTCATTATTTTAGCATTTACGTAAATCGTTTTGCCGGTTCCAGTTGGACCAACGAATAACAAATGTTCCTGATGATCAATAGCACGGTTCAACAAGTAAGTGTAACGGACGGTATCAATTGTTGGAATTACAATTTCCGACACACGGGCAGTTTTCGGTATTTCAAATTTTTTGTCAATCAAATCTTGCCATTGTTGCCATTTCCCTTGGTCACTTTTATCCCAAACACAGTCAAATACGCTCCCTTGACGGGGAAGCGGAGTGTGGATTTTTCTTTGCCGGGGATAACTCGCGTTTTCTCCCTTGATAAGAGAACGAATAAAAGAATCAAACTTCTCTCTTCCAGCTGCATTGAGGATTCCACCAAAAGACCAGACAATAGAAAATATAACAATAGATTCGATCCAACTATTTACTTTTTTCTGATCCAACCTTTCTGTCACATTATCTTCTCTGGACGAGTCGAATTCGTCCATAAGATTCGCTGCCAACGACATTACAGTTTGGACAAGCATTGTGTGTTCCATTGGCACCATCAACTTGCCTTTCTGCACACGAAATATAAAATGTATACATGGAGGAATTAACCATGTAAACATTTGCTTCAGTACCTTCCGAAAGCCCTCATCTTTCGAAAGAAAGGCCGGCAGGGTATTCATCCATGAGACTAAGCGAGTTTCCATTCCAATATTTTCGGGCTCCAGATATACCATACCACATCGACTCACAGTTGCCGGGCTAGCAGCGTCTAAGTCGAGAGTTTCAAAAATCATACTCATAGTCTCATTCATTTGAAGCATTTCTCCGGTCATCAAGCATAACTTTTTATTATCGTCCAACACAGTGTTCATGTTTTCAATCCAGATGGCATCCACAGGACCATCAAAAAGAGTCCATTTTCTAGTTGCTTTTGTACTGGAGGCGAAAGCACGGTAGTAAATAGCTAAAACACCATCTGACCATTCATGAGTAATATCATCGAAGCAACCATACAGACGATCCATACTAATAGATTTTGGATTTATCGTGGTTATCTCCGTTTCTAGCTCATGTTGGGGGTTAAGGGAGCAAGGCATTTTTCCTCGTTTGCACAAATCATTTAAACTTGAAGCGAGCACCTTCAGGCATGCTGTTTTCCCCCCTGATGCTTTCCCAACGATCATGAACCCATGGCGCACAACCATCATTTCATAAGTTTGAATAATTTTTTCAATAAATGCTTCGTCAGGCTGCAAATTTCTTGCCGCAATATTTTCATTTATGGATTCCATTAAGTCTGTATAATCAGGCGTAGGGAGCTGCACTCCAGGAAAAAGATCGGAAGTAATACCTGCAAACAGATCCAAATCTTGACTTAAGAATTTAGCTTTGTTCACATCGTTAATTGCTCGAAGAGCCACTACGTCTTCGCTTTCATCTGGAAATGCCTGCTTCAAATTTCCCGCTGCCCGCAGCACAGACATGACCGCCCTCATACCATAATCGTAGTGGCTTTGTGAACTTAGCTGTTCAGAGCACAAAGTAAAAGTGGTAACAATTTTTGTGGCAAGGTCTCTCGAATTTCTAAATCCAAACGAGTAGAGGATAATTTCTGCAATCATAGCATAATCTGGAACCATCATTGCGACGGTTCGGAACAATGATTTTAAGTTATCTGGTAATTCAGCACGCCCTGCGTACCCTGGGTTCATTGTGATAAAAACGTTGCAGGTCCACTTTAAAGTCAGTTCTGTTCCATAAAAGACAAACGAATTTTTTTTTGCGGCGACAGCCTGTTGAATTGTAGTAATTTGCTGAGCAACAACAGACAATACCTCTAGTACGATTCGGTTAAACTCGTCAAAACAAGCCCAGGCACCTGCTGATGCAAGCCCCTTAAAAAATTTAGCCATCGCAAGGTAATCCAAACCATCGGAACAATTGTAAACCACACACTGTCTAGCTAAAGCTTTTGACAAATCTTTTGTGGTTTCGGTTTTTCCAGTACCCGCCGGCCCTTCAGGAGCACCTCCATATTGCAAGTGTATTGCTCCCATCAGTGTCCGATAACAGCGGTCGGTCAGTGGGGTAATCACGAGTCTCCCAGAATTTCCTAAATATTCATAGCCGTATTCTAAATCGGAGACGATCATCCTGACATGCAAGGTTCCCTCTTCCCAATAGTAACGTAGTTGACTTTGCCACCCAAAATCACTCGTTTTACCGACCTTTTGATCCCTAAGTATTGCTACAGTATCACGAGCATGCACATCCATAATGATCAAAGCAGACAGAGTTTTTCTGAGCATTTTTGTTAGTTTTCCCCGCACTAGATCTACAATATCATCAATATACCCAGTAAGTGTCTCTGTGTAATCAGATAGACTTTTGGCTCCATTCTCTTTGACTCCCTCTTCAAAGTACCTTGTCCAATAAAGTTGGCTGACGCATAGAACGACCTGACCAGGCCAATTTTGCACCCACTCAATACGTTCCTTCTGAGGGTAGTCTTCGATCCCCTTTTCGACGACATGTCGTACTGTTAACCGCATTACATCTTCGAGTTGCAAAAGCCATTTTTCAACAGCACCCTGTGCTTCAGCAGGGCTGACAGACTGTATCAGAGCAACCTCTTCTTTCTCTGCGGAGCCCATAGCTATAACGTTGCCGTCCTCATTAAATTTAATGCTGTTCAAACCATCAAAACACTTTTTCAAGAACGGTTGAACCTTCGTCGGGTCTTTCGTTTCTGCAAGAATTTCTAAAAGCTCATCGTCACTAAGGAAGAAGAATCGTGGAAAGTGAATTCGTTTCACCATCAAATAATCACTCAGTCCTTTTTGTATAGTTTCTAAGAGTGAATTGGCCTCTTCTAAGCGTTGAAGCAAACCATCGATTTTGTATACCTTTCGGCATCCAGGAGATTCATTGATTTGGTTCATCGTCAGTCTCCAACCACCATCAACAGTGGAAAACTGTTCAGCTTCTTCCGGCATTTGGCGCACAATGTCTTCGGAGGTAAATATAGGCTCAAGGTATAACCAAGTTCCTTGAACCTGGAGCCACGCCTCCAGCAAACTGTCCATATACATTAAGTATTTTTCCCACTCCTTCATATCTTTTGCAAAAGGTTTGGCAAACTGAGAGCTTGACATTGTCTGCGTTTTCATTATTTGATCGTCAAGTATCATTTGAACTTCATCTATGGACGATCCTGTGACAATGTATGCCCCCGTATCTTTGTATGCTTTCGAACCGAACTCGACACCCTCCCATTCTTCTTTCATTTTTTTCATGTTCTTTTCAATGGAAGATTCTTTTGTTGCAGATTCAGCACAGACCATAAGTTGCTTGACGTGTTTGTCAATGCCTTGGCCGAGTAGCTTTGAGAATGACGTGTGATCGTCGGGGGTTAAGGTAAAACCAATGACCGCACTCATCGCAGACCAATGCCTTGTCCTCAAGCCGGTATTGCATATTGCCGAAAGCAAATCGTAGTACTCTTTGAATGAAGAAACTCTTTCAAAAATTTCAGAGGCCAGTTTGGCGCACTTTTCCGAATCTTCACTGAGGCTCTTAGATAGTTTTCTTACAGTTCGCCAAATGTCGTCCGCATCCTTTACAGTCTCTTCGTAGCTGAGATGATATATGGGTCCTTTCATCCACTTTGCATAACTTCGTTGAAAACGACTCGCTGTTGACCATAGCAATAAATATGGCTCCAAAATCAACGACGCCTCTTCTAAAGTCGGGAACGAACTTGCCGAGAAGCCCAAACGCTCCTCCTCTTCGTTGATAGCAACCGCCTTTGCTTCGTAAGTGGCCACACGCGTCTTGAATTCTTCAACCTTTGCGTGCATTTCCCCAGCAGCTTTTATTGCTCCCGTGCGTGTGTCAACAAATCCACCCTGCTTATATAGCTCACTAACCTCATCGTGCAATTCTTGTACCTGATCTACGAACGTGTTTCGCTCATCATTGAATTTCTCCTCCAATTTTTTCCTATCGTCTGCAATATCTACACGGGCCAGTTTAATGTGTTTACGAATATCTCTTCCCCATGCAAATATGGCCCCAGCAGGAAACAGTACTGCTTCATCTACATCGTATTTATATTCGTACATGAAATCAACTTTGTCTTTTACAGCTCTGATTGCTTTCTTCTTTTGTGGCAAAGTTTCTTTGCTTAACTTTTTCATGTATGCCTCCGCATCTACAAGTTGATCCGACTTTCCCGACCTTTTATTTATAATTTCAACAATTTCTTTGAACTCGTCCTTAATTCTAATGGAATCTTTTACGGTTTCGTGAGCTAGATGTTTCAACACTCGCTGGGCAAGGGTTTCGGATGTGCGATAGAGATATGCATTTAGCACTGTGCAGTCAAGGCGCACCATGCGGGTGCAAGTAATGCCTTTCAACTTTTCATTCAGGGATTGCCCCATCTGTCTGTACTTTGCAATTTCCACTCCGTACTCCTCTATTGTATGTTTTGCTTCAAAATATTTTTTCAGCTTTGGCCTATCGTTGATCAAAAAGTTGAACTCGTCGTAACATGAAAGAAAAGATTCTAGCGGTTCCATCGAGGTCGTTAGAACTTCGTTCAATCGGTGCCGCATGGCTCCGACGTCATGATCGTCCAGGTTAACGGTCATTAAGTCCATATTGGACTCAAAATTTAAAGACCCGATTCTGTGCTCTACCCTAGTTAGGCTATTTAAGCTTCGTGCCATGGTATCAAAAATGTCCAAGAGTTTCGTATGGATTTCATCCCGCGATGTTTTAAATCGGAGGAAGGAATCTCTTGCGGGGGGTCTCTCAATGGCTTCAAAATACTCACTCTCTTCCTCACTTTCGTATTCACCATCAGGGTGTTCGACTATTACTTCTAGAAGCAGCGCACATCGCTGTTCAGCAGTTTCATCTGTTGAATATACAAACTCTTGCTCGCTGCTCGCTTGCTGCAAATCCACGGCAAATCGTTCAAAAAAGCTGACAAACAACTGAAGAGATTCTACAACTAATTCTCGCGCTTTTGTGGACATCAGAGTTGCAACCGAGTTAAAAAAACGCTTCAAGGTAATTTCAGGAACATTCACAAACATTCCATTCTTGTCTGCTTCTTGGAAAATTTCAATTACTTGCGGCATCCACTCGTCCATAATTGTAGTCTTTACCAAGTTAATCCTTTGGAACTGAATGGTTGAAAATTCTTCTATCGTCATGGGCCGCCATTCCTGACTCTGGGCTTCCACATCACTTTGCGGCAAATCAACCATGAACGTACTCCGCACATTCTCCCATAAGTTAAGAACGCCCACCATTTGCGGCGCCGTGGTAAACAAATTGTCTTGCAACAATTCGAACGATTCTGTATAAATGTCATTCCATAAGGGAGGGTCAAACGGCAGCCGACGATGAGCACCCCATCCATATTCTGGGGCGAGCATGAATGACGGAAGTTTATGAATTCTCAACCGGTACTGCTCGTAGGGGCTTTTCAATATGTACTGCAGAATTGCTCGTCTCACGCTATGTCTGTACTCGGATTTTACTTGCATGAAAATACGTTCCAGCATTTGGCCTGCCTCCTCACTCTCCAAACATTTTTCTGTCACTGGGCTCTTGCACATTTTCAATATATTTGCCAAACTGGCCTCTGGGATGGCAGGAACAAGGTGATCGGGGACGCCGTGGTCAGCATAGTAGCAAAACCTTTCCACACTTTGCTCGATTGCAGAATCATCGACGGTTTTACCTTTTTCGGTCTTACTACTTGCCTTCTCTTCAAATTGTTGCGTCTCCCCTTTCTTTTGTCGTCTGGTCGCTACTGTTTTAACGGCTTGGACAAGTTGTTCCCGCTGCGCAGCATGGATGGAGCGAGTTAACCGGCTGGTAACGGACTGGTCGTCATCGTTCATGCAGTTAACGTCAAAATTGGACAGCCTCTCTGCCAGCTCTTCCCTCATATCATCTAAATGAAAATTGATCCAGTCTAAAAAGACCACAGTGTGCTCCGACGGCCCCGAGTTTTCTGTTTGTATCTTGGCGGACATCTTTTCTAAATGCAGAAGGTTTTTGCTTTTTCGCGTGGGGGAAAAGGATGCCTTGGACTTGGATATCTTCGACTTCATCAGTTTTTTTCCAACCACGGAGACTGCAACCTGCAGTGCAAACAAAGTCTCGTGGCGAAAGTGCTCCAACTCTTCTAGCAAAAGATCTTGTCCTTCTATATTGGTGGACGTAATTGACTCGTTGGCAATGGCGAGCAAAGTGTGAATTTCGTCTGACCAGGAAGAGCGTTCGTTTTCTACAGAGAGCACGCCCGCGGGTTTGCTTCTACGGCGCTTAAGTGCCTCTGTATGCAAGGAGTCCCACATGGACACACGGCACTGCAAGCTTCTAACGTGCGCACTCAACAGAAACGGCAGATCTTCGTCGGGTATGTCTCTGATATCGTAGTAGTCGGCCCTATGCTCCGGAAGGGATTGGCAGTACTGCTTTATGGTAAAGTTGGTGTTCCTTTTATTCGACGCTATCCGCTGGTGCTTTTCCAGCTCGCTTTTCAGTGCTCTTTGTTTCTTGGACGCCACTTTTTCAATGGTCTTCCAAATCATTTCCTTTAGCTCCATTATTTCCCGAACTATGGACAACGAATCACCCCCTTGCAGCTCACTATTCTTAGCATCTAATTCTGCATTCTTGGAAAATACGTTCTCCTCAACGACCTTGCTGTTTGACATTCCCAAGAAGTTGTCTACCCCCGTGTAATTGCCGTCCCGAACTTCCTCTACTTTCATCATTGGCATCCCTTGCCCCGAGTTTGCATTGTGGGAAATGTTTGCATCAAACCCCCGGCCCAAAACATTGGCAGCGTCCTCACTGCTGACTGGGGCCCTTGGGGACAGCATCATGTCCGTGAAGCCGTCCGACGCAGTTGGGGCCTTCGAATCGGACTTTCGAACGACAATAATGCCCCGGTCGGCATCGAATCCGACAGACCTCGCAGCCTGAGTGTAGTGGCTCCCGATTCTGTCCACGATTTTGCGCAGGTACACTATGTCTTCAACAACTGCGCACCGTGTGCGGGCGTATTCGTCCAACAGAGGTGGGTACTTTCCGCGGAACTTTCTCTCTCGCTTCGGCACCATTCTATGTTCCTGGCTCTTGAAGCCGTGCCGCTGCCCATCCGGTCGTCGAGACGTGTTGAACCGCATTGCAACCATGGAGGCTTTGGAAGGGTCGGTCAGCATTCTCCCTGTTCCCGGGTGGTCAGTGTTGCTGCGCCCGCTTTTGCGACGGGATCCTTGTGGCGGGGGTTTTGGCACTCGCCCTAACTTTATTCGTCGGGAGGTCTCTGGTAAGTTCGAAAGCAGCGAAGAGGACGCCGCCGTGGTCAAACGCTTGTTGCCTCCGGTGGCCGAGCCCCTTCCGTAATTTTCCAAGGGAAACATGGACAGCGCCTCGTCGTTTCCCGGCTTGTTTTCCAAACGATGCACGAATTCGAACGTAGCTTTGTAGTTTTCGCAGTAAAAGGTTCCTACGCCAAAGTCTAGGCTAATGGTGGTGCCTGACGACATGACTTCTTCGATCTTGGCTAACAAGCGCTCGTATGCTTGACCAAAAATGTCTGGCTCGAACCCTGCGTACTGCCCTCCCAACTGTTTATTTATCTTTATGGTTGGCCCCAACTTTTTCCCATCGCGCTGGTATATCTTCTGTTTCTCTGCCGCCAGCCCGTTCCTCTTCAAGAATTTTTCGTTCATGTGGAAGTGGGGGATGCAAATCCCCAAGTTGAAAATTCGGTACGTGACTTCCCCAAACCCAGGAAGTTTGACGGGCCTCTGTTTGTCTACGGCTGCATCTAATATATTACAAATAGCTTTCCAGCACTGCGCATACGTCGAGTCACTTCTCAAGGCAGCAAACCTATCCCGTGAGTATTTGGCGGACAAGTCGACGAAAAGGTCACCTACCGAATACATACTTTCAGGAGTGTTCATTCTATCACCACGTCAGTTATCGACGAGAACAGGCAGCAGTAGTAGTAGCTGTACGTGTCTATTTGTACAGCGACAAAAATCTTCCTATCTAGATTTTCTTTAAATTGTTCACTGCAACTGTCGTTGATCATTCAAATTTATAAACTCCAAACGCAATCTATCTATCTTTCTCTCTCTCTCTCCTCTCAAATGAAATAATGCTCTATTACATTTTTTCTTCTTCTTTTTTTCTTTTTCTTCTTCTCTCTTCGCTAAAAAAGAAGTGATGATTGATGATATTATTGATAAATAAAATGCGGTGGTGGTGGATGATGGTGTGTGGTGTTGGAAGGAAAAAGCATTGATGAAGATTAAAATATAACCGTCGTCGGTGGTCTGGAATCTAATGAATTACATGTT
>JACLAC010011052.1_pt1 | contig 15558 bp, 14 predicted proteins | sample 8027881 | NCBI WGS metagenome assembly JACLAC01 (sample SAMN15725517, study PRJNA655200) | protist metagenome | isolation source: fluorescence activated cell sorting (FACS) single amplified genomes of... | place: Spain: Blaines Bay Microbial Observatory, Mediterranean Sea | collected 2016-01-19
CAAAAATACGCAGAACGTCTTTATTGGAAGATTTGTACTTTTTCCAAACTAAAATTTTACTTATTAGGATAGTCCAAACTGAAACAGAACAGATCAGCAGCAGCAGCAGGATGCTAATGGCAAGCGGTCCTGACTGCTGCAGAGATTGGAGCAGTGGGGACATTTAGGTCATGGACGAAGTAGGAAGGTGAATTGAACTCGTCGGTTCTGACTCCAAGCCTGTTCATTGGATTGGGGTACTGCAGGAAACTCCTCACCAAAACTGACTGTTTGTAGTGTTGCTGGATCAGCAACGTATGATTTAAGCAGGTCTTTAACTGAGTTTGCTCGCTGATGTCCAAGAACCAGGTTGTATTCTTCGTTACCCCGCTCATCAGCGTGTCCTTCAACTTGAAGAATCATGTCACCTCTTCTCTCGAGTTCGCGGAGTAGATTACGGGATATTTGAAGAAGTCGGTCTTTAAATTCGTTTCGAACAGCGCTTTTATCGTAATCAAAAAAGATTCTGGGCATCAGCAGATCTGCTCGTTCGTCGCGAATTGGAGGAATACCTAGGTTTTGGTATTCTGCTAATTGGGTATGAATCGCATCCAACAAGCGGCGTCTTTCATCATCACTCATTGACGTGATCAGTGCTGTGTTTTGACCTGGAGCAGCAAAGCTTCCATCGGGATTCAATAGGGCTCCACTCAAAAGGCTTTCTGAATTGTCGGTCTCTGCCATTTCCTTTTGCTTGGCCTCCAGCCTTTTCATGAGAGCCTCTCTTTCCAACTGCCTTTGACGATAGACTGCATCGGGACCTTCAATATCTGCGGTCCCTTCTACTTTCTCCAATGCAGAAACGGGATCCTTTGCGATTTCACTCAGGTTGATTTGGTCACTGCTTGCACTGAGTTGGTTGGTCTCAACATTTTCTGGAGGTTGGGGAGGAAAGAGATAATCAGTACAACCAGACAAGGCCACTAGAAAACTGCCCAAGACCAATGACTTGTTTCTTCTGGTAATATTTCGCATGCGCGTTCAATTGAATCGGTTGTTTGTCAAGAACCCACGAGTTGTGAGCTAATTCAAATTCAATAACATTATGCAGGACCTGAACCCAAATATATTTCCTACATTTATGCAGTGTACGAATAGTTTTTTCTGATGGAAAATTTGTGTACTAAATTTAACTGTGAAATTAAAGTTTGTCTCTGCAGAATAGTAGGCTGTTTATATTAAGAAAATGGGGGAAAGATGAGAAATGGCCCATTTAAATTTCATAAACCTTGCACCTAAAATTTAGTCAATTTCTAAATTTCAATCATTGAGAATAGTCTAGGATCGAACATGCTTTCAGATGAAGAAAGACAGGAATTAAGGGAACTTCCAGAAGTCAGAGAGACTCACAAACTTTTTGACAAGATGAGGATCGACCTAGAAAAACTTCATGGTCAACTGAGCGCATACAAAAAATCTGTCCCCTCGAATCAATTTCTTCGTCAGGTTGTGCAACGTAAGAGGGAACCTGCAGATCCAAATAACGTCAAAAAGCTAGAAATCACAGGTGCCAGGCTAGCTGCAACTAGCACTATCCAAAGCATGAAGAACTATGGTGATTCCTTGGAGGCCGATCCTGCCAATTCCAAGGTGCGTGTTGACATGATCTCAGATTTTTTGAGGAAAGGTGCTCATGGAGGAGTTTTACAGTACCGAGACGCATTCATGCTCTCGATGCTGGAGGCAGATGATCTCATCGTGAACACTGAAAAACTTCGCTTGGCCATGAAAGCTCAGAAGATTTACCTGGGACATCTTTTGTTGTTTCTGCAAGATGATCTTCATGTTCAGAAGCAAGATAAAGAATCTAAAGCGGACTTTATCGCACTGTCTAATCACATCAAATACTTGAAAGAGGTCAATAAGATTCTGCCTTATCATAATTTTGATACGAAAGAGTCCGTCGAAATGGACAAAAAGAAATTGTTGAAGCTCAATCGAGCACAACACGAGGAAATACTATTCCCAATTTTTGAAGGTATTTCTGCCTTACCGATGACCTCCAAAAATAAAGTTATTTTGATGGAAGTCTTGGAAGACACCAAAAAGTCGATTCCGCTTTCTGGCTACTATTTGAGTCGATTTTATCGCAGATCTGCTCAAATCAATTTGATTGCAACCATGACTGGCGACAGGCAGCAAGCAAAAACCACTGTTGAAAATTTATCGAAATCCATGAAAGCAATCATGGAGACTCTTCCAATGATGAAGAAGGCAACAAGAAAAGATCTGAGCCCGACTGTTAGAGAATTTGCCCTGATCTGCTTGATGGTTTACCAGTATCTTCCGAAATTAGGGGGGGCACTGAATTCTGACCACTTCAAAAGAATGGAGCATGCAGAGAAATTGTTGACAAGAATCCATGACGAAAGGGGTGTAAGTACTCTTCAACAACAACTTCACAACGCAATCGACTATGTAAAGACCAAACCGAGGCAAGCTCCAGATCGAGGTAGAAAGTCGCGGGAAGAGAGAGAGGCTGCGGAGGCAACACCCACCTTTTTTAAGGGTGACGTACCCGAAGAGAGGGATTTCAGATCAAACAAGGAAGAAAAGGAAGCACCGGCAAGTATTTTTTCGAAAAACCTTCCCCAAGACAGAGAATTTTAGATCTATAGTTCTAAAAATTATGCAAAATTAAAAGGTTCAGGGAAAAATTTTATTCATCTTCTCGGAGAGAGTTTTTGCATCAAAAGGTTTTACAATATAATTGTTAACACCAGCCTTGGCAGCGGCAACAATGTTTTCCTGAAGTGCTTCAGCAGTAACCATCAAAATTGGTAAATGTTTGAGTTCTGAGTCAGAACGTATCATTTTCACCAACTCTAGGCCTGTCATCTTCGGCATATTCCAATCTGTTATAACAAAATCAACCTTTTCTGATTTCAGCTTTTCCAAAGCTGTTGTTCCGTCATCCGCCTCGATCGTTTTGTTGAAGCCGAGTTGACGTAGGATATTCTTTACAATTCTGCGCATTGTTGAAAAGTCATCAACAACAAGAATAGTCATATTTGGATCAGCAGACATATGATCGTTACTCACATCATGTTGGAAAACTGCCTCACATCATGCAAAGCATGCTTGATTGACGAGGATCTTTAAAATTGACGAAGATCTTTAAAATGGAATTTATGATTTTATTGTTGCCTCATTCTGGGAATTCCACCCTCAAATATCCTCATCTTTCTTGAACGTAAGGGTTCTGGATATACTTTGAAACGATGGTGCCTATTGGGTCCTGCTTCATGCACAACTTGGTGGAGACCATCATAATCAATTTTTTTGGGTAAGAAAGGCTCTCGATAAGCAATTTGAGAAACCAAATTTTTCACCACCCTGCCAGTCTTGGGTTTAGGAAAGTAGGCATTAGTTTGAGCAAATAGAATTGATGAAATTATCATAAAGGCTACATGGAGCCAAATTTGGCGTAACATGAACAACTCCTTATAGATAGAGTTAGTCTTGTCGCACCCGAACCTCCATGTACGGTCGCGCAGAATTCAGTTTCTAATAGGTCATTTCTTGTTGAAGGCGGGCTCTTGGGTTTGGAGGAGTTCTTGGTGCCAGTGCCCTATCGCAAAGTCCATGGTCGTTGTAGTTTATCACCCTTCGCATTGGGGGATCCGATGACTCATAGGTACAACTGTCGACCTGATGTTGCCATTGAGTCGCGCATCCATATAGTATTGTTGTTAACAACAGCATAACGATGAAAAAAGAAAAATTACATCGGAATTTTCTCATATTTTAATTTCTATAATGGAAAAACCTCAAAATGCTTGTGACTCTGAAGGTCGCTGCAACTTTAGATGGAAAAATTGCTTCAGGTTCTGGCAACTCAAAGTGGATCACGGGCCCGAACGCTAGGCAACTGGTACATCGATTGCGTCATGAACACCAAGCTATATTGATTGGCAGCGAAACGCTTCTAAAAGATAATCCTTTACTAAATACACGAGATATTCATCAAGGCACCTCGCCGATTAAAGTTATCTTGGACGGCCGTGGGAGAATGCCAAGACAAGCAAAATGCTTGCGAGACGAAGAATCAAAAACCATTTGGGTAGTTGGGAGAAAGGCACCAGATCCTGATTGGGAACTGCCATCAAACCTTATAAGGTTGACTAGCCCCGGTGTTCGGCCAGAGATTTCCTGGGTGTTATCCCAACTTGAAAATTTTGACATTCATTCAATCTTAGTTGAGGGGGGTGCTCAAGTTCATGCCAGTTTTCTCAAATCAAAATTAGTTGATAAAATTTACCTTTTCCTTTCACCCCGTGTTCTTGGTAATGAAGGTCTCTCCTGGTGTGGAGAACTTGGAATCGAGAACTTGATGTACACCCTCAATTTTACAATCATCAGAATAGAACAACTGAATCCAGATTTGCTATTAGAACTGCATCCAATAGAAAGGTTGAATGACTGAAATGTTAAGAATTGATCCAATTGAAGAGGCGATTGCTGAAATTAAAGCCGGCAAGATGATTGTTCTAATCGATGATGATGATCGCGAAAATGAAGGGGATCTGGTCTGTGCAGCTGAGATGGTGACTCCCAAGATTGTCAACTTTATGGCAACTCACGCCCGAGGATTAATTTGTTTGGCGTTAGATACTCAAAGAACAAAACAATTGGATTTGCCACTGATGGTCGCTCATAACCAGACTGAACATGGTACTAACTTTACTGTAACAATCGAGGCAGCAGAGGGAGTTTCTACTGGGATATCTGCGGCTGATCGGGCACACACGATCTTAACCGCAATGAAATCCGACGCTTCTCCTTTGGATATCGTAAAACCCGGACATATATTCCCCTTGAAAGCAAATGAAGGTGGTGTCCTCAAAAGGGCTGGTCATACTGAAGGTGCCGTAGATCTTTCTAGAATCGCTGGATTTAGACCAGGTGGGGTGATCTGTGAAATAATGAATGAAGACGGCTCGATGGCGAGATACCCTGAGCTTCGAGGCTTTGCTGATCAACACGGAATGAAGCTATCAACAATAGCTGATCTGATAAAATACAGAACACGTCACGAGAGCGTTGTTCGAATTGAAACAGAAGCGAAAATGCCCACTGAATATGGGAATTTTAAAGTAGTTGGATTCTACAGTGAAGTAGACAACAAAGACTATGTTGCCTTGGTAAAAGGAAAATGGTCTGAGGACGATGCGGTGTTGGTAAGAGTTCATTCTCAATGCTTAACAGGTGATGTGTTTGGGTCTCAAAGGTGTGACTGTGGACCTCAACTGCAAAGTGCCATGGAAATGGTGGAGGCTGAGGGTAGAGGTGTCATTCTGTACTTGCCGCAGGAGGGTAGAGGCATCGGGTTACTCAATAAAATAAGAGCCTATCGCCTTCAGGAGGAGGGAATGGATACTGTAGAAGCCAACCATTACTTAGGTTTCAAAGACGACCTTCGTGACTACGGATTGGGGGCTCGGATGCTCAGCCTACTTGGCATCCGAAGAATGCGCCTGATGACTAATAACCCCCGAAAAATCGTAGGAATTGGGGGGCATGGATTGGAAATCGTCGACAGAGTTCCGCTCGAAAAAGGGCAGAACCCCAACAACCTAAAGTATCTGAAGACTAAGCAAGATAAACTTGGGCATTTCATTCAAAAACATGGTGGAGCAACCCCACAATGAAAACCTTCAAGACACGGGTAGTTATTTACCTAGCTGTTCCCATCATCTGTTTTGGTTGTAGTACAACAGACAACTGGGCCATTCACCCGATTTATGAACATGTGGAGGAGACCCCAAAACAATTACAGAAAATACTGGCTAATACTTATCGAAAAGATGAAATTTACCAGGATTACAATACGAAAATGATTGCTGCTGGATTATTTCGCAGCGAAGAGTATCGAGAATTTTTGATAAATTCTATCCAAAGTTCTTATCATTTGGATGAAGCTGCCAGCCTCGAAATTTCAATCGATCAAAAACAACAATTTGCTAATCAATTTGAATTTCTTTTGATGATTTATTCTGGAACTAACGAAAAAACTGACTTCGGTAAAAAAGATTCTACATGGCAAGCAAGGCTTTATGATGACGATGGAGATAAAGTGGTCCCAACAAGGATTCAAAAACTAAAAAACACAGATAAAGAAAGATTGCTTCTAGGTAAATATTTGAAAGAATTAGATCGTTGGGTTGAAGTCTACAAACTGAGTTTTCCAAAATTAAACAAATCCGCAACAGGGGTCAATCTGGGTTCTGAACCCTTCAGATTAGAGATGGCTAGTATTGAGGGCCGAATAGCATTCAGTTGGGAAGACACAGCAAAATTCTATTAAAATCACAGAATCTAGTAAAACTTAGTTATTTTCTTGAGCAAAAATGCACCTCAATGCATTTAAAATTTATCTCAAGGTCAACCCAAAAGTTTCACACACTAGTCACAACAGATAATCTCAGTAGAGAGAGTAACATCTGATTTTTATATTTAAGTTTTTCCAATTTACGAAAGAAACCCCTCTGTAGAATTCAAAAAAAAAATTAAACTGGTTTCAATACCTTATGGCTGAGTATCTGATATAATTAAGAAAAAAATTGTTTGATTTCAAAATCTGATTCTCGTATGGTCTTTCACACCAGTTCAAAGCGAACTCAAACGTTGCTGAATTGAGAGGCAGCAATGTACCCCCCTCTCGCGCAAAGTCACTGCTGGATGCAACCCCTTGGGCTTAGGCTAGGCCCCTCCATTGACGGATTCACATCTTTACAAGTTGTTTGATAATTTGACTAGAGAGTCAGTCTCTTAAAATTTGGCTGTTCTAGCTCAAGTCGACTGTTTTCATTGAGAAACTCCTTTCAAGTATTGAGTTTCACTGATTGGTCAAAAAAATTCTTTAATAGAACTTATCCTGAAGGGCTACTCATACGGCATCACTTTTGATAGGTGCAGAGTAATCCTCCAGCTTCTAAGGACTCTGGGGGAGTTTGGTGGGGCAATAAGGATATCCAATTGGACTTGGATGCTGAGTAAAAGATGGATCTTGACAACAACCGATGGAAAATCTGCAAAACTAAGTTGAGGGAATTACTTCCTTCAGAATGTGGATCAAATTGGTTGGATGCCCTACTGCTGGTGAAAATCACCTCCACGAAGGTAGTTTTCGCCGGAATCCCCCACGAACTTCATCGACTGGATATCAAGAACAATCACGAGGCCCATCTAAGGTCTGAACTTGCAGATTCCTACCCTGAATTCGGTGCGTTTGGCCGAAAAAAGTTTGAATACCTAGTAGGTTCTAAAGGAATATCAAAATTAGCAGTTCAAGAAGAATTTCTCTTCGAAACTCAAGAATCCAAAAGTTTTCAAGAAATTGATCCTGCAGAATTGGTTACCCATAAAGTAGCTAATCCTATAAATTTTAACACCAATTGCGAATCCCGCCGATTCAAGAACTTTGTCATCTGTGAGTTTAATCAATTAGCTTTCAAAGCCGCAGAGCAGATCCTTGTAAATCCTGCCAAGAGCTTTAACCCATTTCTGATTTATGGCAATGAAGGTACAGGTAAAAGTTACTTGCTCCACGCTCTTGCTGAGGAGTGGCTGAAAGAGCATCCTGACACCAAATTGATAATGCTAAATGCTGAAAATTTCTTGAATCAATTCATTCAAGATATTCGCAAAAACCAGATGGGTCAATTTCGTGAGAAATTCAGGAACACAGATATTTTGATCTTGGAGGACGTACAAGTATTGAGTAGTTCACCTCAATGTCAGCAAGAACTGAAGCATACCATAAGCAGCCTCAAGGAATCGGGTAAACAGATTATTCTTTCAGCTAACAATTTGCCCAGTAGAATCTCAGGCATCAACTCAACCATAGCCAACAAATTAGAATCTGGGCTTTCACTTGATTTACCTTCTCCAGATCGAAAGTCATGTCTTCAGATACTTCAGAGTAGGGCAAAAGATTCACGAATTGAGTTGAGCGACGAAATTTGCCAATACTTGGTCGATAACTTACCCCCAAATATCTGCCAATTGGAGGGAGTCTTGATCCGTTTGGGTGCACACTCATCACTTATGGGTGAGCAAATTTCCATGGACCTAGCAAAGAAATTAATTCCAAACGCTAAAGAATTGCGCGATGAACTCCAGCAGTTTGGTGGGGACCCCCACAGTTCTCTCAATAGATCTGAAGAAGACGTTATTCAGCATGTCTGCAATGCCCTTCGTTTAAGTCTGAAAGATATCAAATCTGGTAGAAGAGATCAGAGAGTAATAAAGGGACGTCAATATATTGTCTTCATTCTGACAGAGGATTTCGGGATGTCATTGAGTCAGATCGGCCAGTTTCTGGGCCGTAGTCATTCAACAATCCACAATGCTCTGAAGAAGGCCCAAAAAAATATGGCGATTGATGATGTGTATCGACGGCAAGTGATTGCGATTCGTAAAGGAATCAACTCTGGAAACAAAGAAGGGTTAACTTGGCAAACTTCTCAATCTTCGGAAGAAAACTTATTTAATTTCAATGATCTAAATCTGAAAACTGGTTCAATCTAAGAAACCATTCCTCTCTCCAATTCTTTTGCAGAGGTAGCTTCATCGTAATTCCCTTTAGGCAAAATACTCTAGAAGGCAATGAGATTTTCAATTTCCTGGTCCCCAGAAAATTGCCCACTGTTGATATTTTCTTGATTCCTTAAAATGAACAATTACTTCTTTGAAGATCTCTGTTGAGACAAATCCAACTTCTTTCTCATTGGCTATAGTCTCCTGTCCAATGATGCTCACACATGTTAAACTCCCTCTGTCAGTATAGAATTGCCCTAAATTTTTCAGGTGCGCCAACCTCTTTATTTGATTAGCTCAATTGAGCAAGATTGGCTGCCAGTACCAGACGAAAAAACACCGAATTTAACTTGGAAAATTCAACATAAAGAACTTTTTTGCCTGCTGCTAATTTATCCGAACATCGTTCAGAGACCAGAAACAACTGGAGCATTACACGCCGCCCTGATGGAATTTCACTTCTCTGCCAAGCTCAATTGACCAAGAATATTAACCTTTGAGTTCCTTGAAATGGAAACTAATCCCGTTCAATACGACGAAACCAAAATCATCACGCTCTCATCACTGGAGCATATTCGCAAGAGACCTGGAATGTACATAGGTCGATTAGGCAATGGCTCACAATCCAGCGATGGCATTTATATTCTTCTGAAGGAATTGATTGATAATTCAGTTGATGAATACATCATGGGCCATGGCAAGCGTATAGAAATCAATCTGAAAGAACCGGAGGTAAAAGTTCGTGACTACGGAAGGGGTATTCCATTAGGAAAACTAGTGGAATGTGTTTCCAGCATCAATACTGGAGCAAAATACAATAGCGATGTCTTCCAGTTCAGTGTCGGTCTCAATGGTGTTGGGACTAAAGCGGTGAATGCGCTTTCAGAGAATTTTGAGGTCAGTTCTGTTCGTGATGGAGAAAAGGCATTTGCGAAGTTCATTCAAGGTGAGTTGGTGGATGAAGGCCGTACAACTTCAAGTGAAAGAAATGGAACTGAGGTTCGTTTTGTCCCAGACGAATCTATTTTTTCAAGATTTCAGTTTGACCTCAGACTGATCGAGAAACAGCTTTGGAATTACGCCTACTTAAATCGAGGTTTGAGCCTTATTTTCAATGGGGAGAAATTCAAAGCTGAGCGAGGCTTGCAAGAAATGTTGGAAAAGGAGGTGGGTGACAAGGCACTTTATGAAATTTTACATGTAAAAGCAGATTTGCTGGAATATTCTCTGACACACACAGATCTCTATGGAGAAACCAATTTTAGCTATGTGAATGGGCATTTCACCAGTGACGGAGGAAGCCATCTAAGCGCTTTCAGGGAGGGGATACTGAAAGGCATTAATGAATTCTTCAAAAGCAGTTTTCAAGGGCCAGATGTCAGAGAAGGAATAGTCGGTGCCGTTGCAGTTAAGATTCAAGAACCAATCTTTGAATCACAGACAAAAAACAAGCTCGGTAATACTGATCTTCGCTGGATCGTCACGCAAGTCAGGGACAGTTTTGTCGATACCCTTTTCAAGAACCCTGACGCTGCAGAAGCTCTCAAGAACAAAGTTCAGCAGAATGAAAAAGTTCGTAAGGAACTCTCAAATGTCAAAAAAGCAGTGCGAGAAAATGCTCGTAAGACTGCCCTCGCCATTCCAAACATGAAGGACTGTAAATTCCATCGAAACGATTCAAAAAATCATAATAGTGAAAGCATGATCTTTCTTACTGAAGGGCAAAGCGCTGGTGGTAGCATGATAAGTTCCCGCAACGTAGAGACTCAGGCTATTTTCTGTCTAAAGGGAAAGCCACTGAATTGCTTTGGTCAAGGTCAGGAAGCACTCTACAAAAATGTAGAGCTTTACAATATCATGAAAACTCTAGGCATCGAAGATTCTGTCGACGACTTACGATATGAGAAGGTAATTCTAGCTACTGATGCAGATGTTGACGGACTCCATATACGCAACCTTTTGATCACTTTCTTCCTTCAATACTTTGAAACATTGGTTCAAAGAGGACATCTATTCATTTTGGAAACTCCCCTTTTTCGTGTTCGCAATCAAAAAACAACCAAATATTGCTACAATGAAAGTGAAAAAGATTCAGCAATTGATGACCTGAAAAGTGGAAAGCATTTTGAGATCACAAGATTCAAAGGGCTTGGAGAAATCTCACCAAAAGAATTCGGACCTTTTATTGGGCCTGAAATGCGCTTACAACCTCTACGTGTTGACCACCTCCAGGAAGTCGGTGGATTATTGAATTTCTACATGGGGGGCAACACAAATGAGCGACGGCAGTACATCATTGATCATCTGGTCTAGTCCTTACTTCACCACAAAAGTTGAAAGATCCGAGACTTGATGCTTCACTGCTGATTGGATTACGGCTTACCCCTAGTTAAACCTTGCTGCGTTTTTTTCTGAGCCATTATCTTCAAATTCCAAGTTTTCATCCCAAAAAAAGAGAAAGTTATGAGAGAAGCACTCCAAGCATTACTTGAAAACAACTCCAAACGAAATGTGTCCGAAGAAATTCTGAGCTTTGACGAATACCTTCAACTCGTTCAACAAGAACCTTGGGTAACTCGCGACACCTTTCAGCTCCTACACGACATGTTGCTGTCTTCAGGGGTTGATCATGCAATTAGCCCTGGGAAACCAATCAAGCATCATTATCAATTTTTCGAAAATTCTGAGCGAGTTGGTGCATATGTCGTTTTTGGCCAGCAGAAAGCCAAGGAAAATTTGGTTGAAAAAATTAACAACGCTAGCCGAGGCCTTGAGGCATCAAAACGACTTTGGATTCTTTTAGGTCCACCTGGAGCCGCCAAATCAAGGTCAATGGAAGGAATCAAGCTTGCCCTTAAGCAATACTCACAATCAGAAGAGGGTAAAACTCATACACTACTGCTTCCAACTGTTGACAAAAGGCTTAGGGATCAAGCCCTGTTTGAAGAAGAAGGCATCTTTTACCTACAAAGCCCGCTGTTTGAAAAGCCTCTTCAAGTCCTTCCAGAAGAAATGAGAAAGGCATTCGCAAGCGAGATGGTAAACGGGACAGATCAAGAAATTTTGAAAGAGTGGTTGGCAAATCATCCTCATTATGACAGGGAATTTAGTGTTACGATCACTGGTCAACTTTCTCCCTACAGTGAGTACGTTCTGCGCGATTTCATGAAAATGAAGGATATTTCCTTCACAGAGCTTCTGCCTTATTTGAAAGCGAAGCGTATGGTTTATGATGCTCGCACTAAGACTGGAATTGGCTCCTACACTCCAAGAGATGAAAAAAGCCAGGAAGCAGGGTCGCTGGTTGGAAATATTGATTACAGCCTTTTACCTCGCTTTGGCAGCGAATCTCATCCGCTGGTTCATGACTATAAGGGTGAATTGTGCGCAGGAGCCAACGGCTTAGTTGAAATTCATGAAATTTTAAAGCTTTCTGACAAATTCCTTTATGAATTACTTTTTGCAACCCAAGATCGCTTCTTCAAACCGGAGGGACAACCGCCGATTCCTTTCAACGGGGTGATTATAGGGCATACAAATTTCCATGAGTTCAATATGTTCATGGAGAATGCGTCCTTTGAAGCTTTAAGATCAAGGACCACCTTCATTGAAATGCCGCTTTCAGTTGACTTCAAGCAAGAGCAAATGATTTATGAATTTACGTACTCAAACAGTCACAGAAACTGGAAGAAAGAAAAGCAGCATCTCGCTCATGTAGCACCTCACAGTCTGACCTTATTGAGCCTTATGGCTGTGATGTCCCGACTCTATGAGTCAAAGCAGAACCCTAATATGACTCTATTGCAGAAAGCTTTGATCTATGCTGGACGAGCTGATAGCGGTGTGGATAACAACATGGCCAGAATGATTTTGGACGAGTTTTCTTTCATCAAGCCATCCGAGGGAACCTTTGGACTTGATCCAAGATTTATTCAAAACGTTTTTGAAAATACAGAACATTTTCAAATCAATGAGTTTGCTGCAAACCTTCAGAGGCTGATGCAGGAGAGTGGTGATCATGCAATGCTCACATCGATTGCCCTGGAAAATCCTTGTGTAAGTCCACTGGATTTGTATATCCGTACGGAGCATTCAATCAAGGAATCCTATGCCCAGCAAAAAACAAAACTGAATCACTACGTGGAGAAAATTTTACCTCAGGCCAAAAACTGGATTATGGGGCAGATTGCCAGTGATGTCTATAGCGCAATCTTGAGGGACGACTCTGTTTTGGAGACAACTTGGAAGAAATATACGGATCATGTCAGGGCCTACGCTCTGAATACCAAGGTAAAGCATGAGGTCACACAAACTGATGTTCAACCAGATGAAAAGTTTATGCAGACTATTGAGCAATACCTCGGAGTACCGGATAAAGATGTATTCCGTAAAGAACTCAGTGATGCGATTGCCAGTGTCAACCACCGAGTCATTCTCTCTGATGAGCCTTCCTATCAAAACGCCATCAAGAAATATGTGTTCGAGAACGAGTTCAAATCTGGTGAAAATATGAAGCTTTTGGGTTGGATCAAGAGTGGAACCAGCACCGCAGTTGTAAATGACAAAGAGCAAGCCCGCCTTAATGACACCATTCGTTACCTCGTCGAAGTCAAGGGATACTGTGGGAAGTGTGCTTTCCAGGCGCTTACTATCACTGCAAACGCCTCTAGTATTGTTTTCTGAAGCCTTTTCGGCAATTTAGCATCGGCCAAATTCCCCATCTTATTCCATCTGATTCAGACAAAATTATGTCATCAAAATACAAAGTGCTCATCACGGGAGCTTTGCATCCTTTAGCACTTGAACTTCTTGAAGCTGAGCAAGACATTCTGGTCAATTACTCCCCTGATCTACCAAGGTCCCAGATTCTAGAGAAAATGCCTGATTACGACGGGATTATCACCAGATCTGAAACCCCGGTCGATCATGAACTCATTGATCGGGCAACACGACTAAGAGTCATTGCCAGAGCTGCTGTAGGCATTGCCAATATTGATGTGGATTATGCAACTCAAAAAGGAATTCTTGTTTTGCACAGTCCAGGGAAAAACACTAACTCTGCAGCTGAATTAGCACTCGCACTCCTTTTAGCGACTGTCAGAAACCTAGTTCCAGCTCATCAAAGAATGAAAGAAGGAGGTTGGGATAGGCATCAGTTTAGTGGAACTGAGTTGATGAATAAGACGATTGGCTTGATTGGGCTTGGAAACGTCGGACGTCGAGTGGCTAAATTTTGTAAAGCCTTTGATATGCGTGTATTGGCGTACGATCCCTACATTGCCGATGAGGTTTTTGAACGCCACGGGGTTTTGAAAATCACATTGCAAGAAATCCTTGAGGAGGTAGATATCCTGAGTATCCACACACCAAAGAATAAGGAAACCATCGGGATGATTGGGGCTAGTGAACTCAAATCAATGAAGGATGGAGTCGTGATCATCAATGCTGCACGTGGGGGAATCATCAATGAAAATGAGCTTTTATCGGCCTTGAAAACAGGGAAAGTTGGAGGAGTTGGGATAGATACCTGGGAGAAAGAACCTCCAGTCAACAACCCCTTTGCAACATTACCAAATGTCGTGATGACTCCACATATAGGCGCATCCACTACAGAAGCCCAGTTGAGGATTGCTGAATCTGTGGCCAGCCAGGTGCCAAAAGCCCTAAGAGGGGAAGTCGTGGACTTTCCAGTGAATATGCCAAGAGTGCAGATATTGGAAGGTGATCTTGTTTCAAGTTACACATCACTTGCTGAAAAAATGGGGTCATTTGCGTCTCAATATATGCGTTTTTCGCCGTCACTTTTAAATCTGAAGTATCGAGGCACACTGGCCAAGCAGAACGTTGCGCTACTGCGTCTTTGTTTTCTCAAAGGTTTCCTGAGCCAACATCTTGAAACTGTGAGTTTTGTGAATGCTGAGCAACTTGCCCAAAGAATCGGGCTTCGGATTGAAGAAGAGAAAGATCATCATTTCAGTGACTACGAGAACGCCCTCAAGTGTAGGCTCAGCAAGCGCGAAGAAGAATTCACCATTGGTGGGGTTGTTTTCAGTGGCCCCCACCCCAGGTTAACCCTGATCAACCGGTTTGTATTAGAGATGGCACCGACTGGAACGATTTTGACCATCAAAAACAACGACAGGCCCGGAATTATCGGGGCCATTGGAGCCTGTTTGGGAAAACACAATGTCAATATCGATCAGTTTAATTTAGGAAGAGATCAAAAGGGCGGGGAGGCAATGGCGCTACTGAGAGTCGATGAAGATATAGAAGAAGATGTAATTAGAGAATTGGAGAACCTACCCAATATAAATTTTGTTTGTAAAATAAGACTTTAATCTGTTGAGAATAACTGAATCAAAAAGATAATTTTGTTTTAAAAAAAGTATTTTGTTGTCCAATTCTGTAGGAGATAATCATCGTAGAATCATTGCTATCCCTGAAATTCTAGCTTCCAAACAAATATCTTTCGGAACTAAAAATAGGAAGAGTTCATGCAGATAATGAGTTTTTTTGATGATTCATTAAGCTAACCAAGGAGCTTCTATGGAAATGTTTTTAGGAATATTACTGATGTTTAGTGCGTTGACGGGTGCGAGCTTAATCGCTATTTTTTTCTTCCGTAAAATTTTTCAATCCCATCATCACGGACCTGTTTATTCATCCTCGACGAACCGTATCTCCCCCGAGCATAGTCATGGGAACTCGGAACCCCACACCTGAGGGAAAGAGTTCAAACCATCCACGAAATCAGGCTTCTGCTTGCTTCTCCAATCCAACGAAACGGGCTAAACCTTGGGAGGACCAGGCTCACCATGACCAATCCCATCAATACTTGGGCCCCGTATCTGTCATTGAATTCCAGGAATTTTCTACGTGAAGCATATGGTAGAAAATAGGGCCAGACAGAGCTTCCATCTAGCGGCCCAATGGGCAACAGATTGAAGAGGCACAAATTCATGTTGATTAAAGAAAACC
>JACLAC010020522.1_pt1 | contig 15557 bp, 12 predicted proteins | sample 8027881 | NCBI WGS metagenome assembly JACLAC01 (sample SAMN15725517, study PRJNA655200) | protist metagenome | isolation source: fluorescence activated cell sorting (FACS) single amplified genomes of... | place: Spain: Blaines Bay Microbial Observatory, Mediterranean Sea | collected 2016-01-19
GTCCGATAGTATCTATGAGGTTTACACGGTACTCGAATCATTTTCAGATATTATTCATAACATCCCACAAGAAGCAGGATCTGAGCTAAACTTAGAAAATGAAGACTTTTCGAGAGAAGACTTAGTGAAGCTGTCTCAATTATTTGAACAGTTACTAGAAGGACTTGTTCCAATTGTAGGTGAGATTGTGAACTATGGAATTGTGATTGAAGACGGGGAGGCAAGACTAATCTCTAAAGAATTTGCCGAGAACGAAGACATTCCGTATGATGAGCTAAAGATGGTTGGATTTGTCGGCTCTAACAAATTCTGGCAGAAGGAAACTAGATTTCTATTTGATGATGATGAATATACTGTCTACTGTAGACTCGATAGTGGCGAAGTCACCAATGAATGGATCCCAATCAAGCTGCTATCAGTCATTGACTCGATCATACCTGGTTTTAGCGAATCTCTTGGCGATATCCCGGATGACATAGGGGACGAAGACGCAGGTTCGAATAGGAATGGTAGAAATGAGATCCCGCTTCGGCCTCGGTTAGAATACTTTACAAACCAAGTCGAAGAAGCAGGGAATCTCGATATCGGTGACGACGAAAGAGATGACGTCATTACTGGAGTCTTGTGGGAGTTCGGGGAAACCATATCACGTAATGAAGAAATGGTAGACGCCCTTGTGTTCTTGGTAGAGACCCTAGAAGAACGCGACTTTGAGCACAGTTTGAATGGCTCGGAGCTAATGGATCTGAGAGAAGAAGTTTTGCGGAGAAACTTCGATACGCTCGCCGAAGAAAATCAAAAGCAAGAATGGTACCTCCCAGTTAGCTTCACAGCAATATATTGGTAGTTACGCATTTATAGATCTCATAAAATCGTCAGTGGTAGATCACACACGTGAACTGCTAAACTTCCGGTTCAACACTTCATCATTCTTTCTATCTGACTGATCTCCTTATGCGTGTCTCTCAGACGCACCTATTCTCCCGAGCGAGAGCAGTAAGACGCTCCTGAATGGCCGAGAACAGCCAGCAGTCGAGATGCTGATTTGGGAGTGCATATGATGCAGATGTTACAAGCCCAGCAGATCTTCGAGGAGACGAATGCAATAGATGACGACCAGATCAGATCCCCAGTTTACTTCGTCGAACACCTTTCGGACTAGCTGTCGACCGGTTTCCACCTGAGAAGTAGGACGACGCTTGATATACTGAATACCGTTTACAGTGCTGACTCCAGGGAGTTCGGGAGACTGCCTCGGAACCTGGTAGGCCGGAGCCTCGTCAAACTCGAACTCTTCACCGCTCTCTGTCTCTGTGTTTCTGCTGATTTTTTGTCTCTGCCGGACTTCGTCTATCCGCTCGTACAAATCCAGGATGCAGTCGTCGCTGCTGTCGTTGTACATGACGATGCTCTCCGCGTTGTGAAACTGCAACAGATTCAATTGGTCGACAACATCCCGCGACTTGACTATTACTTGCTTCTTCGAGTTGCTGTCGACCCTGTAGACTACAGGGTCGTACAGAAGCAAGATCCGGTGCTGGTTTACTGGGCAAAAAATCTGGATTCCGCGGTTTCCAATGCCGACCGGGATCAAGCCCAGTTGCTGCTTGTAACGGGGGTTGTCAAGAACTATGGGAGCGTCAGAGATGATAAATTCTCGATCAGTAGCGTTGCACAGCATCACACATTGCAGGTCTTTGATTCCATGGTAACCGAAAATTCCCTGGGCGATCAGGTAATGATGTATGCCCAGTAGATGAGCGTCGACCATGGTCTTCTTCCTGCCGTCTTCATTGAGGTCGGATGTCCAGTTGAGAAAGTCCTCGTATCTTCCGTTTTCCAGATCGTCTTCGACGCCGTCTTGCAGGAAGTCGCTACCCTGGTTGATGTCTTCTTTAGTAGCTTTGCTTCTGGTTCGTTGAGTAGTAATGAAAGAAAGAAGCAACTGGAGGTTCTTGATAGATAGCTCTGTTAGATCAGTTCCATCCCGGAGTCTGTTGAATGGGCGTGCGTGGTGGCCGTCCAGTTTAGCGAGTTCTGTTTCGACAACGGGAGGGTTGCCGTAGAAGTAGTTTCTGGAGCAAACAGAGGATGTGGTGTCGGGGAAAGTTTTCCCCGCAGATAAGGGGAGGACACGGAGTTTTTCGCTGTCAGCCCAGGCCCTGAGGTAGTACTTGGGGACGTAATGCTGGTTCTTCCGCTCCGGCATCTCCTTACAACACGGTAGGAGACCTGCTTGTAAAAAGGACGTTGCTAGCCGGTGCGTAGCCGAAGATCCATTACTTCCCCTAAGATCATGGGTTGCGATGTCCAAAAGGTATCTATCTAATCACTGGAGACGCTCTTAGACCGGTTCGATATCGAAGCACTCACTAAGAGCGATAAGGAGTGGCTCACGGGCGCGTGGTATCGCCTTGACCCATGGCCGGATTCGATACCGGGACTTCGCCAACTTCGTACAGAGTACTTCGTTGCAACCCTCTCAAACGGGCACGTCCGGTTGCTTACAGATATGGCCAAGCGTGCGGGAATTCCGTGGGAATTGATTCTCTCCGCTGAACTCTCAGGCTATTACAAACCAGCCGAGGAAACCTACCTGAGAGCGGTGGAGCTGCTGGACGTAGCGCCTGGCCGAGTCATGATGGTGGCCGCCCACGAGATGGATCTTGCAGCCGCTAGTAAAGCCGGCCTTCGCACAGTGTACATCCGCCGACCATTGAAATGGGGGTCGGACGAATCCGGACCAACGAACTCTCCGACTACACAGCCGAGATCGTTACCGACGACTTCGTTGACCTCGCCTGCATTCTTGATGTGTGAAACGGCCAATCCGTACAGGACCCCGTGGTTATTGCGTGATACACTGCAGGTCGCTAATTGTTACTCGTGCTTAGCTCTCTAATACCGAGTTCGCGTGCGCAAGCCAACCGACAAAAATGACTAGTACTCTGGTAATACTTTCTCCGGATTCAAAATTCCATCAGAGTCAATTGCAGTTTTTATATCTCGCATCAGATCTACCCCCGCAGCATGCTCTTCACGCATGAATTTGCGCTTCCCAATACCCACCCCATGCTCACCTGTTGATGTTCCACCCATCGAGATAGCCGCATGCACCATTCTATCGTTGAGTTCAGTCGCACGTTCACATTCTTCCTCGTCATCAAGATCTGCGATCGGTAGGAAATGGAGATTTCCATCACCCGCGTGGCCGACGCATGGTGCGGTGAGGTCAAGTTCCTTCGATAATTCCGCGGCCTTACTCACGATATCAGGATACTTCGAAACTGGAACGACTACATCGCCGATAAACGCAACCGTCGTATCTGGCCGATACTCACAGGCTGCCGGATAGACGTTTCGTCGCGCTGCCCACAGTTGATCCATCTCAGCTTCGCCGGCAGTTTCGAATTCTACACAGTTCGCATCTTGACAGGACGTCTGGACAGCGTCTATGTCTGCATCTACGCCGTCGTTCGTCCCATGGAGTTCGACAAGCAGTTGTGGTGATTCTGCAAGATCTGCATCATCGGTTTCGTTCAGAAGACCAGCTGCACCGCTGTCGAGATACTCAATAGCACCGGGAGTAAGCGAGCCGGCCATGATGTTTGCAACAGCTTCGCCCGCAGCGACCCGTGTAGGGAATGTAGCCAGTGCAGCACGGCGCTCGGCAGGGAGCGGTTCAAGCGCAAGTGCTACTTCGGTTATGATGCCGAGTGTGCCCTCACTTCCCACAAATAGGTCTTTGAGTTGGTAGCCAGACGATGACTTTGCAACGTCCCGACCACACTGAACAATTTCGCCATCCGCAAGCACAACTGTGAGACGACGAACATGGTCACCAGTCACCCCATATTTGACCGCATTCAATCCGCTGGCATTGTTCGCTACCATTCCGCCGACTGTTGCGAGATCACCAGCGGCAATTCCGGGAGCAAAACGTAGCCCGTGTGGTTCCAATTCGCTGTTCAACTCATCATAGACGACACCTGGTCCGACAACAGCGAGACGATCCGCCGGTCGCACCTCCACATCGTTCATTGGAAGCGTATCGAGAACCACACCACCGTCAACAGGTATTGGATTCCCTTCGATGCTTGACCCACCGCTTCGCGGTGTGACAGCTACTCCACGATCGTGACAAGTCTGGAGTACGGTCGAAACGTCAGTTACAGACGTAACGTGAACGACTGCATCCGGATAATGAGCCGTATGTGGCCCCTCATCGTGGCTGTACTCCTCTAAAATTGCTCTATCAGTTGCCACGCTCCCCTCGATACTGACGTCATTGAGGAAGCCGACATCGTACTCTCCATTGGTCGTCATTAATCCTCTATTTACCAGCGCAAGCAAAAGCGTTGTTCACATAGCAAGCTCTCTATTGCGGTTCTTCCACGGTTTCTCGTGTGGGTGCTGCCGGATCTTGCGCATTATCGCTTTTGCGAGCGAAATACGTCGCCAGTAATGGACCCACAATAAGCATCCAGACGCTGAACAACGCGGGAAGAAGCGACGAAAGTGGAGTGAAGAACGTAACAGCGAGAGCGGTAGCCAGTCCAGAATTCTGCAATCCGACCTCGAAGGTACATGCTCGGACCCGATCAGTAGGCATGTTCGCTGCGCGACCAACTGTGTATCCAGAAGCGAGACCAATCGTGTTGTGTATGATCATTGCAGCCAATGCGAACAGACTCACGCCAAAAATGGTCTCTGCATTAAGACCAACTACGGCCGAGACGATCACAACGATAGCTGCAACACTGACCGACGGAAACACGGTTAGACTTGCTTCGGCCACGTTCGGTGCCCGTCGATCCAGAAGTTGACGAATGACGATACCTGAAACAACTGGAAGCAGAACGATGAGGAGAATTTCTTCCGATAGTTGAGCGAACGTAACCTGAATCTCCGAGCCAGCCAGAAAAAGCACCCATGCTGGCATGACGATAGGAGCCGCAATGGTTGTGAGCGACGTGATTGCGATCGAAAGTGCGACATCACCCTTAGAAAGATATGTCATCACGTTTGAGGATGTGCCCCCGGGAGACGCACCGAGCAAGATAATACCGATTCCAATCTCTGTTGGGAGGCTGAAGGCCTGTACTAACAGATATGCCGCTACTGGCATAACTAACCATTGGGCGAGGGCACCAATGAAAACATCTCGTGGCCGCTCAATGATACGCTTGAGATCTGGAGGGGTGAGTGTCAAACCCATTCCAAGCATGACGATTCCCAGTAGCGGTGAAATATAATCGCCGAGCCAACTGAACGCCGTCGGTTGGTACAACGCAAGTACCGACGCTGCGATTACCCATACGACAAAATATTTGTTTATAAAGTTTGTTGTTTTCTCTAAGTTGTCCTGCCAAGTCATTTGTTACCACGAGAAATCACATATTTAGTGGGTTTATACCTACTGGTTGCCGTTTGAGCATATATCGACCACAGCCGATCTGGCCAATGACGGCTGCGTCGATGCCGACAATACATAATCTACAACTAGCTGAATCGTGAGCAAAAACTCATAGTACGTTTTTCGAGCGTGTCCGCAACCTCGTGAGCCTCATCAGCCAGCGTCTCGGAAACATATCTCTCTCTCTTGGACAACGGTCTCAAGCTTAGCATCGTCCCCTTGTTGGATCTGATCGTCAGCGTGCTTCATGACATCAACGTAGAAATCAATATATCGAGCGGCGTCAGAAAATCTCGACTAGCGTACACATATTGACGTACGTTCCCCCAACGCTCTCCATCCGCATCATGATAGATAGTTGGATACCACCACCTCCCCTCGGTCAACTTCGGAATGGCGGTGTCGCCAGCGCAGCGCTCGATCCACAGCGCATCGTAAGTTCCGCCGGGCGTCATCTCCCATCGAACAATCACACTCGACGCGTCGCGGTCGATCACGATCCCTTCGCCTAATGTTATTCGAGTGTCATCAGGCTTACCGTAGACGATTCTCACGCCATCGTTTCCAGTCGGACCGAATTGCCGAACGACAGTTTCGAACGGAAACCGACTCTCATAGCGGGATCTGTTCAACAGCGCTCTGGTGGAGGATCATGCATCATGGGACATTGTAGATCTTCCCTGATTTCGAGCAGGTCTTGGTATCGCTTGCGGATGGTGACCGTGGAGATATCAGCCACTTCGCCAATGGCTGGCTGAGTAACTTTCTCGTTCGTGAGCAGTGTTCCAGCGTAAACCGCAGCAACTGCAAGCCCAACAGGATTCTTCCCGCTCAGATAGCTTTCCTCAGTTTCGATCACCGTTGTGAGCAGGGTGCGGCTCCGTTGTGTGGCCTCTTCGGACAGATTGAGCTCCGAGGCGAACCGAGGAATGTAGTCCAGCGGGTCCGTAGGCTCGATTTCGAGCTCTAACTCACGAGTGAGGTGGCGATACGCTCGTGTGATCGGGAGCTGTTCGATGCGAGAGACAGCAGCGACTTCATCGAGCGAGCGGGGGATCCCAGCCTGTCGCGCGGCGGCGTACACTGCAGCCGTACTCATCCCCTCGATCTCACGGCTTAGGTGCTCGACGCACTCGCCGTCGTCAATTGTGTTTTCGAATCGAAATTTGACGCCGGAAAGTGTGCCGATCAGCGGGCAAGCGAACATAATAGTGCTCTCATAGACGCCTTCAATGACCTTAGTTGTCGGCTGAGAGAATGGTGAATGTTTGATTAGACGGCATCCGTACGTTATACCACCTTGTCAGAAATCATCAAGCTGACTCTGCTTGCCGAGTTCTGTAACAATACGCTCTTCACACGCATCTCTTAACTGGTCCTTCATCCCCTCGATCCGCCAGTCTACCCACTTGTTTTCGAGTACTCGTTCAAGGTCGTCTTTAGCTGTGTAGTTGGACACAATCTTGAACTCTGTTCGGCCGTCTTCCCATTCAGACAGGAAGTTGAGGTGCTTCCCCGATTCGATGAGCTCATCGACGATCTCTGAGATGCGCTCCTCGGTGTAATTCAACGCACTATTCGAAACGTACTCCTCGATATCGTCACGATCAACACACGGGCATCGATCTTCAACTTGGCGGGACTGTACGACAACACGTAGACGGTCTACAATGATGGAAGTTGGTAGAACATCTGCCTGCCCGAAGCTCGTGGTCACTCGATCCAGTTCACTGTTTAGAGACGAAATGTCGTGAGTATGTCGGCGGTCAAGCTCTTCGAGCATAGCATCCGGGTCATCAGATTCGAGGTTATCCGGAAATGACCGGGGTCTTGCCTGCCGGATCCAAAGCGTATCGGAGTGGGAATCTACTACCCAGGTAATGAATTCCACACCGGTTTCGATGATTTCCTTCGCAATCTTGTCACCGTGATTGACATATGTTGCCACCACGAACTCCATATGATCGATCTCGCTTCCGAGATACTCCTCTTCGATGTACTCCTTGTGATCCTCTGCTACTCCCTTTCGTTCTTGAAGTTGGTTCACAACAGTGGCTGCGCTATCAGGTATCGAAGATTTCGCTTCACCGAATATCACACTGCCGTCAAGATTCCAAAGTAAGAAATCGAAGTTCGGAACATTCATTTCTTCTAATGGCTCTGCAGTGATGAACTTGTATCCCGCAGGGTTTCCTTGTGCGAATGGGAAGATTGAGTAGCTGATGAGTTTGCGGTGGTGGCGCTGAACGTCAATCTCCTCACGGAGGGTTTCACGTTTGGACTGCTCTGGGAACTCTTGGAGCTTATGGTGGACACATTTGCCGTATAGCCCGCGGTATTTCGTTTTTTGACCCTCTGGCACCGATTCTGGAGGGTCAACGTTTGTCATATTATGCGGCGGTCTGAGATTCGTAGAGATTCATCTTCGCCCCACCGTCCAACATCTGGATTACTGCGAGGTAGAACTCAACGAGAGACGGAAACGAGCAGTCATGTTTCGGAACGATCCGCATCGATTCCTCAGTTGCACTCACGTTGAAAAGCGACCCTCTATTCTCGTCAGTTACCTGTGCGGAGAAGTCTAATGACCCGGCTTGTTTTGTGACATCAGTGAAGCTAAAGTTCAGATCATCACTATTCTTAGTACCCTTGATGAAACTCTCGGCTTGCATCAACGTCACTGGGTGATCAAAATCTATTTCACCAGAATTTACCTCCGGTACTTGGATTTTCAAGTTTCCCGGCTCAACCTCGCGCTTCTCGAATTTGATCTGGTTCGCCACATCAAGCAATTCGAGAACGTTTACGACAACCTCGCTGAGCAGTTCGAACAAGATATTGAAGCTCTCCTGATTGACGGTCTCTAATGTGAACTTACCAGAGGTGTCGATCCTGATGGAAACATTCTCGTGCTCGTATTGAATGCGAGTTGGGACAACACCGTACTCATCACGGAATTCATCGAGTCGGTCCCGGCCGTCGATGCCTTTGTATTCTATTTCTCTATCGACGTTTGGTCGGGTTCGAGCGTCTGCCAAACTCGGAACGCGCTTTGATTTGAACCCGGAGATCCGCATATTATCATAGCTACTGAGGACAATTTCGTTCATTGTCTGGAAGTCTTCAGTCATGATCGGCATCGGTGATAGGCAGTCACTGTGCTCTGACACCGGACGCAACGCTTGTCGGATAGCTTCCTCGGTTTCGGCAGTCAGGATCATTAGAAGATCATCCTTGTACTCTCCAACGTAGAACTTAGCAGGCTGGTCAGCACCTTTCCTGTTGGTATATTCTCCGACGAATTTCGTTATCCCACCGCGTACCTCGGTTTCATAATGTTGGTCAAGGTAATCGCGCCAGCCATCATCTGAGAGGTACAAGAACGATTTGATGCGTTGTCCATGATATCCCTCCAGGACGGACTCTGGCGAGTCGAAAATAGCTCGACAGAACTCCTCGAGATTGTATTGGCCTTCGGGGATATGCATAAGTGGACCTCCGACAACGCTGTTTATTGAACGTGTTATGCCTGACCGTATATTAGTTCCCATTCAAAATGAAAATTGAAATACCGATCCGACCCTTTCGCTCTCAGAGGAACATCGCTATGAGCCTAAAACGGGTGGCGTTGAGTCCTTCCACGGAAGGAATTATGATGGTTGGTCGAGTAAACGGAGCTATCGGAAGTCACTGAATGATCAGCAGGGTCGCGTGGCAGGGCTGAGGGTCGAACCTCAGAGGCGTATGCCACACTTGGCAGTTCCCGAGAGCCCGACCCAGTAAACAAGAGTCTGATCATGATAGGAACGAACACCATCGCATCGGTTATCGCTAGTATCGTTCTGACGACTTCCGCACCCACGATGGCGGTTAGCATCGTGGCGCTGTTCGCATTCAGCGTTATCCTGATGCGAGCGCCTTCTCTCGGGGCGATTTCATGAGTTCCATCTGTGTTTCCTCGTTCCATTTTCAGAAGAGGCTACTTACAGATCTAGCGACGTGCTATTAAACGTCGGATTTCCGCTCCTATGCGATCCGGGTTATGACTCGGTTGATTCATAGCTTGAGCTGTACATTGCCGCCTAATAGCTATTCGATTCTCGGTCACCAAACACTAAGTTAGCGTATTGAATATACTTCACCATCACAATGCTCTCACTTCCTCCACTTGTGGATAACGCCAATAGAACATTAGAAGACACTTACAAGCGGATCATTCCTCAAATTGAGGAAGGTCGTATCGCAACGGGATACTTCTATCTCTCAGGGTTTGACCTCTACCGAGAACATCTCGAAAACTTAGCAAACCCAGAGGAGCTCGGTCATGCCCCCCTACGGATTTTGATGGGTCGTCAAACGAATAGAGGGACTGCAGATGAAATCGGAGAAGGGCTGAATCTCAGGGAAGAACTCAAACAAGAGGTTGAGGAGAGTATCTCGGAGCTGAACAACGCTCAGATTGGGAGGTTGGACCGGCTACGAAGCTTCATCGGAGAGGGCAAGGTGAGAGTTCGTGTTCGAAATCCCGAAAACGGCTACTTCCATGCGAAGGGTGCATCATTTCGTGCACCTCTCGAAGATGATGACGACTGGGGACAGAGCGAGAGCGAAGATACACGCCCCTGTGCTACAGTCGTCGGTTCATCAAACTTCACTAGAAGTGGTCACCAGAATAACGTTGAACTGAATCTCACGAGCCAAGATCGACACAAGGCCGAGGCGTTCGAGGACTGGTACGACAACCAGTGGGCGAACGCCGAAGAGTTCAGTGAGGAAATAATCCGGGTCATCGAGAACAGCAGTGAGTACCAGAATTGGAAGGAGCAGAAGGAAAACGAGCCAGATGAGGAGACGTCGACCGATGAGATGGGAACGTATCTCGAGCCATTTGAACTCTACAAGCTACTCGCCTATGATGAGTTGAATGGGAACGTCAATATCCGTGACAGCCCACTCTACTACTTCCAGAAGCTGGGATATGAGAGTGCAAAAGAGAAGCTCTCTCAATTCAATGGATGCATTGTTTCCGACTCAGTCGGCCTCGGTAAGTCGTTCATCGGTGGTGAGCTCTTGTACGATTACCGTCAACGTGGCGACCACTGTCTCCTTATCGTCCCGGCTAACCTGACTGACCAGTGGAGCGACCTTCTCCAAAACGACACCGACGAAGACGGTAATTCCTACTTCGGGTTAGAGATGGACGGCACTCATCTTGACGTGATGAGTATCAGCAAGTTCCAGAGTCTATCCTACGGTAAGGTACAAGACCTCAAAGATCAGTTTGATGTACTACTCGTCGACGAAGCCCACCGGTTCCGAAACTACGGGAAGTGGAGACCGAACCCGGATCATGATGACGACTACAAAGGGACACGACGACACGCGAACCTCAGGCAACTCCGCGGAAAGACTATGATTATGCTGACTGCGACGCCGATCAACAATAGCGCCACCGATCTGAAGAATCTCATCAGTCTGTTCACAAGCCCCGAAGAGCTTCGAAACAAGGCATCGCTCGATTTCGATGCGTTCGACCAATACATCGAACTCTCAGAGACTCGCAAACGCATCGCAGCCGGGAAAGAGGACATGGGCATCCGTTCTAGGCTAACTTCGAGATAGCCGAAGAACGCCAGCCTTAGCGCTCTGAGAAGCCGGTGGAAAGTGGAATGAAGCTGCCACCGGATTCGGCGATAGAGGAACGGTTGGTGAAGACGTTTCCGAACAGCCGGCTGCGCGAGCTTGCTCGCGCAACCGGGCTGATCCAGCGTGACGGCGGGAAACTGAAGGCTGACGCCCTGTTCTGGTCACTTGCTATCGGATTCCTCTCCGGCAACTACAGAACCCTCGAAGAGTTCCGTCAGGAGTACATCGAAACCTTTGGCGGTTCACTCAGCTATTCGTCCTTCCACGAGTGGTTCATGCCCGCTCTTTGCGAATTCCTTCGAGAGGTCCTCAAGCGTGCTCTTGAGGACCTCGAACACGAGAATGACCGTCTTCAGGGTCGCTTCGAGCAGTTCCGTGAGGTCTTCATCGCAGATGCGACCGTCATTACGCTGTATCAGTCGCTATTTGAGACGTTTCCCGGCTATGGCGACGACCACGCTGGAGCGAAGCTCCACGTGGTCGAAGCCGTCAGTAGCGGTCTCCCGGCTGAATTCACCATCACTGACGCGCGCACGCATGAATTCACACAACTTTCTACTGGTCCATGGGTGGAGAACGCGTTGCTGCTGTTCGATCAGGCCTACTTCGATTACCGCACGATGGATCTGATCGACGCCAACGGCGGCTGGTTTCTCACACGACTCAAACCCAACGCAAATCCGGAGATCACGGCTGAACTCAGAGAATGGCGTGGCGACGCCATTTCCCTCGAAGGAGAGCAGATACAGGACATTCTCGACGATCTTCACCGCGACGTCATCGACGTCGACGGTGAAGTCGAGTTCAAGCGACGCATCTACAACGGCACGCGGAGCCGTGCCGTTGAGACGTTCCGTGTCGTCGGTGTCTGGAACGACGAAGAAGAGCGCTACCACTGCTACATCACGAACCTGCCCGCAGAGGACTACCGCGCGCCTGATATAGCGAAGCTCTATCAGGCGCGCTGGGAGGCGGAGCTTCTCTTTCGGGAGCTCAAGACCACGTACGGACTCGATGAGATCAACTCGGGAAAACCGGAAGTAGTGGAAGCGTTGATTCTGATTGGGCTGCTCTCGCTCGTGGTAAGCCGTACGCTCCGGGAGCTGTTCATTGAGATCATCGAAGCACAGCAGGACGGCAGCGACGACGTGGAGGCGTCGTCGCTCCTGCCCCGAGAACGGTGGGCACGAGCGTTCGGGCGGCACAGTGATCGGATTCTCCGCCGAGTCGCCGAGCGACTCGGCTACGAACCGCCGAAGTTGGTCGAATCGCTGATGAACGATGCGCTAGACCCGAACACTCACCGCATCTCGTTGCTTGACGAGGTGCAGTACGAACCATTCGACGCTGACCTCGCGTAATCCGGCGTGATCGGGCTGGATTCGCAGGATTCCTTAGCTACAGCACTCGCGTTTATCGAAAAACTCGGAGCGCTCACCGGCGTGAGCGCTCCTCAACGGGCTCCGATCCAGCGATCGATTGCGTTCTCCGATTGGAAGAGCAGACTCCTGACCAATTCGTCCCAGTCACGACAGGATTAGCCTAGAACGGATGGAACTGGAACGTAGATGAGCGACTCGACATCGTCGATCCGAAGAATCTCTCCCCAGCGATATTAGGCCACATCTTTGAGCAGACGGTTAATCAGAAGGAGATGGGGGCGTACTACACGCCCGAGGAGATTACGGGATTCATGGCTCGGCGCACGATCCACCCCTACCTCCTTGATGAGCTCAACGAGGCTGTTGAAGCGAACTACGGTGAGATTGACGATGTGTTCGGGTTCCCGAGTCCTGACGCAGATAGTAGTGCGGAAGCTATTGCCGATGGTGGAACCATTACTCAGCAAGTCCCAACGGGGAACGTCCAAACTAATCACGTGGAGACCCTCTATCATGATATTCTAAAGGAAGCTCATATTCTCGATCCCGCAGTTGGAAGTGGGGCCTTCCTGCTTGCCGCACAGGAAGTACTGATGGATCTATACATGCAGTGCATTGAGTATTTCCAGCGACTCGAGTCGGAGGGGAAAAGCTGGGAACTGCAATCCAGAACCCGAGAGGAATTGGAGAAGATTCACGAAGGACAAGACGGAGTATCGCTGTATGCGAAGCGTACGGTGATCCTGAACAACCTGTATGGAGTGGACATCGATGAGGGCGCTGTCGAGATCTGCAAGCTGCGGTTGTGGCTGTCGATGGTCGCGGATATTGAAGACGAGCCTCACGAGGTAGAACCGCTCCCAAACATCGATTTCAATATTCGGCAAGGAAACTCACTTATCGGATTCACAGACCTGATGGAAGTGAATTCGGATGGCGATGCTGCACTCACCAACTACGGAGGCGGGATCGGTGGGAGTGTTGGAGAGAAATATGAGGATATTATTGAGGCGATTGAAAAACATCGTGTGGCGGACAGCGGGATTGACGCAAACGATTGGCGGAAGGAGGCAGAGCGGCGACTCTCGGATTACCGTGACGATCTCAATGAGAAGGTTCAGAAGGACTTTGAAGAAGCAGGTGTCGAAGGCATCACACAGGATAACGTAGAGGAGCACTCACCCTTCCATTGGGTACTCGAATTTGCTACGGTGTATGCTAATGGCGGGTTTGATATTATTATCGGCAACCCACCGTGGGACGTTGTTGCACCTAACCGTGAAGACTATTTTAGCAAATTTGATGAAGTATTTCGGCAGCGTGGTCCGTCTGATAAAGACAAAACTCAGAATAAACTACTCGAGAATGGACCTATCGCAAGCGGCTGGGAAGAGTATCAGTCAAAGATAAAGATTCGTGCCAGATACTTCAACAAAAGTGGTCAGTATAACCTTCAAGATCCACAAATTGATAATAGTTCTATCGGAAATGAAAATGATCTATCCTTGTTATTCCTGGAGAGAGTTTTTGAATTAGCATATGATTCGTCCTATGTCGCCCAAATTCTTCCCGGAACCGTGTTTATTGGTGCTGCTGGCAAAGACCTTCGAAGAAATCTCTTAGACAACACTACGGTAAATGATCTAGTCCTATTTCAGAACGAAGGAATTTTTTCGGACCTACATCAGCAGTACAAGTTCGGTGTCATAACCTTCAAAAATTCAGGGTCTACAACAGATCTTAGGTCAATTTACCGAGGAGGTGACTTGGATATTTTACGACATCTTGACGAATCATCAGTTACTGTTCCGAGAGAGGTTCTGACTCAATACTCACCTAAAGCTAGGATCTTCCCTCTTATTGAGTCATCCGCACAAGTTGATGTGTTAAAAAAGGTAATTGACCACCCACCTCTGGGAGAGACCTCCCAAGCTTGGAAAGTCACTCCATACCGAGAGCTGGATCGAAATCAGGATAGAGATAGGTATGTAGAATCAGAATCTGATGGAGATTATCCTGTGTATGGAGGATCAAATATTCACCAGTATAGCTATACAACAGATTTCATCCAGGGATTAGAAGAACCAAGTTTGTGGAGCATCAACGAAGACAGAGACCCTGATAAGAGCGCGAAGCGACGAATCCGGGAGAAAGCATCCCGTTCTCGTGATCCGGAGATGGGTCTGAAGAAAGCGATCTACAACGAGTTTGACGGGACCGGATCACAGAAAGACTTCGTGAATGACATGTTGGAACGTGAACGTGGAAAACCGCTTTCCTTAGACGATATCAAGTTGGATTGCAGTGAATATCAGTACCTCACAAAACACGCCAGTTGACCGCTTCTGAGACGTGAATTTGGTGGAGAAGTCGGCACCGAGCAATTGCTGAGGAGCGAGGCTCGACACCGAGAGCATCGAACCTGTCGCAGTCGGCGGCGGAACGCCGCCGACGCGACGGCGTTGCCACTCGCCGAGCAGGCATTCCCGGTCGGTGGATTACCGCTCGAAGCGGTCGTCAGGTGGCTTGTTTGCGGGGACGGCGCGACGCACGGCGAGCGCCGTCTCCGTTGCACGACGTACCATTCCGAGGAACTCGTCGAATCGCCACGACCAGAGGCGTCGCGCGCCTCGGCGCGGCGACGCCACGTACTCCCAGTGGAGATACCGCCACGCATTCTGAAGGAGGAAGCTAATCAGCACGTACAGGAACCGCACCGCCGGATTCTGTGTCGTCGTATTCGCAATGCTTCGTTCGGACAGACGGTAAGTCGATTCGATACCGAATCGACGGCTGTAGTGTTTTCTGGCTTGGCGTGGCGTCTCGATGAACGGCGCGTCGACGGCATAGCCGTGACGCGCCACACCTTCCTCATCGTACTTCCCTTGCTGGTACGTACAGTCGATATAGACCGGGAAATCGACGGTCCACGTGTGACCGTCGATTTCACCTTGGAGGTCGTGATCGATCACGCGGCTCCAGCCTGTGCTCAGTTCGTTCTGAATCTTTTCGCCCCACTTCACGATCGGCATGATGAAAGCGTAGTTGTGGGCAGCGAGCAGCGTCAAACAGTACGTATCGTAGAACTGGCGGTCGAGATAGACGGCCTTGAC